>Ga0209138_1000016_pt1 | contig 189465 bp, 173 predicted proteins | sample SaaInl3SG_22_DNA_FD_184645 | JGI IMG/M metagenome (GOLD analysis project Ga0209138, IMG submission 184645) | Marine microbial communities from expanding oxygen minimum zones in the Saanich Inlet - ESP_153SG_22_DNA (SPAdes) (version 2) | ecosystem: Environmental > Aquatic > Marine > Intertidal...
TAATTAATGGATTACACATCAATTCCCATCCCCCTGTTCCAATAGAAAAACCGTTTTCCATATCTCATGCCCTTGTGTTTGGTTTAGGAATGGGAGAGAGGTTTTAGATTTTAATTGACTTTAGCATGATATTCTTCTTCTAACACAGGATCCAGCCAAACTGTAGGCCCATCTATTCTACTGGTAATTGCAATTTGTATAAATTCTTGACTCTCGCTAGCTCCATGCCAATGTGGCAAGTTTGGTGGGCATTTAACCACATCCCCCTTTTTTAAAATATTTTTAGGGCCTCCCTTTTCTTGGTAATAACCCTCTCCACCAATCGAAATAATTATTTGTCCATTGGGGTGATAGTGCCAGTTGGTTCTTGAACTAGGTTCAAAGGTTACGATTCCCACAGAATTTCTGTTGATACTATCTTCGGCAATGAGCATTTTCAACCAAGCGTTGCCATTAAAGTTTGTATTTTTGATCTCTATACCTTTCTCAAAAATCAATTCACGACTTAACTTATCTTCAACAATAGGTTTAGTTTCTAGATTTTGATTACAAGAAAGAATCAAACTGCTAACTATAATTCCTAAAATAACGTTATGATATAATTTGATCATTTTCTTAATAGTCTATTCATTTTTTATTTATCTATTCTCGAGAACTCTATCTAATATTATTTTTGCGGTCTTCGATTTTTCTATTCCTGCTGTAGATTCCATAATCATTACAAATTCTTGTAATTGTTTAGGACTTAAACCAACATTCAAAGAAATATTTAAATGCCCCTGAAGCATAGGATCCAAACCTCCTAAAGATGTGATGACAGAAATCGTAATCAATTCACGTTGCGAAAAACTAAGAACGTCCCGTTCAAAAATATCAGCAAACAAATGTTCCTTAAGAAAGATGTCAATTTCAGTTGAAAATAGCTGATACTCGGGTTTGGGACCATTCATATCTGATTTGGTAAGTTCTCGTAAGGTCTTAAGACCTCTCTCATACTTTGTTCGTGTGTCAGTAATGGGTTTTGCCATTTCTCCCCATAAATCAAATATTCCCTTCTCCTTTCTGTCTTCCAAAACCTTCAATAAGGTCCGTAATCCCATGATACTCCTAGGAAATCCACAATACGCATACAAATGCACTAAAACTTCTTTAGTTTCATTAATGGTCATGCCGCTATCCAGCCCATTATTTAAAGCTATTGTTAGATCTTGAAGGTTTCCTTGAGCTGCAAAAGAGGCAATTTTTACAATGTTTTCCTGTGTTTTATTCAATCCGTCGTCCAATTGCTCATTTTCTTTTGACATCAAAGGTTGAAGAGCAAACATAGAAATGAAGATTGTAATCAGAATAATTTTCATAATTGAATTAAATTTTTTAAACGAATTAGCTGATAATGCTTTTGTTGGAAACGAATATGGTAATCTGCTTAAATTATCATAATGTCTGAAATGAGTCTTTAAGAGATAATTTGTTTAACGTCTAATGTATGAAGTTTAATGTAGACAGTGTTACTTCCCAATACAAAACTGACTAAAAATTGCTCCCAACACATCTTGATCGGTATCGATAACACCAGTTATTGTTCCGATATGTTCTATTGCTTCTTTTAATTCGATGCTTAGAAGGTCTCCTGACAAATCATTTTTTAACCCTTCCTTAACAATTTCTATCGAGGCAAGCGCTTGATTAAGTGCATGATAATGGCGGCTATTGTTAATCACTAGAGCGGAATTGTTTCCAATAGATTGTACAGTTTCTAACAAGTTTGTTTTAAGTGGGCCTAGTGTCGTTTTATCTATTGTAGTAATACCAAGAAGTTTTAAATTGATTTTAGGATCTAGTTTTTTAGCAATTTGTTTGCTGAATTCAATATCGTAACCCTTTGGATCTAAATCAATTTTATTTTGAATAACTATAAGATGTAGTTTTTCATGGTGCAAACTTTTAATTTCACTAACCAAATCCTCTACCGTTGCTGACTTATCATAAAGATAAAGGAGTACAGTCGCCTGAATTACTTTTTCTTTAGCTTTTTGCACACCTATAGATTCTATGATATCATCTGTTTGTCTTAATCCAGCGGTATCAATAAATCGGAATTGGACCCCATCAATGATGAGTGTGTCTTCTATTGAATCTCTTGTAGTCCCGGCAATAGGGGAGACGATAGCTTTATCTTCATTAAATAGTGCATTAAGTAATGAGGATTTCCCCACATTGGGTTTTCCTGCGATGGCTACAGGCACCCCTTTTTTAATCACATTACCGTATGCAAAAGAATTTTTTAATTCACTGATATCATGCTGTAGCTTTTTCAATAAGGATTCGAGTTTTGATTTATCGGCAAAGTTGACTTCCTCTTCACTAAAATCTAATTCAAGTTCAATAAGGGCCTTAAATTGAATGAGTTGCTGTCTTAACACCTCCATTCCTTTGGAAAAGCCTCCCCGCATTTGCTGCATAGCAATTCTATGGGCTTCTGCACTTTCAGAGGCAATAATATCTGCGACTGCTTCTGCCTGACTCAGATCCATTTTTTTGTTCAGATAGGCACGAAGTGTAAACTCTCCTGCCTGGGCAGGCAATACACCTTCCTCTAAAAAGCAGGAAATGATTTTTTGTATGATGTAAGCTGATCCATGACATGCGATTTCAATAACATCCTCACCAGTATAAGAATGTGGCCCTTTGAAGTAGGTGAGGAGTATTTCATCAATTATTTCTTCATCTTTTGTAAAGGTTCCTAAAACAGTATGATTGGGAGATAACTTTTCTAGGGTTATCCCGCCTTTAGGCTTGAAAAATAATTGTGTTTTTTCTAAGGCCTGGAAACCAGAAATTCGTATCATTCCAATGGCTCCTATCCCTTGGGGGGTAGCTAAAGCTATAATAGTCCCATCACTCAGCATAAACGAAATTTTTAATCAATGGATTTAACAAAAGTGGCTCTTTTCTTATGAAGTCTGTTTTCGTAGTTTTTCCAGAGCTTTTGAATGGCCGTATTTTCTTCGAGTTCGGGATTTGTTTCTACGATATTGATTTTTCGTTTGTTAAATAGCTTTTGCATTTCATAGAAAATTATGGCAGTAATCCCTTTGTTTTGATAATCGGGGTGAACACCAATAAGATAAAATGAAGCACGGTTGTTTTTTCTTAAGGCCTGAACTAAATAATAAAAATTAAATAAATTTATTTTTCCATTAATTTTTTTTAGTGCTTTAGTAAAAGAGGGCATCGTTATCGCAAAAGCAATCAGTTTTTCCTCAGAATCGACTATGCACTTGATGAAATCAGGGTGAATAAATCTAAAATAACGTGACTTGTAATGTGCAATCTGATAATCTTGGATCGGTACGAAAGTCTGAAGTTTATTATAGGTTTCGTCCAACAACTCAAACATTTGATCTACATAAGGTAAAATGTCTTGCTTCTTGTTGAATTTAAGTAATGAGAGTTCGTAGCGTTCCATGATTACTTTTGAAAATCGCTTGACTTTCTCAGGAGAGGAGTCAAAATCGGATATTTTAATTTCGTATTCTACCCATTTTGCATTGATCGAAAATCCCAAGGCCTCCAAATGATCTCTGTAATACGGAGCATTGTATAGGGTGATCATGGTATTGCGTTCTTCAAAACCTTCTATAAGTAATCCTGCTTTATCGAGGTTAGAAAACCCAACGGGCCCCTCAATGGTTTCTAGTTTGTGTATTCTGCCGAATTCAGCAACTTTTTCTAGAAGTAGTTCAGACACTTTAAGATCATCGATCACATCATACCATCCGAAACGCACTTTATTTTTTCCAACTTTTTCAACCTCAATCCAATTAACCATGGCTGCGATTCTTCCAACAATTTCAGTACCTCTATATGCGAGAAAAAATTTTGCATCTGCATTTTGATAGACAGGATTTATTGCAGGATTTATGGTTTCAATTTCTTCCTTTATTAGTGGGGGAACCCAATAGGGATTATCCTTGTACAGACGAAAGGGGAAACTTGCAAAAGCTTCAAAGTCTTTGTGACTTTTTACATCCTTTATGAGCAATTCTTGATTCATGGCTATCCTTTCGTTTTTCTATTTCTTTTCTTCTCTCCTTTGGTGTTTTTCTTCAACGTCTTTTTGAGTTGTCGCTCTTGTTTTTTACTCTCTTTTTCTTGAATTTCTTCTCCTGATATGAAGTCTTTATGAAAATCCAATCTGTATGAAACACCTGCGTTAAGTGTTAACATGTGTGGTGTATTTTTAAGTGATGAGCCAAGAGTTGCTTCTATTTGAAAGTTGTTATTCCAAAGGTAAGCAGCTCCTAAACGAAATAGATAATCAGTAAAGAGTTCGCTACTTCTGCCTTGGTGTTCCAAATAAACTGACCACAAGGGATCCAGTGTATGGGTTAGTGTCAAAATATAACTTTTTTGAGGGTAGCTAGAGAGGTATCGATCGTATATGAAGTTTGTAACAAAGACCCAAGTTCCTAAAAAATGGGACTGAGTTGCTAAAGTTCCTCTTAAGGACATAAAATCTTCTTTATCAGGGCTTATGCCTAAGTTTTGAAATAAAATTGGGCGATAAAGATTGCCAAAAACATTGTTGTAAGGATACGGATTGTCTTTTTCAAAGTTAACATTTGTCCCTAGAGTTAATGAAACTGCTGGAATCAGTTCGCGAAGTTTAAAACCGTTATTGGCTTTCCAACTGTAAACATTTGTTGTCCTTTCTTTTCTAAATGGATCATAAAGTAGGTATTTCACACCCACAAAGTTTTGCATAAACCCATTACTAGGATAGGCAATTGGTTGGCTATATATTTTAGAATTCAGGGTACCTTTAAGGTATTGACCTTCATAAGTCAATTCTAGTCTTTCATTCATAAAGCCCCATCGCAGAGAAAGAAACCCCATTCCTCCTGTAAATGTAGAATTGTTATACCCCGCATGGGTGTAATTTCTAAAAGCAACTCCAGTCTCTGCTTGAACGACACTTTTACCTACAGCAAAAGCCCCAATTGAAGCACCTGGTCGGTTTGAATTAATCTGGTCGGTATATTGTGCGCTTCCATAAAAAACACTAATAAATATTAAATAAAGAGACCATCTAGGATTCATGGTGCAAATATAAGTGAGATTTATGTCAATTTTGGAGCATCAACAGATTATTGAACGATAATTTTTGCGACAGTAAGATTGAAATGGTTAATTTTGAAATTAAACCACAGTCTTGGGCGCAATTTTCAAATTTATATTACTTTTTTTAGGAGGAGTTTACCTCCTTCGCTTAATTTCTCCATTTTTATTTAAAATGATGCTGACAAGTTTCATTAAAAAAAGTCAGGAGCAAAACGAAAAAAATACAACTTCAACTCCACCAAAAAAAACAAAGTCTCCTTCGGATACTTTGGGTGAATATGTAGATTATGAAGAATTGGATTGATTCATTTTTGAAGATTAAAGGGCCCTTACATTTGCTGATCTTATTTGGTTTTGTATGGGTATCATTGTTGTTTTATTATCCTTTGCTATCTGGAAAAACACTCTTACAGTCTGATATTCGTCAATACGAAGGAATGTCTAGACAACTGAAAGAATACCGTGAACAAACGGGGCAAGAAACCTATTGGATAGACAATGCCTTCGGAGGAATGCCTACCTATCAATTGGGGGCAAAATATCCTGGGGATTTTTTGAGTCCTGTTTATAGTTTTTTCAGAATTTTACCTCGACCTGCACATATTCTTTTTATTTATTTATTTGGTGCGTATATTTTACTTCTCATTTTAAAAGTCCCCTGGCCCTCAGCTCTTTTTGGAGCTCTTGCATTTGGATTCTCAACCTATTTACTGATTATTCTTCAGGTCGGACATAATACCAAAGCTCTAGCTGTTGGTTTTTTCCCATTTGTACTAGGAGGAGTAGTACTCCTTTTTCGGCAGAAGTTTTTTTGGGGATTTCTTTTGTCCAGTCTGGCTCTAGGAATGCAAATTCGAGCCAATCATTATCAAATGACCTATTATCTTTTACTTCTAATAGGTGTCTTTATCATTGTCTGGGGATTTAAAGCTTTAAAAGAAAATCATTGGAGGCAATTTTTAGCCTCTTTAGGGCTTCTTTTCCTCTCAGGAATAGTTTCGTTGGGTTTTAATGCTACACCACTTCTTGCCACCGCTGAATATGCAAAATTTAGCACCCGTGGAGAAAGTGAGTTGCGTTTAGATGCAGATGGAACTCCAAAAACTCAAACCGATGGTTTGGATTTTGATTACATTACTGAATACAGTTATGGCATATTTGAAAGTCTTAATTTAATTGCTCCTCGAATTCAAGGGGGAGGGTCTAGTGAAGATCTTGGAGAAGAACACGGTGTGTATGACTTTCTAATTAGTAAAGGGGTACGCCCAACACAAGCAAAACAATTTTCAGCTAATGTTCCTACCTATTGGGGTTCGCAGCCTATTTTAGAAGCACCTGCCTATATTGGTGTTTCCGTTTTTTTCTTTGCGCTTTTAGCTCTTTTTTATATTCGTTCTCCTTTACGAAATGCACTAGCAATTGGGATTTTGTTTTCACTGCTACTTTCATGGGGAAAAAATTTATCTTTTTTAACGGAGTTATTTATCAATTATGTCCCTTTTTACAATAAATTCAGGGCAGTTTCTTCTATACAGGTTATACTAGAGTTATGTTTCCCTATACTAGCAGCCTTAGGCCTAGACTGGGCCCTTACCAAACAACCAAAGTTTGATTTCAAAAAATTTGCAAAAATCTCGCTCGCTCCAGCTATTTTTTTAATCGTTCTTTTGCTTTTTAAAGGAGTCTTTTCCTTTGTTGGTATGAATGACGAATATTACACACAATTATACGGTGATGAGTTGGTTCGAATTATTCAATCCGCACGAGTTTCTGTATTTCAAGAAGATGTATTGCGAGCAGTACTGATTATGATTATCCTGGCAGCTTTGGTTTTTTGGTATCAAATTAAAAATGTAAAAAAGAACCTTGTCCTCGGAATTGTGATGGGAATTCTAGTTTTAGATCTTCTTGGAATTTCAACACGTTATATTTCTAGAGATGCTTTTGTAAGTCCATCTCGAGCAGCAGTCCCTTTTCAAGTTACTGGGGCTGATTTGGCTATTCAGCAGGATAGTTCACGATTTAGAGTTTTTGAACCTCAAATGGGATTAACTGGAGCAAGAACAGCTTATTTTCACAATACTCTAGGGGGTTATCACGGTGCAAAGCCCAGGCGTTTTGAAGAGCTTTTCGAATATTATAATACACATCAAATTTCGGGAGTGTTAGATTTTTTAAACGTCAAATATGTTTTGATTCCAGATGAGGAAGATAAGAACCTTCAGCCATTAGCTAATCCAAACGCCTTTGGAAATGCTTGGATGATTGAAAACCTTAAAGTTGTACCATCCGCAGACGCCCTACTTGAAGAGATGAAAACAACCAATTTTTCAAAACAAGCGCTTATTATAGATCAAACATTTCCTCAAGATCTTCCTTTGGAATATACTAAAGATACTTTGGCTCGAATTGAATTAAAAGAAAGTGCTCCAGATCATTTGCTTTATGAAATGCAAAGCAATGTCGGACAATTCGTTGTGTTTTCAGAAATGCATTATCCAAATGGATGGACAGCGACCATCAATGGTGAAAACACACCCATTCATAATGTAAACTATGTTCTTCGTGGACTGCAAGTTCCAGAAGGGGAATCTAGAATCGAATTTAAATTTGATCCTCCTGTGGTTGCACAAGGAGCATTAATCCGTTGGGTGAGTTTAATTCTATTCCTTCTCAGTTTAACAGGTTTATATTTTATTCATTTACGCAAACAAAATAAGGCTGATTAAGCATGGGAATCATTGCAAAACAATCAATTTATAATGTTTTCAGTATCGGAATTGCTTTCGTTATTGGTGCACTTAATATGGTGTATCTCTACCCAACTTATCCTGGCAAAGAGTTTCAGGGGCTAGTGATCGCTGTTTTGGCGAATTCCAATCTCATACAACCCTTCCTTTCCTTTGGGGTTCAGCACACATTGATTAAATATTTCAGCGATGCAGATTCCAAGGTAGAACGCGATCGACTTTTATGGTTTGTTTTACTTTTTCCCATATTGATATTGTTAATTATTGCTCCTTTATATTCACAATTCAATCATGCTATTTTGGAGTTTCTTTCAGGCAATAGTGAGACCGTTGGACGTTTTCCTTTTATGATTCTGGCGGTTGCGATCTCTACCGCTTATTTTGAAGTTTTCTTTAGTTGGCTACGGGTGCATTTACATTCTGTTTTCGGGAATTTCTTAAAAGAAGTTTATCCTAGATTACTGACGTTAATATTATTACTCTGTTATGTTTTCTCATGGATTGATAAGGATTCCTTTATCAATTATTTGATCTTAGGATATTACCTGCGCTTGTTTGTTATCGCTGCTTACAGCTTTTATATTTACGTACCAAGTTTTGAATTCAGATTACCTTCCAATGTGAAGCCGATGATGCGTTACAGTGCTTTGATTTTTCTTTCTGGGGCTGCTGCAAGTTTTATTTTAGACATAGACAAGTCCATGATTTACGCCATCACATCTCAAGAAAATGTTGCTTTTTATGCTGTAGCACTCTATATCGCTGCTGTGGTTGAAGCCCCTGGTAGGGCAATGTTTCAGATCACTAGTCCTTTGGTTGCTACTGCTTTAAATCAAAATGACCTTCCCAGGTTAGAGTCTCTCTTAAAAAAGAGTAGTGCTAACCTTATGGTAGTTTGTGGATTGGCTTTTTTAGTCATTAATTTAAATCTTGTAGATTTTTACCAACTCATAAACCAAGATGGCTATGCTTCAGCGATTGGTGTTGTTGTAATTGTTTCTTTGGGGAAGTTTTTTAGCATGTCCATGGGATGTCTGAATAATATCATTAGCAATTCCCAATACTATTCTTATGTATTTTGGTTTTCTATTAGCTCTGCTATTTTAGCAGTACTTTTAAATTATTATTTCATAAATGTTTACGGTATCATTGGAGCTGCTCTAGCTACTTTTATGGTAATTGTTTTTATCAATATTTGTAAAATTATATTGATCTACAAGGTATTTAAAATACATCCCTATAATAAAAAGTCTTGGAGTATCGTCCTGAGTCTCTTTTTGATTTATGGTGTAATCTATTTAATTCCAACAATGATTAATCCAATACTTTCAATAATTATACGTAGTGTATTAATAATCAGCTTATTTGCAATCCCTTTTTATCGTTTTCGATGGTCTGAAGAAATTGAAAATCAATTAAAACGACTTAAAGCACTTTTTTAAAGATTCAACTTTTTAATTAAATATTTTCCTGTGTGTGAATCCTTCAGATTGGCAATATATTCTGGAGTACCTTGCCCTACTAAATAGCCTCCCTTGTCACCAGCTTCAGGACCCAAGTCTATGAGATGGTCAGCACATTTAATCAGATCAAGATTATGTTCGACTACGACAATAGTGTGTCCGCGTTCTATCAATGCATTAAAGGAAGCAATCAGTTTTTGTATGTCGTGAAAATGAAGTCCCGTAGTAGGCTCATCAAAGATAAAGAGCACCTTTTCTTTAGTCACTCCTTGACTGATAAAGGAAGCTAATTTTATTCGCTGAGCTTCGCCTCCGGAAAGTGTAGCAGAGGATTGGCCTAAGGTAACATAACCCAATCCTACATCCTGAAGGGGCTGTAGCTTTTGGATGATTTTTTTGACCTCATGGGCTTCAAAAAATGCAATAGCAGTATCCACAGTCATTTCAAGCAATTGATCTATAGAGACACCGTTAAACTTAACTTCTTGAATTTCTTTTTTAAAGCGTTTCCCTTTACAGTGTTCACATTCTAAAACTACATCAGCCATGAACTGCATCTCTATGGTAATCGTTCCCTCTCCTTTGCATTGGTCACAGCGACCACCATCTACATTAAACGAAAAGTGTTTTGGTTGATATCCTCGGTGTTTAGAGAGTTTGTTTGAGGCAAACAAGGCTCGAATTTCGTCGTAAGCTTTGATGTAAGTAACAGGATTTGATCTCGAAGATCTACCAATGGGGTTTTGGTCAACAAATTCAACACTTTTAAGAGTATCTAAATCACCTTCAAGCTCCTTAAACGCGCCGGGTTTTTCACTGTAAATATCAAAAGAGCGCAACAGGGCAGGATAGAGGATTTTTTTAACTAAACTCGTTTTTCCGCTTCCAGAAACACCGCTGACTACAGTTAGACAACCCAGAGGAATTTCAATATCGATATTTTTAAGATTGTGTTCTCGTGCCCCTTTTAATCGAAGTTCTTTCTTACTCGTTTTCCTTTTTTCGGGAATTGCTATTTCCATATCCCCGTTAAGATAACTGGCAGTAAGTCCTTTGCTTTTAAGTATCTTCTTGTAGTTTCCTTCTGCAACGATTTCACCACCAAAGGTTCCAGCTTCAGGTCCTATATCGATGATATAATCTGCAGCTTTCATTATATCCTCATCATGTTCTACCACGATGACAGTATTTCCTAAATCTCTTAATTCTTTGAGTACTTCGATTAGTTTTTCGTTGTCTCTAGAATGTAATCCAATAGAGGGTTCGTCTAAGATATACATTGAACCTACCAAACTACTGCCTAAAGAGGTCGCCAATTGTATACGTTGAGATTCCCCACCAGAGAGGGTGTTGGATCTTCTATTAAGGGTCAAATAACCTAAACCAACTTCTTGTACAAAACGAAGTCTGCTATTAATTTCCTTAAGTAATCGGCTCGCGACTTCTTCATCATGAGTATTTAGTTTTAAGTTGTCAAAGAAGTTAGACAATTCATCTATAGATATTTGCAATAATTCAGGCAAGCTTTTACTTCCAATCTTGACATAATGGGCTTCTTCTTTCAATCTTGACCCTTCGCACAAAATACAAGACGTTTTTCCTCGGTAGCGAGAGAGCATTACTCTGTTTTGTATTTTATAATTCTTGGCTTCAATCTTTTTGAAAAAGTCGTGAATCCCTGTAAAATAAGAATTTCCTTTCCAGACTAATTCTCTTTGTTCCTTGCTTAATTCGAAATAAGGCTTGTGAATAGGGAAATCAAAGCGGTAAGCTTGGTCTATTAGTTTTGAATAAAACTTACGCATTCCAGTGCCACGCCAAGGCACTATAGCATGTTCATATATCGATAAACTTGTATCGGGTATCACCAACTCAGGGTCGATTCCGATTACGTCTCCAAACCCTTCGCATTTTGGGCATGCGCCTATGGGATTGTTAAAGCTAAACATATGAACCGAGGGCTGGGTAAAACTGATGCCATCCAATTCAAATTTATTGGAAAACTCAAAACGTTTTTGATCGCTAAGACGTAATAAAGAGCAATAACCCTTCCCTTCATAAAATGCCATGTCTATAGCATCAGCGACCCTATTATAAAAATCCTCCTCATGTCTCACGACAAGTCGGTCTATGACCAAATCAAAATCTCCTTTTGGAACTACTGTGTTTGGGTCTAGGGGTATCGTATTGCCCTCTTCTAAAATTCGAGCAAAGCCTTGTTGAATAAAGATTTTAATTTTTTCTGCAGCTGTTCTATCACGATCCTTTTTAATTGGTGCAAGTAGTAGGAGTTTTTCCCCTGTTTCTAGAGATTTGATTTGATTGACCACATCAGAAACAGTATCCTTTTTCACTTCACCACCAGAGCTAGGGGAATAGGTTCTCCCTATGCGCGCATACAAGAGCTTGATATAGTCGTATATTTCTGTTCGGGTACCTACTGTAGATCTAGGATTAGAGGTGTTTACCTTTTGTTCTACGGCAATTGCAGGAGCTAAACCTTTAATAAAGTCCACTTTGGGCTTACTTAAGCGCCCCATAAACTGCCTAGCGTAAGAAGAAAGACTTTCTACATAGCGTCTTTGTCCCTCTGCATATAAAGTGTCAAAGGCTAGGGAAGATTTCCCAGAACCTGACAGGCCTGTCATGACGGTTAATTTATTCCTAGGAATAATGACATCCACATGTTTCAAATTGTGCAGATGTGCACCCTTAATGATAATATTATTTTTCGGATCGTAATCCAAAATGTTTTTCATAGCGCTTATAAAGGGCAGCAATTTACGAGTTTATGTCTGATTTTGAGTCCATTTCGTGGATCAAATAAAGGGAAATCCATAGGCTTGAACTTAGGAGACAGAGTAGTAAAAAAAATCATAAAATTTGTTTTAATTTAAAAATGTCTATATTTGAAATGTTAAACAATTGCCTATATACTAAAATTACTCAAAAAATTTTCGATTTTTTAATAGCCATTGGCTCTAGTAATTTTATATATGAATGCAACAACCACAACTCCTGACTCCCTTCTCGTCCAACAATATCTTTCAGGTTCTGAAACAGCTTTAGAGCATTTAATAGAACGTCACAAAGCACGTATTTTTAATTTTATCAATTCAAAAGTACAAGACCGCGATAATTCGGAGGATATTTTTCAAGACACTTTCATTAAGGTAATCAGAACTCTTAAAGAGGGACGATACAATGAGGAAGGTAAATTTCTTCCTTGGGTGATGCGTATTGCCCATAATCTTGTAATTGATTTCTTTAGAAAAGGCAATCGTATGCCGATGTCCTATAGTTCAGAAGAGTACGATATTTTCCAATTCATTTCTGACACAACTCCTAACGCAGAACTTGGTTTAGCTCAAGATCAGGTCGTTAAAGATCTTCAAAAATTGGTTCAGGAGCTTCCAGAAGACCAAAAAGAGGTTTTGATTATGCGTTTGTACCGTGACATGAGCTTTAAAGAAATTGCGGAAAATACCAACGTTAGTATCAATACAGCGCTAGGGCGTATGCGTTATGCTATCATTAATCTCAGAAAATTGATTAGTGATAATGACATTCTACTGAACGTGTAACAATTTTTTATTGTATTTGTCGTTAAAAAGGTAAGACAATCTTTTTATGGCAAAAAACTACACAACAGATAAATCTTTTGAATCAACTCCCATTACACCAAGTTCACTGGTGATTTCTCGTATTCTAGCTTTTTCAAAAGCATACAAAAAAGAAGCAAAGAACGATTCCGCTTTAGATTTGCTTAGGAATTAGTCTTTTTTAGATAGGCGTTTAAAACTGTTTTACGTCCTATTGTTTTTGTAATGATATCCTTTTCAAGATTCCAACCCCTTGCAGGGCTGTATTCTCTCCCATACCAAATAATTTGTAGATGCAAATCATTCCACTTTTCTTTAGGAAAAAGCCGTTTTGCATCCCGTTCTGTTTGTACGACGCTTTTGCCATTAGAAAATCCCCAACGGTACATCAATCGCTGAATGTGGGTGTCTACAGGAAAGGCAGGAATGCCAAAAGCTTGTGCCATGACTACACTGGCCGTTTTATGTCCCACGGCAGGAAGCGCTTCCAATGCCTCAAAATCTTGAGGGACTTTTCCCTGGTGCTTTTCTAAAAGAATCTCTGATAAGCCGTATATCCCTTTTGATTTCATGGGAGACAAACCAACTGGTCGAATGATTTCTCGTATTTCTTCCACGCTTAGTTTAACCATTTCAGAGGGCGTAGCTGCTCGAGCAAATAGGAGTGGGGTGATTTTATTGACACGAACGTCCGTGCTCTGAGCGGAAAGTAAAACGGCAATCAGGAGGGTGTAGGGATCTGTATGATCCAATGGGATGGGGATTTCAGGATATAATTCCTCCAAGGTATGCATCGCGAAGTCTACTTTTTCTTTTTTTGTCATGAAGATTATTTATCTTCGAAAATACAAAACCCTATGAATTATGAATACATTAAAAGTAGGAGATAAAGTTCCTCCATTCACCGTCAACGATCATTTAGGAAATCCACAGTCCTTAGCAGCATATAAAGGTTCTAAAGTGGTGGTATTTTTCTATCCTAAAGCCAATACACCTGGCTGTACAGCAGAGGCTTGTGATCTTCGGGATCATTTTACTGAGCTGAAACAAGCAGGATACGTTCTTTTGGGCGTTAGTGCCGATACTGAAAAAGCTCAAAAAAACTTTGCAGATAAATTTGAATTCCCTTTTCCTCTTCTCGCCGATACAGAAAAAGAAGTCATTAATGCCTTTGGCGTTTGGGGACTTAAAAAATTTATGGGTAAAGAATACGACGGTATCCATCGTAAAACTTTTATCATAGATGAAACAGGGGTTGTAGAACGGGTTATTGACAAGGTCAAAACCAAAGAACACGCAGCTCAGATTCTAGAGTAGGTAGAATTAAGGTCTTTGAATGCTGTAACACTCCAAGAGCATAAAAGAAAATTTTGATTTATTGAAAGTTAGGCTTAATGAGGGTTTTTAAAAAAGGATATATAGTCCCTTAAAAAAGTTTTGGTTTAGGCTTGATACCCAAACATTTTATTTTTCTTGATTGCGTCTGCAATACCTTGAGGAAGCTCATTTTCCCAACCTTTTTCATTGTTTTTTATTTTCTGAAGAATTGTTCTAGAGAAAATGTTGAGGTGGCTTTCCTCGTAATCAAAAATATCCACAATTTTATTGTTGTATTTGAAGAATTTATAGAAATCCTTCATTCGTGGATGGAGTTTTAAATTGTTACTATCTGTCAGTTTACCAGTTTTTTCATCTCGCATAGGGTAGAGGTAAACCTTTAGGTTATTGTAAAACATTTTTCCAAAAGCTTCGAGTATTCCACCACTGAGATCTTGGTAATAGTGTTCATCAAAAATTTCCACAAAATTATTCACCCCCATAGCAAGCCCCACTTGCTTTTTAGTGTAGTGAGAAAAATAGTCAACTAGACGATAGTATTCTTTAAAGTTAGAAATCATAACCGTGTGTCCAAGTGAACACAAAAGCTTTGCACGATCCATAAAGTCTTTCTCGTCAATTTCTCCTTGAGCCCTGAGATTTGAAAGTGTAATTTCAAAGATTACTTCGGTTTTGTTTTCATCCACATTTTCTTCTTTTGTAAAGATCTCATAGGATTTTTCAAACATATCGATATTTACCTTGGTTACTGGACGAAAGCTTCCGCGTAAAGCCAAAATATTTTTTTTATATAAAATTCTTGCTGGTAAGATATTATTGCCTTTAGAATCAAACATCACTGCTTCGGTCATGCCGTTTCGGATGAGCTGCAAGCTCATCAAACGGTTATCCACATTTTCAAATTCAGGCCCTGAAAAGTTGATGGTATCAATTTCTATGGCATCACTATCAATGTGATCATACAGATAGCGTAATAATTTTTTAGGATTGTGATGTTTATAAAAAGCACCATAGACCAAGTTTACTCCCATAAAACCTAGGGCTTCTTGTTGAAAACGGGCTTCTGTTTGGTGAAAACGAACATGAAGGACAATTTGATTGTAAGGGCCTTCTGGTTCTGTTTGAAAACGGATTCCCATCCATCCGTGTCCTTTAAATTTTTTAGCAAAATCTATAGTTGCCACAGTATTGGCTAAAGTGAAAAAAAGTTTATTGGATTGGTCTTCCTTTGGAATACGTTTTTTGAGTAAACGCATTTCATGTGTCATCATTTTTTCTAAACGAGTTTCAGTGACATAACGTCCATCGGTTTCTTCACCGTAAATAGTATCACTAAAATTTTTGTCGTATGCGCTAATGGTTTTGGCAATGGTACCTGAAGATCCCCCGACTTTAAAAAAGTGTCGAGCTACTTCTTGTCCTGCGCCAATCTCAGCAAAGGTTCCATAAATACATTGATTTAGATTGATTCGAAGCGCTTTGGCTTCTATAGAGGGCTTGTTGTCAAAACCCTGATCCCCTTTAATGTTGACATTCATTATTCATAAATATTAATCCAAAAGTACAAAGTTCTATGGTATGTAAAAAGCAAAACGGTACCTTTGTTTTTAGATGTTAACAATTCATTTTTTAGGTACTGGCACGTCGCAAGGTATTCCCGTAATAGGGAGTGACCATCCCGTTTGCCTGAGTTCAAATCCTAAAGATAAGCGCTTGCGTGTTTCAGTATTAATTCAATGGGAAGACACCAATCTTGTTATTGATTGTGGCCCTGATTTTAGACAACAAATGCTCCGCGCAAACTGTTCTCACCTAGACGGAATTTTGTTCACTCATGAACACGCCGATCATACTGCAGGTTTGGACGATATTCGGCCGTATTTCTTTCGTCAAGGGGATATTCCAGTGTACGGTACTCACAAGGTTCTAGATAATTTGTCCCGACGGTTTGATTATATATTTTTGAATGAAGACAAATATCCAGGAGCTCCCTCTGTGGAGCAGAATCAAATTCATCCAGACAACCCTTTTACTTTTAAGGGTAAGTCCATTATTCCAGTAGAAGTTTATCATAACAAGATACCCGTATTAGGCTTTCGGATTGATGATTTTTGCTATTTAACGGATGTGAAAACTATTTCTGATACAGAAGAGCAAAAACTTCGCGATTTAGATGTACTGGTTATAAGTGCCCTACGTATTGAACCGCATCCAAATCATTTAAATCTAGACGAAGCTTTGGCAATTATCAATAAACTTCAACCAAAAAGAGCTTATTTGACTCACATCAGTAGCTTGATGGGCTTTCACGACGAAGTGAGTAAAAAACTTCCCTCTAATATTTTTTTAGCCTACGATACTTTAACAGTGACTTCCAATTGATCCTATGAAATTTAAAATTGTCTTTTATTTATTTCTCTTTGTGTGCATCATCTTGTTTTTTCAACTGATCAACACCAATAAAATCTTAAATCATCAAGATCGTTTGATTCAGAATCAAAACAGCTTGCAATTGCGCTTAAAGGATTCTTTGGCGAACCTAAAACAAACTCTCTCTGTTCAGCAGTATTTTACTTTAAAAGAAGATTCCGAAAGGCAAGCTATAAAGGAGGATTTATTAGCATTCAATAGTCCAAAGGAGTTGAAGGATTTAATCAAAGACCTTCCCCAAGGCGAGCGTTTTTTGATTGATCGTGTTCAGTTTGTCAATTCGGAGTGGGTTTTGTTGGGATTTCGCAGTGATCAACATTGGGGACAAGCCTTTTTAACCTATAAAAAATCAGCCAAAGGAATTCAGTTTAAAATTCGAGAAATGGTGATCAACCCTTTATAGATTTGTTTTTTCTATCCAGGCTAGAAACTGACCAAAATTTTCTTGAGAAACCGTGTGACCTTCTTCAAATTCATGATATTCAATCGCCTCATATTTTTCACTTAGAGGAAGGATGGTGTTTCTCGGTTGATTAATTGGAATTACTTGATCATTGACTCCATGACTAGCATAAGCAACAAACGATGGCGGTTCACTGGTATTCACACTTTCGTGAACCAATCCGCTTAAGGCAATGATTCTTCGAATTTTTTTTGGATAATGAAATGCTATGGCCCAACTTAAAATAGCTCCTTGACTAAATCCTAATAAACTGATATCATGAGGGTTTAACTGGTGGAGGGCAACAAGATCTTCTATGGTATTTACGATTAGTTTGACGGCACCCCAAGCCGCTTCCAGTTCAGAAGTAAGATCACCGGAAGGATCCATCTGAAGGGGATACCAAGCAAAACTGTTAGGCCCAATATTCAAGGGAGCTTGTATTGCTATAATAGTGTGGTTTTTTGGCAAGTAGGGAGCAAAGCTGAATAAATCGTCAGCATGACTTCCATATCCGTGAATTAAAATAATGGCAGGTGTGCGTTCCTTCGAATTGTTCTCGGCGTTTTGAATACGGTATTCAAGCATAGCTATATTATGAATTGAGTTGAAGTAAACTTCCTCTCAAGCAGCCATAGACGCTTCCTTTAAGTGTACTTCCTATAAAGAGGGAGTTTTTCGAGGTGGAATGCAGTTGTTCTTCGGTTAATTTTTGACTTCCTTTTGGTGTGAAAAGGGTTAGGTCTGCTGAGGCACCTAGCTCAAATCCAGAATCATTGATTTTAAAAATTCTTTTTCCGCGGGTAAGAAAAGCAATCGTTTTGTCTAAAGGAAAATAATTTGTCAGTATTCCAAAAGCGGCTTCCAATCCTACACTTCCTTCTTTTGCTTGAACAAATTCTAAATCCTTTATTTCAGGATTGAGTGGTTGGTGTAAACTTGTAACTGCATCAATAGTACCGTCCAGAAGTCCTTCTCTTAATGCACGTTGGTCTGCAGTAGATCGGAGTGGTGGGGTGATTTTAAAAGCAGCGTCAAAGTCTATTAAATTTTGTTCTGTGGCATGTATATGGGCAATGGATACTGCACAACTAACCTTCAATCCCTTTTTTTTGGCAGTACGAATCAGCTCTACACTCGCTGCCGATGAGATATAGGGAATATGCATTCTTCCTCCTGTGTATTCTAATAACTGAAGATCTCTTGCGAGGATTATCGTTTCTGCAATATGTGGAATTCCTTTCAGACCCATGTGAGTGCTCACTTCTCCTTCATGCATTTGACCGTTATTACTTAGAGTAGGATCCAAAGGGTAGGCTTGAATCAAACCATCAAAACTTTGAACATAATCTAAAGCAATACGCATTAGATTTGGATTTTTATGTGATTGGTTGAAATCTCCAAAAGCAACTGCTCCTGCTTTATGCATTTCATATAAAGGTGCCATGTTTTCTCCTACAGAAGCCTCTGAAAGAGAGGCGCTAATATGCAGAGACGTGGTATGGTTTTGGCTCCGCTGTAGGAGGTGACTAACGTCAGTGTAAGAATCCAGCATTGGGTATGTATCGGGATTCAGAACAATGTGAGTGAATCCACTTTTTGCTGCTGTAAGTAAACCGTTTGCTAAAGTTTCTCGTTCTTCGTATCCGGGCTCACCAAAGGAAACACATGGATCGAACCAGCCTGAAGAAAGGTGTAGGTCTTCAAATTCAATGACGGTAGCATCATTTGTTTCTATATGATCTTCAATCTGGGAAATGATACCGTTTTCAACTAATACATCCTTTTGCTTATTATGAAAAGGACTCTTTTCATGGATTAAAGTTGCGTTTTTTAAGAGTATCTTCATGAAATTCTGATCCGTACAAAAGTAAAAACAATTTTGAAATTAAAGGTCAGCAAATAGTTACTTATTCGTTTAGTGGTGTAATTGAGAAGTAAAAGCTATCGTTTGTTGATTTTTGAGCTAACAAATTCAAGCCTTGATCACTAAGTTGAAGTATTCGGGGATAGCCTCCAGTGGTTTGTGCATCTCGCATCAAGACAATTAAGACACCCCCAGTTGTACATTGAACAGTTCCAGGTAGAACGGGAGCAGTCCAAATGGATGGTAGAGTAACGTTTATCTTTTCTTTTAAGACATATGCCATTCTTGAATTATCCATGGAGATCGTAAAACGATTTTCTAGGAGTTGTTTTTTAGCTACTTCACTTAAAAGGTGGAACTCGGGACCTTTAAATACGGGAATATCTTTTTTGTTTTCCAAAGGTGCAGCGATATGAACTCGTGCACCTTTATCTTGTAGGAACGGTGTTTTATTAAAGGAAATTAATTTATGCTTACTGATTATTGTGTCTGGTGTTATACCTCTGCATTGACTTCTGCTTCCAAGAATTAATGGCGATTGGATTCCCCCAGCAACTGCCATATAGGTTCGACAGCCATGATATGCGGTCCCCAAGTGCAATATGTCTTTCTCTTTTATAGCAACAGGGTGATTATTTGCAATTTTTTTTTCGTTAAGTCTAGGTTTCATGTCGGCACCACTAAGGACAATGGTCGTTGCTTCATGAAACTTTAATTTGGGACCTTTAAAACTCATTTCGAGAACAGCGCTGTCTAGAGGGTTATTAAGTAAGCTATTGGCCCATTGCATAGCGACACGATCCATAGCTCCACTGATTGGAACTCCTATGGATTGACTGCCTAACCTACCTGCGTCCTGAATAGAACTGTATATTCCGGGATGAAGCACTTCGATCATTGTGGGATAATTTTATAGGTTTTAGCGCTAATACCCTCCGAAATAGTTGTGAATTCTGATTCTGTAATGGGATAAAATTCAATACGATCTCCTGCTTTTGCAAAACAGGGATGTTTTTTGGTAGGTTGAAAAAGAGGATAAGGTGTTTTTCCGATGATATGCCATCCGCCTGGGCTCTCTTGTGGATAAATACCGGTTTGTTCTCCTCCGATCCCTACACTGCCTCTAGATACTTTAGGAGTAGGGGTTGTTTTTCTTGGGTAGGCTATAGATTTTGGAAGTCCATTTAGGTAGAGAAAGCCGGGAAGAAATCCTATGAATTGAACTTGATAGATTACCGAATAATGCTGTTCTATAAGTGATGCGGGACTAATTTGAAGTGCTTGTGCCAACGATTTCAAGTCAGGGCCAACCTCCAGATTATAAAGCACGGGTATTTTCCAAAGTTTTGTTTTTTTAAGAGACGTCTGAACCAATGATTCGTATAGTGAATTCAAGTGCTCTTCTGTTTCCTTGGAAACCTCATTTTTATAAAATACCATCAGAGAATGGTAACCTTGAGTGACCTGAATGACATCTTTAAAATGAGATATAATTTTATTTTTAAAAGCGATTAGATCTGATAAAAGGAATTGATTTGGTTTCAAATTCCATTCAAGAATTACCACCTTTGGGTGTATCAAAAAGAAACGAAAAGGGGCTTTTGATTTCATTGCTCAACTGAGATTGGTTTGATACTGAGTCAAAACAGCATTTAGATTTTTGACTGCGTGAGGGTGATCTCCATGAATGCAAATAGTATCTGCTTTCATAGGAATCCATTTGTTGTTAGTCGTCAATACCCGCTGGTTATGTAACAAATTATAAAAGCGTTCATAAAGTTGTGATGGGGTTTCCAGAACTGAACCTTTTTGTTTTCTAGGAACAAGTTGCCCATTATCTGTATAGGCTCTATCCAGAAAGGCTTCATTCCAAATATTGAACCCATGTGCTATTGCTATTTCCCCAAGGATGCTTTCGGGCGACGTAACAAAAAGAACTTTTGGGCACAAATCATTTGCTACTGCCACAAGCGTTTTTGCTATCTCTTGATCTGAATTACAATCATGATAAAGTGCTCCGTGTGGCTTGATATGGTGTAAGCTTGAAGCTTCAAGTTGATCAATTAACAAGCTTATTTGATTTCTTAAGCTTTGTTGAAGGTCATTGTTAGAGAGAGTTATTGATCGTCTTCCAAAATGATCACGATCAGGATAGGAGGGGTGAGCACCTATAAGGACATCATGTAATTCAGCCAGAGCAATAGTTTTTTTTATTTCAGAAGCACTACCGGCATGACCGCCACAGGCAATATTACAGGCTTGAATTAATGGCATTAGGTTAGCGTCGTCACCTATAGCCTCGCCCATATCAGCATTTATGTTATATTTTTTTTTCATTAGAAGATTTGGAAAACGGAACCTAATGACCGCATGCTTAAAAATAATGAAATTATCACGATGGCAAAGCCCAATAAATTTTGAACTAAGTTATATTTATAAGTGCCTAAAACAGATGGCTTATTCATAACCCAAAGGAGTATCCCTGCGATAATGGGGAGAAGGATCCCATTGGCGATCTGTGCAAATTGAATAATGAAAATGAATTTTAAACCGGTAGAAGCGAGAATAGTTCCAAAGAGAATAACGATGGCCCAACTTATTCTGAAATGACCTGATTTCAAATCAGATTTCCATCCAAAACAACCACAGACTACATAGGCTGCTGCAAGGGGAGCGGTAATGGAACTCGTGATCCCTGCAGCAAACAAGCCAATTGACAATAAATATTTTGACGCTTCTCCAAAGACAGGGGCTAATCCAGAGGCTAAATCTTTTGCACTTTCGATCTGGGCAATATCTACACCTGCTGCTGTAATGATCACACTCATCGAAATAAGTCCGCCCAGAACTAAAGCGATTATCATGTCTTTGAGTGCATAACCTAAATCTGCTTTTGAAGTCCATTTTTCTCGTACTAACTCTGAGTGTAAAAACAAATTGTAAGGGACTATAGTAGTACCAACTAAACCGATGATGCTTAATAAACTACCTTTTGGTGTTGAAAAATGAAAAAGACCGGATATTATATTTACTAATGAAGGTCCTGTAGCTATAGCCGTAATTAAAAAAGAGATACTCATTAGGATAACCAAAAAGATCAAACTCCGTTCCAATACTTTATATGTACCAATAAGTAGTAAAAATGCAGCTACACACCCAATAAGCAAAGGAAAAAGTTTAAGACTGGTATAAGAAGTTTCCCAAGTTAGCGGACCAATGAGTGTTTCTAGACCTAGAGCTGCACCACTAATATTTCCTGCTTCATAGGCAGTATTCCCAATGATTATTGCACCAAAAATCAAAATTAGAATCATATTCCGAATCAAAGGGCTTTTTAATTCCGATCGAAGTACTTCAATAATACTTTTCTGACCTATAATTCCAATTCGAACAGCCATTCCTTGAAGAATAATAGCAGCTCCAATAGAGAGTATAATTGCCCACAACAAATCAAAGTTATATCGCGCACCCACTAATGTACAAAGTGTTACCGTCCCTGGGCCAATAAAAGCAGCAGCGACTAGCGGACCTGGACCAATATTTTTAAACAGATTTTTTAGCATTGAGGGTTTTGTTTTAAAGGTAGTTTTCTGAAATGAGCTTTCCAACTCTATAAAATTCTATTAACTATTTCATCCCTTCAAAGACTCCAAGACCAAATAGTGCGAAATCGTATTTTACAGGATCCTTTGGATCAAACTTACGAAGATTCATATCCAATTCAAGTACCGCTTTCTGATCGTTTTGTTTGCGTTTTAGTAGTCCTAAGCTTCGCGCAACATTTCCACTGTGAACATCCAATGGACACGAAAGTTGAGCAGGAGTTAATTGTTTCCATAATCCAAAATCAACTCCATGTTTAGAATCACGAACCATCCAACGTAAAAACATATTGATCCTTTTCGCTGCAGAGCCTCTTAAAGGATCTGCAACATGTTTTTGTGTTCTTTTTTCGTGATCTAGCTCAAAAAAAAGAGTTCTAAAATAATGTATATTATGATCTAAGCGTTTTGAATGAAGTGAATTGGAAAAGGATCCTTCCAAGCCATCGTGATTTATATAAAGGTTTTTTAAGGCTTTAATAAAAAAACTAAAATCATAACCGTTAAAGGTTCTATGAACAAAGGAGGTTAATGGCTTGAGATCTTTCTCTTTGTGTTCTATAACAAATTGATAAGGATTGTTATCCATTAATGCCATCATGCGCTTTGCGTTTTTAATAATACTAATTCTATTTCCCCAAGCTATGGAGGCTACAAGAAATCCTGCTATTTCAATGTCTTCTTTTTTGCTGAATGAATGTGGTATTTGAATAGGGTCTTGTTCTAAAAAAAAAGAATTTTCATAGGTTCTAGCTTTGTGGTCTAAAAAATCTTTAAGTTCTTCTGAATTCACGTTTTAATCTTTCCGTCCATAATGCTGATGCTTCTGTCAGCTCTTTTAGCAAGATCTTTGTTATGGGTGACGATCACAAAACTGCATTGTTGCTCATCTCGTAATTCAAAAAACAAATCATGCAATTGATCTGCATTTTCAGAATCTAAATTTCCACTCGGTTCGTCGGCAAAAATAATTTTGGGATCATTGATTAAGGCTCTTGCAACAGCAACACGTTGTTGTTCTCCTCCTGAAAGTTGGGTTGGTTTGTGTAATGCTCTATCTTGAATCCCAAGACGTTTTAATAAATTCATAGCTTTTTGCTCAGCAGCGGTTGAATCCATATTCCCAATCCAAGTAGGGAGACATATGTTTTCTAGGGCAGTAAATTCTGGCAATAGCTCATGAAATTGAAAAATAAAGCCCATGTTTTGATTTCTGAATTTTGATAAGGCTTTATCAGTCAGAAGGGTAGTATCTGTTCCGTTTAAATAGATATGGCTGTTAGAATCAGGGTTTGGAGAGTCTAGTGTACCCAAGATGTGGAGTAGTGTTGTTTTACCAGCGCCAGAGGGGCCTACGATGGTGACAATTTCATTAGATCCAATTTCAATATCTATTGCATTTAAGACCTTTAGATCTCCGTAATTTTTTGAAATTTGAACAGCTTTTAATAATGGTTTCATATATACGTTCAAATTTAATTCTTTTTATTTTCATCTATTTGATCTGAGGTAGTAGTTTAAACAAATGTTTAAAAATGTTGATATTATCGAGTGATATTGGGATTTATCTTAAACAGAATTGGGAAATAACCTTTAAAATAGGTATATTTGTTTAACTATATAATACAAAACTTGATCAAAACTATATTTCTAGCAGGTGGTTGTTTTTGGTGCACCGAGGCTGTATTTCAGAGGATTAAAGGCGTGACTGAAGTTATCCCAGGATATATAGACGGTTCAATAAAAAATCCAGCTTATCGCGAAGTTTGTTCTGGAAGAACTGGTCATACAGAGGCCGTATCTGTTACATACGATTCCAGTCAATTGCAACTTACGGATTTACTTTTAATTTTTTTTAATACACACGATCCAACTACATTAAACCGACAAGGAAATGACGTTGGAAGTCAATATCGTTCGGGAATTTATTTTACAGAACAATCTCAGCAGGAGATTGCCCAAATGGTTCTGAATCAGTTGGAAACAGAGGCTGTTTTTGACAATAAAATTGTCACTGAAATAAAGAAAGCAACTCCATTTTACAGGGCAGAGGATGAGCATATCAATTATTTTAATCAAAATAAAGAACAACCTTATTGCACTTATACCATCAATCCAAAGATGGAAAAACTTAAACACTATTTTTCTAATTACTTAAATAAATCTTATGAACGATAATTTCAATATTGAAACGTTACCTATTACCGAACAAATAAAAAATAATTATGAAGACATTATTCATTTGCTAGGAGAGGATAAGGATCGTGAAGGCTTACTTAAAACCCCTGAAAGAGCTGCCAAAGCAATGAAATTTCTTACTGAAGGTTATGAAAAAGATCCTAAGCAAATTTTACAAGGCGCTATGTTCAATGAAAATTATAATGAAATGGTGATTGTTAAAGAGATCGAATTGTATTCTTTATGTGAGCATCATTTACTTCCTTTTTTTGGAAAAGCACACGTAGCTTATGTACCAGATGGCAGAATTGTAGGTTTAAGTAAAATTCCTCGAATTGTGGATGTTTTTGCTCGTAGACTGCAGGTCCAAGAACGATTAACAGAGCAGGTTTTAGACTGCATTAATGATACTTTGCAACCTAAAGGAGTTGCAGTAGTAATTGAAGCTTCTCATATGTGCATGATGATGCGAGGTGTTCAAAAACAAAATTCTACAACAACAACATCTGGATTTAGAGGTGTATTTAAAGATACAGATACTAGAAACGAGTTTTTGAACTTAATTCAATCTAAACTTTCTTAATCTTCTTCCTTAAAAAAGCGTTTAAATCCCATTCGCTTCAGAATTTTTTTCTCAAAATTCCAAAAGAACTTAAACTGCAGAAAAAGGCTTCCAAAAAACAACAACAAAACTTGATATACTGGAAAAACGATAAGGATTCGTATGATCCAATAAAGTATAAGGCCTCCCCATAAGTCCTCGAAGGTTTCTGGATAAATATATAGAAAATTCAAGACGGGTTTTGCTACACGAACACTCATGGAACCTGTTATACCAAAAACAATGAAGATCACCGCCAACTGAAAATTTGTTGTGATTCCCCATTTCTGCTTTAAGCGTTCAAAATACAATTTTGCTTATTTAAGTAAGGACGTAATCTGAATTGCGAGTTCTTCTCCAATACGATCCTGCGCCTCTAATGTAGCAGCTCCAATATGTGGAGTCAATGAAATTTTATCGTGCATAAGCAACTTAATTTCAGGTTTAGGTTCATTTTCAAAAGTATCTAAAGCAGCAAAAGAAAGTTGACCAGACTCTAAAGCCTCTACTAGGGCGATTTCGTCTATTACTCCACCACGAGCCGCATTGACTAATACAGACCCTTTTTTCATTTTAGCAAAAGCAGCTTTATCTATAACATATTCTTTTTGTGCTGGAACGTGAAGACTGATAAAATCTGCTTCGGCAAGAACAGAGTCCATTTCTTGCGTAACAATTTCTTCAGATACAGATGCGCCGGAGAACAAGGAAACAGTAACGGTTGCTTTCTCAATAAACTTATCTGCGGCAATTACTTTCATACCTACTCCTAAACCAATTTTAGCAACTTCTTGTCCAATTCTTCCAAAACCGATTACACCAAGAGTTTTTCCTCTTAATTCAACACCGTTAGCGTAAGCTTTTTTCAGTCCTTTAAAATTAGTTTCCCCTTCTAAAGGCATGTTTCTATTTGAATCATATAGAAATCGAACTCCACCGTATAAGTGGGCAAAAACCAATTCGGCAACAGATGCAGATGAAGCAGCTGGTGTATTGATAACATGAAGTCCTTTAGATTTGGCATAATCCACATCAATATTATCCATTCCGACACCCCCACGACCAATAAGTTTAAGTCCTGGGCATTGATCAATCAGTTCTTTTCGAGCCGTAGTTGCACTTCTAACGAGTAGTCCTACGATATCATTCGAGTTAATATACTCAACCAATTGTTCTTGAGCGACATTGACCGTTATTACTTCAAATCCATTATTTCTAAGGGCATCGATACCGGATTGTGATATTCCGTCATTTGCTAAAATCTTCATATTCATTTTTTATGATTACTACAATGATGATGTAGTGTTAATTTTTTTCTTCTAAAATCTGCATGCAGTTGACCAATATTTCTACGCTATCAATGGAAAGTGCATTGTACATAGAGGCTCTATAACCACCAACAGAACGGTGTCCTTTCAAGCCACTAATACCTGCGGTTTCACACAAACTATCAAAAGCTGAAGTCAGACCAGAGTCCTTTAGGTTGAAGGTAGCATTCATGTCGCTACGATCTTCTTTATTAGCGAAACCTTCAAATAATGGATTGCGGTCAATTTCTCCATAAAGGAGCGTGGCTTTCATTGCGTTTTGTTCGCCCAAAGCTTCAATACCTCCCTGTGCATCAATCCATCTCATATTAAGCATAGAAGTATAAACTGCAAATACAGGCGGTGTATTAAACATACTTTCTTTGTCAAGATGAACTTGATAGCTCAACATGGAAGGAATCGCACGGGTTACTTTTCCTAATAAAGAATCTTTAATTATAACCAGAGTTGTTCCTGCGGGCCCCATATTTTTTTGTGCACCGGCATAAAAAAGGTCAAACTTTGAATAGTCAAAAGGTCTTGAGAAAATATCAGAACTCATGTCAGCTACCAGAGGAACATTGGTTTCGGGAATCTGTTTGTATTGGGTTCCAAAAATAGTATTATTTGTTGTTAGATGTAGGTAATCTAAATCAGTAGGTATCTCATAACCCTTGGGAATATAATTGTAATTCTGATCTTTAGAACTTGACACCTCAACTACTTCTCCAAACAGTTTTGCTTCTTTAATTGCTTTGTCTGACCAAGTTCCTGTATTGAGATAACCTGCTTTATTTTCTAATAAGTTGTAGGCTGTCATTAAAAACTGAAGACTTGCACCTCCCTGAAGAAAGATGGCTTTGTAACCTTTGTCTTGAAGGCCAGTTAGCTTTAGAGCTAATGCACAAGCCTCGTCCATAATTTGTATAAATGCTTTGCTTCTGTGAGAAATCTCTATAAGAGAAAGTTTTGAAGAATCTAATTCTTTTACAGCCTCTGCGGCTTGCTGCATTACTTCTTGAGGTAAAATCGAAGGTCCAGCACTAAAGTTGTGGAGTTTCATAGCCAAATTTGAAAATTATTTCAATTTTTAAAATGCAAATATTGTGATTCCTCGTTTAATTATTGAGATTTAATCCTGTTTTTTTTTGGTGGAGTTGTTAACAGTAAATGAATCATAAGTTAAAATTGAAAAAAAAATAGGAAACCTATAAGTCTTCTAAAAAAGTTAAGGTGTCTATTCCATCTGCATACTCATGCAATTCAGGTTGTTGAGCTTTCCCAAAAGGGATAGCATCCTTTATGGGAAGATTAGAAACGATACATTGTATGTTTTCAGACATTGCATGAAGCTCTTTATTTAATTCTTCGAAATCTGAATAGTATTCGTAATGCAAACAAGCGATTGGTGCACTAAAAGAAGCGTCATTTTTTAACATTAGAAACCCGTTTTCTAAAAAATCAAATTCACTCATTAAAAACACAGCTTTGTTATAGTCATAGTTATTCGCATATTTTGCATGCTGAATTACCTCGGCATGGGGGTATAATCCGCCAAAAATGAGATCAAGATCAAAACCATTTGGAATGTAAATTTTAGAAACATTTCTGCATCCCAATCCAAAATAATGCATCACATCATTTCCAAGTCCGATAAGCTCTTGATCACTTTCTTTTCCGTTTAATACAGCAACTCCGTTTCTGTTTTTCCTTATGATATTAGGGTAAGCTCCAAAATAATGTTCAAAATACCTCCCAGAATTATTTGAGCCGGTTGCAATAACAGCATCAAAATTAGTGAAAGGTTCGGAGGTGTATTGAAAACATTTTTCTCCTGATTCTTGTTCTAAAAATGCAGTCATATACGGGAGTAGATGCGTGTCTTTTGAGGCAAGTTTCACCGTAGCATTTTGCCCGCTTAGCCACAGGCAGATTAAATCATGAAAACCCACAAGGGGGATGTTACCTGCGAGAATTATAGCCACATTTTTTGGGTTATTTTTTGGCCGTATTTCATAGGGTTCTAACCAATTCAGTATCCTCTTTTCTGACAAAGCGTTTCCCCAATCAGAAAATGCCTTTTGAATTGAGTTTGCAGTGAACCAAGAGTTAGCTGCGTTTGCTTTTTCTATCAAATTTGACAACGATCGATAGGAGCTTTGTTCACCATTATATTGAAGTAAATGATCACCTAATTTTACTAGTGCTTTAAGGCGTTTTAAGTTTGATGTCATTTTTTTGTTCAGTATGCAGGAAGGTTCTATTTTTGCACAAATGTAAGGAAAGAAAAATTCTATGGCTATAATCATTACTGACGAATGTATCAATTGCGGAGCCTGCGAGCCTGAATGTCCTAACACAGCTATTTATGAGGGCGCTGAAGATTGGCGCTACAAAGATGGAACTTCACTAAACGGAGATGTTGTCCTACCTAATGGCAAACAAGTTAATGCCGAAATTTTTCAAGAACCAGTGTCTGACGAATACTATTTTATTGTTCCAGATAAATGTACAGAGTGTAAGGGATTTCACGATGAACCACAGTGTGCAGCAGTTTGTCCCGTAGATTGTTGTGTTCCTGATGAAGAGCATGTTGAATCCGAAGATACTTTGCTAAGTAAACAGAAATTTATGCATCCAGAAGCTTAAGGATTTCTGGACTTCTCCAATTGATTAATTCGATTCCGTTTTCATCTAATTTATTTCTACAATGCGTACTGCTAAAATAGTTAGCATCTTCGACTCTCCATTCGTCCCCAAAATTAGGATGTTCAAAAGTTATCTGTTGCATTTCCAAGCTTTCAAGTGCAGGGTGTATAAGTAAAATTGAAACTCCTTCTGGCAAAGTGTCAAGAACTTGGTCATAAAAAAGAGGCAAACCACCGTTTTCAAACTCATTAAATGAAGCCATATAGACTGATTCAAAACATCCTTTTTTTGGAAGCACAAAGTTCGATGGTTCCTCTCCAGTGTAGGAAACGAGTTTTTCACTAAGTAAAATTGGAAGATTATACTCCTTGCCCAACTCAATATACAAATCAATAAGATCTTGCCTGATCCCTAGGGTATACATGTGCGAATCTAAATGGGTTGGTTTCAGTCCTAAAGACAACGCATAGTCAATTTGATTTTTGAGTTCTTGTCGAACTTCTTCGATTTTTGCATATTCTTTAATCGGACTTCGTTTAGCATGAAAAAAGCCTTTAGAATTTACAATTGATGGGACTTCTCCCGCAGGGCTACATGGCTTGAAAGGGTAAGTTTTCCATTCTCCTGTAAGTGTTAAATGAATTCCATAATCTACTTCAGGATGTGCGAGACAAAATTGAGCCATTTCATAAAACCATGGGCATGGCACCATCAGGCTAGTAGAAGATATTGAACCCTCAAGAAGTCCAATCTGAGTTGCTTTATTTTCGGACCAAGCCATACCAGCATCGTCAGCATGGATCATTAAGTATTTTTTTTTCATAGCAGTAATTCAGCTTTTCTTTTTTGTTTCTTAAATTCAAATGTAAAAGAAAGATTACTTTTGCCGAAAATTATTTTTATGAAAGCAGGAATTGTAGGTTTACCGAATGTTGGAAAATCAACTCTATTTAATTGCCTTTCCAACGCAAAGGCGCAAAGTGCCAACTTCCCTTTTTGCACAATTGAACCCAATATTGGGGTGGTAAATGTACCGGATAGCCGCTTGGAAAAGTTAGAAGAATTGGTAAAGCCTGAGCGCGTTCTTCCTGCAACTGTGGAGATTGTAGATATAGCCGGTTTGGTAAAAGGTGCTAGTAAAGGAGAAGGTTTGGGAAATCAGTTTTTAGCAAATATTCGCGAAACAGACGCTATATTACATGTGTTACGCTGCTTTGATAACGATAACATAGTGCATGTTGACGGTTCAGTAGATCCAATACGAGATAAAGAGACCATAGATATTGAACTACAGCTTAAAGATCTTGAAACAGTAGAAAAGAAATTAGAAAAAGTAAACCGTGCTGCACGAACTGGAAACAAAGAAGCAGCTAAAGAAAAAGAAATTTTAGATAAGGTAAAATTGGCTTTGGAGCAAGCGAATAATGTAAGAAGTCTTGATCTAAAGGAAGAGGAACGGCTTCAATATGTCAAGCCACTTCAGCTAATTACAGACAAACCCGTGCTATATGTATGTAACGTAGACGAAGGTTCTGCAAAATCAGGAAATGCATACGTAGATAAGGTTAAGGAATTTGTTGCTCAAGAGGATGCAGGATTGTTAATTTTAGCGGTCAGCATTGAGGCGGATATTAATGAATTGGACAATTTTGAAGAACGCAAGTTGTTTTTAGAGGATTTAGGTTTGGAAGAAGCTGGAGCTGCAAAATTGATCCGAGCGGCTTACACCCTCCTAAATCAGCAAACCTATTTTACCGCTGGCGAGAAAGAGGTTCGTGCATGGACAATCCCAGTGGGGGCTACCGCACCTCAGTCTGCAGGTGTAATTCATACAGACTTTGAAAAAGGTTTTATCCGAGCTGAAGTAATTAGTTATGCACACTATGAAGAATATGGATCTGAAGCCAAGGTTAAAGAGGCTGGAAAAATGCGTGTAGAGGGTAAGGAATACATTGTTCAAGATGGAGATGTCATGCATTTCCGTTTTAATGTTTAATGACAATAATGAAGATGCTTAAGAACTCATTACATCTTCGATTACTCATTTTAATTTCTGCGATTTTAGCCATTGTATTGGATGGTATAGGTTCGGTTGGTTTTTTTGTTTTCAAACCGCTTACAACCATATTGATTCTTTTACTCCCTACACTATACCAAGATTCGGAAGCCAAAATCTACGTAAAATCAATTGTTTTTGGTTTGGTTTTTTGTCTTTTTGGAGATGCTTTTTTACTTTTTAACTCCTATTTTCTCTTCGGACTAGGGTCTTTTTTGATTGGACATCTTTTCTTTCTATATGCTTTTGTAAAAAGACAAGGATGGCAAAAAAGATATGGAATAGGATTATTCTTGGTAATCTTGGCTATCGGAATTTGCTGGTTAATACAAGATAAATTAAATACACTTTTAATTCCTGTTTTACTCTATATGCTAGTAATCGTACTGATGAGTTGGCAGGGATGGGGTCTAGCATTGAATTCTAAAACAAAAAACCTTCGAAGTTTGGGACTTGGTGTTTCCCTTTTCATGTTCTCGGATACACTAATAGCATTTGACAAATTTTATATCCCATTTTCTTATTCAGGATTGTTGATTTTAGCGACCTATTGGATAGCTATTTACATTATTGCTCTTTCTGGAACGAGAATAAAATAAATCAAATTTTCGTTATCTACTTCGGTCAGTCCATTCATTCCTTTTACTTTTGCTGCTTAATTTAAAAAATCTAGAATTGAAACCTTTTCAACTTATTGATAAATCTTCAGGCGGAAGCTTCAAAAATGATATCCTATCTGGTATTACTGTCGCTTTAGCCTTAGTCCCTGAAGCTGTTGCATTTGCTTTTGTCGCTGGTGTTTCACCCATAGTCGGTCTTTACGGTGCCTTTATGATGGGACTGATCACTTCAATTTTTGGAGGCCGTCCTGGGATGATCTCTGGTGCTACAGGAGCTATGGCCGTTGTCATGGTTCATTTGGTGCAAGAAGGGAATGTATTAGGAGGCTCTGAAAGCATTGGATTGCAATATCTGTTTATTACTTTAATCCTTGCTGGTATTTTTCAAATGTTGGCTGGTACTTTAAGACTAGGAAAATTTGTTCGAATGATTCCTCATCCAGTTATGATGGGATTCGTAAATGGTTTAGCAATAGTCATTTTTATTTCTCAATTGGGGATGTTTAAAAGTAGTGGAGAATGGTTAGAAGGAAGTAGTCTATTAATTATGATTGGATTAGTCATAGTCACCATGTTGATTATGTATATATTGCCACTAATCACAAAAAAAATTCCCGCAGCATTAACAGCGATTCTAGTTGTTTCTATTATCGTAATCTTTGGTGGTATTGAAACCGAGACCGTACGATCATTCATTATATCAAACGGAGGAGAGGGAATCAAAGCAGGCTTACCCTCTTTCAACTTTCCAAGTGTTTCCTTGTCGCTAGAAACATTTCAATTTATTCTTCCCTACGCTTTCATCTTAGCGTCGATTGGACTGATTGAATCGCTTATGACGCTCAATTTAATAGATGAGTTAACAGACTCACACGGTAGTGGGAATAGAGAATGTATTGCACAAGGTGCAGCAAATACAGTTAATGGACTTTTTGGAGGAATGGGAGGCTGTGCAATGATAGGGCAGAGCATCATCAATATCAAGTCTGGAGGTAGAGGAAGACTTTCTGGAATTACTGCTGCACTTGCATTACTTGGGTTTATATTGTTTGGTTCAAATCTGATAGAACAAGTCCCAATCGCAGCTTTAGTTGGAGTCATGTTCATGGTAGTAATAGGCACTTTTGCTTGGAGCACATTTAAGGTGATCAATAAAGTTCCTAAATCTGATGTATTAGTTATCTTATTGGTAACCGGACTCACAGTTATCTTTGATTTAGCTCTTGCGGTTATGGCAGGTGTTATCATTTCATCTCTAGTTTTTGCATGGGAAAATGCCAAAAGAATTAGAGCTAGAAAGTTTGTAGATGAATTTGGAGTTAAGCACTACGAAATTTTTGGTCCGCTGTTTTTTGGATGTATCGAATTGTTTAACAGTAAGTTCGATATACAAAATGATCCAGATGAAGTGATTATTGACTTTAAAGAGTCTCGAATTGTTGATCAATCCGCTATCGAGTGTGTCAATAAATTGACAGAACGTTATCTTCAAAACGGCAAAAACATTCATCTGAGACACCTATCGCCCGATTGTGTAAAATTAATCAAGAAAGCAGAGAAAATATGTGTAGTTAATGTTTTGGAAGATCCAGATTATTTTGTTGCCATAGATAACTTTCGGCAAGCACAGAATGCACTTGTTAAATAAAGTTTGAAATATCCAAATTGGCTTTAAAGCCCTTATTTACTTTATAAACTAATCGAATCATGCACCAAAACGCGTTCCCATAAATGCGATGCTTCCTCAATGAACAAAGTGTGTGTTGGATCGGTCTGATATGCGTTTTGAGCTTCTAAATTTGGAAAACTCATGGTATAGCAATAGGTGAATGAATTATCAACCACATCTCGTTTTTCAGAAGCAGCAGGGCAACCTAAATGATTGGCAATTGCTTGTGGGTTGGTTTCGATCAGTTTTTTAATCGCTGTTTCAAAAAGAGACCTATGCTCTTTGTTGCTTGGATCTTTGAGCCAAAAAAATACGACATGAAGTAAAGGACCTGTGGTGTTTAGTATTGAAGATGATTCCATTGAGATATTCATATATTGATTAAAAAAAAAGTGCAATTAAAAAAAAATTCTACTGTCCTAAAGTAGAACTTTTTAACAAAAAGAATTGAAGAATTGTTGATTTCTTGAGCTGCGAATCAATTGTATTTAAGAAATCAATAATTACTTTAGCTTGAAATACATATGGAACAGCAAACAGCCTATACCGAAGAAAACATCCGCTCTCTGGATTGGAAAGAACACATCCGAATGCGTCCTGGAATGTATATAGGTAAATTAGGAGACGGCTCATCTCCTGATGATGGAATTTACATTCTTTTAAAGGAAGTTTTGGACAATTGCATAGACGAATTTGTCATGGGTGCAGGAAAGACCATAGAGATTACAATAAAAGAAAATGTAGTTAAAGTTAGAGACTTTGGACGTGGAATCCCCTTGGGTAAAGTAGTGGACGTGGTATCGAAAATGAATACTGGAGGAAAATATGATTCCAGAGCATTTAAGAAATCAGTAGGATTAAATGGGGTAGGGACAAAAGCAGTTAATGCGCTCTCCTCGAGCTTTATTGTTGAATCCAATCGGGACAAACAAAGCAAAACAGCAACCTTTAATTCCGGAAACTTAATAGATGATGCCCCTGTTCAAGATTCATCCAGACGAAGAGGAACCAAAGTGGAGTTTATTCCCGACTCTACGATTTTTAAAAACTATAAATATCGCTTAGAGTATGTAGAGCGCATGATCAAAAATTATGTGTATCTCAATCCTGGACTAACAATTGAATTAAACGGCGAAAAATTCTTTTCAGAAAATGGGCTTAAAGATTTATTGACAGACTACACGAATCCAACCGATTTGTTATATCCCATTATCCACATAAAAGGGGAGGATATTGAAGTAGCGCTAACCCATAGTAAAACTCAGTATAGCGAAGAATATCAGTCTTTTGTAAACGGACAAAACACTACCCAAGGGGGGACACATCAATCCGCATTCAGAGAGGGACTTGTCAAGACTATAAGAGACCATTTTGGCAAAAATTACGAAGCTTCTGATATTCGAAAATCCGTTATATCAGCTGTCAGTATTAAAGTAATGGAGCCAGTCTTTGAGTCACAAACAAAAACTAAACTGGGTTCCACAGAAATGGGAGATGGATTGCCTTCAGTTCGAAGTTATATTATCGATTTCTTGAGCACACAGTTGGATAATTATTTGCACAAGAACCCAGCTACTGCAGAAAGCATTCAGAAAAAAATTATCCAAGCTGAAAGGGAGCGTAAAGAACTTTCAGGTATTCGAAAATTAGCCCGTGAACGCGCCAAAAAAGCGAGTTTACACAATAAAAAATTACGTGACTGCCGTGTACACCTGCATGATCTTAAAAAAGACAGAAGACTGGATTCTACTTTATTTATCACAGAAGGAGATTCTGCAAGTGGTTCCATCACGAAGTCAAGAGATGTAAATACACAGGCTGTATTTAGCTTAAGAGGGAAGCCCTTAAATAGCTATGGGATGTCCAAAAAAATCGTTTATGAAAACGAGGAATTCAACCTCCTTCAAGCGGCATTGAATATTGAAGATGGTCTGGAAGAGTTGCGTTATAACAATATTGTAATTGCCACCGATGCGGATGTTGATGGGATGCACATTCGATTATTACTCATTACCTTTTTTCTACAGTTTTTTCCAGAATTGATTAAAGAAGGACATTTGTATATTCTCCAAACCCCTCTCTTCAGAGTTCGAGACAAGAAACAAACCTTCTATTGTTACAGCGAACAAGAGCGAAGAGATGCTATTGAAAAGCTTAGCGGGAAACCTGAGATAACACGCTTTAAGGGGCTCGGGGAAATTTCACCAGATGAATTTAAATTTTTTATCGGGGAGGATATTCGCTTGGATCCCGTCATGTTAGACAAAACCACCACTATAGAACAACTGTTGGAATTCTACATGGGGAAAAATACCCCAGATCGCCAAAATTTTATAATTGACAATCTGAAGGTAGAGTTGGATTTGTTGGAAGATAAAGTAGAAGTTTAGTATTGACTAAAGCGTCCAGAAGAACTTCCAATTGGATCAAAGATTATTGTATTGTGAAATACTTTAGTGCATTAATTATTGTCAATATCTATAGTCTAGTGAAGCCCTAATTGTCTAATCCGAAACAGTATAACCCATTACAAAATACCCTATCCTTATCTATCCTTCAGAAAGAAATAGCAACGTCATAAGCCTTGTAAGGTGATGTTAATCAGGAAGTAATTAAAAATAAGATGATTTGTACAGTTCCCTTTTTTTAAAGTTTTTTTAGTTAGGAAAGATTCGTTCAAATCATGAATGCGTATTTAGATTTTTAAAAACTTAAAAAATTACTTCTCAACGATATTTTGTTAATTTCTTCACCCATTTTCCTGATGCATTCTTGTATTGATATAGTAATTTAGCAATTCCTATGGAAGAAATAATTGATTCAAACTTACCGGATGATTCTTCAGGCGACTCGTTGGTGCGGGTAACTGGGATGTATAAAGACTGGTTTTTGGATTATGCTTCCTACGTTATTCTTGAGCGAGCTGTTCCAGCCATAGAAGACGGTCTAAAGCCCGTACAGCGAAGAATTCTTCATTCGATGAAAGATTTGGATGATGGTCGCTACAACAAGGTAGCGAATATTGTAGGTCATACTATGCAATATCATCCTCATGGTGATGCCAGTATCGGTGATGCTATGGTGCAAATTGGTCAAAAAGAACTTTTGATTGACATGCAGGGAAACTGGGGAAATATTCTCACAGGAGATCGAGCAGCTGCATCCCGATATATTGAGGCACGTCTCTCCAAATTTGCTTTAGAAGTTGTTTTTAGTCCTAAAGTTACCCAATGGCAGCTTTCTTATGATGGAAGAAAAAAGGAACCTATTCATTTGCCGATGAAGTTTCCATTACTTCTAGCTCAAGGTGCAGAAGGGATTGCAGTTGGACTTTCAACGAAAATTTTACCTCATAATTTCAACGAATTACTCACGGCAAGTATTGCGCATTTAAAAGGAAAGAAATTTTCTTTATTTCCAGATTTTCAAACTGGAGGGATCATAGATGTTCAAAATTACAATGATGGAAAAAGAGGAGGGAAGATCCGTGTTCGTGCAAAAATCAATCAACAAGATAAAAATACATTGGTAATCAACGAAATTCCTTTCAGTACCAATACCTCCAGTCTGATTGATAGTATTTTAAAAGCAAACGAAAAAGGGAAAATTAAGATTAAAAAAATTGAAGACAATACCTCTTCAGATGTAGAGATACTCGTCCATATCCCTAATGATATTTCCCCAGATAAAACCATAGACGCACTCTATGCATTTACGGCTTGTGAAACTTCAATCTCGCCATTAGGTTGCCTAATCATTGATAATAAACCCCATTTTATGGGGGTTACAGAAATGCTTAAAATTTCTACAGACCATACCGTACAAGTTTTAAAATTAGAACTGGAAGTTGCTTTGCAGGAATTGGAAAATCAATGGCATTATGCTTCTTTAGAAAGAATTTTCATTGAAAATAAAATATACAGGGACATTGAAGAGGCTGAAACTTGGGAAGAAGTAATCGCCTTCATTGACAAAGGTTTGAAGCCACATATTGGTCATTTGAAGCGTCCTGTAATAGAAGAAGACATTGTTCGTTTGACAGAAATAAGAATCAAACGAATTTCTAAATTTGATTTAGACAAAGCTCAGCAAAAAATCGATGCTTTAGAAGCTGATATTGCTGAAGTTAAAAATAACTTAGTTCACCTGATAGATTACGCCATTCGTTATTTCAATCATTTAAAGAAAACATATGGTGGAGATATGGAACGTAAATCTGAGATTCGCCTTTTTGACGATGTTGACGCTAAAAAAGTTGTTGTTAGAAACCAGAAACTTTTCATGAATCGTGAGGAAGGTTTTATTGGAACTTCTTTAAAACGAGATGAGTTTGTTTGTGATTGTTCAGATATAGACGATGTAATTGTATTTACACAAGACGGTAAAATGCAGGTTGTAAAAGTTGATAGCAAAGTCTTTATTGGAAAAAACATTATTCACGCTGCTGTATTTAAGAAAAAAGATAGTCGTACTATTTATAATATGATTTACCGTGACGGTAAAAATGGCGCATCTTTTATCAAACGTTTTGCTGTCACTGGAGTAACACGTGATAAAGAATATGATTTAACACAAGGTAATAGTCAATCTGAAACTCTTTATTTTTCTGCAAATCCCAATGGTGAGGCTGAAATTGTAACCGTTTTATTAAGAAATATGGGGAGCATTAAAAAGCTGAAATGGGATCTTGATTTTGCAGATTTACAAATCAAAGGTCGCTCCGTAAGAGGTAATACAGTGACTAAATACAGTGTGCGAAAAGTAGAGCTTAAAGAAAAGGGGGTGTCTACACTAAAACCAAGAAAAATATGGTTTGACACTTCAATTCGGAGGTTAAATCTCGAGGGCAGAGGCGAACTTTTAGGAGCATTCAAGGGAGACGATAAATTATTAATTGCTACAATAGAGGGTACTATTCGAGTAGTTACTCCAGAAATGAGTTTGCATTTTGATGATTCTGTAAGTCATATTGAAAAATGGATTCCAGAAAAGCCAATTACTGCCATTCATTTTGATCCTGAAAAAGAACGCTATTTTTTAAAGCGTTTTTGTGTAGAGAGCATAGATAGAGAAGATTCTTTTATAAAAGAAGAAGGGGAGTTGATCTTTGCTTGTTTTGAGGGCAGACCGATATTGACCATTGAATTTGAAAAGCCAAGAGGTAAAGCACAGCCAGATAACCTAGAAGTTAATGCAGAAGAATTTATTTCTGTCAAAGGATTTAAAGCCCTAGGGAATCAGTTGGCTGATAAAAAAATAAAAAAGGTAGAGCTCAAAGAAGCCTTGCCGTATGAAATCCCGGAGGAACAAGAATTGAATGAGATCGAAGTTGAGGGAGTAGAAGCAATTTCTCCGAATCAAGATGACAGTCAAATTACTCTTGAATTTTAATTTTTAGCTCCTTTTCTAAAGCGCATATTTATCATTTCAACTCCCAAAGAAAAGGCAATAGCAAAATAAAGATACCCCTTAGGGATTGTACCAATACTCGCTCCAAATATGGTTGTTTGAGAAAGTTGGGCTGCATCAGTAATCAGCATAAAACCAATTAATAGTAAAAATGACAATCCCAAAACCTGAAGTGAGGGATGCTTATTAATGAAACTACTGACCGGTGCTGCAAAAAGCATCATTATCAAAATAGCAACAACAACCGCAAAAATCATGATTGGAAGTGCATGGGCTATTCCACTTGTCATACCGACTGCAGTCAAAATAGAATCGAAAGAAAAAACGATATCTATTAATACAATTTGAATCAACGCTCTTGAAAAAGAAAATTGGGATGTTTTTTGTTGCTCTTCAGTGTTTTCTAAATCTTCTACTTTATCATATATTTCTTTGGTGCTTTTATAAAGCAAAAACAGTCCTCCTGCAAGAAGAATAATTGATTGGACAGTAATTTCTGAAGAAATCCATTTCGTTGAAAAACGCACAAGAGGTGTTTGTATTTGAACCAACCAATTGATCCCCATAAGCAAAACTACTCTCATCAACATAGCCAATAAGAGACCTACTCGCATTAATTTTTTTCGTTCGGTTTCAGGAAAACGACTAGCAAGAATCGAAATAAAAATAATGTTATCAATTCCTAAAATGATTTCAAGAAATGTAAGCGTCAAAAAAGCAAGGATAAGATCGGGTGTAAACATGTTTAGTTAATTTTCTGAATGGTACCTCGTTGGGTATTTTTGGAATCCCCTACTAATGAATACTCGAAAGTATAACTGTCCTTTTGCGTACTGATAATTTTAATCTGAATTGGTCTTTTGTCTTGATTCGAAATGGGGTTTAATTTGGTCAATATACACTCGCAATCATTTACCCAACGAATGCTCGCAGTATCAATTTTTCCTTCATATTGTTCTATTTCATATAAAGAATCCCTTGAAAAGATAGATGTTTTCATTTCATTATCTATAATCTGAGCAAATTCAAATGTCCCTGTGTGAAAAGGCTTGCAGTCACGCTGAACATTGTAGCAAGATTGAAGCAGAATAATTATACAAAAAAGTATTCTTTTCATAAGAAGACAAATTTACTAAGATTTGGGCATAAAAACATCAAAGGTACCGTCCTTATATACTTGAATAATCTGAGTAATTTCGGTTGTGTTTATTTCAGTAATTGTCTTTTGGTTTGTTAAAGGCTGTTTTACCTCGGTTGGAGGGAATTCAATTTGAGCTTCAGGACTTTTGTCATTTGAGTCCAGGGTAGGAGGTTTGTGTTGCGGAACTCCTAAAAGAAGCCAATCAAAATCAGCTTCTTCAAATTCTGCATGAATTTTTAAGATAAATTCCAAGCTAGGTTTATTCCGTCGTGACAAAATATGGGATACGGAAGAGCGTTGTACACCAATTTTTTCAGCAAATGCGGCAGCATTTAATTGGTTATTTTCCATCAATTGCTCAAGTCGTATTAAAAAAGCATCTATGTTTAACATTGTAAACTATTTAATTGTTGTAGATCAATATACAATTGTAATCTGAATAAAACAAATGGTAAAATTACTAAAGTTTTAATTTAAATATATCCATTAATTAACTGCTAATCAATATTTTAATAAAGAATAGTATGTTTTAGTTTACAAATGAACACTTGTTAGAGGCACGTATACCAATCTTTTGAGAAATCGGTTACTTTTGTGTACAACAAATGTAAACAAATGGATGTTTACATTTGTACTTATAAACAAAGACTATGGCTTGTAAGCGTTATTTACCTCCTAATCGTTTGGCTGAATTTTTAAAAGACATTCATCCTGATTCTAAAAAAACGATTGGATTTTCTGTAGAAAATCGTTCTATAGAAATGATTACGATTGGCACTGGATCCTATACGATTTTGATGTGGTCTCAGATGCATGGTAATGAGAGCACTACAACAAAGGCACTCTTTGACTTTATTCCTTGGTTTTTAGACTCAGACCAAGAGTTACTTCAGGCGAAGTGCACGCTTTATATTATCCCACAGCTTAATCCAGATGGATCACATCGGTATACACGTCAAAATGCTTCGAATGTTGATTTAAATCGTGACGCTATTGCGTTAACTCAACCGGAAAGTAGTTTACTCCGGAGAATTTATGAAGAAACCACACCTGATTTGTGTCTTAATCTGCATGGTCAACGAACTATTTATGCAGCGGGTAAAGGAGGTCCTTCTGCTAGTTTATCCTTTTTAGCACCTGCTGCAAATCGTGAAAGAACAATTACTCCTGCTCGCAAAAAGGCGATGAATCTTATCGTGGGGATGTGTAAGTCTTTGGCTGAGGAATTGCCTGATGCGATTGGGCGATACGATGATACGTTTAATCCTAATTGCGTAGGAGATTCATTTACTCAATCCGGTACTCCCACCATACTTTTTGAAGCTGGGCATGTCCCTGGAGATTATCAAAGAGAACAAACAAGAATTCATATTTTAAATGCTTATAAAGCATTGTTTTATCAACTAGTTCATGGGGTTTTAGATTATGATCTAGAGGACTATCTTAATGTTCCCCAAAATTCAATTGAATTTGTAGATCTTATAATTTCAGACGTCAATGTCATTGAGGATGGAATAGAAAAAAGAAATCAAAAAATGGCAATTCAATTCCGAGAAACACTAGAAAATGACACCATTTATTTCTATCCAGAAATGGTTTCCTACGGAGATACTCTAGATGTAAGGGCGCATCAATACACTAAACTACCGACGAACCTTCAGTCAACAGTTTTAGAATTTAAAAGCGGAAAATTGATTCAAAACGAAGAGATTAATAAAATATGTTCATTGAAAACCCATTTTAAGCAATAAATATTCAATGATTTAGCTCTTTTTTCATTAATTTTGTAAAGATATCATCACTATATTCAGATCAAATGAGTAAAATTGTTCTCGACGAAATTGACCACCAAATACTTGACATTTTAATAGACAACACAAGAATACCTTTTACAGATATTTCCAAACGTCTTTTGATTTCTGCAGGAACGGTTCATGTTCGTGTAAAAAAAATGGAAGAATCAGGAATTATCAAGGGATCCTCTCTTAATCTTGATTACGTTAAACTAGGATATTCATTTATAGCCTATGTTGGTATTTTCTTAGAAAAAACAAATACTACAGCACAAGTTCTAAATGCATTACAAGACATTCCCTACATTACAGTAGCACACATTACTACCGGGAAATTTAATATTTTTTGTAAGGTACGCGCCAGAGACACTCACCACGCTAAAGATATTATTTTCAAAATTGATGATGTTGATGGAGTCTCAAGAACCGAAACTATGATTTCCCTAGAAGAAAGTATCAACGATAAAAAACGATTGATGCACAGTATATTTAATGAAATTTAATTTTAATATTTAAATGGCCCGAAAACCAAAAATTGAACGTTTTAACGAAAAAATTCTCTCTCGCTTTCAAATCTACAATAGCTTATTTCTTACGCTTCCCTTCGAAAATATAAAAAACACAGCATTGTTTTTGCCTTTATTTGCAGACCATTGTAAAAGTAATTTTGAATTAAATCAAAATCCAAAAGAAATTGTAGAGAGCTTTTTTAAACGTTTTGATCCTGACTTAGATCAAAATCAACAGTTCGACCTACTCTTTAACTTTATTCAATATATAGAGCGCCAAGTTGTTTTATTTGATGCAATTGAAGATGCTGGTTTTTCATACGTGAATAATATGCACGGTAGGGGAACCTTGAGAAATATCAAAGAAGAAGCTGAAAAAAAACAACTTACAGAGGCGCTAACAGATTACATTAAGCGTTTTAAAGTTAGAATAGTACTTACGGCTCATCCTACACAGTTTTACCCAGATAATGTGTTGGTCATTATTAACGAGCTTTCTGAAGCGATAGCAGAAGATGATTTGGCTCATATTCAAAAACTATTGGTACAACTTGGTAAAACTCCTTTTTATAAAAAAGAAAAACCAACTCCATTTGACGAAGCTGTAAGTTTAATTTGGTTCCTTGAGAATGTCTTTTATCATTCTGCAAGTACAATCTATGGTTACATATCAGACCATATTGTTTCTTCTGAAGCACTTGATAATTCAATTTTTGACTTTGGGTTTTGGCCAGGAGGAGACCGCGACGGAAATCCTTACGTTACGCCTGAAATCACTTTAAAAACAGCAAAAAGATTACGCTTTTCTATTTTAAGAAACTATTATCGAGATCTTAGAAAATTGAAACGGAAGTTAACCTTCCCTGGGGTGGAAGAGCGTGTCACCGAACTTGAAAAATCAGTATTTGATGCCCTGTTTTATCCTGATCGGAATACAGATTTTTCTTTAGAACACATTCGTTCTGAAATGCAATATATTTCTGAAACTATACAGCAAGACCATAATGGTCTTTACGCTGAAGATGTCAATGATATGATTCATAAAATTGAATTATTTGGATTCCATTTTGCAAGTTTGGATATTCGTCAAGACTCTAGAGTTCACCGATCTGTTTTTAATGAGATTGTGACACATCCTGATATTCACAACTACATTAAAGACTTGCCAAAAGATTATCAAAAACTAACAGAGGCAGAGCGGTGTGAAATATTGCCAAATCTAACAGGAGACTTGCCCCCAACAATATTTCAAGATGAAATTACCCATCAGACTCTAGAAAGTATCAGAGCGATGCAAAGTATTCAAGAGTCAAATGGAGAACGAGGTTGTAATCGTTACATCATAAGCAATTGTCAAACATTAGAAAATATTTTAGAGCTTTTTGCTATGTGTAGAATGAGTCAATGGGAAAATCCTACCGTTGATTTTATTCCGCTATTTGAAACCATCACAGATTTGGAAACTGCTGCTGAAGTAATGAGAGGTTTATTTAGTAATCTTATTTATAAAAAACATCTCGAGCAAAGAAAAATGAAGCAAACTGTAATGCTTGGTTTTTCTGATGGTACAAAAGACGGGGGCTATTTTATGGCAAACTGGAGTATTTACAAGGCAAAAGAATCGCTTAGTGAATTGGCTTCTGAATTTGGTATACGCATTGCCTTTTTTGACGGAAGGGGAGGCCCACCAGCTCGTGGAGGAGGAAACACACATGAGTTTTATGCCTCTATGGGTGACACTATACAAAATGATGACATCCAACTGACTATCCAAGGACAAACCATCAGTTCAAACTTTGGAACACTAGATTCTTCTCAGTTTAACTTAGAACAATTGTTAAGTTCTGGGATAGATAGTCAAGTTTTTAGTCCAGGAAAGAATAATTTATCTGATGCTGATCGCGCTACACTTGAAGGAATAGCCGATATAAGTTACCAAGCATATCAAGACTTCAAAGCCCACCCCATGTTTATTCCATATTTGGAAAGAATGTCAACTTTACCCTATTATGCAAAAACAAATATAGGGAGTCGTCCATCTAAACGTGGAAAATCATCGGAATTAAAATTTGAAGATCTACGTGCCATTCCATTTGTTGGAAGTTGGAGCCAGCTCAAGCAAAATGTTCCAGGCTTTTATGGGGTTGGAACTGCTTTAAACGCCTATGCTACTCAGCATAAATTAGATGATGTCAAGCAACTTTATAGAAATTCAAGATTTTTTAGAACGCTTATTTTCAATAGTATGATGAGTTTGACTAAATCTTTTTTCAAGCTTACAGCATACATGAAAAATGATGAAGAGTTTGGTTCGTTTTGGGAAATAATATTTAACGAATACAACTTGACCAAAAACTTGCTCTTGGAAGTAAGTGGTTTCGAATCCTTGATGGAAAATGAAGCCGCTGGAAAGGCTTCAATTAAAGCTCGAGAGGAAATTGTTCAGCCACTTTTGACTATTCAGCAATTTGCTTTAATGGAATTACAAAAACTGAAAAAAGCTAAAAACACCGATCAGAAACAAATAGCAATCATGGAAACTATGATCACACGTTCCCTTTTCGGAAACATCAATGCGAGCAGAAACTCAGCTTAATTTCAGTTTGTTTTTGATTGGTAAAATTCAAAAGCTTTAGCAAAAAACTCATGAGGAACTTCTACATCTATATCGGGGCTCCCTATGGCTTTTAGCAAAACAAAATTGATACGGCCCGCTTTATTTTTCTTATCGTGACGGAGTAATTTTAAAATTTCGTTTTGATCTTCGAATGTGATATCTATTTGAGGATAAAAGGCCGCAAATGTCTTTTTGATTTCATCAGCTTCAGCAGCATCTAATCCGCTGCAATGAGTTGCTAAATATGCTTCCATAACCATACCTATAGCTATCGCTTCACCGTGAAGCAATCTTGATTTGTCTTTATGGGTCAAATAATATGATTCAATGGCATGGCCTAGTGTATGCCCAAAGTTTAAGATTTTTCGTAATCCTTTTTCATAGGGATCTTCTAGAACTACCTTTGTTTTTTCATCAATTGAAGTTTTGATAAAAGGCTCTAAAGAACTTGAAGACAAAGAGGTAAGTGACTGAAGTGTTTTCCAATAATTTGGGTTTGCAATTAAGCCATGTTTGAGCATTTCAGCAAACCCGCTTCGCAATTCATCTTCTGGTAAAGTTTGAAGCCAACCTGTTTCTATAACAACTTCTTGGGGCTCACGAATTATTCCAATCTGATTTTTTAGTGCGCCCAAATCAATTCCTGTTTTTCCACCTACGGATGCGTCTACCATTGAAAGTAGAGTAGTGGGTATATTGTAAAAATCAATTCCTCTTTTAAAGGTACAGGCCACGAATCCTCCCAAATCAGTCACAACACCGCCACCGAGATTGATCAAACTACTATTACGATCTGCTCCTTGGTCTGACAATTCATTCCATAAATATTCACAGGTAGAAAGGTTTTTATTTTCTTCACCTGCATTCATTGTCAAAACACCATCAATCTCCAAAGGACAGTTTTCAAAAAAGCGCTCTAAGCAATATTGCTCAGTATGGGTATCAACCAATACAAAGACACTACTGTATTTTTTTGTAGTTATTTTCTGTGAAAGTGCTTCGAGTGATTTTTGTCCGTAAGTAATTTTAATATGATCTTTCATTTCTTAATTGAGAATTCAAAAATAATAATAACTACAAGATTACATTTAGATTAAAGTTGTGAGAGTATTTCTTTCAAACGTTTTATTCCTTTTTCTCTAGCTATTTTATTTGCTTCAGAAGCGTTTGGATCCTCACCAGCTCTAAAGAAACCATGCCCTGCTCCCTGATATATTTCAGTTTCGAAAAGGGTATTGTTATCTTTCATTGCCGCTTTACTTTTATCTATAGTGGCATTAACACGGTTGTCGTTACCTCCATAAAATCCGTAAACAGGAATGCGAATATTTTTGTAAACTTCATCATCTTCGGGACCAGTTCCATAACAAACTATTGCGGCTTGAATTGAAGGATTTAATGTAGCAAATTCAAAAGATTGACTTCCTCCCCAACAAAAACCAATTACGACTACTTTTCCGTTTGCCGCAGGATTTTTCTTAGCCAAATCAACTGCTGCAATTAAAGTGTTAGAAATTTCTTCCGAGTTTAATGCATATATAGCTGTTCTAGCAGCATCAGAGTTCTCAAAATCATTTGTTCCCCCACCGTTGGGAGCCTTACCTGAAAGAAAGTCTGGTGCAAGAGTTATATAACCCATTTCAGCTATTTGATCTGCCATACTCCTTGCCCAATCATTTAATCCTCGATTTTCGTGAATAAGAATGACTACAGGTACTTTTTCTGAAACTTCAGGATAAACCAAAAAACTTTGAATTTTTGACCCTGAAGGATCTAAATTGACCCATTCATGATGACGCGGTGAGTTTTCAAGTCGTTCTAGTGGAGATTGGCTCCAACTTATTTGAGCCAATAACAAAAATGTAAAAAATATTGGTTTCATCATTTTATTTTTAACTGAAGTTAGTTTTTATTCTTAGAGTATATTTAAATGTCCGAATAATTATCATTTTTTAAAACTCTTCTTTATCCGGTCTAGATCTCTTTTGTTGTCTCGATCTTTTATAGTTTCTCGTTTATCATATAGCTTTTTACCACGAGCTAGTGCAATTCGTAATTTAGCAAATCCATTGTCTGTAATAAATAATCGAAGGGGAACAATAGTCAACCCACTATTGCTTACCTCTTTATGGAGTTTTTTTAACTCTTTTTTATTGAGAAGCAGTTTTCGTTGTGCTTTAGGCTTATGGTTAAATCGTGTACCAAAAGCATATTCTTCAATATTCATATTGACGGTAAACAATTCTCCACGATCATTAAACTCACAGAAACTCTCAGAAATAGAAGCTTTACTGTTTCGTATAGATTTTATTTCAGTTCCAGTCAGTACAATTCCTGCAGTATACTCTTCTATGAGTTCATACTCAAAACGAGCCCGCTTATTCTTTATGTGAATTTGATTTTGCACGGCACAAAGGTAGTACTTATCCTTTTAGGGGATCACTTAACCATTTCTAAAAACAAACTTTCCTTCAAAATAATCAACCGTTATCCCTTTATTTTTATCCAAGCTGTCTCCTAACAAATCTTTACTCAAAGGATTTAGGATTTCCCGTTGAAGTACTCTTTTAACGGGACGTCCTCCGTATTGAGGATCAAAACCTAGCTGGGATAGATTGTCAATTGCTTCATCCGTAGCTTTAATTTGAATATTTTGAAGAAGAAGTCTTTTGGCAATCAAATCAAATTGCAGCTTTACAATTTCTTTAATCTCTTTTTGGGTCAAAGGTGAAAATAAAATAATATCGTCTATTCTATTTAAAAACTCTGGCCGCACCTGTTTTTTCAAGAGTTGCATAACCATTTCTTTTGCGACAGATTCTGCTTTCTCAAATTCAAGATTTGTTTCAAAAGAATTTTGAATCTCTTGACTTCCTAAGTTACTCGTCATGATGATAAGGCTGTTTTTGAAATCTGCGATACGCCCTTTATTGTCAGTCAAACGACCTTCATCCAATACCTGCAAGAGTACATTGAATGTATCAGGATGTGCTTTTTCAATTTCATCAAGAAGAACAACTGAATACGGTTTTCTCCTTACAGCCTCGGTTAATTGTCCTCCCTCATCATACCCAACATATCCAGGAGGTGCTCCTACAAGTCGACTTACCGCATGTCGCTCCTGGTATTCGCTCATGTCAATTCGGGTAATGTTGTTTTCATCGTCAAATAAGGCTTCTGCGAGTGCTTTAGCCAATTCTGTTTTTCCCACCCCTGTAGTTCCCAAAAAAAGAAAACTACCAATAGGACGATGGCTGTCTTGCAACCCAGCCCTACTTCTTCGAATGGCATCACTCACCGCGGTAACTGCTTTTTCTTGACCAATCAGTCGCTGATGCAATAAATCTTCCAACTTCAATAATTTTTCTCTGTCAGATTGGAGCATTTTATTCACAGGAACTCCGGTCCATTTAGCTACTACTTCGGCAATATCATCGTAGGTTACTTCTTCTTTGATTAAACTATTCTCTGACTGATTTTTACTCAATGTTTCTTGAAGTTTTAGAATTTTGGCTTCAGACTCTTGTAATTTACCATACCGAATTTCAGCTACCGTTCCATAATCCCCCTCTCTTTCTGAACGATCTGCTTGAGATTTGAGATTTTCAATTTCTATTTTTGTTTGCTGAATACTATCTACCACTTCTTTTTCTTGACTCCATCTTGCAAAAAGGGTTTTGCGCTCTTCTTTTAACTCACTTAATTCTAAATTAAGTTTTTTGATTTTTGCCTGATCCTTTTCTCTTTTGATAGCAACTAATTCTATCTCAATTTGACGAATTTTACGGTCTAAAGAGTCTAATTCTTCAGGTTTGGAATTAATCTCCATTCTAAGTTTAGAGGCTGCTTCGTCCATTAGATCTATCGCCTTGTCTGGTAAAAAACGATTTGTGATATAACGATTAGAAAGTGTAACTGCACCGATGATGGCTTCGTCTTTTATTCGAACTTTATGATGTGCTTCATACTTTTCTTTAATTCCTCTAAGAATAGAGATCGCACTTTCTGTGTCAGGCTCATCTACCATAACTTTCTGAAAGCGTCGTTCCAAAGCTTTATCTTTCTCAAAATATTTTTGATATTCATCTAATGTGGTTGCACCTATAGCACGAAGTTCTCCTCTGGCCAAGGCAGGCTTTAAAATATTAGCAGCATCCATTGCTCCTTCTCCGCCACCAGCTCCAACTAAGGTGTGGATTTCATCAATAAACAATACCAAATCACCTGCACTTTGAGTTACCTCTTTGATAACACTTTTTAGGCGTTCTTCAAATTCACCTTTATATTTTGCTCCTGCTATAAGAGCTCCCATATCTAAGGCAAATATTTGTTTGTTCTTCAAGTTTTCAGGAACATCTCCCTCTATTATTCTGTGGGCTAGACCTTCTGCGATGGCTGTTTTACCTGTTCCAGGTTCTCCAACCAATATAGGATTATTTTTAGTTCGTCTACTCAGAATCTGAAGCAGTCTTCTGATCTCTTCATCACGACCAATTACTGGATCTAATTTTCCTGCTTTAGCTAGTTGATTAAGGTTTTTAGCATATTTTTCTAATGCATTATAATTCTGTTCAGCGGATGCGGACGTTACTTTTTCTCCTTTTCGTAAATCTTGAATAGCAGCATTAAGCGAGTCTTTGGTAACGCCTTGATCTTGTAAAATTTTTGATACCGTACTCTTTGAATCAAAAAGAGCGAGGAGCAGATGCTCTGTAGCTACAAATTCATCCTCTTGTTTTTTTGCAATTGAAATCGAATTCATTAAGGTTTGGGAAGCATTTTTTGAAAACATTTGTGATCCTCCGCTTACCTTAGGAAAGTTTTTAAGAGCACTTTCATTTAATTGTTTTATGAGTGCGATGTGAACGTTTAATTTTGAAAAAATATAGGGAATTACATTTTTATCCATTTCTAGCAAACCCTGAAACAGATGTTCATTTTCAATTTGTTGGTGACTGTTTTCAAAAGCAAATTGTTGTGCTTGTTGAACACATTCTTGGGCTTTAATGGTAAGATTATTTAAATTCATATGATTTTTATTTGCACCATATCAAAAGCTATTCCATTGATATACAGATGACTAATTGACATTTATGCAATTGAAAACTGAGTCATTTTGACACGGTTTTTTTAAATGTATTTGAAGTGAATTAAATCTAAAGAAACGTTAGGATTTGCAGAGATCAAGCCATAACAATCATTGTACTATAATGTTAATTGTAAATCAATCTAAAATTCATGACAATCCGTCACTTTAGATTGTAATAATAAGGTTCTTGATTCTCAAAATTGAATCTTAATTGAACTTGAAATGTTCTCCTGTTAATTACTTGTTCAAAATAATCTTTTAAAATCTAAAAAATTGAAAGTGTTCCTTTTAATAATATGTAATTTTACACCTTTAAAAATTAATTTTATGGTAGCACGTGATACGGCAATTTTTGACTTAATAAATGAAGAAGAGCAACGACAGTTAAATGGAATTGAATTAATCGCTTCTGAAAATTTCACTAGTCCAGCAGTGATGGAAGCAACAGGTTCCGTTTTAACCAATAAATACGCTGAAGGTTACCCTGGAAAGCGCTATTATGGTGGTTGTGAAGTTGTAGATGAAGTAGAACGTCTTGCTATAGAACGTGCAAAAGAACTTTTTGGAGCAGCTTATGCTAATGTTCAGCCTCATTCAGGTTCTCAAGCAAATACAGCTGTTTTTCATGCTTTTTTAAAACCTGGAGATAAAATTTTGGGATTTGATTTGTCTCATGGAGGGCATTTAACACATGGCTCACCAGTAAATTTTTCAGGTCGTTTGTATCAGGCACATTTTTATGGGGTAGAGGAAGAAACTGGTCGTTTGAATTACGAAACTATACTTAGTATTGCTAAAGAAGTTAAACCAAAAATGATCATTGCTGGAGCTTCAGCCTATTCTAGAGATATCGATTTTTCTAAATTTAGAGAGATTGCAGATACTGTAGGTTCATTTTTACTGGCAGATATTTCACATCCCTCAGGAATGATTGCCACAGGACTCTTAAGTGATCCAATGCCACATTGCCATGTAGTTACTACAACAACTCATAAAACTCTAAGAGGACCTCGTGGAGGTCTTATTTTAATGGGACAAGATTTTGACAATCCTTTTGGATTAACCTTAAAAAATGGCACCCCTCAGAAAATGTCCCATTTATTGAATATGGCAGTATTTCCAGGTAATCAAGGAGGGCCTCTGATGCACGTTATTGCTGGAAAAGCAATTGCCTTTGCCGAAGCACTTGCACCTTCTTTTAAAACGTACATGCAACAGGTACGAAATAATGCCCAAGCTATGGCCGCTGCATTTGTTTCAAGAGGATATCATTTGATCTCAGGGGGTACGGATAATCACATGATGTTGATTGATTTGAGAAATAAAAATATTACAGGAAAAGATGCTGAAATCGCTCTTGTAAAAGCTGAAATAACTGCCAACAAAAACATGGTTCCTTTTGACGATAAATCTCCTTTTGTAACCTCTGGAATCCGAGTAGGAACTGCTGCCATTACTACACGAGGTTTAAAGGAAGAAGATATGGAAACAATTGTCAGCCTAATTGATCGCGTGATTAATAATCATGAAGATACCAACGAACTCGATATTGTAGCTAAAGAGGTACACGCTTTGATGAAAGGAAGAGCCTTATTTAACTATTAAGATTCAAACATATCCAGAATAGTTTTTGGGATTTTTTCCATCTGACCTGAAATTTTATTTAAATAGCACCATTGCGTACTACACTGAGCCAAAAGCTGGTGGTCTGCTTTGTATATTTCTACAATACGTTCTGAAAGTGCGCCTCGACTTTGTTTCACAAATGTCTTAAGGGTGATTAAATCTCCTACAAAAGCAGGGTTTTTATAAGTAATAGTATGACTCCTAACAACCCAAATTCCGAGGGTGTTCTCATAATTTTTAGTTAACACCTCCCAATGTGCGTGTGCAGCATCTTGTACCCAATTGAGGTATTGAACATTGTTTACATGACCTAAGTCATCGATGTGTTCTGGGAGTACCTTTGTAGAAATAGAGTAGGGGCTCATTCTTTAGGAAAAATCTTAACTTCAAAGAGTTTGTCCCAGTTTTTACCCGTTACAAAAAAAGTTTTACGGCCTGGATGGTAAGCAATACCATTAAAGACATTGAGTTGTGGATGCTGTGTAACCAGTTCTTTTAACCCTGAAAAGTCGACAACTCCCTCTACTGCTCCGCTCTTAGGATCAATAATGACGACAACATCTTTTTCAAATTGATAGGTATTGGCGTAAATTTTTCCATCAACCCATTCCAATTCATTTAAGTTTTTCAAGGATGTTTTATGAGTCATTACTTGGATATTAGCCTGTTCTTCATACGTTTGAGCATCTAAAGTCCAGATGTGGTGTGTTCCATCTGATTTATAAAGAGAACTTCCATCGTTACTTAATCCCCAGCCTTCTTTGCTCTCATTATATGGAAAAGATTTTTGCATTTCAAGGGTTCCTTTACTGTAAACAAATCCTTTCATTGCTTTCCATGTCAACTGAATTACCTTGCCATCCAGAACTGTAAGTCCTTCTCCAAAGAAATTAGTGTCTAAAGGTTTGTTTTCAATGAGAGTTCCGTTTTTATAGTCCACTATTCTTAAGCTGGACTTTCCATTCAGTCCTGTACTTTCATATAATAGTTCTCCGTCAAATTCAAGTCCTTGGGTATACGCCGTAATATCGTGCGGATACGTCTCGATTAGCTCGTAAGAAAATAATTTAGGAGGATTTGGAGCAAGTAATGTTAAGGTTGTAGTCTCTTCAAATGACTGATTATCAGTTTTAATCAAAGCTTTGAGTGAATGCATCCCTAAAGGTTCATTGGTTAAAATGTGTGTTTTATTAATGGGTAGATCGTTTAGATAATAAGTAACTTCTGCTCCTTCAGGGATTTTATTAATTTTTAAATTGAGGGTGTCTCCCCAAACAGCTTTGTTGGCCTTGATGCCTGTTAAAATTTTAAACTTAGGAAGATCTGAGCCTCCACATTTCATTAAAAAAATAAGAATCGAAAAATAAAGGAAGGTTTTCATGGGCAAATTAATCGAATTGTTAAAATCAAGTCATTTCAAAATTAAGCAATTAAAATGATTGTTGAACTCAACCGAAGGGCTTATCTTTGCTACGGGCAAGTCCTACACAACCAGCTCCTGTCGAATCCCCCAGGGTGGGAACGCAGCAAGGGTAGATGGTTGTAGCGGTGTGATGTGGGTCGCTTGCCCTTTTTTATTAATTCCAACTAGAATGTCTGAAGTAGTTATAATAACAGGAGCTTCCTCTGGCTTAGGCCTAGCTACCGCTCTTCATATGCATAAAAACGGCTACGTAGTTTTTGGTACTAGTAGGAATCCCGAAAAATATGAAAAACAATTTCCTTTTCCTTTTCTTTTTTTAGAAAATGCTGATCCAGTAAGTATTCAAAGTTGTGTTGAAAGCGTCCTAAATCAAACCGGTCGATTGGACATTCTGATCAATAATGCCGGTGTAGGAATTACAGGTCCCATGGAAGAAATTGATCTAACTGATGTAAAAGATCATTTCGAAATCAACTGTTTTGGACCAATGCGCATGATTCAAGCTGTTTTGCCTCAAATGAGAAAGCAAAAGAAAGGTTTAATAATAAATATAACATCTATAGCAGCAGATATGGGTTTACCCTTTCGAGGAGCCTATTCAGCAGCCAAAGTTGCTCTTGAACGCATGTCAGAATCCATAAGATTAGAATCCCATTCGTTTGGAATTAGAATATGTAATTTGGCTCCAGGCGACTTTGTTTCAAACATTGCTCAAAGAAGGCATTATGCTCCATTAGATAAAGAATCACCCTACTTTGAAATGTATAAGTTCAGTTTAGATCAAATAAATGAACATGTAGATAAGGGAATAGACCCTAATCATATTGTGAGAACAATTGAAGAAATTATAAAAACCAAAAAACCTAAAGTACGCTATAAAGTAGGAGCTCCTTTACAAAAACTTTCTGGAGTTTTAAAAACCCTTCTTCCAAGTCGTATCTTTGAAAAACTTTTAATGAACCATTATAAATTATAACACTGCCACTATGAAATTTTTTATTGACACAGCAAATTTAGATCAAATCCGTGAAGCTCAAGCGCTTGGAGTATTAGATGGAGTTACCACTAATCCTTCCCTGATGGCAAAAGAAGGAATCACAGGTACCAACAATATTTTAAAACACTATGTGGATATTTGTGAAATTGTTGATGGGGATGTTTCTGCGGAAGTTATCGCCGTCGATTTTGAAGGAATGGTTCGTGAAGGAGAAGCTCTAGCAGCTCTTCATCCTCAGATTGTTGTTAAAATTCCAATGACAGAAGACGGAGTAAAAGCCTTAAAGTATTTTTCAGATGCCGGTATCAAAACCAATTGTACTTTGATTTTTTCTGTAGGTCAAGCAATTCTTGCAGCAAAAGCAGGAGCGACTTATATGTCTCCTTTTATTGGACGTTTAGATGATGTTTCAACAGATGGATTGGATTTGATTGAAGACATCAGATTGGTGTATGATAATTACGCTTTTGAAACGGAAATCTTAGCCGCTTCTGTACGTCATACCATGCATATAGTAAATTGCGCTAAAATCGGTGCCGATGTAATGACTGGTCCTTTATCTGCAATCAAAGGGTTGTTGAAACATCCATTAACTGACATTGGTTTAGCACAATTCTTAGCAGATCATAAAAAAGGAAATTAAGATTTTAGTTATTTAAGATCGATCAAAAGAGATTCAAAATCAGCATCTGAAAAATTGCCAAAACCCTCAATGAGTCTCCCTTTGGGGTCAATGATAATGGCTTTATTGAGAAGGGTTAACACCCAAGCTTTACTGGCATTTTCAAAACTAGTTAGTGCAAATTGATCTTCTTTGGCGACTTCCATAATTTTTTGAACTTCATCTACCATGGTATTAAACGGTTGAATGCAGATTCCAACAAATCGAATATTCGGATATTTCTTTTTAAAAGTCTTGACTCGCTTCAGCGTGTTTTTATAATGATTCATTTGTGTCTGCGACCAGAAATAGATTACCGTTGTTTTTTCATTTGCCAATGATGTGCTAGTGATCGTTTCACGTTCAGCATTCTGCAATAATATTTCGGGTAGAGGCTTTTTTGGCTCCATACTACTGATATCGTTATGCAAATTCAATACCTCAGCGAGGTACAATTGGGAGGTGTTTACTGTAGCGTAAAATTGTAAAAACCGTTCATGTTGAGTGTGATTTTCAAAAGTTAATATTTCCTCAAATGCAATCGCACGTGCAAGATTATTTCTTAACATCTTACCATTGATGTATTGATCCAATACTTCTAATCTCCTTATGTTAAAGTCAGTAGTTTTTTTAATTTTAAAAAAGGACTCCCCTTGCTTTAATGAGGTTTTATTAATGAAGTTGAGTATATAATTGATGTAAGGATCGAAAAAAGCCAAATCATTATCTGCGTAGTTTAAATATTTACGAAATCCAAAATAAAGACTATCCTCTGCATTGGTCCATTTAGAGCCCCTGAGCAATGCATAACGTTCCCGAATTGTTGCATAGGGGTAAATATAAGCGGCTTGGGTTACTTTTTGAGCAATAGGTGAGAGGGTGTTGAGAGAATCCATTCCAATCCATAGATTCTTTTTTTCAAGGAGCATGGAGTCAAGTAATTGGCTGAATACTTCCTTGTCACTTGAGTATTTTGAGGAAAGATATTGATTTTCGGCTGCTTGTCTTAAAAACAATTCCATTAAAAAATTATTCTTTGATGCACCAGAACCAGAATAAACTATAGATTCATCAAAGGCTGCAGCATTAATTCGTACCCAAAGGCTGTCACCTTCTTCTAATAAGAGTGTTTGATATTCTGGGAGGTGTTCCAGTTTGAATATTCCATTGGCAAGAGAATCATATCTCTTTTGAAAACGCAATTGCTCGTCCAATTGAAACATTTCTACTTGGTTATTGCCCTGATATAAGGTCACGGTTCTGGAGGAAGGGTTGATGATTTGCCCTCCAAAAAAGATCCGTTTAGTTGGTGTTTTTTTGGTGGTACAAGAAAAAACGAAACCCAAAGACAAGAATAAGTATACTATCGCTTTATTCATACGTTAAAAATACAATTTTTGGGCTTTAAAAAATATGCAATGTCGTTAAATACCTCACAAGGTTTTGTGTAATTTTGCAGCTTAAAAGAAAAAAATATGTTATCGGTTTCAAATCTTTCAGTTCAATTTGGGAAACGTATATTGTTTGATGAGGTAAATGTCAGCTTTACACCTGGAAATTGCTACGGAATTATAGGTGCGAATGGTGCTGGAAAATCAACTTTTTTAAAAATCATTTCCGGAAAACAAGACGCCAACTCTGGGAGTGTACATTTAGAGCCAGGAAAACGATTGTCTGTTTTAGAGCAAAACCACAATGCATATGACGAGGTACCCGTTCTAGAAACAGTGCTGAGAGGAAATATCAATCTATTTAAAATTAAATCTGAAATGGATGCCCTTTATGCCAAACCAGATTTTTCAGATGCTGATGGTGAGCGGGTCGGAGTTTTACAGATGGAATACGAGGAAATGAATGGATGGAATGCAGATAGTGAAGCTGCTGCATTGCTTTCAAATCTTGAGATAGCTGAAGCATTGCATTACCAATTGATGAGTGATTTGGACGGAAAACAAAAAGTACGAGTGCTTCTTGCCCAAGCTTTGTTTGGTAATCCTGATGTGCTTATTATGGATGAGCCAACAAATGATTTGGATTATGATACAATCATGTGGTTGGAGAACTTTTTAGCAAATTATGACAATACCGTCATCGTAGTTTCACACGATAGGCATTTCCTTGATGCGGTCTGTACCCATATTTCAGACATCGATTACGGTAAAATAAATCACTTTTCGGGAAACTATACCTTTTGGTATGAGTCGAGCCAATTAGCTCTGCGACAAAGAACCCAGCAAAATAAAAAAGCAGAAGAAAAGAAAAAGGAATTGCAAGAGTTTATTGCTCGTTTTTCTGCCAATGTAGCCAAATCAAAACAGGCTACTTCTCGAAAAAAAATGATAGACAAATTGGATTTAGAAGAAATCAAGCCTTCAAGCAGACGCTATCCTGCCTTAATTTTTGATCAAGAGCGTGAAGCAGGAGATCAAATTTTAAACATTGAGCAACTCTCTCTTAGTCAGGACGGTTCTTCTTTATTTAAAAATGTAAACCTTAATCTGGCAAAAGGAGATAAAGTAATCGTACATTCTAAAGACACGCGAGCCATTGAAGCCTTTTATGACATTCTAATGGGAGAATCTAAAGCGACTTCAGGAAATATATCTTGGGGTGTTACAACCTCACAAGCGTATTTGCCTGTAGATCATGATGCCTTTTTTGAATCTCCAGTCTCTCTGGTAGATTGGTTACGTCAATATGCAAAAACAGAAGAGGAGCGTGAAGAAGTCTTCTTAAGAGGTTTTTTAGGGAAAATGCTATTCAGTGGAGAAGAGGCTTTGAAAATGTCCAATGTCCTTTCTGGTGGAGAAAAAGTTCGTTGTATGCTTTCTAAAATGATGATGGAACGGGCAAATGTATTGGTGCTGAATGAACCAACAAATCATCTAGATTTAGAATCAATTACGGCTTTTAATAATTCATTAAAAAACTTCAAAGGCACTTTGCTCTGTAGTACAAGTGATCATGCTTTTGCCCAAACATTAGGAAATCGAATTATTGAATTAACTCCAAATGGAATGATAGATCGTCATATGACTTTTGATGAATATATGACCGATCCTAAAATCAAAGAGCTAAGAGAAAAGATGTATCAATAGTTTTTAAGCAAAAATAAAATAGGTGCTTATTACTATTACAGTGATTATAATCCCCATCAATTTTACTGGCTTCCAAGGGGTAATATCAACTTGTTCGGTATAATTTTGAACATATGCCTCTGCTCTTGGTTTCAGTTTTCCAATTAAAAGCATTAGTCCAATATTGAACACAAATAATATCGCCATCATATGTAAAAAGTGTGGATATTCTCCTCCATTATCGATAACATAATCTTTTAGAAAAAATTGACTGAAAGAGTATAAAATTACTCCTACAACTATAGCTACTTTTGCAGCAATTGCAGGCACATACTTGGTTAGATAGCCTACAAGAATAATGGTTAAAATTGGGGTAGTATAACATCCGTTGATTTCTTGTAAATAACCAAAAAGGCCATCTGGAGCATTTGCAATTGTAGGTGCTATAACCATAGATAAAATTGCCAAGCCAATCCCAAATCCCTTACCTGCACGAACCACCTGTTTTTCAGAGGCTTCTTTATTAATGTATTGTTTGTAGATATCGAGACCAAAAAGAGTTACTGAACTGTTCAAAGCGGAATTAAATGAACTAAGTATAGCGCCAAACAAGACAGCAGCAAAAAACCCTAATAAAACAGGAGGCAAAACTTTGTTTACAAGCATTCCGTAAGACAGATCTGCTTGACTTGCATCTAAAGTATCACCAAACATATAGTATGCAATAAGTCCGGGTAAAACAACAATTAAGGGACCTAAAATTTTGATAAATGCAGCTAAAATTAGCCCTTTTTGACCTTCAACTAAGTTTTTTGCTCCTAAGGCTCTTTGAATAATCGCTTGATTTGTACCCCAATAAAATAGTTGAACAAGCACCATCCCTGTAAACAAAGTACTAAAAGGAACTGCGGAGTCTGAAGCTCCCATCGCTTTAAATTTATTTGGATCATTAGCATAAAGAGCTTCGATTCCAGCCGCCATACTTCCATCTCCAATATACATTAAACCAAAAATGGGAATCATTAAACCTCCAACCAGAAGTCCTATTGCATTTACGGTGTCTGAAACAGCTACTGCCTTGAGTCCACCAAAAATTGCATAAATAGAGCCAATCACACCAATAGAACATACTGTAAGCACGAGTGTTTGGCTTTGATTCATTTGAAATAAATTATTGAGATCAAACATTCCAATCAAGGCTATAGCACCTGAATACAATACAATAGGTAATAAAACGACCACATATCCGCTCAAAAACAATCCAGATGTAATCGATTTGGTCATGGTGTCATAACGACGCTCGAGGAATTGAGGGATAGTTGTTATTCCCCCTTTCAGATAGCGAGGTAAAAGTAAAACCGCTGTTACTACCATAGCTATTGCAGCTAATGTTTCCCAAGCCATTACCAGAATACCCTCATTATACGCTGAACCGTTAAGTCCTACGAGTTGTTCTGTAGAAAGGTTCGTTAATAATAAAGATGCGGCAATAACCGGACCTGTGAGGCTTCGACCACCTAAAAAATATCCGTCTTCTGTTTGTTCGTTTGTGTTTTTAGTAGCGATATATGCTACAATACCTACTATTAAGGTAAAGGCAATGAATATTAAAAATTGCATAATTTAGTTTAATTCAATTCCCTCTAAATGTATGAAAACAATTTTAAAGATCAAGTGTATTTAAAAGCTCCTGAGCCTTATTGAATTCATCTTGATGAACCCACAATTCTTTGTCGGTGTAAAATGCACCAAATCCAGCCAGTCGAGCAGACTCAGCTTGATCTTTTATGACTGGGACAATTTCAATTGTAGAGAGTGAATTAAAGACGCGGTCTACGTCTATGGCATTTCCTGAAAATAATTTTTTATAAGTTTGGGACATAGTACAGAATTACGATTTATTGTATTTACTGTTCCAAATGGCAGGATTAAAATTTTTACCCAAAGCAAAACCGTAAAATAAAACAATTGAGGCGATGGCTTTGAACATGAAGAAGAAGAGCATCCAATAGGAAGCAGAATCGGGAGTTTTTGTAAAAATTGACATCGGTGTAAATTCCGTAGCAATCCAACTTATGCCCAGTAAGGTCAATAATAAATTCCAAATATTTCTAAAAGGCCACATCAGAAGTTTTCGCATTGGTTGGAGATCATTTCCCCATTTGTGAACAAGGTAATAATATTGATTGCCCATTGGAACAAATAGCAAAGGATCATCTTGTTTTGCTAAACGAAAAAGGACTGAGGGAGCCATAATTTTATAATCTGAAAGAATGGTATCATGTTTTTCTTCCAACATCTCAATTGCTTCATGGGCGCTTTCTGGAAGCTCTCCCTTAAAGTATTTAATGTCTAAAAAACGTAATCTATATGAAATACATACATTTTTGATATCATTTAAATGGAAAATATTTTTGGTTTCAAGTTTGTCAAAAATAAAATCATTTTGTGTTTTAATATCCAATTCGTGAATTAGATCTTCAACGGACTGATAAGTATCCTTAGGATGAAAACCTTTGAGACGTTCTTTAATCAGTACTTCTTCTATATTCGTTTTTGGGAGTAAATTCAGCTTCATTTTTCAAGATCATTTACACAAAAATAGAAATAAATATTCCTAATTTAAAGCTTTAACTTAAATAAGTGTCTAACGCAATTCTGCATTAAAAGTTTCCTTGAAGTTTTTGAGTAGCTTTTCCATAATTTTTTCTACTTGTTTATCAGTGAGGGTTTTACTTTTGTCCTGAAAGGTAAAACTGATACCGTAAGATTTTTTACCCTTGGGTAGATTTTTCCCCTCATAAACATCAAAAAGATTAACTTTTTGTAAAATTTTCCGTTCTGTTTTAAAAGCAATTTCCTCAAGCGACTCAAAGCGAACCTCTTTATCGACAAGCAAAGCAAAATCACGACGCATCTGGGGAAATTTCGCCACCTCATTATATTTAATTGACTTAGAAAAGGCATTTTTTGTTAGTAATTCCCAATTAAGTTCAGCTAGGTAAACATCTTGATCAATACCAAATTTATTTTTTAAAGTAGAGGACACTATCCCAAAAACACCTAATTGATTATTGTTTGCCACAATAGAAAAAGCGGTCTCGAAATAAGAAGATTCTGTTTCTGTAAAATTCAATTTGGTGTAACCTAAACTATTTAAAAGCTCTACGAAGATTCCTTTGAAATAGAAAAAAGGATCAGGTTGACTATTTGTTTCCCAATGTTCATTATAAATATCACCAGATAGAGTGATGCTTAAATGCTTTTCTTCGATAAATTCATCCTCTAATTTCCCGTAAATAGATCCAAACTCATAGAGTTTAAGACGTTTGTTTTGTCTATTCAAATTAAAAGAAACGACTTCTAATGCCTGATAAATAAGTGTTTGACGCAATTTAGAAAGTTCTTTTCCAAGAGGATTTACTAGTGTAACTGCCTCATGAAAATCAACTGAATAATCGGGAGAACTCAAAGAGTTATTTAAGGTTTCTAAAAATCCTAATCCCGAAAGTTTATTGGCTATATGTTGTTCAATTTTGTGGATCGTATTCCATTGATAGGATGGATTTGCTTCAAATACCAGAGGTTTTTCTATCAAGCGATTATAACCATATACACGAAGAATTTCCTCTATTACATCTGCTGGGCGAGTAACATCAACGCGGTACCTAGGAATTGTCATTCCAATACCAGATTCAGAAACATTTACGATACTGATATCTAAACCATTTAGTATGTTGTTTAATTCTTCTTTTTCCAGAGGTTGTCCAATAGTTTTTTCAATCTTTTCAAAGCTCAAGAAAATCTGTACAGCTTCGCCAAGAGGCTTTGTGAACTCTTGAATTTCACTAGAAACTTCTCCTCCAGCTAGTTGTTTAATCAAAATTGCGGCACGTTTTAATGCCATAATTCCAATCTCAGGATCAATCCCCCTTTCAAATCGGAAGGATGCATCAGTATTGAGTCCATGAAATTTGGCCGTTTTTCGAATACTTACAGGATGAAAATATGCACTTTCTAGAAAAACAGTAGTTGTTTCTTCATCTATTCCAGAATCTTTTCCTCCAAAAACACCCGCAATACAATGCGGCTGGGTTGCATCTGCAATCATCAAATCTTGTTCGCTTAACTTTCTTTCAATTCCGTCTAGAGTTGTGAATGAAGTATCTTTTGAAAATGTTTTTACAACAATTTTTTGGTTTATTTTGCTGGCATCAAAAGCATGAAGAGGCTGGCCCAGTTCATGCATTACATAGTTTGTAATGTCAACAACATTGTTTTTTGGGTTTATTCCAATTGCTTTTAATCGATTTATTAGCCATTGTGGAGAGGTACCAATGCGAATATTCGAAAGAGTTAATCCATAGTATTGTGAGCATTTTTCTGCATCCAGTACTTCTATTGGAATAGTATTTTGAGTGTTATCTACATGAAAAGAAGATGTTTCAGGGACAGACCATTCAAAAGGAATCCCTCTTAACATGCATAAAACCTTAAGATCTCGAGCAACGCCCATATGGCTCATAGCATCAGCTCGGTTAGGAGTCAATCCTATTTCATAAATGGTATCCTTCTCGATTTCAAAAATTGCTGAAGCTGGTGTCCCAGGAACTTGATCATCATCTAAAATCAAAATTCCGTCATGATTATCTCCAAGCCCTAACTCATCCTCAGCACAGATCATTCCCATACTGACTTCTCCTCGTATTTTACTTTTACTTATTTTAACCTCAGTTCCATCTTGAAAATTTAAAAAAGTACCTACCGTAGCTACCAAAACTTTTTGACCTTTAGCTACATTAGGTGCTCCACAAACAATAGGAACTATTTCATCTTCCCCCAAAAGGACTTCTGTTTTCTTTAGTCGATCTGCATTAGGATGTTGTTCACATTTTAACACTTCCCCAACGACAACTCCTTCGAGGCCTCCTTTGATACTTTCGTAGTTGGACATTCCTTCAACTTCAAGACCAAGATCTGTTAGCATAACACTAATCTCTTCTTTTGATAGGTCTATTTTAATGAACTGCTTTAACCAGTTATGAGATATTTTCAAAAAAGTAAAATTTAAATAAGTTGTAGCAAATATAAGAATCTATCCCGCTATATTCAGCTTATGAAATTCCAAATATTAGAATCAAAGCTTAAAGCGGCAAGTGTTTTTTTAATACATTGATGATCAGGATGTTTGAGTGACGGATCTTCTTTTAAGATCTTTAAGGCACTTTCACGTGCAGCCTTAAGTAGAGATTGATCTTTGATTATATCTGCAATTTTAAACTGAAGAATTCCACTTTGCTGAGTCCCCATAATATTACCAGGGCCTCTAAGTTTTAAATCTACTTCAGCAATTTGAAAACCATCATTAGTTTTTACCATGGTTTCCATTCGTATTTGGGATTCTTGACTACGTTTTTGTCCTGTCATAAGAATACAGTAACTCTGATCTGCACCTCTACCCACACGTCCTCTTAATTGATGTAATTGCGATAAACCAAAGCGTTCAGCACTTTCAATGATCATGACAGAGGCATTGGGAACATTTACACCAACCTCAATGACTGTTGTTGCAACCATAATCTGAGTTTTCCCATCAATAAAGCGTTGCATCTCATATGCTTTGTCCTCGGACTTCATTTGTCCGTGAACAATACTGATCTGATAATCGGGGAGGGGAAAGCTTCTAGATAAGCTTTCATAGCCATCCATCAAATCCTTATAGTCTAATTTTGAGGATTCTTGAATCAAAGGATACACTACATATATTTGTCTTCCTAAAGCAATTTGTTCTTTCACAAAAGCAAAAACCTTTAGTCTATTCGAATCCGTTCGATGTAATGTTTTAATTTTTTTTCTTCCTGGTGGAAGTTCGTCAATTACTGAAAGGTCTAAGTCACCATATACACTCATAGCAAGTGTTCGAGGGATCGGTGTTGCTGTCATGACTAAAATATGGGGTGGAAGTTCGTTTTTCTTCCAAAGTTTAGAGCGTTGAGCTACCCCAAAACGATGTTGTTCGTCAATTATAGCTAGTCCCAATTTATTAAATTGAACAGTATCTTCAAGTACAGCGTGCGTTCCAATGAGTATGGGGATTTTCCCATTATTTAGTCCTTCGTGTAAGGCTTGACGTTCTTTTTTAGAGGTGCTTCCTGTTAAAAGTGCAACTGGGATTTGAAGGGCCTCCAACTGTTCTGAAAGCGAATGATAATGCTGCTGAGCAAGAATTTCTGTTGGAGCAACTAAACAAGCTTGAAATCCATTGTCTATGGCGATAAGCATTAAAAGGAGCGCTACAATAGTTTTCCCAGAACCTACATCTCCTTGAAGCAAACGATTCATCTGTCTTCCTGTGCCCATGTCCATTCGTATTTCTTTCACAACACGTTTTTGAGCTTTGGTCAATTCAAATGTGAGGTGCTTCTCAAAAAACTGATGAAAATTAATTCCAATTTTTTCAAAAACATGCCCTTTAATTTTTTGTTTTCGTTGTACATTTTTTAAAACCAATTGCATTTGCATGTAAAAAAACTCTTCGAATTTTAATCGCATCTGAGCCCTACTTAATAGGTGTTGAGAAATTGGAAAATGGACTTGTCTCAAAGCATCATCTTTAGGAATAAGCTTAAATTGATCTAATAAATGTTTTGGAAGAGTCTCTGAAAAAGCATTGCTTTTTGTTTCTAAAAGACTGGTCATTAGTTTTTGGAGTACTTTTTGTGAAACCCCTTTATTTATGAGTTTTTCCGAAGATGAATAAATGGGATAAAAAAGCATTTTTGCACTCTGCTGAAAAATTGATTCCAACTCAAATTCAGGATGTGGAATACTGGCTTTACCCTTAAACCAGTTTAGCCGGCCAAATACAACATAAGTCTCATTTATTTTGAGGAGCTCACGAATCCACTGATGTCCTCGAAACCAAACTAATTCCATACTCCCAGTCTCGTCTTCAAACTGAGCAACCATCCGTTTTCCCCTCTTTTGAGTAATAAAATTAATGGATGTAACCTTCCCTTTGATTTGTATTTCAGCATTCGTTCTTGGCAATTCTCCAATACTGTAAAACCGGCTTCGATCGATGTAACGGTTTGGAAAAAAATGCAATAAATCTTGAAAGGTGACGAGTTGCAATTCCTCCTTTAGCAAACGAGCACGATCTGGACCCACTCCTTTTAAATAAACCAACGGTGTTTGCATAACATCCATAATATTTTTTATTTTTAGCCCAACGACTCAGGGTGTAAATTTAATTAGTAAACCCCAATATAGAGACATGCGTGCACTAGTAATTTCAGGCGGAGGAAGTAAGGGGGCTTTTGCCGGTGGCATTACCCAATACTTATTGGAAGAAGAAAAACAGTCCTATGATTTGTTTTTGGGGACTTCTACAGGAAGCCTATTAGTGTCACATTTGGCACTCAATAAAATTGAGACTCTAAAAGAATCATATACCCAGGTGAATCAGTCCAGTATTTTTAGCAGCAACCCTTTTCTTGTTGTTAATCGAAAAGGAGAGGAGCGAATAAAAATTAATCATATGAATGTTTTAATGAATTTTATTCGTGGAAGTAAAACTTTTGGAGAAAGTCATAATTTGAGAAAATTAATTGAGCAACAGATCAGTTTAAAAGATTTTCATGCTTTACAAAAAAGTGAAAAAGAAGTGGTCGTTTGTGTTTCAAATCTTACCGTAAATTCAGTTGAATTCAAAAAATTAAAAGATTGTGACTATTCCGATTTTTTAGACTGGGTATGGATATCTTGTAACTATGTTCCATTTATGAGCCTAGTTACCAAAAACAATTGTGAATATGCAGACGGAGGATTGGGATGTGTCATTCCTATAGAAAAAGCCATTTCTATGGGAGCAACACATGTCGATGCAATTCTTTTAAATACTGAATTTCAACAAACCAATCGGGTACACTCCAGAAATCCATTTAATACTTTAGGCTCTATTTTTGGTTTTATTTCAGACCGCATTGAATCTCAAAATATGCATATAGGTAAATTGGTGGCTCAGGACAACAACACTTCTATTCGAATGTTCTACACACCAAAAATTCTCACAACAAATTCCTTGATTTTCAATAAAGAACAAATGAAAGAATGGTGGCAACAAGGCTGGGAATATGCCAGAGATAAAGCGCTTAATTCATCTTAAGATAATCTACAGCTAAATTACTCAACGCCTCAACACCTAGTTTCATTCCAGCATCATCTACTTCAAAAGAAGGGGTGTGATGAGAAGGAGCTTCGCTTTCTTTCATACTCAAGGGTGTTCCTCCTAGAAAAAAGAAAAGTCCTGGAACTTCGTTTTGGAAGTAGGAAAAGTCTTCAGCTCCTGTAATGGCTTTAATTTCTATTACGTTTTTTTCTCCTGCAACTCGTTGTAAAGTTGGAATCATTTTTTTAGTCAACAATTCATTATTGAAAGTAATATCTGCACCGTCTTGAATATCAATAGTTGCTTCTGCACGAAAGGCTTTCGCAATAGCAGGAACCATTTCTTCCATCCTTGTCCTGATTAATTCTTTCATATCACGATCCAAAGTCCTGATGGTTCCTATCATTTCTAAACTTTCAGGAATGATGTTAAACCGAATCCCAGAATGGATTGATCCAACTGAAATAACAGCTCCTTCTTTAGTAAGTTGAGATTCACGACTAATTATAGTTTGTAACCCATTAATGATTTGTGCACTTGCTACGATTGGGTCCACACTTTGCCAAGGTGTAGAACCGTGCGCTTGTTTCCCTTTTACATTGATCACAAAACGTTGAGAGGCAGCCATCATTCCTCCTGGTTTATAAGTTATTTTACCTACATGGGTTCCCGAGTTTATGTGCAATCCAAAGATTGCATCTACTTTAGGGTTTTCAAGTACTCCTTCTTCAACCATTAATTTTGCCCCACCTTTTTCTCCTGGTGGTGGGCCTTCTTCAGCTGGTTGAAAGATGAACTTAATAGTTCCTGGAAAATTTCTATTCTTTGAGAGTACCTCAGCGACTCCCATCAAAATGGCTACATGAGTATCGTGACCGCAGGCGTGCATAACTCCAGTTTCTTGACCATTAAATATCGACCTAACTTTTGATTTATAAGGAAGATTATTTCGCTCAACTACGGGCAGGGCATCCATGTCAGCTCTTAAGGCTACTACTTTTCCTTTTTTGTTTCCTTTTAGTAAGCCTACAACACCAGTGTGTGCCACTCCAGTCTGTACTTCAATACCAAGTGATTCTAGATGCTTAGCAACATACTCGGCTGTTTTAAACTCCCTATTAGAAAGTTCTGGGTTTTCATGAATATGATGTCTCCACTCAATGAGTTTAGACTCGACATCATTAAAATGATTTGGATTGATTTGTGCAAAAAGGATAGCTGTATATCCAAAAACAAAAAGCAGTGAGTATAAGAGATTTGATTTCAAAATGTTTTTTTTTTAAATATAGATGTTTATAATTAATTTGTCTAATCGATGAGAGAAAATAGATTATCCCTACTTTTAAGGGCGATATGAAAGAAGTTCCAAAAACCTTCCTAGAATCCTTAAATGAAGCACAACGAGACCCGGTTTTACACAAGGAGGGGCCTTTGATTGTTATTGCTGGTGCAGGTTCTGGAAAAACACGTGTCCTCACTTATAGGATTGCAAACTTAATGGCATCAGGAGTAGATGCATTTTCAATTTTGGCATTAACTTTTACAAACAAAGCTGCACGTGAAATGAAGTCGAGAATCGCAGAGTTGGTTGGAGAAAGTGAAGCTAAGAATCTTTGGATGGGAACATTTCATTCCGTATTTGCTAGAATCCTAAGGCATGAAGGAGAAAAACTAGGCTTTCCTTCAAATTTCACCATCTATGATACCCAAGACTCCGATCGATTGATTGCTTCAATCATAAAGGAAATGGGATTGGATAAAGATATTTATAAATACAAACAAGTCCGAAGTCGAATTTCTGCATTTAAAAACAGTCTTATTACTGTGAAAGCCTATTACAATGACACTGACCTTCAAGAAGCTGACGCCATGTCCAAACGCCCTGAAATGGGAGCCATTTACAAAGAATATGTAGATCGATGTTTTAAAGCAGGTGCTATGGATTTCGATGATTTATTACTTAGAACAAATGAACTTCTAAATAGACATCCAGATGTTTTAGCTAAATACCAAGATCGGTTTCGATACATTATGGTAGATGAGTACCAAGATACAAACCACTCTCAATACCTAATTGTTCGGGCACTGTCAGATCGATACCAAAACATTTGTGTAGTTGGAGATGATGCACAAAGTATTTATGCCTTTCGAGGAGCCAATATCAATAATATCCTCAACTTTCAAAAAGATTACGATGATGTAGCCTTATATAGATTAGAGCAAAATTATCGTTCTACAAAAACAATTGTAAACGCTGCAAATTCAATCATTAATCATAACCAAACAAAAATTGATAAAGTAGTTTGGACAGCTAATGATGTGGGCAGTCAGATTCAATTAAACATGCTTTCAACAGATGCTGAGGAAGGAAGACATGTAGCTTCGACTATTTTTGAACATAAAATGCAATCCCAACGAAAGAATTCAGATTTCGCCATTCTGTATCGAACCAACGCACAATCTCGGGCAATGGAAGATGCACTTAGAAAAAGGGATATACCTTACCGAATTTATGGAGGATTGTCTTTTTATCAGCGAAAAGAAATTAAAGATATCCTGGCTTATTTGAGATTGATTGTAAACCCCAAAGATGAGGAGAGCTTAAAACGAATCATTAATTATCCCGCCAGAGGAATAGGACAGACAACAGTCGACAAATTGGTTGTAGCTTCAAAACAGTTCAATCTTTCGCTATTTGAAACGATTAATAAAGCCAGAGAGCTAGACTTAAAATTTAATGCAGGCACACTTTTAAAACTCTCCGATTTTACACTTTTAATCCAGCGATTTCAGATAGAAAATGAAGCCTTAAATGCTTTTGAAATGGCAGATCTCGTTACAAAAAAGGTCGGGTTTGTTCAGGAACTTAAAAAAGATGCTACACCAGAAGGTATTGCACGTATTGAAAACGTAGAAGAGCTTCTTAATGGAATGCGTGATTTTATTGAGGGTCAAGAAGAATTAGCAGACGCTACTGGGAGTCTTTCAGAATTCTTGGAGGATGTTGCCTTGGCTACAGATTTAGATAAGGATGATGATCCTAATAGTGATCGGGTTGCTCTAATGACTATTCACCTAGCTAAGGGCTTGGAGTTTCCTTTTGTTTTTATCGTTGGAATGGAAGAAGATTTATTCCCCTCAGCGATGAGTCTAAATACAAGATCAGAATTGGAAGAAGAAAGACGGCTGTTTTATGTAGCTTTAACTAGAGCAGAGGAACGTGCCTTTCTTTCTTACACCTTATCTAGGTATCGTTGGGGAAAATTAATCGATGCTGAGCCGAGTCGTTTTATTGAAGAAATTGATCCTAAATACATCAATAGCATTAAGCCCAAAGAATCATACCAGTATAAGCCCTTGATGGATACTTCTATATTCGAAAATGAAAGTCAGCCAAAAAGATTTTTTAAAAAACCCAGTCCAAAAGAAAAAACCATAACGACTCCAACTCCTACGCAATTGAAAAAATTGAGGGAAATTGATCAAATTAAACCCAGTCAATCAGATCAGGAACCACTTAAATTGATCGAAGGAATGGAAGTGGAGCATGCAAGATTTGGAACAGGTATAGTACAGTCAATAGAAGGGAATGGTAATGATAAAAAAGCAGTAATTGCTTTCAAAGGCTTTGGTGTCAAAAACCTTTTACTTCGGTTTGCCAAACTTAAAATCAAATAATCTTAAAATGGCAACCTACAAAACGTTCTATTCTGATACACCCAATCCAAGACACTTAAGTGAAGCAGCACAAACACTTAACCAGGGAGGGATTGTGATTTTCCCCACAGACACGGTTTATGGACTTGGCTGTCTTAGCTCAAATAGCAAAGGGCTGGATCGATTTGCGAAGATCAAAGGCGTAAAACTTGAGCAAGCACCCTTCAGCTTTATTTTTCAAGATATTAAGGAGTTATCTCAATACGTTGCTCCTATGAATTCTAAAACCTTCAAGTTGGTTAAACGGCTTCTTCCAGGGCCTTATGCATTAATTATGCATGCTGCACAAAAACTTCCAAAACCCTTCCAAAAAAGAAAAACTATTGGAGTGAGGATATCGAAACACCCTGTTTTAAAAGCCTTATTGCCTCTATTAGATTCACCCTTGATCACCAGTTCGCTTCACGATCCTGATGAGATCTTAGACTACACTACTGATCCGGAAAATCTTTTTGAACACTGGGAAGCCAATATTGATTTAATGCTTTCAGATGGTTACGGGAGTAATATTCCCTCTACTATACTTGATCTTACTAAAGAACCTTTTGAATTAATTAGACAAGGAGCAGGGGAGCTCCCACAAGGATTTTAAGCAAACTAATATCCAATTCTTTCAATGATTTGATACGCTACTTCTAAAGCTTTTTTACCATCTTCCAATGAAACCAATGGTGTTGTCTTATTCTCGATGCACTTGGCAAAATGTTCCAATTCATCCTGAATAGCATTAGTGCTTTGAATGTCAGGGTTCTCAAAATATATTTGTTTTTTCTTTCCCTCAGCATTGGTAAGAAGCAACGCAAGTTCTTCCTTACTAGCATTGGGATCAATATCTTTCATTTTGACAAGCTCAACTTTTTTTGTCAAAAAATCTAAGGAGATGTATGCATTCTTTTGAAAAAATCGGGACTTACGCATTTTTTTTAAAGAGATTCTACTCGCTGTAAAATTAGCAACACACCCGTTTTCGAATTCAATGCGAGCATTACTAATATCGGGGGTTTCACTTATTACAGAAACTCCTGAGGCATGGATATGTTTGACAGGAGATTTAACTACACTCAACACAATATCGATGTCGTGAATCATAAGGTCTAGAACTACAGAAACATCCGTACCTCTGGGATTAAATTCTGACAAACGATGAGTTTCAATGAACATTGGTTCGGTTATAGAAGGTAAAACTGCTAAAAAAGCAGGGTTAAAACGCTCAACATGTCCCACTTGCCCCAAAACTCCATTATCGCGTTCATATTGCACAAGTTTTTTTGCTTCCTCTACACTGTTAGATATGGGTTTTTCAATAAATACATGCTTTTTATGTTGCATCGCCATCTTTGCAAGCTCATAATGTGCAATTGTAGGAGTAACAATATCAACTACATCAACCGCTTTAATAAGTTCTTCAGCAGACTCAAAGTAAGTATAGTTTTTCTCAGAACGTATTGTATTTACAATACTTGAATTAGGATCGTGAAATCCAACCAAATTGTAAGCATCTGAAGCATCCAAAATTTTAAGATGCGTTTTACCCAGATGACCTGCCCCAAAAACTCCAATTTTAAGCATTGTTTTGACCTTTGTTTCAAAAGTACAATCAAAATATTTATTATTAGAGAAACTACATTATTTTTGTCTGCGATGGAAGACACACCAAAACATCAGGGATTACGTAATCAATTGGTCTCAAAGTTGAGAGAAAAAGGGATAAGAGATGAGGCTGTATTGAAAGTTATAACTTCAGTGCCTAGACATTTATTTATGGATCCTAGCTTAGTCAATTTTGCATATGAAGATAATGCATATCCTATTGCAGCTGATCAAACCATATCACAACCTTATACCGTGGCCTATCAATCCCAATTGTTGGAAGTTGGTCCTTCAGATAAGGTTTTAGAGATCGGAACTGGGTCAGGGTATCAGACTGCTATTTTATTAGGGTTAACCCCTTTAGTATACACTATAGAACGCCAACAACTTTTGTACAAAAAAACACAACGTTTATTCTCTAAATTAGGATTAAGACCCAAAAAACATCTGTTTGGTGACGGATATTTGGGTTTTCAAGCAGAAGCTCCTTATGATCGAATTATAGTCACAGCAGGAGCACCTGAAGTACCTAAAAAACTCTTAAATCAACTGAAAATAGGGGGGAAAATGATTATTCCAATAGGCGATAAAGAGCAACTAATGACTCGGTTTACCAAAACATCTTCAACTTCTTTCGATAAAGAAACTTTTGGACGTTTTCGTTTTGTCCCACTATTACAACATAAAAATTAATTCCTTTTTTGTCTCAAATTATGCAATTCGAAGACACCAAAACCGCATATGCGTTGAAGTCGGACAAGGAACTGAAGAGGGCCCTTTTTCTATTTAAAGTTATTTCAAAAAAGAAAATTGTTCGTCTTGGGGGAGAATTAATTTTACTCGCCTTAAGATTAGGGCTTCCCCTAAATTCACTACTAAGAAGAACCGTTTACCAACAGTTTTGTGCAGGAACAGAAGAACAGGATTCTATAAAAATCGTAAATGAATTGGCAAGCTTTAATGTAAAATCCTACATGCATTATGCAGCAGAAGGGCAAAAGTCTGAAGCTGGTATGGACCTCAACCTTGAAAAAATCATTGATACCCTTTTGATTGCATCAGAAAATAAGGCACTCCCATTTAGTGTATTTAAGCCAACAGGTTTGGGAAAAGTACTGCTTTTCGAGAAAAAAAGTGGAGGCATTGCATTCACTGAAAGTGAAAACTTGGCTTGGGAAAGAATGCTTGAGCGAATTCATAAATGCTGTTCTGTAGCAAAAAAGAATCGTATTCGTTTACTGATAGATGCTGAAGAATCATGGTTGCAAAAGGCCATAGATGATATTGCTCTGGATCTTATGAAACAGTATAATAAAAAACAGCCATTAATATTTACCACGCTACAGATGTATCGAAAAGACAGGCTTGGTTATTTAAAAGAGCTGATGGACATCGCCAAAAATGAGGATTTTAAATTAGGGGTAAAACTGGTCAGAGGAGCCTATATGGAGAAAGAAAATGATCGCTCAAATCAGCGCGGTTATCCCTCTCCAATTTGTATTTCAAAAGAGGCTACAGACCTAAATTTCAACGCTGGGCTAGAAGAGATTCTCTCAAACCTAAACCTTTGTGAACTTTTTATTGGTACTCATAGTGAAGAGAGTGTCACAAGAGTTTTAAAATTTATGAAAGAAAATAAGCTTCCAGCTGATGACAGAAGAATTTGGTTTTCTCAATTGTATGGTATGGCAGACCATATTTCATTTAATATTGCAAATGCTGGCTATAATGTTATCAAATATGTGCCCTATGGGCCACTTAAAGAAGTTATTCCCTATCTGATTAGAAGAGCGGAAGAAAATACCTCAGTACAAGGACAAACCCCAAGAGAATTGGAATTGATTCAAAAAGAACGACTAAGAAGAAGAAAAATTAAGGGCTCTCAAAAGAAATAATCTCGACGATTTTTGTACAATTGGTAACCTTTAAAAAAGCCGTTTCACTTCTGTAGAGTTCAATATGATATAATCGACAAGAATCTCTTTTAGTATCACTTTTTGAAAAATCGATTGTTCCTTTTCGAATAGACTCTTTTACAATACTGTCTGTAAGTTGTGGAAATTGATCAATCACTTCCTGTGATATCACAATTTTCTTTTGCAATAAATTATCAATGACTCGAGCATTAGGGGTATAATTACAACTTGTCTTTTTACCATTTAAAATGAAAGCTAAAAGGATTAAACCAACGGAAAAACCTCCCAAATAATAACCTAAACGATAGAGAACTTTCATGTTTTTAAGAATTAATTTTTTCAAGTATTCGTGAATCTGAGGTCTCTTGGGTTAGGGTAAAATGATCGTATTTCAACGGTAGGTGAGGGGCAACTTTCTCTCCCCATTCAACAAAACAAGGATAAGAAGAATCTAAATACTCCTCCAATCCAATATCTAAGGCTTCATCAGGATGATTTAATCGATAAAAGTCAAAATGATAAATAGGTCCCAGATGTCCTTCATAGGTATTGATTATTGAAAAAGTAGGACTGTTTGCGGGATCCTTAACACCGAGAAATTTCACAGCAGCCGCTATTAGGGTAGTTTTACCCGCCCCCAGATCGCCGTCTATTCGAATTACCTTTGTTGGGCTATGTGCTATTAGCTGCTCAGCAACACCTTCTAATTCAGCTAACGTAAAACTCAATTTCATGCTACAAAAGTAGGGCTATCGAGAGTTTAATACAACAAAAGGAATGATGATTTCTTCTAAAGATACTCCGCCGTGCTGGAAGGTGTTTTTAAAAAGTTTCGCATATTGATTAAAGTTGTTTTTATAAATAAAATATGCATCACTTTTTGCGAAAACAAAACTACTGTTAATCCCATAAAAGGAGGGCAACTGATAATCTTGAGGAGATTTACATGCAATAACATCTTTAGATTCATAGGTGAGGCTCTTTCCAGATTTATATCGTAAATTAATGCTGGTCTCTTTGTCTCCAATAACCTCGCTTGGATTTCCAACATTAATAGTACCATGATCCGTTGTAAGCAGGATTTTAAAGCCTAAGTCACAGCCTTTTTTAATTAAATCTTTTAAAGGGCTATTTTTGAACCAACTCAAAGTCAGTGAACGATAGGCTTTATTGTCTGGTGCCAATTCTTTAATGACCTCCATCTCAGTTTTTGCATGAGAAATCATATCCACAAAGTTATAAACTACAGTCGTCAAGCCTTCATGGGTATGATTTTGTAGATTTTTAATCAATTGTTGACTCTGATTCAATTGTGTTATTTTATGATAACTAATAGGAAGTTCCATTCCTAAACGTTCACATTGTGCTTTTAAAAAATCTAACTCATGTACGTTTTTTCCTCCCTCATCAATGTCATTTTTCCACCATTGTGGAAATCTATTACTCATTTCTAAAGGGGTTAAACCAGCAAAAAAAGCATTTCTAGCATACTGAGTTGCTGTGGGTAAAATGCTAAAACAAGTTTCTTCTCGCGCTACTTTGCAATATTTTTTTAACTCAGGTTGAATTGTTCGCCATTGATCAAAACGCAGATTATCAATCATCAAGAGAAGCGTAGGTTGATGCTTATTTAACTCCGGAAAAACAAATTTTCGAAAAACTTGATGGGAGAGAACAGGTCCCGAATTTCCTTTCATCCAATTTTCATAGTACGTTTCTATAAACTTCGCAAATTGAATATTGGCTTCTTTCATTTGGGTCTCAAAAATTTCAAACATGCTTGAGTCTTCTAATGATTCAAGTTCTAACTCCCAATACATTAATTTCTTAAAATGTTCTATCCAATCTTCATGAGTCACTAAGTTTGATAAAGACAGTGAAATTTCTTTGAATTGTTGCTGATAATTTTGAGTTGTTTTGTCTGCAATAAGTGTTTTGTGGTTGAGAATTTTTTTTAATGACAATAAAATCTGATTGGGATTAACAGGTTTTATCAAATAGTCTGAAATTTTGGCACCTATGGCTTCTTCCATAATATGTTCCTCTTCATTTTTGGTAATCATTACTACCGGCAAATCAGGATTTATATTTTTAATTCCGTCAAGTGTTTCTAAGCCATTGAGTCCAGGCATATTTTCATCTAAAAGCACGATGTCAAAGGTCTCCTTTTGAATTAAATCCAAAGCATCTAGACCATTAGTGCAAGGGCTTGTTTCATAGCCTCGTTCTTTAAGAAATAAAAAATGGGGTTTAAGCATTTCAATCTCATCATCAACCCATAAAACTTTGATCAAATTCATTTAGTATCTTTGTTAAAATTTATGGCGAATCTGGTGCACCGTAAGAATACTTTATTTAACGACCCAATTTATGGATTTATTGCCATAGAAACTGATTTGATTTTAAATCTGATCAATCACCCATTTTTTCAAAGACTGAGACGTATCTCTCAGATGGGACTTTCTAGCTTAGTTTATCCAGGTGCACATCACACTCGTTTTGAACACGCAATTGGCGCAATGCATGTCATGCAAAAGGCTATTGAAGTCTTAAAAAGCAAAGGAATCGAAATAAGCTCCGCTGAAAAAGAGGCGATGCAGATTGCAATTTTACTTCACGATATAGGTCATGGCCCATTCTCGCATGCTACAGAAAAAGCGCTTCTTAAAGGGGTAAGTCATGAAACGATCTCTTTAAGGGTTATGTCCATTCTTAATGATCATTTTGAGGGGAAACTTAGTCTTGCTTATCAAATTTTTACTGGAAAATACCACAGGAAATTTATGTACCAATTGGTTTCAGGACAAGTGGATGTAGATCGATTGGATTATCTTAAAAGAGATAGTTTTTATACTGGTGTTACAGAAGGAAATATCAATACCGATAGGATAATCGCAATGATGAATGTCCAAGAAGAACGATTGGTTTTTGAAAGTAAAGCAATACATTCTCTTGAAAAATTTCTACTAGCTAGAAGACTTATGTACTGGCAAGTGTATCTTCATAAAACAAGTTTAGTTGCTGAAATTCTTCTAGTAAAAACCTTCGAACGTTTTCAATTTTTAGTTGATCATAAAAAAGAAGTACTTGAAGACAATCATATTTTGTACCCTTTTTTGAATTCCAACCTGCATGGTGAACTCAGCATCGATCTCTTAAATCATTATTTGACTTTAGACGATGCGGATGTTTTACAACTTCTAAAAAGTTGGAGGCAAAATTCTGATGAAGTACTCCGAACCCTTTCCGATCAATTAATCAACAGACGTTTGCCGAAAATAAAAATTCAAGAAAAAGTGTTTTCTAAAGATGAAATTGAAAAAAAGAAAAAGCATTTAGATTCACTTTTCTTTGAAAAAAATGCAGAAAATGACTTTGTCTTTAGTGGAACTATATCCAACCAGACCTATACGTCTGATGAATCTCAAATTATTATTCTAGATCGGAATGGGAATGTATTTCCTATCAGCGAGAGAATACAATATCTAGATTTCAAACAATTTTCTACCCCAGTTGTGAAGCATTATTTGTGTTATCCAAAGCCATATAATTCCGTATAAATCCCTATTTTTGCACGATGGATTTTACTGCCTTAGAAATCGCAAAAAAACTTAACGGATCCCTAGTTGGAAATTCTGACCTACTCATAGACAGTCTTTCCAAAATTGAAGACGCCCAGGAGGGATCACTCTCTTTTTTAGCTCACAGTAAATATTTCAAATATTTGGATAAAACCAAAGCTAGTGTAGTCCTTGTTTCAAAAAGCTTAGAAGTTCCTCAAAATATAACAACCACACTTATAAAGGTTGATGATGCTTATTCAGCATTCACCCAATTGATGATTGAATGGTCAAAGAGTATCGCATTAAAAGAAAAAGGGATCCATCAAACTGCTGTAGTAGCTTCTTCAGCTCAATTGGCTGATGATGTGTTTTTAGGTCCTCATGTATGTGTCGGATCAAATACAGTAATCGAAGCAGGTGTTCAAATCCATGCTCACAGTATAATTGGTTCGAATGTCCGTATTCAAAAAAATAGTTTGTTGCATCCAAGAGTCACTCTCTTAGATCAAACAGAAATCGGAGGCCATTGCATTCTTCATTCTGGAGTTGTTATAGGTTCAGATGGTTTTGGTTTTGCTCCTCAGGGTAAAGATGGCTATTTAAAAATCCCCCAATTAGGAAAAGTAATTGTCCAAGATCATGTAGAAATTGGGGCAAATACAACCATTGATAGAGCTACTTTAGGAGCTACATTAATAAAAAAAGGAGTTAAATTAGATAACTTAGTGCAAATTGCACACAATGTAGAAATTGGAGAACATACTGTGATTGCAGCTCAAACAGGAATTGCAGGATCTGCCAAAGTAGGATCACATTGTGTCATTGGAGGTCAAGTAGGAATAGCTGGGCATATTACTTTGGGTGATCGCGTTCAAATCCAGGGACAAACGGGAGTAATTAAAGATATTCCGGATGGAGCAGTAATTCAAGGAACACCTGCAATTGATTATAAATCGTATTATAAATCATATTCAATATTTAAACAGCTGCCTTCTGTAGAATCTCGATTATCTAGATTAGAAAAAAATAAATAGTATGATAAAAAAAATAATTCCTCAACAAACTCTGGCGAAGCCTGTCAATCTTCAAGGAGTAGGCTTGCATAGTGGAAAACAGATTGAACTTATCCTAAATCCTGCACCAGAAAATTCAGGGATCAAATTTATCCGTACGGATTTAGATCCCGTAGTTGAAATCCCTGCTTTAGCAAATTTCGTATCAAAAACAGATCGGAGTACACTGCTCCTAAAAGAAAATGTAGAAATTCAAACTACCGAGCACTTATTAGCTGCTCTTGCTGGGAGTTCTATACACAATTGTACTATTGAAATCAATGGTGCTGAGCTCCCAATTTTAGACGGCTCTTCGAAACCTTATTGTGATGCTATCCAAAAAGCTGGAGTCGTTTCTCAAAATGAATTACAAGAAGTTTTTGTTTTTCAAGAAATCATGGAGTTTAAAGATCCGGAAACGGGTAGTGAAATTTTAATATTGCCTGCAGAGCAAACATCATTCAGCGTAATGATTGATTTTGAAACCACCGTTCTTGGAACTCAAAATGCAACACTTGAAAATATTGAAGATTTTGCAGATCAAATTGCTCCTGCACGAACATTTAGTTTTCTTCATGAATTGGAACAGCTATTAGATCACGGCCTTATCAAAGGTGGAGATTTAAATAATGCGATTGTTTATGTAGATCAACCCCTGGCAAATGCCAATATGGATCGCCTTCTAAAAGCCTTTGGAAAGGACAAAATTTCAGTTAAACCAAACGGAATTTTAGATAACCTAAAGCTCAACTATACAAATGAAGCTGCTAGGCATAAGCTTTTAGACTTGATTGGTGATTTAGCTTTGGCAGGGATGCCTATACAAGGGAAAATTATTGCAACAAAACCTGGCCATAAAATCAACACAAATTTGGCCAAAGAGATCGTGCAGACAATTAAGATAAAGAAAAAGGCACCTGCTCCAGTAGTTGATTTTAATAAGCCACCTGTGATGGATGTTAATCAAATCATGGACATGTTACCCCACCGACCGCCATTCTTACTTGTAGATAAGATTTTAGAGCTTTCGGATAAACATGTTGTTGGATTAAAAAACGTCACCATGAATGAGTCCTTTTTCCAAGGTCATTTTCCTGGTGCCCCCGTTATGCCGGGTGTCCTTCAGATTGAATCCATGGCACAAGCAGGAGGAGTTCTCGTTTTGAGTACTGTTCCAGACCCAGAGAATTATCTTACTTTTTTCATGAAAATTGATAATGTAAAATTCAAAAAACCCGTTTACCCTGGTGATACTTTAATTTTTAAATTAGAACTTTTAACCCCAATACGACGCGGTATTTGTAATATGAGAGGCTATGCTTTTGTTAACGATCAACTTGTAAGTGAAGGTGATCTTATGGCACAAATCTCAAGAAGAAAAACATAAATATGTCACAACCCTTAGCTTATATTCATCCGAATGCAAAGATTGGCTCCAATGTAGTTATAGATCCATTTGTTACTATTCAAGACGACGTAGTGATAGGAAAGAACACATGGATTGGTTCTAATGTTACCATTATGGAAGGTGCTCGTATTGGAGATCATTGTAAAATTTTTCCTGGAGCAGTCATCAGTGCAATTCCGCAAGATTTGAAATTTAAAGGAGAGCATTCTCTCGCAATAATTGGAGATCATACTGTTATTCGGGAATGTGTTACCATTAATAGAGGAACTAATTCTACTGGAAAAACTGAAATTGGAACGAACTGTCTCCTAATGGCCTACACCCATATTGCACACGACTGTCTGATAGGCAATCACTGTATCTTTTCTAACAACAGTACATTGGCGGGACATATTACTATTGGGAATTATGTTGTTCTTGCAGGGCTTACAGCCATTCAACAATTTTGTAGTATTGGAGATTTTGCTTTTATATCAGGGGGATCTTTAGTTAGAAAAGATATTCCTCCTTATGTCAAAGTCGCACGGGAACCCTTAATCTTCACCGGAATAAATTCCATTGGGATGAAACGTAATGGACTCGAAGAAAAACAAATTCTTCATATAGAAGAAATCTATAAAGTTTTATTTAAAAGCAAGTTAAATATATCCCAAGCACTCAAAATAATTGAAACAGAGATAGAACCTACAGAAATTAGAAATTCGATTTTACAATTCATCAAAAAATCAAAACATGGAATTGTAAGAGGGTACGATCAAAAAAGTTAAATTTGAAAATTATATGGCATCAACATCAGATATTAGAAAGGGCTTGTGCATAAAGTACAATAACGATATTTATAAAATTATAGAATTTTTACATGTCAAACCCGGTAAAGGTCCCGCTTTTGTTAGAACTAAACTCAGAAGTGTCACCTCCGGAAAAGTATTGGACAATACCTTCTCTGCTGGACACAAGATTGAAGATATTCGTGTAGAAACGCAAAAATACCAATTCCTTTACAGCGAAGGAGATCAGTTTCATTTTATGAATACCGATGATTATAATCAAATCAGTGTCGATAAAAAAATCATGGATGCTCCAGAACTTTTAAAAGAAGGAGAGATTGTATCCATCTCTATCAACTCTGAGGATGGTTTGCCTCTGTCTGCAGATATGCCAGCTAGTGTAGTTTTAGAAGTGACTCATACAGAACCTGGAGTAAAAGGAAATACTGCAACCAATGCCACGAAACCAGCAACTGTAGAAACAGGAGCAATTATCAATGTTCCGCTATTCATTAATGAAGGAGACAAAATTAAGGTAGATACCGAAAAAGGAAGCTATAACGAACGAGTAAAAGAATAAAAAAACAAATTGAGATAAAAGATACTATGAGTGTACTTGTAAATAAAGAGTCAAAAATCATTGTTCAAGGATTTACTGGGAGTGAAGGAACATTCCATGCAACCCAGATGATAGAATACGGAACCAATATTGTGGGTGGGGTAACTCCTGGTAAAGGAGGTCAAACCCATCTAGATAAACCTGTTTTTAATTCTGTAGCAGAAGCTGTCGAAAAAGCAGGAGCAGATACTACTATAATTTTTGTTCCACCAGCATTTGCTGCAGACGCTATTATGGAAGCTGCTGAAGCTGGCATAAAAGTAATCATTACCATTACTGAAGGAATTCCAGTAAATGATATGACCAAAGCATTTCAGTATGTTAATGCTAAAGGAGCAACGCTTATAGGACCTAACTGTCCAGGAGTAATTACTCCAGAGGAGGCAAAAGTTGGGATCATGCCTGGTTTTGTATTTAAAAAAGGAACAGTTGGAATTGTTTCCAAATCTGGAACCTTAACCTATGAAGCCTCTGATCAAGTAGTCAGTCAAGGTTTAGGAATATCTACTGCAATTGGAATTGGTGGTGACCCCATCATCGGGACAACAACTAAGGATGCTGTTGAGCTTTTTATGAATGACCCTGAGACTGAATGTATCGTCATGATAGGAGAGATAGGAGGGCAACTTGAAGCAGATGCAGCCAAATGGATCAAAGAAACTGGAAATAAAAAACCTGTTGTAGGTTTTATAGCTGGTGAAACTGCTCCCAAAGGAAGAACAATGGGTCATGCAGGAGCTATAGTTGGCGGAAGTGAAGATACTGCTGAAGCAAAAAAACGAATCATGCGAGAATGTGGAATTCATGTTGTAGATTCTCCAGCACAAATTGGTGCAAAGGTAGCAGAGGTAATGTCATAATTGAAACTATGAATTTATTAGAAGGGAAAACTGCAATAATTACTGGAGCCAGCCGAGGAATTGGAAGAGGTATTGCTAAAGTATTTACAGAAAACGGTTGTGCTGTTGCATTTACTTACAGTAGCAATCAAGAAGCTGCTGATTCACTTTCCAAAGAACTCAGTGCCAATGGTGTTCAAGTAAAAGGATACCAGAGCAATGCTGCTAATTTTAATCAGGCGCAAGAGCTAGTCGACACTGTACTCAAAGATTTTGGAAGTTTAGATATTTTAATTAATAATGCTGGAATTACAAAGGACAATCTTTTAATGAGAATGAGTGAAGAAGACTTTGATCAAGTGATAGAAGTCAACCTCAAATCTATTTTCAATATGACCAAAGCAGTACAGCGTACTTTTCTAAAACAGAGAAAAGGTTCATTAATTCACATGAGTTCTGTAGTAGGAGTAAAAGGCAACGCTGGTCAATCAAATTATGCCGCTTCCAAAGCTGGGATTATTGGTTTTTCAAAATCAATTGCCTTAGAGCTTGGATCTAGAAATATAAGATCCAATGTAATAGCCCCAGGCTTTATAGAAACTGAAATGACTGCCAAACTATCTGAGGACATTGTCCAAGGATGGAGAGACGGTATTCCACTAAAAAGGGGTGGACAGCCAGAAGATGTAGCAAATGCTTGTGTCTTTTTGGCTTCTGATCTTTCTAGTTATATAACTGGACAAGTGCTCCATGTAGATGGAGGAATGTTAACTTAAATCTTAAAAAAAAATCATGCAAAAATTACCAAAAATTGGACTACCTATCATTTTACTAGTAGTCGTCTTACTTATTTTCGTCTCTAAATCTTCAATTAATATTGGATATGGAGAAGCGGGTGTTTTATTTAAAACATTCGGTGGAGGAGTTGTAACTGATAAACCTCCATTAGGAGAAGGGTTTCATATTATCGCACCTTGGAATAAGGTCTATATCTATAACGTTAAACAGCAAGAAGTCTTTGAAAGCAAAATGCAAGTCTTATCTTCTAACGGATTAGAAATCAGTCTCGATATTTCGGTATTATATCAACCAAAAATTGATGAACTGGGCTTGTTACACAAAACAAAAGGTGAAAACTATCTCAACATAATTATTATTCCTCAAATAAGAGCAGTCGCAAGATCTGTTGTTGGACGTTATACTCCAGAACAATTGTATTCTACAAAACGAGATGCTATTCAAAATGAAATATTTGAAGAGACAAAAAAAGTAGTGGAGGATCAATATGTTCAGCTGAATGCAGTTTTAGTTCGTGATGTTACGTTACCTATCGCAATCCGAGAAGCAATCGAACGTAAACTAAATCAAGAACAAGAAGCCTTAGAATATGAATTTAGAATTGAAAAGGCTACACAAGAAGCAGAACGTCAACGTATTGATGCAGAAGGAAAAGCTACTGCAAACAGAATTTTAAGTGCGTCATTGACTGATAAAATTCTTCAAGAAAAGGGAATTGAAGCTACTATAAAGCTATCCGAATCACCCAATTCTAAGATAATTGTCATTGGAAGTGGAAAAAACGGTTTACCAATTATTTTAGGTAATCAATAAGCAATACTTTATTTAAATATTTTAAATATATTTGCAGCTCAAATGACAACAAAGACAATACATATACATCATAGTAACACTCATTCAAACGAGATGTAATATGATGTCTATGGATCTATTACAAACCCGTTTGAGAGATCAGACGGGTTTTTTTATTAAAAAATGATATGGTACGAATAGCAATTCAAAAATCAGGAAGACTTAATGAAGACTCATTAGGCTTATTAAAAAGCTGTGGTATTTCTATTGATAATGGCAAAGATCAACTCAAGGCAGCTGCAAGAAACTTTCCTATGGAGGTATTTTATCTTCGTAATGGGGATATTCCACAGTATATGCGTGATGGTGTTGTTGATTTGGCTATTCTAGGAGAAAACTTGCTAGTTGAAAAAGGGGAAGACCTTCAGGTAATTGAACAATTGGGATTTTCAAAATGCAGAGTGTCTATAGCAGTTCCGAAAAACATTGCTTTTAATGGAGCTCAAGATCTTGAAGGTAAGCGGATCGCTACCTCATATCCAAACACGGTTAATGCTTTTTTAGAAGCGAATCAAATCAGCGCTGATTTACATATTATCAATGGTTCAGTGGAGATAGCCCCCAATATTGGTTTGGCAGATGCCATTTGTGATATCGTTTCCAGTGGAAGTACATTATTCAAGAATAATTTAAAAGAGGTCATTGAAATTACGCGTTCACAAGCTGTTTTGGTTCAAGCACCTTCCGTATCTACTGAGGCAAAACAAACCATTGAAAAATTACGATTTAGAATTCAAGCAGTTTTAAGAGCCAAACAATCTAAATATATTTTACTTAATGCACCCAACAATAAAATTGATGCGATCAGTAAAATTCTCCCAGTATTAAAAAGTCCAACGGTTTTACCCCTTGCACAAGATGGATGGAGTTCTTTACACTCCGTGGTAAATGCGGTAGATTTTTGGGAAGTTATCGACCAATTAAAAGCAGAAGGAGCAGAAGATATTTTGGTTTGCCCTATTGAAAAAATGGTGTTATAATGAAGCAATATATCAATCCTTCATCTTCTTCGTGGGCTTCACTTATTGAGCGTCCCACGGAGAAATACGAAACCCTAGAACCTCTGGTTGCTTCTGTCTTTGATGCAGTAAAACTCAACGGAGATGACTCGGTAATAAGCTACACTGCTGAATTTGATGGAATTCAACAGACTGATTTTAAAGTGAGTGAAGCTGAGCTAAATATCGCTGAGTCTCAAGTTCCTGAATCACTTAAAAAGGCGATTCAAAATGCCAAAAATAATATCGAGAGCTTTCACAAAGCACAACTGACAGACCCTGTACGCGTAACCACTCAAGCGGGTGTAGAATGCTGGCAAGAGAAAAAGCCAATAGAAAAAGTAGGTTTGTATATTCCTGGAGGTTCTGCCCCTTTATTTTCAACAATATTGATGTTAGCGATTCCTGCTCAAATTGCAGGATGTAAAGAAATTGTAATGTGTTCTCCTCCCACAAAAGAAGGATCATTACCCCCCGAAGTACTCTATACAGCAAAACTTTGCGGGGTTCAAAACATATATAAAGTAGGTGGAATCCAAGCGATCGCTGCAATGGCTCTAGGAACAGAAAGTATTTCAAAAGTATATAAGATTTTTGGACCGGGAAATCAATACGTGACAGTTGCAAAACAATGGGCGACACGGCAACACGTTGCCATTGATATGCCCGCTGGACCAAGTGAACTATTGGTTGTTGCTGATCGCAGTGCAAATTCTGATTTTATAGCTGCAGATCTACTTTCTCAAGCTGAACATGGAAAGGACAGTCAAGTTGTTTTTATAACCACCCATAAACCCTTATTAAAAGAGGTTGCTAATGCTATTGAAGCACAATTAAAAGTATTACCAAGAAAAAAAATTGCAAGAGCTGCTTTAGAGAACTCTAAAGCGATTTATTTTGATGAAGATTCTACTGCCATTAATTTTATAAATGACTACGGTCCTGAACACTATATTGTTTGTGTAGAAAATGAAGACCTATATCTAGACAATGTAATAAATGCAGGCTCCGTTTTTGTTGGAAACTATACTCCAGAAAGTGCAGGGGACTATGCTTCTGGAACAAATCATACACTTCCTACAAATGGTTATGCCAAACAATATAGCGGAGTAAATTTAGACAGCTTCAGAAAGGCAATAAGCTTTCAGAAAATTAGTAAAAAAGGAATCCAGTCTCTAGGAGAGACCATTGAACTCATGGCTGCTGCCGAAGGGCTTGAAGCTCATAAAAATGCAGTCAGTATAAGATTAAAAGCGTTAAAAGATGAAGTTTGATATTTCAAAATATGTCCGCTCACATTTATTACTCTTGTCTCCCTATCAATCGGCACGTCAGGAGTATGAAGGTAATGAACAAGCCATGATTCTCTTGGATGCTAATGAAAACCCATATAACAGTGAGGTGAATCGGTATCCAGACCCCATGCAAAAAGAGTTGAAAACAAGAATTTCCCAGTGGAAAGGGGTCGATGAAAACCAGCTTTATTTGAGTAACGGTAGCGATGAATTTATTTCTCAAATTATCATGGCATGTTGCGAACCTGCTCAAGATGAGATTGTAATTTTACCTCCAACTTTTGGAATGTATAAAGTAGCTGCTAAATTACATGGCGTAGGAATAAGAGAAGTCCCTCTAACTACTTCATTCGAGTTGGATGTCTCGGCTATATTAGAATCAGTGACAAAAACTAGTAAAATTATATTCGTTCCAACCCCTAACAACCCTACAGCGAATAGTTTTGATTTAAATGCCTTAGAAACATTGATACAAAAATTCTCTGGCATAGTCGTTGTTGATGAGGCGTATGTTGAATTTAGTTCAAATCCATCGACGATTTCTTGGATAAAAAAATACCCGAATCTCATCGTTTGTCAAACCTTTTCTAAGGCACAAGGATTAGCGGGAGCACGTTTAGGAATGGCCTTTGCACATTCTGATTTTATTGCATTTTTCAATCGCATCAAAGCACCATACAATATTAATTCACTGACCATCAATGCTGCTTTATCTAAAATAAAACAACAAGATAAAGTTGAGGAACAAGTAAAACAGATGTTATCAGAACGTCAACGATTGGAAAAAGCATTTGCCAGTATCCCATTTATTGAAAACTGTTTTCCATCTGATGCGAATTTCATTCTGATCCGATTAGATGACAGCAATTTGCGTTACCAGCAGCTTATTGAAAATGGAATAGTCGTTCGGAATCCTTCCAAAAATTTAAATTGCGAAAATACGTTACGAATATCTATAGGGCTTCCTGAAGAAAATGACCGTTTAATTGAAGTTCTTAAACGACTAAGTTAATAAACATGAAAAAAGTTTTATTTATAGACAGAGATGGAACACTGGCGTTAGAACCAGAAGGGTATCAATTGGATTCTTTTGATAAATTGGTTTTTTATCCAGAAGTGTTTACCTATTTGGGGAAAATTGCTCGAGAGTTGGACTTCGAATTGGTCTTGATTACGAATCAAGATGGATTGGGAACAGACTCGTTTCCTGAAGACACATTTTGGCCTGTGCAACATTTTATAATTCAAGCCTTTAAAAATGAAGGCGTTTTATTTAATGATATCTGTATTGATAAGAGTTTTCCAGAAGACAAAGCGCCTACAAGAAAACCCCGAACGGGAATGCTCACGCAATACATAGAAAATTCAGAATATGATTTAAAAAATTCTTTTGTAATTGGTGATCGAATCACAGACATGGAATTGGCGAAAAACCTAGGATGTAAAGGAATATATATTGCAAATGAACCCGACTTGGGCCAGTCAGAAGCTACTCCTGAAACGGAATTTCCTATCTCAATGGCCACTACCTCTTGGAAAGAAATTTATTCCTTTTTAAAATTAGAGCAACGGCAAGTTGAGTATACTCGTAAAACCAAGGAAACGGATATCAATTTGCAACTCAATATAGACGGTACTGGAAAAAGTAATATCAGTACTGGTATCGTTTTTTTTGATCACATGTTGGATCAACTAGCTAGACATGGAGGCATGGACATTCAACTGTCTGTAAATGGAGATTTGGAAGTAGATGAACACCATACAATCGAAGATACCGCCATAGCACTAGGGGAGGCCTTTTCTATCGCATTGAGTAATAAATTGGGGATGGAACGTTACGGATTTTGTTTGCCAATGGATGACTGTATGGCTCAAGTAGCGATTGATTTTGGTGGACGCAATTGGTTGGTTTGGAAAGCTGAATTTAAACGTGAAATGGTCGGTAAAATGCCAACGGAAATGTTTTTTCACTTTTTCAAATCCTTTTCAGATGGTGCAAAAGCAAATATTAATATCAAAGCGGAAGGAACGAATGAACACCACAAAATTGAAGCAATCTTTAAAGCTTTTGCCAAAGCTATTAAAGTTGCTGTAAAAAGAGATCCAGATAAGATGATTTTACCTTCAACCAAAGGCAGTTTGTAAATGATAGCCATTATAGATTACGGAGCAGGGAATACTAAAAGTTTGCAATTTGCATTAGAACGCTTGGGTGTGAAGAGTATTTTAACTTCAGATCCAGAGCAAATAAAAAGTGCAGAGAAAGTAATTTTTCCCGGTCAAGGGGCCGCTGGTAGTGCAATGAAAAAACTACAACATTATGGGCTTGATAAAGTAATTCGGAACCTTACACAGCCTGTTTTAGGGATCTGTTTAGGGATGCAATTGCTCTGTGAACATTCAGAAGAAGGAAATATTCAAGGTCTTGGTATTGTTCAGGGAACTGTCAGACGCTTTTCAGATAAAGTAAAAGTACCACAAATGGGTTGGAACAGCATTCACAAGCTAAAAGGCTCTCTTTTTGAAGGAATTTCGGAAGCTTCTTATATGTATTTGGTTCATTCTTATTATGTCCCAGAAATTAAAGAAACAGTTGCTACAGCGGATTATAATGGTACATACAGCGTTGCTTTACAAAAAGATAATTTTTATGGAGTGCAATTTCATCCAGAAAAAAGTAGCCTTAAAGGACAATTGCTTTTGAATAATTTTTTAAATATTTCTTTATGAGAATTATTCCAGCTATCGACATTATTGAGGGAAAATGCGTTCGTCTATCCAAAGGGGATTACGACACAAAAAAGATTTATAACGAATCCCCACTCGAAGTAGCAAAAGCGTTTGAGGCTCACGGTATTGAATTTTTGCATTTGGTTGATCTAGATGGTGCAAAATCAAAGCACATAGTAAATCATAAGGTTTTAGAGACTATAGCTACTCAAACCAGTCTTAAAATTGATTTTGGTGGTGGATTAAAATCAGACAAAGACCTGCGTATTGCTTTTGAAAGTGGTGCTTCACAAATTACAGGGGGTAGTATTGCCGTTAAATCACCAGAAACTTTTGAATCTTGGATTTTAAACTACGGTTCTGAAAAAATAATTTTAGGAGCAGATGTTAAAGGAACTCATATTGCTACAAACGGCTGGCTAGAGACTTCTGATCAGACCCTTTTTGATTTTGTCAAAGACTACCATGCCAAGGGAATAGACTTTGTTATTTGTACAGATATTAGCAAAGACGGAATGCTTGAAGGGCCTGCATTTGAGCTATATCAAAACTTATTGTCTCAAGTTAAGGTTAAACTTATTGCATCGGGAGGAATTTCAGCTTTTGAAGAGCTTCCTCAGCTTCAAGAATTGGGTTGTGAAGGAGTTATTATTGGAAAAGCTATATATGAAAACCGAATTTCACTGAAGCAATTAGAAAACTTTATACTCGGTTAATGGAAGAACAGCAAGTCATAAACGAATTTAAAAAGAGCAGTATATTCAGGCTAAATGAAGGACTGCGCATGATAAAAATTTCATTTCAACAGATTGATGAAATGCAGTTATGGCAACTTCCTTTTGAAAACGGCATGTGTCTAGGAAATCAAATCCTTCATAGTTGTGGAAATATGCGACAATACCTAATTTCTTCTCTCGGTAATCAAACCGATATGAGGAATCGAGAAGTGGAATTTAAGAGAACTCCTGAAATAGGGAAAGAATCCCTCTTAGCACTATTGGAAGACACCGTTGCGAAGTCCATAAGTACCATTAATACGGCATCAGTAACGGAATACCTTAAAACACGAGAAGTTCAAGGGTTTTCGTTAAGTGGTCTTGGAGCTGCTTTGCATGCCGTAGAACATTTTTCATATCATGTAGGTCAAACTGCCTTTTGGGTAAAATATATGACCAAACAAGATTTAGGGTTTTACAATGGAGTTAATTTAAATAAAACAAATACTGCCAATGCTGACTAAACGCATCATACCCTGCTTGGACATCAAAGATGGGAGAACTGTTAAGGGAGTGAATTTTGTTGATCTTCGTGATGCAGGGGACCCTGTAGAACTGGCAACTCAGTATGCCCTGGAGCAAGCGGATGAATTGGTTTTTTTAGACATCTCAGCTACCGAACAAAAACGTAAGACTCTTGCTGATTTGGTCTTAAGAGTAGCTGCTGCAATTGATATACCCTTTACCGTAGGAGGGGGTATTAGTTCTGTTGAAGATGTTGCGGTTTTACTCAAGAATGGTGCTGATAAAGTCTCCATCAATTCTGCTGCAGTAAAAAATCCAAATTTAATCAATGAATTAGCAGAGCAATTTGGTTCACAGTGTATCGTTGTGGCTATTGATGCTAAACAAATAAACGGTCAATGGAAAGTACACTTAGTAGGTGGAAAAGTACCCACTGATATAGATTTATTTGAATGGGCTAAAGAAGTTGAAATCAGGGGGGCAGGTGAGATTCTCTTTACTTCTATGGATCACGACGGAACGAAACAAGGATTTGCTAATAAAGCACTAGCCCGTTTGAATACAGAAATTAATTTGCCTATCATTGCCTCAGGAGGTGCTGGAAATATTTCTCATTTTGTAGACACTTTTCAACAAGGAAAAGCAGATGCAGCACTGGCAGCTAGTGTTTTTCACTTTGGCGAAATAGCAATACCTGAACTCAAAAAAGAACTCAATCAACAGCAAATCGCTGTACGAATAGATACCATATGAATCCAGATTTTTCAAAAACAGCAGATGGACTAATTCCAGCCATTATACAAGACAATACTACCAAAAAGGTACTCATGTTGGGCTATATGAATGCTGAAGCTTTAGAAACCACAAAAACACTTGGAAAAGTAACTTTTTATAGCCGGTCCAAAGAGCGTTTATGGACTAAAGGAGAGGAAAGTGGAAACTTCTTAAATGTAGTTTCAGTTCATTTAGACTGTGATCAAGACAGTTTATTAATTTATGTAAATCCAGAAGGACCAACATGCCACAAAGGAACTGACAGCTGCTGGGGAGAAAAAAACGAAGACCCTTTGGCTTTTTTAAATGAGTTGGAAACGATAATTTCACAGCGCAAAGAAGCTAATGATTCAGATAGTTATGTAGCATCGCTTTTTAGAAAAGGAATTAATAAAATTGCACAAAAAGTTGGCGAAGAGGCTGTAGAAACCGTCATTGAAGCAAAAGATGACAATGCAGTGCTTTTTCTAGATGAAAGTGCAGATCTTTTGTTCCACTATCTGATCTTATTACAAGCAAAAGGATATACTTTAAAAGATATTGTAAAGACTTTGAAAAATCGAAAGAGATGACAGTCCTTTTGACTGAAAATTGAAAAAAGATGTACATTTAACTCTCCGAATCTAAAATTACTTCACTATGAAAAAAATTGTTGTTTTAATTATTACCCTTCTTATTTTATCTTGTCAAAACCTTCCTTCATCCAAAACAGTTGATCTGGGTGTTTTATTTGAAAACTACTATCAAGGAACACTTGAATTATACCGAATCAACGCTACCTATCAGGGAGACTCGCGTTATAATGACACCCTTCCTAATTTTTTGTCAGATGAATTTAAAGCTAAGGAGAAAGCATTTTACACAAGCTACCTCAATGATCTTAACCAATTTGAAGACAGCTCATTGAGCGAAGAGGCTTTGTTAAGCAAAAATATTTTAAAATGGGAGTGTGAAATGGCACTTCAAGGAATGGAATTCCTCAAAGACCAAATGCCGATTGATCAAATGTGGGGTTTTCAACTTACAATGGGACAATTAGCAAGTGGAGAAGGAGCTCAACCATTTAAGACAGTAACAGATTATGAAAATTGGTTAATACGGATAGACGGATATCTTGAGTGGCTTGACAGCGCAAAGCAAAAAATGGAAGCTGGAATGAAAAGTGGATGGGTACTTCCTAAATCACTTGTGACTAAAGTAATTCCTCAGTTGAAGAGAATGACTGTCACAGAGCTTGAGAAGCATTTGTTTTATCAGCCAGCACTCAATTTTCCTGCTGATTTTGACAGTGAAACACAAAAGCGTTTTCAAGACTCCTATGCTGATATGGTACTGAATAAAATTGTACCTGCCTATCAAAAATTAACCGATTTCATGGAGAGTGAATATTTTCAGGCTGCAAGAGAAAGTAGTGGATTTGGTGCTTTAGAAGGAGGAAAAGAATATTACCAATATGCTATCAAACACTATACGACCACAGACATGACTGCAAACGAGATTCACGAATTGGGATTGAGAGAAGTAGCCCGAATTGGTCAAGAAATGGAAAAAGTAAAAGCTCAGGTTGGTTTTAAAGGAAATTTAAAAGCCTTTTTTGATCACGTCAGAAATAAAAAAGAACTGATGCCTTTTTCAGATCCTGAGGAAGTAATTGCGAATTTTTATTCCATCAAAGAACGCATGCTTCCACAGGTCAATAAACTCTTTGAATTGCAACCCAAAACACCTTTCGAAGTTCGAAGAACAGAAGCTTTTAGAGAAGCCTCTGCCAGTGCTGAATACAATCCAGGATCTCTCGATGGAACACGGCCGGGTATTTTTTATGTTCCCATTCCGGAAGTAACGAAATACAATCTTTATTCAGACGAAGATTTATTTTTACACGAAGCCATTCCAGGACACCATTTTCAAATCTCACTTCAACAAGAAAACACAGCTTTACCTTCATTTAGAAAAGACCTTTGGTACAGTGCCTATGGAGAAGGATGGGCATTGTATACCGAGTCACTAGGAGAGGAGCTAGGTCTTTATAAAGATCCCTATCAGTATTTTGGAATGCTGGGTGCTGAGATGCATCGTGCAGTTCGTTTGGTAGTTGATACTGGGCTTCATGCAAAAGGGTGGACACGAGAACAAGCCATTCAATATTCACTTGATAATGAAGCTGAATCAGAAGCTAGTATTATCTCTGAAATAGAACGCTATATGGCCAATCCTGGGCAAGCCTTATCCTATAAAATTGGTCAACTAAAAATAAGACAGCTTCGAGAAGAGGCTGAAAAAGCTTTAGGAGAATCTTTTGATATTCGTACGTTTCACAGGATTGTATTGGAATCAGGGTGCATTCCTTTAGCTTATCTTGAAGATAAAATAGATCGTTGGATCAACAATGATTTGAACTAAAACTTAAATCAAATGAGTCAAATTATTAACCCTGAGATTTTTACGTTTTTTAAGGAATTGAATCAAAACAATACTAGAGAATGGTTTGAACCACAAAAAGCTCGTTTTAAAGCTTTGGAAGCTGAAACAAAACTGTTTACTGAGGCTATTAAAACAGCCCTAAATCAAACAGATGAAATTGAAAAAGCTAAAATTTTCCGTATTTACAGAGATGTCCGTTTTTCAAAAAACAAAACTCCTTTTAAAACACATTTTGGAATTTCTTTTCATCGAAAAAAACCACAATTCAGAGGAGGTTATTATATTCACATAGCCCCTGGAGATAGTTTTATTGCTACTGGCTTTTGGGATCCAAACAAAGATGATTTATTCCGCATAAGAAAAGAAATGGAAATTGATGCACAAGAATTACGTGGTATCATGGCGAAACCTAAATTCAAAAAACATTGGGGAAGCCTTCAAGGTGAGGAAGTGAAAACAGCTCCAAAAGGATTTTCAAAAGAACACGCAGACATTGACCTGATTAAAAAGAAACAGTATATTTTTCTTAAAAAGTTTTCGGATAAAGAAGTTTTAGCTCCAGATTTTCAAAAAGAAATCGTTACCCATTTTGAAGCGATTCGCCCTTTCTTTGATTACATGTCCAGTATTTTAACAACCGATTTAAATGGGGTATCGCTCCTCTAATATGAATATTATGCATAAAATTATATCTAAATCACTTTTAACCTTTTCCACAGCAGTTATTTTTGTAGGATGTGCTGCTTTACGAACCGCTAAAACACCTGTTACTCCTGTCATTAAAGCCAATATTGACTTAGTCGATATTCAAGATGACAAGGTGCAGATTTCTATTACTCCACCTGCTATAACGACTCCTTCTACCGTTTTTTATATTCCTCAGATTGTCCCTGGTACCTATGAATATTCAAATTTTGGGCGGTTTGCTGAGAATGTTCAAGCCTTTGACAAAAAAGGGAAATCGCTTCCTATACAAGCATTGGACGAAAACAGTTGGGAGATCCTGGACGCAATGAAATTAGCTCGATTAACCTACTGGGTGAACGATACATTTGACGGGCCTAACGGTCAAGATATTTATCCCATGGGAGGAACTAATTTTGAGGAAGGAAAAACTTTTTTATTGAATTTGCACAGTATGATCGGTTATTTTGAGGGTATGATAGAAAAACCATACAAACTGAGTATCCGTTCGCCTAGAGATCTTGAAGCCTTTACCTCACTTCCTTCATTTTCAAAAAGTGACAGTCTTGATGTCTTTGATGCCCAGCGTTATTTTCATATCATAGACAACCCTATATTGTACGCTGTGCCTAATGCCGTTTCCTTTGATTTAGATCAAATTAAAGTCGGTCTTGCTATCTATTCTCCATCCGGTACCCATAAAGCTTCCGCTTATCAACCGGCAATTGAGGATATGATGAAAGCTCAAAAAGCGTTTTTAGGAGATGCAAATGATACGGCTAGTTATGATATTTTATTGCATTTAATGAATATGGAAAACCTTCAGTATTTTGGAGGGATGATGGGTGCTTTAGAACACCATACTTCTACGACAGTAGTTTTTGTGGATGACATGGCTGCAGGAGAACTAAAGCAAAGTTTAGTGGATGTTGTTTCACATGAATTTTTCCATACACTCACACCCTTAAATGTGCACTCTGAAGAAATACACAACTTTGAATACAATACTCCTGTGATGTCAAAGCATTTATGGATGTACGAAGGAACTACAGAATATTTTGCCAATTTATTTCAAATTAATCAAGGATTGATTGATGCTCCAGACTTTTACAGCAGATTGATGGAAAAAGTTAATTACGCAAAAAGATATGATGATACGATGTCCTTCACAGAAATGAGTTCAGGTATCGTAGAGGAGCCCTATCAATCCAATTATGCCAATGTATATCAAAAAGGTGCTTTGATCAATATGTGTCTGGATATTATCATTCGAGAGCAGAGTGGGGGAGACCATGGAATACTTTGGGTAATGAAAAATTTGGCTAAAAAATACGGTAAAGAAAACCCTTTTAAGGATGATATGCTATTTGATGAAATTATATCAATGACCTATCCCGAAGTGGGAACTTTTATTGAAAATCACATTGTAGGTGGAACACCCATAGATTACAACAGCTATTTTGCTAAAGTTGGGATAACCTTCGGTGATACACAATCTGTATTGCCCTCTATTTTGTTTCAAGACATTGACGTTCCTTTCTTTGTACCCCAACCCAATGCTGATGGAATAATACAATATGCAGTGAGTGGTCTCAATTCCTCAATAGAAGCGATGGGAGCTCAAGTAGGAGATATTTTATTGGGATTAGATGGTAAAATGCTTCCTGAAATCAAGCGTGAAAATGCAGAAGAAATCAATGCAGTATTTAATCCTAGCTTTCTTTGGGATGCAGAGAAAGAAATTACAATGACTGTAGAAAGGGGAGGAGAACAAATAGTACTGAAAGGTAAAGTAGGAGAACCAAGTGCCAAAGTAAATGGACTCATTGATGATCCCAATGCCGATGGCGCTCAAGTGGCACTCCGAAAATCTTGGTTGTTCGAGTAGTTAAAATCAATGCTTTTTAAAGGGCTGCAAAACTTTGTGCTTGATCTTTGAGCCGTTCGATGGCCATAGTCATCATGCGTTTGTTAAGTGCTGATGCGGAGGTCTTATAGACCGGATATTCCTCCAAGGTGAAATGACCCACAATCATACCCACTAAAAGATTTCTAAACGCATGATCTTTAGACAAGCTACGTTCAATATAGTCCAATTTTTGTTCTGAATTCAGAGTGTAAAATACCCCTTTTCGTTTTTCGATATAGTCATGAAACACCGCAAGAAGTAACGGGTTTTGAAATTTTAAAATAGGGCGGAGGGTTTCGTTCTGAAAACGTTCCTCTGCAGACATACTGGCAAATTCCATGGTCTTTTTAATTTCTGGGCGAATGCGAAGGAGGTCGTTTGGTCGGTCGTTCATGGTTGGTTTTTAGACAAAAATAAGACTGTAACAGCTATTTCTAGGTAAAAACCCAGTTCAGTTTCCAAAATTCATTAACTATTTGGAGAAGAATTTCAGTTTTGTTATATTTATTTTACTCAAATATTAACCTACTTAACCTGACTCCTTGGATACTCAACTCACTTTTTTAAAAAAGTTCTATGTAGCTGATTTACAAAGTTCTTATGTATTAAAAGCAAGGAATTACTTCACTATTGGGACCATCTCTGAATTACTGACTAATTCTGAAATTAAATGCGACAAACGCGCTTTTGCACTTCAATTTTTATTTAATAAAATAAAGATTTCTACCTCATTCCGAAACCACCATATTTCAAAATTTATATTCAGAATATTGACAGTATCCATGATTTATTTAGATGACATGAAATTTACATTCGGATTATTCGAGAATTAGAAATAAAAAAAGCCCCGTAGAAAGACGAGGCAGCTTAATGTTTTCACAACGGAATAATCCTTATTGTGATTGAATTTCAAATTGTATAACCCAAATATATAAAAAATGAACAAACTAAAAACAATTTTAGGACTAGACCTAGGAACAAATTCTATTGGATGGGCTTTAATCAAAAAAGACTCTGAAAGTAAAAAAGGTGAAATTGAAAAAATGGGCAGTAGAATCATTCCAATGTCACAAGATGTGTTGGACACTTTCACTGGAAGCACCTTATAGAGGTGCTGCTGTACTAAATACAATTTGAGATTCAATCACAACCTATCGCAAGGGCAAGGCTCGTTACGCTGGCTGTACTAAAATACAATTTGAGATTCAATCACAACAAGCTGAGCATCATTACTAGCAAAGGATTTGCTATACTAAAATACAATTTGAGATTCAATCACAACAAAAGGGTAGGTTGAAGTCAATTTCAACTGGCTGTACTAAAATACAATTTGAGATTCAATCACAACTATATGGGTGCGCTCTGTTACGCCTACCAAGCTGTACTAAAATACAATTTGAGATTCAATCACAACTATTTCTTTAGCATCTTTAATAAACTCCAAGCTGTACTAAAATACAATTTGAGATTCAATCACAACTATTAAATGGTAACTTTTGTAAATGAAATCGCTGTACTAAAATACAATTTGAGATTCAATCACAACTCACGAAAGACACATTAGGCACTTAGAAAGGCTGTACTAAAATACAATTTGAGATTCAATCACAACGGATCGCGGGCGTGAGATCTCCCAAGGGGAGCTGTACTAAAATACAATTTGAGATTCAATCACAACACGAGCCAGCTGATCCACCGATACGGCGCGGCTGTACTAAAATACAATTTGAGATTCAATCATAACAATGTTGCTGATGTAATTTCAATTTTGTTCGCTGTACTAAAATACAATTTGAGATTCAATCACAACGCCGACGGTGGTTAGTCGGTAGCCTATGATGCTGTACTAAAATACAATTTGAGATTCAATCACAACAAGAAATCAATTGTATTCGTTTTGGAAAAAATTATAAAAAATGAGAGGAAAAAATCCATACCATCCCCAATTTATTTTATTGAGAATGGTTAGGGATGAGCTAAATTCAATACTGCTCTAAAAGGTATTTAATCAAATCTGTAGTGGTTAAAATTCCGACTAACTTATTTTTTTCTACCACGGGTAGGGCATGAAATTCCGCTTTCAAGAAAATCTCAGCAGCTTCTTTAATCAGGGTGTCTGGTGAGATGCAGGTTGGTTTTCGAACCATAATTTGTTCTAAAGAAAAAAGCGAATAGACGGAGGTGTCAATGCTAAAATCATTGGGGTCGTAACTGTCAACAAAACTAATCCGAGCCAAATCTGTTCTACTTAAAATTCCAACAATTTCGTCTCCAGAAACAACGGGTAAATGCCGAACAGTATGCTTTTTAAATAAGATTTCAGCATGACTTAATCCGTCATTGAGATTTAAAACATAAGGATCTGGGGTCATAATGTGCGAAACGGGTTCACGTTTTTTCATAAGATTGGGGTTTTAGAGGAGTAAATATATAAAACTTTCACCAATGATTTATACACCATTGTAATGTACCGACTAAGCATAAAAAAACCGCTCAAAAAAAATTATTGAACGGCTTTATATAAGAATGATCCGTGGTTTATTGAACCGCTTTTGATTGATTCATTTCCATTTCATGATCGTATTGACAACAAAGTGGTAATTTTTCATAGGCAGTTAAATCTCCACTGACTTGATCTGTATCGTATCCAGAGGCTGCAATAGCATTGTGTATCTGAATGATTTCTGGTGAGGATTCGTCTAAAGCGACTTCAATGGATTTTTTATTGATATCCCATGTTGCTTTTAGAACACCCTCGATACTTAAAGCAGCAGTTTCAATTGTTTTTTTACACATGCTACAGTTACCGCGAACTCCAAAACTGACCACTGACGCTGCCATAATCTCCTGAGATTCTGATTGTACCGCAGTCATTTTTTCTTTTTTAGTATCGTTTTTGCAACTAATCATTCCAACTGAAAAGAGCAAGATTGCGCTTAGAAAGAGTTGTTTCATTTTTTTTTGGTTTTAAAGGGGTTAAAACATTAATTATAACGCAAGTTAATGAATAATCTTCTTAATTTTTAGTTACACTATAATTTATGTTATGTAAAATAGAATTATTGAATTCATTACTGTTTATTTTATTGTAATTTAGACGTGAATTTTAAACCTACTCGATCATGAAAATTTTAAAAATTAGTATTGGAATACTTGTAAGTCTCATAGTGCTTGCTGGGCTATTTTTTGTTTACTCACTCTACATTAATCCAAAAAGTCCACTAGGTAATATTGAGTTTAAAAATGAGAATACGGAAATGTCTGTTCGTTATTACCGCCCTTATAAAAAAGACCGCCTTATTTTTGGTGAATCTGCTGAGGGTGCTTTAGTACCCTATGATGTATATTGGCGTTTGGGAGCAAATCTGACCACTAAACTCACTACCAATAGAGACATTTCGTTTGCTGGAAGAAACCTTGCTGCTGGATCTTATGGTCTATACGTCTATCCTTATGCAGAGAATTGGGTGATTTATGTGCATACCAAAACGGGAGGTTTAAGTGCTATGGAACCTGACCCTAGTGGAATTCTCATGAAAATAAATGTACCTGTTCAAACTCTAGGTGATGTAATTGAGCAACTTACGATGGATTTTGTAGATTCAAATCTGCGAATCCGCTGGGACACAACCCAAGTTGTAATTCCAATTGAATAATGCGGAGATTTTTCAAGCAGTTTTTTAACCTTTTAAAGCTCACATTTGCCCTTTTATTTCTGGGCGGGATCACTTATTACATCATTGATAAAATTCAGGAGAAAAATAATCTGATGGATATTGAGGAATACAGTCCAAAATCCACATTAATCATCAAAGAAACACCTGTACTTCGTTCGAAATTTCCTTTTGTAGATGTTCACAATCACCAATTTGATATGCCGGTTAAAAACCTGGATAAATTGGTGGATGAAATGGATGATTTAAACATGGGCTTTATGATTAATTTAAGTGGATACCGAGGGTTATATTTAAGAAAATCATTGGAAAACATTCGTGAAAATGCACCAAATAGATTTGGCTTATTTTTAAATATTGACTTTGAGTCCATAGATGATGCTGACTTCAAGGAAAAGCAAGTCACTTTGATAGATTCTGCAGTTGCAGCGGGTGTTATGGGGTTAAAAGTATACAAATCTTTAGGGTTGACCAGTCAGGATTCTAGTGGCAATCGTATCGCAATTAATGACCCTCGACTTGATCCCGTATGGAAAGCATGCGGTGACAATAACATTCCCGTTTTAATTCACTCCGGTGAGCCTGCCTCATTTTGGGCTCCTAAAGATGCTTTTAACGAGCGATGGCTGGAACTTCGACAGAAACCAGGAAGATATAGAGATCCTGAAAAGAATCCTTCCTTTGAGGAAGTATTAGCTGAACAGCATGCCGTTTTTAAGAAACATCCCAATACAACTTTTATAAATGCTCATTTAGGCTGGATGGGAAACGATTTAGATCGTCTGGGAACACATCTTGATATCTACCCGAATGTGATGACTGAAATTGGAGCTGTATTAGCAGAATTGGGAAGACAACCCAAACGTGCCCGTCAATTTTTTATTGATTATCAAGACCGAATTCTATTTGGAAAGGATAGTTATAAAGTCAGTGAATATTACACCTATTTTAGAGTACTGGAAACCGACGATGAATATTTTGAATATTACCGGAAGCGCCATGCGCATTGGAAAATGTATGGGCTTGCCCTACCCGATTCTGTCTTGCAAAAATTGTACTACAAAAACGCACTAAAATTATTTCCAGCTATAGATCAAACCCTTTTTTATCCTTAATTATGCTAATAGTCACCACTCCTACCGTAACTAATAAAGAAATAACAGAAACTCTGGGCATTGCCCGAGGAAGTACCGTAAGAGCCCGAAACGTAGGCCAAGACATTTTTGCAGGCCTTAAAAACATCATTGGAGGAGAAATCAGTGAGTATACCAAACTCCAAGCGCAATCTCGGGAGCAAGCTTTACAACGCATGACAGAGGATGCTGAAAGATTAGGAGCAAATGCAATAGTAAATGTGCGTTTAACGACCTCCATGGTCATGCAAGGCTGCTCTGAAATTTTAGCCTATGGAACCGCTGTAATAATTAAATAATGCTAGAGTTTCTCTTGTTTTTTGGAATAATTTCAATAGGATTTTTCTTTCTTATCAAAAAAATAAAGACTGAAAAAAAGGAAAATTTCGAGGATAGGGAAAATTAGATTTTAATTTTTTATACCTAGGAACACGTTCACCCCTTTTGGGATCGGATTACCAGATGTTCTTCGGAAACTGACTACTTGCCCTGTATGATAGATGGCGTCAGCAAGAGGTCCATTTAGTAAATTCCAAAGCGGGAATTTTGAAGTTTTTCCTTCCCTATCAAAAATAACTTTTTGTTTAGAGAGCTCTTCATCATTCATGTTTTGAAAAATCAAAGAAGCCGTTTCTAGTTGCGTTAAGGTTAATTTTCTTAATTCTATCAAAGAACTTGGTACTGACTTGTTGGGACGTTTAGAACTTTTGTTTTTTGCTGTATTGAGAATAACCTCGCTCAAACCAAAAATATGCTGTATGGTTTCAAGTGTATTTGAGGCCTCTTTTGAAGGACGGTATTCCAAATCTTGAACCGTTAATCCTTCCGTAGCCCAATAATACCTGAATCCAAGTGCTTGAATCATTCGACTAATTGAAGCTCCCACAGTTAAATTTTCTGGAGCTTCAGGTATAGAATTAAAAGGAAGTTCTTGAGCCATAACCGAAGTTGTAAAAATTAAAAAAAGTAAGAAGGATCGCATTGTTCTCTTTTCTTCTAAAATAGTATTTTAGCTCTAATTATCAATCGCTTATGTCTAAAAAGTTAACAAGTTTAGAAGATTTAGCAAAAATTCAGTTTGAGAATTTAGCACCCGACCCAGAACCCCTACCCGATTCCGAAGCCGAATTTAAAGTACAGCAATTAGAAGCTCATTTTAGTAATAAAGGACGTGCTGGGAAAACGGTTACACTTATTCGCGGTTTTGAAGGTACTGATCAAGAATTAAAAGTACTTGCGAAATTATTAAAGCAAGCCGTTGGTGTAGGTGGAAGTATTAAGGATGGTGAAATCATCATTCAAGGAAATTACCGAGAGCAATTGATAGAAATTCTCCAAAAAATGGGGCATCGTGTCAAACGTATTGGAGGTTAATTTTTTTTTTTTTGATTCGTAAAAATTTGAATAATCAATGTAAAGGAGCATTGAATTTAACTAAACCTATCCCCGTATCTCCTATTTTAATCCCATTGAATTGGTGTTTTTCCTTTCGATTGTAAATATGTATTACACTTGCTAAAATGCTTATTCCCAAACCATAAACCACGATTTGCACTTAAGGGAGAAGGATGCCCACTCATTAAAACCAAATGCTTTTGGGTATCAATTAATTTAATTTTCTGTTTTGCAAAACCACCCCAAAGCATAAAAACAAGACCTTCTTTTTGTGTAGAAATATTTTGAATAACCCTATCCGTAAACGTTTCCCATCCTTTTTTTTGATGACTCCCTGCTCGATGCGCTTCTACTGTTAGGGTAGCGTTTAATAAAAAAACGCCTTGCTTTGCCCATCGCAAAAGATTTCCACTGTCAGAAATTTCATACCCGAGGTCACTTTCAATTTCTTTAAAAATATTTCGAAGAGATGGAGGTTTTGGAGTATGCTCTTGAACAGAAAAACAAAGCCCATTGGCTTGATCAGGGCCGTGATAAGGATCTTGACCAATTATAATTACTTTAACTTCATGGAAAGGGCAACAGTTAAACGCATTAAAGATTTCCGATTCGGGAGGGAAACATTGTGCATTGAGATATTGTGTTTTTACAAAAGCTATAAGATTTTGAAAATAAAGACTCTCGAATTCGGACTGCAATACCTTTTCCCAGCTAGGATGTATTTGAACCTGCATGAATTTATTACTTTTGCAGGGCTAAGATAAGAAAAAACAATGCTGAGTATTCCTGAAAAATCCTTAGAGGATCTTGAGTATAATGAAGTACTAAAACAATGTGCTGACTTTGCTATTACCCCTATGGGAAAAGAGAGGATTTATTTATTAAAACCTCTGACAGATAGTGCTGTTGTTTTGAATGATTTACAGAAGACTTCGGAATATAAGGCTTCATTTGATAATGAAAATCGAATTCCAAATCATGGGTTTGATGACCTCTCTCCATATTTTAAATTACTCAAAATTGAGAATAGTGTTTTGGAATTGGAAGCTTTTCGAAATTTGGCTCGCAATACAGAAACCACGAATACCTTAGTTCGTTTTCTTGAAAAATTCAAAACCTATTACCCTACCCTTTACGGATGTTCAGAGAGTTTGTATGAAGAAAAAGAAATAAAACCTACTGTAGATGGAGTCATTGACCGTTTTGGTGAGGTACGCAACGATGCCTCAGAGGCTCTTTTTAGTATTCGAAAACAAATCCAACAACTTCGAGGAAAAATCAGTAGCAGCTTTAATAAGGCTTTGAGCCAGTTTGGTAATGCTGATTATTTAGATGATATCCGAGAATCAGTTATTGAAAACCGTAGAGTTTTGGCAGTTAAAGCGATGCACCGAAGAAAAGTAAAAGGAGCTATTATGGGGAGCTCAAAAACAGGAAGTATCGTATTTATTGAACCTGAAGCTACGAATGCTCAAACTAGAGAATTAAAAAACTTAGAATTTGAGGAAGGAGAGGAAATTAAAAAAATACTCAGTAAGCTCACTGACTTTTTCAGACCTTACCTCCCCTATCTCGAATTGCAACACAGCTTTCTATTAGAGTTAGACATTATTCATGCAAAAGCCAGATATGCGCAGGAAATAGGTGGTCTTTTACCCGAAATAATCGAAGACCAAAAACAAATTATTTACAAAAATGCCTACCACCCTCTGTTGCTTCAATCACACAAATTAGAAGGTAAAGTTACACATCCCCAAGACATCGAGTTGGACTCTGATAACCGTATTGTAGTTATATCAGGTCCCAATGCTGGTGGAAAAAGTATTACTCTAAAAACAGTAGGACTTTTACAATTGCTACTTCAAAGTGGAATGCTGATTCCTGTTCATGAGCGTTCTAAAGCAAGCTTTTTTGATAATATCCTCACAGATATTGGGGACAATCAGTCAATTGAGAACCATTTGAGTACCTACTCCTATAGACTCAAAAACATGAAGTACTTTTTGAGAAAGTGCAACTCCAATACTCTCTTTCTTATAGATGAATTTGGAACAGGATCAGACCCAGAATTAGGAGGTGCCCTTGCTGAAGTTATGCTGGAAGACTTCTACGAAAGAAAAGCCTTTGGGTTGATTACCACTCATTATTCCAATCTTAAGGCCTTAGCAAATGAACTCCCAGCCATGGTCAACGCCAATATGCAGTTTGATAATAAAACTCTAGAACCTGTCTTCAAACTTGTCATGGGGGAAGCAGGAAGTTCTTTTACTTTTGAAGTTGCTCAAAAAAACGGTTTGCCATTTAATTTAATCAATCGTGCAAAAAAGAAAATTGAAAGAGGTAAAGTTCGATTTGATGCTACCATAGCCAAACTTCAAAAGGAACGATCTGCAATGATGAAGACTGGTCAGTCTCTAAAAGAAAAAGAAAGTAAAGTTAAAAGTGAGTCTGATCGAATGGAAAATATGAATGCCAAACTTAAGGCAAAGTTAACCAGTTATCAGGAACTCTTTGATCACAATCAGCGCATGATTGTTTTAGGAAATAAATTGAATGAACTTGCTGAACGTTATTTTACAAATAATAAAAAGCGACCATTGATCGCTGAACTACTCCGATTGGTAGAAACAGAAAATGCAAAACGTAAACGTAAAACTGCAGCGGTTAGCAAAAAAGAACGAGAAGAAAAGAAAAAACTCAACGAGGAAGTAAAACAGGATTTAGTAAAGGTTCGGAGAGAGAAGAAGAAAGAAAAAAAAGAGAACAAAATTGTTGAAAAAGCAAAACCCAAACTTGCAGTTGGGGATCAGGTTCGTCTTTTTGACGGGCGTTCTGTAGGTAGTATTGATGCTATAGAAAAACAAAAAGCAATCGTCAATTATGGAGCTTTTACGACCCAAGTAAGTTTAGACCTTTTAGAATTAGTACAAGCGGTTAAAAAAAGGAAGTGAAACCCATAATTGTATTTTTTGATGGTTACTGTGTCCTCTGTAATTTTTGGGTGAAAAAACTCTGTAAGTGGGATAAAAAGGACAGATTACGATTTACAACTTTAGACAGTAAAATGGCTTTTGACCTAAAAGCTAAATCAGGTTTTGATTTAAAAGAGGTGGACTCCATATTGGTTTGGGATCAGCAAAACAAACCTTTAGTAGAAGCCGCTGGAGTATTCAAGATTTTAGAAGCACTTGGTGATTTTTGGAGAGTTTTCCTTATTTTTAAAATATTACCGCTGACCGTACTCAATAGAATTTATAGAGGGATTGCTAAAAATAGAGTTCGGTGGTTTGGAAAAAATACGAGTTGTCCTCTGCCAGACACTTCTTTTCAACATAAATTCATTTAAATTACAAGTATATGCTTCATCTAATCAAAACCCCTTTCAACGAATTTAAAAAATTCATCAACCGTGGAAACGTAATCGATATGGCCGTAGGCTTAGTTATGGCGACCTATTTTGGTGCTATTGCAAAATCATTGATTAATGATGTAATCATGCCCCCAGTAGGAATGCTGTTGGGTGGTGTTGACTTTTCAGCCCTTAAAATAGTCATTCAAGAATCACAAGGCAATGTGGAAGAAGTAGCGATTCACTATGGCGCTTTTATCAATACCATACTTACATTTTTGATGATTAGCTTTGCTATTTTTATCGCCGTGAGGTTATATAATAAAATGCAGGAAAGTCTCTTAAATATTGAAGATACAGCACCAGAAAAAAAACCTATTCCAACAAAACAAGAGCTTTTACTTACGGAAATTAGGGACTTACTGAAAAAATAGATTTATTTCAGTTTCCCTATTGATTTGCCTACTATCATTGAAACTGCTGCATCACCAGTGACATTCACAATGGTTCTACACATATCTAATGGTCTGTCTATTGCAAAAATCAATGCTAAACCTGCTTCTGGAATTCCTGCTTGAGCCAAAACAATTACTAGCATTACGATACCAGCACTGGGGACAGCTGCGGTTCCAATAGAAGCCAAAGTTGCGGTAAATACTATTCCGAGTTGTGCGCTGAGGCTTAGATCTAAACCAAATGCCTGAGCAATAAATACTGCTGCAACACCCTGATAAACTGAGGTGCCATCCATATTTATAGTCGCACCTATAGGCAATACAAAACTTGCAACTTCTTCATCTACACCCAAGTTTTCCTCAACACACTCCATAGTTACCGGAAGAGTAGCAGCACTAGAACTAGTCGAAAAGGCCAAAAGTTGAGCTGGAGCGATACCTTTCATAAAGAAATTCATTTTCTTATTTGTGTAAACACGAACGATTATAATGTATACTCCAATCATAATTGCCAAACCTAACAATAAGGTAATTGCATACAATGCTAATGCTTGAAATAACTCTAAACTAGGAGCCTCAACAACTAAAGCTGCTAGCAATGCAAAAACACCATAAGGTGCCGCAAGCATTATCAAATCAATCATTTTAAGAATAATAGAATTGAAGGAATCAAAAAACTTTTTTACTGGCTTTACTTTTTTAGAAGGAATTAAAATCATTCCAATGCCAAAAAACAAAGCAAAGAAAATGACTTGAAGCATATTTCTATTATTGGAAGCCGCTAAAAAAACGTTGGAGGGAACTACATCTACAAGGGCCTGCAGGGGTCCTGCTTCCTTCTGTTTTGCTGCAACTGCTTGTTTCTCTTGGGTGTTGGTAGCATAGGCTTCCACAAGTTCATTTCGTGTTTCAACACTAATTGATTTCCCTGGTTGAATAATATTTACTAGGATCAAGCCAATAGTAACTGCAGTTAAAGTAGTCGCTAAATAAGTTAAAATAGTGCGTCCTCCCATTTGGGACAATTTGGAAATGTCTTTTAAATCAGAGACTCCTTTTATTAAGGATGCTAGTATTAATGGAACGGCTATTAGCTTTAATAGATTGATGAAAATTGTACCAAAAGGTTTGATATAATCTTTAATAAAATCAGGCCCACCTGATACCAATGACAAAAGGACCCCAAAGAGTACTCCTAAGACCATTCCAATTAGTATTTTCCAGTGTAAAGCAAGTTTTCTCATTTGATAAATTTAGGGGATTATATTTTATTCGTCCGCTTCAGCAGTTTAAAATCGGCAAGCACTAAAGCCGCCATAGCTTCTACAATGGGAACGGCTCTGGGTACTACACAGGGGTCATGCCTTCCCTTACCCTGCATTGCAACACGCTCTCCGCTAGAATTGATTGTTTGCTGATTTTGCATAATTGTTGCAACAGGCTTGAAGGCCACGTTGAAGTATATATCCATGCCATTTGAAATTCCTCCCTGGATCCCTCCAGATTGATTGGTTTTTGTTGTGCCATCCAGATTGAATAAGTCATTATGTGCACTTCCTTTCATCTGAGTTCCTTCAAAACCACTGCCATACTCAAAACCTTTCACAGCATTTATCGAAAGCATCGCTTTACCCAATTCAGCATGGAGTTTGTCAAAAACTGGCTCTCCAAGACCAACAGGAACATTTTTAATAATACAACTAACTACTCCACCTATGGTATCCCCTTCTTTTCTAATTTGTTTAATATAGCTTTCCATCTCAGCAGCCATTTCTGGGTCTGGACATCTTACAGGATTGTTTTCTACTTCACTCAAATCAAGTGAAGAAGGATCGGAATTCAATCTAAGAGGACCTACAGCCGAAACATAAGCGTGAAATGTAATAGGAGCTAAAAATTGTTTAGCAATTGCCCCTGCAACTACTCTACTTGCAGTTTCTCTAGCAGAACTTCTTCCACCACCTCTATAATCTCTGATTCCATATTTTTCATCGTAAACATAGTCTGCATGAGAGGGTCTGTAACTATCTTTTATATGAGAATAGTCGTTCGATTTTTGATTTGTATTATGAATTGCAAATCCAATTGGAGTGCCTGTTGTTTTTCCCTCAAATATCCCTGAAAAAAATTCGACCTCATCAGGTTCTTTACGTTGAGTAACAATTGCAGATTGCCCTGGCTTACGGCGATCTAAATCATACTGAATGGCTTTTAGATCGAGTTCTATTCCAGCTGGACATCCATCAATAACTCCTCCAATTGCCTTCCCATGTGATTCTCCGAAAGTACTGAGTTTAAAAATTGTACCGTATGTATTCCCTGCCATGACCTTAAATTGAAAAACAAAGATAAAACTAAAGTTTTGGATTGACTTTTAGGAGCTCCTTTTTTTAATCATGGCCTCATATAAAATACTAACTGGATGCAAGCTTTCTCGTCCAGTTCCGTCAAAAATCTGGTGTCTACAACTCGTCCCATTTGCTGCTATTAGTGTATTTGAACTGCAATTTCGAACCGCTGGAAAAAGGCGCTCCTCTCCTACTTTCATGCTGATGTCATAATGTTCTGCTTCAAAACCAAAAGAACCAGCCATCCCGCAACAACCTGTATTCATAAGGCGAACTTCATAATTTTTGGGGAGATTTAACATTTGAAAGGTCTCAGATGGATTTCCTAATGCTTTTTGATAACAATGTGCATGAATTCTAATTTCCTTTTCTTCGTCGCTAAACTGATCAGAAGTAATTGCGCCAGATTCAATCTCTTTTGCAATAAAGGAATCTATCAACATGCTGTTTTTTGCCAATTCTTTAGATTTATCAGGAAAAGAACTCAGTTTTGGGTATTCATCCTGAAAGGTATAAATAGCAGAAGGTTCAATGCCGATCAGTGGTGTGTTTTCAGAAATGAGATCAGCATACAGTGATACATTGTGATCTGCACATTCTTTGGCTTGTTTGAGAAAACCTTTAGAAATATAAGTTCTTCCACTTTCTGAATGGGGTAAAATCAATACTTGATATCCAAGACTTTCAAGCAAAGCAACAGTTGTTTTTCCAATTGATGTTTCATTGTAATTTGAAAATTCGTCAAGATATAAATAAACACTTTTAATTGATTTGTTTAAAGTTTTGATTTTAAGTATTTTATCTAGTCTTTTATCAAGTCTTGGAAAGCTTCTTTTGGGGCTGATTCCCAAAGCAAATGCAGCAATTTTTCGTGTCATTTTCTGCTGGAGCAGACCGTTTTGAATTCCACGAATTGGTTGACAAAAAGCATTTATCTTTCCAAAGTATGCAAAGATTTTATCTCTGATTGAGCTTCCATTCGTTTTTTGATACTGATATAAAAACTCTGATTTATAGGTTGCTATATCTACACTACTTGGACATTCTGTAGCACATGCTTTACAACTCAAACATAGATCAAAGACTTCTTTAAGTTCTTTACTATCAAAAGCATTCGGTTTTATATCTTGACTCAAAACTTCTCTCAAGACATTGGCTCTACCGCGAGTATTGTGTTTCTCATCCAGAGTGGCTCTATAACTAGGACACATTGCTCCTGAAGGAAGGGTTGAGCGACATTTACCAGCACCATTACACTTCTCCGCAGCCCTCAGCAGTCCTTGATCCGCTGAAAAATCAAATTTAGTTTTGTGTAGGGCTGTTTCTTTGTTTTCAGTTCTCAGATTTTGATCCATAGGAAAAGGATCTACGATTTTCCCGGGATTAAAAATTCTATTTGGATCAAAAGCTGTTTTAATAGACTTAAAAAGTGTGTAATTCTTTTCCCCTACTACTATAGGAATAAATTCGGAACGAACAATACCATCGCCGTGTTCCCCACTCAAAGCGCCTTTATATTTTTTGACCAGATGAGCTACAGCCAGTGTAATGGCTTTAAAATCTTGAACTCCTTTGGTTGTTTTTAAATTTAAAATCGGGCGTAAATGCAATTCTCCTGCACCAGCATGAGCATAATAAACTACTTCTTGATTAAATCCTTTCATGAGTTCTTGAAACTCCTCTATATAATCCGCTAAACGGTCTAATGGAACCGCCGTATCTTCTATACAAGCAACGGCTTTATGATCCCCTACTAAATTTCCTAGAAGACCCAAACCTGCATGACGCAATTCATTGGCTTTATCAATAGCTTCATCCCAAAGTGGAATAGCAGCATACGCTAATTTCATTTGAATTACCGATTTTTCCAGTTCTGCAAGTTGCTTTTTTAAAGTCCCTATGTCATCCGAACGAAGTTCGAGTAAAAGAATAGCCTTAGGATCACCTTCTATAAAGAAACGATGTTCTTGATATCCCGGATGTCCTTTGGTACAATCTAAAATTGTTTTGTCCATTAATTCACAGGTAAATAACTGGTGCTTCATCACCGGGACAACAGACTGCATTGCCTTATGAATACTATCGAAGTGAAGTGCCAAGATCACAGCTTGTGATGGAGGTAATGGCTCAAGCTGAAGTGTAATCGATGTGGTAATTGCTAAAGTACCCTCACTACCCGTTAGAAGTTTTGATAAATTAAAATCAGTACCCGAAGGGTTAAAAGGTTTTTGGTTAATTAATGCATCTACAGCATAGCCTGTATTTCGACGATGTACACTAACCTCCGGAAATTCTTCACGAATCTGTTGCTGAATTTCTTTTTTGGATAGGGTATCCTTAAAAAAACGATACAAGGAACCCTCTAATGAATTTAGTTTTGTTTTGCTAACAAATTCTTGTTCGCTGAGATTGGAAAAAATTACTTGATTACCATCTGAAAGCAATACATCCATTGACAAGACAGTATCTCGAGTAACCCCATAACGAATGGAAGTTGTGCCAGAGGAATTATTCCCCACCATTCCTCCCATCATGCAATAGGCTGAAGTAGATGTATTGGGTCCAAAAAAAAGACCGTGAGGCTTTAAATACTCATTCAAAGCATCTCGATTCACTCCGGGCTGTAAACGAACAGTTCTCTTTCCTATATCTAATTCTAAAATTTTGGTGAAATACTTTGACAGATCAACTACAATTCCACTACCAACACATTGTCCTGCTAATGAAGTCCCTGCAGTACGTGCTATCAAACTTGTTTTGTGATCTTTTGCAAATTGAATTAGCAGTTGAAGATCCTTTACATTCCAAGGGAAAGCCACTGCTAGAGGTCGCATTTTGTATACAGATGCATCAGTGGCATAAAGCATTTGATGTGTCTCATCCCAAACCAACTCACCTTCCATTTGGGTTTTGACATCTAAAAGGTTTCTCTCTGTTACTTCCATTGGATTAAATCATAGCTAAAATAGGGATTAGTTTTCATGTTCCTTTTCAATTGTCTAAATTTACCGTCATAAGTCATAATCAAATCAAATGAAAAACATTCTTTTTTGCCTCTTTGGAATATTTGCTTTATCCATCGCCTGTGATGGCTCTTCTAATGATATTAGAGTTAAGGGGACCACAGACCTTGAAAACGGAAGCAAAATATTCCACATTATTGCTGATCTGAATAACCAACCCAAGATACTTGATACGATTCAAGTAAATGCTGGAAAATTCTCGATTGATATTTTAGCTGAAGAACCCAGTATTCACTTTTTTCAAATTGAAGGAATTCAAGGGAGCTTTCCATTTGTTGCTGAATCTGGAAATGTTACAGTAGAACTCTACAAAGACAGCATTGGATCTTCTAAGGCTACGGGTACGGTTTCCAACAATGACTTTATGAAATATAAAACGGAAACACAAGTATACATCACTTCATTAAATGCTATTGGCAATGATCTTCAACAAGCACTAATTTTAAAAGACTCTTTACTTTCAGAAGATCTTAAAGAACAATATCAAGAAGTAAGAAATCAGATTCAGAATTATGAATTAGAATTGATTAAGGCTTCACCAAATTCTTTTATTTCAATTTTAATTCTAGAACGTTTTGTAGAGAATCAAATCATCCCTAACGCTGAAGCAAAAGCTATCTTCGATAATTTTGATGAGCGGATCAAGAACACTGCCTCTGGCAGAACGATCTCCACTAAAGTCAATGAAACTCCAAAAGCTAAAGTGGGACAGATCGCTCCCTTTTTTGAAGGGCCAGATCCTGAGGGAACTTCCTTTAATTTAGCTGATCGCTTGGGTAGAGTAACCATAATTGACTTTTGGGCAAGTTGGTGTCGCCCATGTCGCGTAGAAAACCCCAATTTAGTTCGCCTGTACAATAAACATAAAGATAATGGACTAAATATTATCGGTGTTTCTTTAGATAGAACTAAACCAAAATGGGTACAAGCAATCGCGGATGACGGATTAGTCTGGGATCATGTCTCGAATCTACTATTTTGGAATGACCCAATTGCAAAAATGTATCAAGTCTCTGCAATTCCAGCAACCTTTATCTTAGACGAGAATGGAATAATTGTTTCAAGAGACTTGAGAGGAATTTCACTTGAAAGAAAAATAGATGAGTTGCTTGGTGTAAACTAGTATGATCATTGTTGTTTGTAAAGCAATACACCGGCTACAACAACAGCAACACTTAGTATTCCCAACATCAAAATAGAAGTATAAATCACTTCTGGCATCACAAATAATGTTATCACAATACCTCCAATAGCGCCTCCAAAATGTGCGGTATGCCCTATGGTATCATTTTGAGCTTTCATCCCATAGAGCGTATATAATAAATATCCAATTCCGAAGAGGTATCCAGGAATGGGAATGGGAATCAAAAAAAGCATCAATTCAATTTCAGGGTACAAGAGTAGTGCACTAAATAAAACTCCTGTCACTGCACCACTTGCACCTACTGCTGAATAATACGAGTCTTTAAAGTGAAAGTAGTACGCAAAAAAATTACCTGCTAAAAGACTCCCAAAAAAAAGTAATAAAAAGGAGAGTGAACCTAAGATACCAACAACAATATTTACAAAGAAATAGAAGGTAAACATGTTAAAAAGTAAATGGGTTAAGTTTACATGAAGAAAACCCGAGGATAATAATCTGTAATATTCTCCTGACTTGATTTTACCAATCTGAAAACGGTATTTATCAAAAAAAACATCATTTTTAAAGCCAATGAAGGTAAAAAGTATATTTAAACCAATAATGAGCACTCCTTCTGGAGGAAGACTTTGTATCATGGTTCAAAACTAAGTTAAATTCAAATGACAAGCCTTATAGATCAAAAACAATTCCCTGTGCTAAAGGAAGATCATTCGAAAAGTTGATTGTATTGGTTTGCCTTCTCATATATGCTTTCCAGGCATCAGAGCCACTTTCTCTTCCTCCCCCAGTTTCTTTTTCTCCTCCGAAAGCACCACCAATTTCAGCACCTGATGTTCCAATATTCACATTCGCAATCCCACAATCACTCCCCCAGTGGGATAAAAAAGTTTCTGTTTCTCGAATATTTAAAGACATAATGGAGGACGAAAGTCCTTGTTTGACTTCATTCTGAATTGTAATGGCCTCTTCAACACTTCCTTTATATTTCATAATATAGAGGATGGGGGCAAATGTTTCTTGATGAACAATCGCAGCGTCGTGATTAATAACAGCTACAGCAGGCTTTACATAACATCCACTTTTATAGGCAGTTCCCTCAAGTTTCCCTCCAGGAACTAACCATGTTCCGCCCTGTTTTTCCACTTCAGTTAGGGCATTGAGATAGATATTTACAGCATCCTTGTCTATAAGGGGGCCTACGTGGTTATTTTCATCTAAAGGGTCGCCAACACGAAGTTGAGTATATGCTTTTTGAAGATTTTTTGTAAACGCTTCAAAAATTTCTTCATGAACAATAAGTCTTCGAGTAGAAGTGCAACGTTGTCCACAAGTACCCACAGCACCAAATACTGCAGCTCTCATGGCAGTATCTAAATCAGCATTTGGGGTGATGATGATCGCATTATTTCCTCCGAGCTCCAGCAATGATTTCCCGAGCCTAGCCCCAACACGCTGGGCTACTTCTTTTCCCATTCGAGTAGATCCTGTAGCAGAAACCAAAGCAACTCGATGATCTTCAGTAAGCCACTGCCCTACTTGAGCTCCACCTGATAATACGGTAGAAATCCCTTCAGAAAGTCCATTTTTGCTTAAAACTTCACTGATAATGTTTTGACAAGCGATACTGCACAATGGAGTTTTTTCACTAGGTTTCCAAACACATACATTCCCACAAACCCATGCCAAAGCAACATTCCAACTCCAAACAGCAACAGGGAAGTTAAACGCTGAAATTATCCCAACAATCCCCAGAGGGTGGTATTGCTCATAAAGACGATGCGATGGCCGTTCGGAGGTCATCGTAACACCGTGTAACTGTCGTGATAGTCCTACGGCAAAATCACAGATATCTATCATTTCCTGAACTTCTCCAAGTCCTTCTTGTAATGATTTACCCATTTCCCATGAAACTAATTGACCTAATGCGTCTTTTTTTTCTCTGAGAGAATTTCCCAATTGTCGAACTAGTTCTCCTCGTTTAGGAGCAGGGATCTTCTGAAAACTTAAAAACGCATGTTCTGCTTTTGTAATTGCGTTTTCATAATCTTCTACCCCAGCAGCCTGAACTACTCCCAACAAAGAACCATCTACAGGACTATGAGATGTAATTTCTATTCCGGTACCAAACCACGTTTCTCCTGAATGACATCCTTTTTGATTTGCGTGAATATTAAGTTCTTTAAATAGTTCGTCTATTTTTTTCATTTTTATTTTTTTAGTTGGGAAGTGAAGGTACTCTCAAAAATTCGATCTGCATTAGAAGTTTCAAACCCTTCTCTTCGGTGCTTTCTTTGAAGTTTTTTAGGGTCTATGTCTAAGAACTCTGGCAATACACCACGTTCTGCAAACTCAACATAGCTCCCAGCAATTTGCTTAGTTTCTCCTTCGGAAAAAATTGCTTCTACGTGGTTTGCCACAGAACTTGATTGTCTCAAAAGTCCGTCTTTACTTGTTTTAATTTCCCCTCCAGAATCATTTAATTGTATCCCCAATGATTTTAAAAATTCATTAAATGGTTCAAGGGTATTGTAGGGATGTGGAAGGTCATGAACACTAATAGTGTAATGATTCAAATAATAACGATTATAGATTACCCAAGCGGCATATTCACTCTCTTTTAGTAAATTTTCATAATCTTCTTTTGTGGGTAATGACCATAAAGGTGTTTGAAAAAAGTTTGCTACAGTTCTGATATCATTTAGATCTAAGGCATCCACGGGGTCAGATTCTATAGAGTTTGTGTATTTTTTTATAATTTCTTGAGCTTTATTGGTTAGTAACTCTACTTTTAATTCACTGATAAAGACACGTGGTAAATCAGATGTAGGTGGTGCATACCAATGGGCATCCAGTTTCTTAGAATCAAAATGATAAAAATCCATTCGAGTATAGCCGTGGAAAAGAAAAATCTTTTCAAAAGAAGCTATCCCAAGATTAGGAACACCCATCGTTCGAAAAGCAATGTGATCATTGATAATATCCGATTGATCTTTTACCATCTTTTGTTTGATCATCGCATTGGTTATTTTACGCACATCCGGAACACGTGCTTCATATACCTGAAAAAGGAGATCCAAAATTTGAGTTAATGGGGTGGTGTTTTTAAATTTCATTTAAATTCATTTATTAAGATAAAAATAAACTTCCTGTTGGAGTTTCCAAGAATTTATCAAAAGGAATTTCTTCTTGTTTTAAAAAACCCTTTTGTGGTAAAGTTTTAGATGCAACCATTTCTACAACAGCCACAAGTGATGCAGCTGTTGTCCATGAAATAGCACGCCACTTTTTTCCTTCTATTTCCATAGGATAAAAAGCTTTGAAATATTCTTTTCTAGAAAGGGTGTCATTATGCCATCCCTCTACTATCGCATAAACATAAACAACGTCTTCTTCTACAGGGGGTTTTGCATTACTCAAAATGCGCTCTAATTGATCTTTGTCTTCCTTTAGAATTAGTTCATACATTAAAAAACGCATTAATTTTCCGTGTCCAGGATAACGAATGGTTTTATAATTTAAAGTATCTACTTTACCTTCGAAGGTTTCACAGAGGGTTCCTAGACCTCCTGAGGTGGTAAAGGCTTCAAATTCTTGCCCCTCTATATTAATATATTCAAAGCCGTCAAGAGAAGGTACCAGCTTCCTTTTTCCATTATGTATGGCTTCTGCATCATTGACATACTCATTGATCACTCCATGAGGAGACCAAGTAAAAGAATAAGCTAATTGCCCATTGGGATATCGTGGCAAAGCTCCTACCCGCAATTCAATGTCGCGAATTTTGTCAAAAGACTTTGTCAAATCCATCCCAATAATTCCAATCAATCCCGGTGCTAATCCACATTGGGGTGCGAGTATTTTTTTAGAAGTACTAGACAGACTTTGAATGAATTGTGTAGTAGGCACGTCTTCTGTAAGATCAAAATAGTGCACTTCCAAATCATGTGCAATTTGAGCAATATCCTTATTTAAATAATAGGGCAAAGCAGAAACTACTGCATCGTGATTTTTGAGTTCCTCTTTTATAAATTCGAGGTTGCTCACATCACCTTCTATACATTCAAAGGGTAGATTGTATTTGTAATGTGGCCTTTTTTTATCTATCGCCTTAACTTTAAATTTTTTACTCAATAACACCCCTACCAAGCTTCCAACTTTTCCCATTCCAAGGACTAAAATATCTTTCATTTATAACAATTTTGAATGAATATGTTTTATTTATAACAAAAATAAGAAGGTAAATGTGTTTTAAAAATTGAAAAGCACAACTTCTAAATAAAGTTTTTAACAAATGGTATGACTGAAAAAAGGTAAATTAGCGGCTTAAACGAATTATGTGAACGCCTTAATTTATTATCTAGCTTTTCCTTTCCTCTTTATAATTTCACGGTTGCCTTTTCCGATTTTATATTTATTTTCTGATGGTATTTGTTTTCTGGTTTACAGAGTCATTGGCTACCGTAAATCGGTTGTTCGTTCTAATATCAAATTGGCGTTTCCAGCTCTTGAGCGAAAAGAATTACTTCAAATTGAGCGTCAATTTTACCGTCATCTATGCGATCTCTTTTTAGAAATTATCAAATCCATGGGAATGTCTAAAGAGGAAATGATTAAGCGCTTTAAAGTTCACAATATTGAGGAATTAACACAGTTTGAAGCTCAAAATCGTTCTGTTTTTTTAATGTGTGGTCACTATGCTAGTTGGGAATGGATGATGTCTTTAGGATATCATATGCAGCACAAAGGTTATGGTATTTACACACCTATCCGAAATCCATATTTTGATAGATTGATTAAAAGAATAAGAAGTCGCCACGATGCTTATATGATTCCTCAAAAAAAGGCAACTTTAATTATCAAGCAAATGGAGGAAGCAAATGAACGTGGTGTTTTTGGTTTTGCCAGCGATCAGTCTCCAAGACCAAAACCGCTTACCTATTGGCGTCCATTCTTAGGAATCGAAGTACCTGTTTATACGGGAGCAGAACGGTTAGCAAGAGAGCTTAATATTCCCGTGGTTTACGGAAAAATAAATCGCAAAAGAAGAGGGTATTACGAAGTAACTTTCAAATGCATAACTGATGCACCAAACAGCCTGTCCCCTAATGCAATTACAGATACGTTTACCGAATTACTTGAAAAACAAATTAAAGAAGATCCAATTCAGTATTTCTGGACCCACAAACGTTTTAAACATGCCAAACTCAAAAAAGCGCTTTAATCTCTTTAGCAAATCTAACTGCAAGTTCGTCAGCCTCTGATTGCGTTTTGGCTTCGGTATAAATACGAATAATAGGCTCTGTATTAGATTTACGCAAATGTACCCATGACAATGGAAAGTCAATTTTCAAACCGTCTATTGTGGTGATTTTATCTTCTGAATAATTTTCTTCCATTGATTTCAAAATACCATCAACATCCATTCCTTCTTGTAAGTTGATTTTATTCTTACTCATAAAATAATCTGGATAAGATGCTCTGAGTTCAGAAACGGAACTATTACGTTCTACCAAAAGGGACAAGAATAAGACAACTCCAACCAAGGCATCTCTTCCGTAATGAGAGTCAGGGTATATAACTCCTCCATTCCCTTCCCCGCCAATAACAGCGTGAGTTCTTTTCATCTCTGTCACTACATTTACTTCGCCAACAGCACTGGCACTATGGCTTTGACCATGCGTTTTGGTGACATCAGCCAAAGCTCTTGTGGAGGAAAGGTTAGAAACTGTTTTCCCAGGAGTTTTACTAAGAATATAATCTGCACAAGCTACCAAAGTGTATTCTTCACCGAATAACTCCCCTTTTTCATCTACAAAAACCAAACGATCTACATCAGGATCTACTGCAATTCCAAAATCTGCTCTGTGCCTTATTACGGCATCGCAAAGATCAGTCAGATGCTCTTTTAAAGGCTCAGGATTATGTGGAAAATCTCCATTAGGAGTACAATGAATTTTGACAACTTCTATGCCTAGGGAATCTAACAATTGAGGAATCGCAATTCCTCCCGAAGAGTTGACCCCATCTACGACAACTTTGAAAGAAGTCTGTTGAATTTTTTTGGTTTGAACCCATTTCATAGCTAAACAGGAATCAATATGCTTCTCTATCGCATCAGACTTAATTTTTATTTTTCCTAAAGCTGTAACTTCAGCATATTCAAAGTCTTCTTTTTCTGCAAAATCTAGAACTTTAGCTCCGGCTTCAGCATTAATAAATTCTCCGCTTTCATTCAATAATTTTAATGCATTCCATTGTTTTGGATTGTGACTTGCAGTTAAAATAATCCCTCCCTGTGCTTTTTCTTCTGGCACCATCAAAGCGACTGTGGGAGTTGTGGAAAGTCCTAAGTCAACTACATCTACCCCCATTCCCACAAGTGTTTGGTTCACTAAATTATGAACCATAGCACCCGAGATTCTTGCATCACGTCCCGTTACTACTGATAATTTACCTTTATGATTTTGTTTTAGCCACTGGGCGTAAGCGCTAGTAAATCGAACCACGTCTAGAGGCGTGAGGTTTTTTTCTGAAGCACCACCGATAGTGCCTCTAATACCTGAAATGGATTTGATTAAAGTCATTTTTTTTTCAAATATAAAAATTAATAAAATTCACCAACTATAATTAAAACGCACCATTCCCATTAATGCGTTAGGAATATTGCTATTGGTGCCTGGGTTTATCACATATTGAACATTTGGCTGTAAAAACCATCGGGTATTGGTTACCAACCGATAACTAAATTCAAAAGCGGTTTCATTTTGTATTCCATCCGTAAAACTTGATCGATAGGTTTCTGAAAAAACGTTGTGCGCCAAAGCAAGTCCAATAGCATCTTGACTTCTTTTGGTGGATATCCCTTGGTATAGGACTCCTCCTCCTAAATAAGACTTCACTGGATTGTGCTCATTTAATGAAAAGCCAAGTTGCGAAAAAATACTGAGTACACCCTTAGTATTTTCATTTCTAAACAACACATGATCACTGATGCCATATATTCCATGGCTGTTTGAAAACAGAGTATTTTTGACAATTTGATCTTGAGTATGTTTCCAAAAACCAATTTTATAGGTTGCCTGAGTCTCAGTTTCTTTTACAACCTCATATTGTAGTTCATTTATTAATAATGCTCCGTCCTCATTGCTTAAACTCCATTTTAATGAATTTGGATTTTCAGACTCAGAACCTGGATCACCATCATACATGGCATGAAGTACTTTGAAGTTTTCTCCAATCCTCCATCGAATAACAATTCCTAATGTTGCCAAAGGAAAAATTGAGGTTGGGACATTTGTGGAGAGGTCAGGCTGAATCCCAAAGGAACTGTTGACAAAGAAAAAACCAGTGTCAGTTTTAGCAAAGGTGCTGTTAAGATCGTGTTGACCTACCAAAACGGACCAGAAACTAAAATTATGCTCATACCACAATTCATAGAGTCGGGTATTGGATTCGGCTTCAATATTATTAGCGACTTGAAAATCTCCCATTAATTCTGACAGAGAATTTCCATGATTGTTCAATAAATAAACAAAAAAATGTCCCCCTTTCCAGAGGTTTAGTGCCTGAGTATCAAAATCAAAATTCAGATCTATATTCCCTAAATAGGCAGTTCCTTGATCAACGCCTCCAGCCACATTCCCCGCTAAATCAAAAGTATAACCTCCTGAAAAGGTTATGGGAGGGGGTGTATTGTCTTGTGCATACAAAAGCTGCAACAGGAATAAACTGACAATACCTATAAATTTATTGTAAACTATGACCTAAAAATTAAATTCAAAACATAACTAAATAGCATCAATTGAACGTACTAGAAAATTATAATCCTGCAAATGTAGTTATTCTATTATTCAAATAAATTATAGTCCTATTAATGAATAAAAAAATTAGTTTTATAGCATGAATTTCTTGGCTCACGTTTTCTTGTCTGGAGATGATTTTCCGTTGGCATTAGGAAATCTTATTGCAGACAAAATCAAAGGAAATGAACTCAAGATTTATCCTCCCTCGGTTCAGAGAGGAATATTCCTTCATAGAGAAATAGATCACTTTACGGATACACACCCCCTATTTAAAGCTTGCGTAACTTTACTCTTCCCCACTTACAGACATTACAGCAGGGTAATTGTGGATATGTATTTTGATCATTTTTTAGCTGTTCTATGGAATCGCTTTCATCCTCTTGAATTAAGTGAATTTTCAACTCAATTTTACACCAAACTAAACACCACTGATATAGAATTTTCAGAGAAAACAGAACGCTTTATCGATGCATTAATCACTTATAATTGGTTTGAACAATACCAAACTATTCAAGGACTGCATTCGATACTTTTACAAATGGACAAACGCACTCGTTTTGATTCAAATTTAGCCAATTCAACAACCGAGTTAGTTGAAAAATATTCTTACTTTCAAAATAATTTTCTGGATTTCATGCAAGATTTGATTAGATTTTCAAAATTAAAAACATTGGAATTATGACAAAAAATCAATTACTAAAATTTAATTTACTTCTAAGCATAGCATTCCTTATCGTTTCTTGTAGCGTAGACAAACCAATCAAAGGTGCGGTTGTCAGTGCTCGAGAGGAAGCTTCTAAAATTGGAGTAGAAATTATGGCAAAAGGAGGCAATGCGTTTGATGCAATGATCGCAACAGATCTAGCCCTTACCGTTTGTTATCCTAATGCAGGGAATATTGCTGGCGGAGGTTTTCTGGTGTACCGTTTGAATAATGCAACAACAGGAAGTTTGGATTATCGCGAAAAAGCACCTTTAGCTGCTTCTGCAAACATGTATTTAGATGAGCAGGGCAATGTGATCGAAGGTAAAAGTACTTTAGGAGGAATGGCTGTAGGAGTTCCAGGAACGGTAGCTGGTTTGGAGGCCATTCATAAGAAATTTGGAAGTTTACCATGGAAAGATTTGGTTCAGCCGGCAATAGATTTGGCAAGAAATGGCTACCGCGTTACCACTAAACAAGAAGCCAGCTTTGAGAGTAAAAAAGATGATTTTATCCAACTTAACGGAGAAAACACCTTCTATGCCCAAGACTTTAAAGCAGGAGATCTTGTCCGAAATACTGCCTTAGCAAACACCTTAGAGCGAATAGCAACAAAGGGAAGTGCTGGATTTTATCAGGGTGAAAATGCTGAAAACTTGATTAAAAGGATTCAGGAAACTGGGGGGATCATGACTTTAGAAGACTTGCTCGCTTACCAGCCTGTTTGGAGAGATCCGATTCATTTTCAATACAAAGATCTTGATATATTCACGATGGGACCACCCTCTAGTGGAGGAATTTGCTTAGGACAAATCATGAAAATGGTAGAACCATTTGACGTTGGACAATATAAACAAAACTCTATGGATGCCGTTCAGATTATTGTAGAAGCAGAACGTCGTTCTTATGCAGACCGAAGTTTGTATTTAGGTGACCCTGATTTTGTAAATATCCCTGTTGACAGTCTTTTGGACCAAGAATATTTAACAAATCGAATGTCAGATTTCAGTTTTGATCATGCATCAAAGTCTTCAGAAATCAGTCCTGGAACAATACTATGGGAGGAAAGTGAAGAAACTACACACTACTCTATAATCGACCCTATGGGAAATGCAGTAGCGGTAACTACTACCCTCAATGGAAGTTATGGCTCAAAAGTTTTTATTGAATCGGGAGGGTATTTTTTAAATAATGAAATGGACGATTTTAGTAGTAAACCCGGAGTTCCAAATATGTTTGGACTCATCGGTGGGAAGGCTAATGCGATCGCTCCTCAAAAACGTATGTTGAGTGCAATGACACCCACAATAGTTGAGAAGGATGGGAAATTATCAATGATTGTTGGGACTCCGGGAGGATCCACGATAATCACCTCTGTCTTGCAAACTATCTTGAATGTCTATGAATTTAAAATGTCTATTGAAGAAGCGGTTAGTGCACCGCGATTTCATCATCAATGGTTACCAGATGAAGTAACCTTTGAGCCCAATCGATTTGATTCTAAATTCATTGATAATCTTCAAGCAAAAGGATACGACATCAAAGAAGAATACTCTCGTATTATCGGTCGTGTAGATGCAATTTATTTGTCTGAAACGGGTGGAATTACTACTGGAGCAGATCCAAGAGGAGACGATAAGGCTGTACATTATTATTAATTCTTTTCCTTTCAGCAAAAGACTGTATTATTATCTTATTTTTGCAGTCTGTAAACTATGAGGAAAAAAACCAATACCATTCGCATTGAAGGCGCACGCGCCCACAATTTGAAGAATATCAACTTAGAAATCCCAAGAGATGAATTGGTTGTGATTACCGGTCTATCTGGTAGCGGCAAATCCTCTTTAGCCTTTGATACTCTCTATGCTGAAGGACAGCGAAGGTATATGGAAACTTTCTCTGCCTATGTAAGACAGTTTTTGGGGAATATGGAACGGCCAGATGTAGATAAAATAGACGGCTTATCACCTGTGATTGCAATAGAACAGAAAACTACTTCAAAAAGCCCTCGTTCTACAGTAGGAACTATTACAGAACTATACGATTATGTCCGTTTATTATTCGCTCGTGTAGGAACTGCCTACAGTTATGTAACCAATCAAAAGATGGTGAGCTATAGCGAGGAACAAATTCAAGACCTTCTTCTGGAAGACTACATTGATCAGAAAGTTATACTCCTTGCTCCCATCATCAAGTCAAGAAAAGGGCATTATCGAGAACTTTTTGATTCGCTTTCCAAACAAGGATTTTCAAAGGTAAGAATCGATGGGCATGTTGTAGATTTAAGCCCAGGAATGAAAGTTGATCGATACAAAACCCATGATATTGAGTTGGTTGTCGATCGCTTTACTGTCAAAAACGATAGTGAGTTCTTAAAACGACTCAATGATTCTCTTATTACTGCCTTACATTACGGCCAAGATATTCTGATGATCCTCAATTTGACAGATAATAAAGCCCGTTATTTTAGTAAAAATTTAATGTGTCCAACTTCTGGAATCTCATACCCTGCTCCGGAACCCAACACATTTTCTTTTAATTCACCAAAAGGTATGTGCCCCGGCTGTAAAGGTCTTGGAGTGCAGCATAAAGTGAATTTAAAAAAAATAATCCCGGACGATAGTCTCTCCATAGCGCAGGGAGGTCTTGCCCCCTTGGGAACTAAAAAAACAAGCTGGACTTACAAGCAAATTGAAACCATTGCCACCTGTTATAATTTTGATTTGACCACTCCAATCGCTAAAATTCCTGAAAAAGCGATGGAAATTATTCTCAAGGGAAGTCATGAAAAATTTGAAATTCCCTCTACTGTACTCGGAATTACACGTACCTATAAAATCGATTTTGAAGGCTTTGAACACTACATTGAATCATCATACGAAGAAGCGGCAACCGCTAGTATAAAAAGATGGGCTTCCAATTATATGGACACTTATGACTGTGATAGTTGTAAAGGCTCTCGCCTTAGAGAGGAAGCTCTTTATTTTAAAATTAACAAGGCCAATATTGCTGACTTAGTTGCAATGGATTTACACGATCTGTTCAATTGGATTTCTAAATTGGAAAAAAACTTAAATAAGAACGAAAAAAAAATTGCCACAGAGATCATAAAAGAAATACGAGTTCGTCTTGAATTCCTATTAAATGTGGGCTTAGAATACTTACAGCTTAATCGATCTTCTAAATCCTTATCTGGTGGAGAAGCACAACGTATTCGTTTGGCAACTCAAATAGGCTCACAGCTTGTAGGTGTTTTATACATATTGGATGAGCCAAGTATTGGTCTGCATCAACGGGATAATGATCGCTTGATTCATTCACTTACAGCACTTCGTGATCTTGGGAATTCAGTTTTGGTAGTAGAACACGACAAAGACATGATGCTCCGCGCAGATTATCTAATTGATATGGGACCTTTTGCTGGAAAAAATGGTGGAGAAATTATTTCAAAAGGAACTCCAGAAGAAACCTTAAAACAAAATACACTCACTTCCCAATATCTCAGTGGGAAAAAGGTAATTGAGGTGCCTCAAACCCGAAGAGAAAGTAATGGACAAAGCCTTATACTCAAAGGATGTACTGGGAATAATCTCAAAAATATTGATGTTGAATTTCCTTTGGGAATCATGATTGGAGTCACAGGAGTTTCAGGAAGTGGAAAATCAACACTAATTAATGAAACCCTATATCCTATCTTAAATGAGCATATTTTTAATGGTGTAAAAGTTCCTCTTCCCTACAAAAAAGTATCAGGGTTAAAATACATCGATAAAGTTGTGGACATCAATCAGAGTCCTATTGGTAGAACACCCAGAAGTAATCCAGCGACTTATTGCGGTGTTTTTAGTGAAATTAGAACGCTTTTTACTTTAACACCCGAAGCACAAATACGAGGATATAAGCCTGGGAGATTCAGCTTTAATGTAGTTGGAGGCCGCTGTGAAACTTGTCAAGGAGGTGGTATGAAGGTTATTGAAATGAACTTCTTACCCGATGTTTATGTAGAATGTGAAACTTGTCAAGGAAGACGCTTTAACAGAGAAACTTTGGAAATTCGTTATAAAGGAAAATCCATTTCTGATGTTCTGAATATGTCCATTAATGAGGCTTGTGAATATTTCAGTGCACTTCCAAAAATTTATCGAAAATTAAAGATGATTCAAGATGTTGGATTGGGTTACATCACTTTGGGTCAGCCTTCGACCACCTTATCTGGAGGAGAAGCACAACGAGTAAAACTGGCAAGTGAGCTCTCTAAAAAAGATACTGGAAGTACGTTTTATATACTAGACGAACCCACTACTGGACTTCACTTTGAAGATATTAGAGTACTTTTAGGCGTATTAAATAGATTGGTAAACAAAGGGAATACTGTTTTGATTATTGAACATAATTTGGATGTAATAAAACAAGTAGACTACATCATAGATATAGGCCCAGAAGGGGGTCGAAAAGGGGGTGAATTACTTTTTAGCGGTAAACCTGAAGATCTTATTCATCACAGCAAAAGTCATACAGCACCATTCTTGGCGAAAGAATTAGAAGTTGATATTAAGCCTATTGTAATATGAAAAAAATTAAACCTAAAAATTGGAGTGAAATCAAATCAAACGATTCATGGGCATTATTTAAAATCATGAGTGAGTTTGTGGAAGGTTATGAAACGTTAAGTGCCATTGGTCCTTCAATATCTATTTTTGGTTCCGCACGAACACATGAAGACAACCCTACTTATCAATTGACCGTGGATATCGCAGAAGCAATTGCTACATCAGGATATGGCATCATCAGCGGAGGTGGTCCTGGAATCATGGAAGCAGCAAATCGCGGTGCTCAAAAAGCAGGTGGAATATCTGTAGGGCTTAATATTGAATTGCCCTTTGAACAACAGAGCAACCCTTACATCGATCAAGATAAACTGATTAATTTTCAATATTTCTTTGTTCGAAAAGTAATGTTTGTAAAATACGCTCAAGGTTTTGTTGTGATGCCGGGAGGAGTGGGCACACTAGACGAATTATTTGAAGCCTACACACTCATTCAAACTAATAAAGTGACTAAATTTCCTATCATCCTTGTAGGTCGAGAATACTGGAGCGGATTAGTCGACTGGATCAAAAACACACTTTTAAAAGAAAAAAATATAAGTCCTGAAGATTTAGATCTAATAGCTTTGGTGGATACCAAAGAGGAAGTTATGGAATGCTTAAACCGTTTTTACACTAAAGACAATTTCAAACCTAACTTCTAAATGAGAGCAACCAGCTTTTCCCTTATAATTTTCCTTCTAATATTATGTTTAGGGAATTTTTCATGGTCTCAAAATACCTATACAATAGATTTAGAGCTGGATATGGAGGAAGAGAGTATGATCGTCTCACAAACAATTGAATACACCAATAAGAGCAATCAATCGTTAAACTCAATTTTTCTTTACGACTGGGCAAACTCCTATCAAGGGGCACCAGCACCTTTGGCCAATCATTTGGCAAATGAATTCAACCGAAGTTTTTATATCAGTTCAAATAGTAAGTTGGGTTACACTCATCTAGAAAAATTAGAGGTTTCTTCAACTCCACAGAACTGGAAGCGCCTAGAAGATCAGTTAGATATTATTCAATTTGATTTATCTGAACCACTTGCTCCTGGGGAGAACGTAAAAATTAATTTAAACTATGTGGTCAAAATCCCCGACGACAAGTTTACTGGTATTGGAATTAATTCAAATAAAGGAATTTTACTTCGTGATTTCTTTGTCAGTGTTGCACCTAGATATAATGATAAATGGTTACTGAATAGTAATCTTGGTTTTAGAGATTATAGTGCTAAACCTAATAATTATATCATCCATTGGACATACCCATCCAACTATTCATTGGTAAGCAATCTTTATGAAGTAAGCACCGAAGAACTCAATGATCAGTTGCTTAAAAAATCTATTTTTAAAGAAGATAATATCATTAGTCCTGAATTTGTATTTGACCTTAAAGACACCTTTAAAACGATCAAAATCAATTCAAACTTTTCAATAGTTACAGATATTTTACCTTCAAAAAATTCTGAATTTGATTTTCAGCAATCGATTCAAAAAATAGATGCCTTTGTCAAAACCATTCTTGATCCGATTGAGAATAAAAAATTACTGATACTCAAAAAAGATTATTCTAAAAATCCTATCGTAGGTATAGGAGAAGCCTTATCGTTTTTGAACCCTTTCGAAGAGAACTTTAGTTTTGAAACTAAATTTCTAAAAGCCTATTTGGGTTCTTACCTAAATGAGTTATTAATCCTCAATAAACGAAAAGATCATTGGATTACTGGAGGTATTCAAACTTATATTTCAATGAAGTTCGTAGAGGTCTATTTTCCTGACAGTAAATTTCTCGGAAACCTACGTAAATACAAAGTTCTCGGCACTACTCCGTTCAATGGTTTTAGTGCTGCGCAAATAGGATTCAATGAAAGTTATTCTTTTATTTATGAATTTAGTGAGCATGCTAACGCTCAACAGCAAGACACCTTAGGCAAAGAACGCTTAACCAAATCCAATGAATCATACACCATCCCCTATCATGTAGGGTCTGGGCTAAGTTATTTAGACGCTTATCTTGAAGAAAATGTCCTAGATAGTGCACTGAAAGAATACAGTCAAACTAGAGGAGAAAAAGAATTAGAAAGCATCCTTAATAAAAAAACAAAAAAGAATACTGAATGGTTTTTTAAAACTTACCTAACGGACAGAAATGCCTACGATCTTTCGATTAAAAAGGTCATCAAAAATAAAGGAATGATCCGAATTACGGTATCAGAAAAAAATGCCAAACCGCTTCCTTACAAATTGGATTTGATCAAGGACGATAAAATCATCAAAGAACATTGGATCAATCATTCTGGAAAAGACACCATTTTAGATTTAAATGCTCAAGATGCAGATTTTGTTGCAATCAATTCTAATCGCTTTCTCCCCGAAAAAAACAGACTCAATAACTGGAAATATCTTCAATCATCCTCCGGTTTAAAACCATTAAAACTAACCTTTTACGGAGATAGTGAAGACCTTTCTCGAAATCAACTCTTTTATTATCCCATCTCTGATTTTAATATTTACGATGGTTTTACTGGAGGTGTTCGCATCTATAATACACGGGTTAAAAACCAACCCTTTGAATTGGATTTACATCCACAATATTCTATAAAGGAAAATACTTTTGTCGGTTTTTTTAGATCAAGGTATCGTTTCATCAACCACGATAGCAAAAACTATTTGAATCAAGTTTTCTTAACAGGTAAAAGCTTTCATTACAATACGAACTTAAGATATACTTCTATACAACCTTCTTTTTCGATGTATTTCAGACCTTTTGATTTAAGGTCAAATAAGAGGCAGCTATTAAATGCAACCTGGTATAATGTTTTTAGAGATCGAGACCCTAATGTAACGGTCAATCCCGATTACAGTATTCTTAGTTTTATTCACAGGTATGAAAATGCAGACGCCGTCACAGTATTTAATACGAGCTCAAATTTAGAAGTTTCTAAAAGCTTTGGAAAAATTCATTTTTCAAGCCAATACAGAAAACTATTCCCCAGCGGAAGACAATTTTCAATTCGCTTTTTTGCAGGAAAGTTTTTATGGCACAACTCAACAGACACGCAGTTTTTCGACTTTAACCTAAACCGATCTCCTGATTATTTATTCAGATATGACTACTTGGGTCGTTCTGAGGATTCCGGTATTTATAGCCAACAATTTATTCCAGCGGATGGAGGATTTAAGGCCTTTTTTGATCAATCTTCAGCAAACGATTTCATGACTTCCTTGAATGCTTCAATTGGTGTTTGGAAGTGGATTGAATTCTATGGGGATATAGGATTATTGAGGAATCGATTACGTTCTACAGTTGGTTATTTTGATTCTGGTTTCAAAATTAATTTAGTCCCTGATTATTTTGAATTATTTTTCCCACTCTATTCATCTAATGGATTTGAACCTACCCAATCCAGGTACGCCTCTAAAATCAGGTTTATCTTCACTCCTAGACTTAAAACACTAACCAACTTGTTCAGTCGTAAATGGTTTTAGTTCAATACTAAAGTCGCTTATATTGATCCTACAAATCCATAACATTTAATACCGTTATTTTTTTTGTATTTTCGTGCCACCATATGGAAATTCAAAGTACTGGAAAAGAACCAAAAATTAGTTTCGAGGCTTTTAAATCAAGAGTCTTAGAAGACTATCGAATCGCTGTTTTAAGCAGGGAATGTAGCAACCTTGGTCGACGAGAAGTTTTTTCAGGAAAAGGAAAATTCGGAATCTTTGGGGACGGTAAAGAGTTACCACAGCTTGCAATGAACCATTTCTTTCAAAATGGAGATTTCAGATCTGGATATTACAGAGACCAAACCTTACTCATGGCTCAAGGCCTTTTGACTGTAAACAATATTTTTTCTGCGTTATACGCCGATCTAGATCGCTCCAGAGAACCCATGTCTGGTGGCAGACAAATGGGAGGTCATTTTGTAACACAAAGTCGTGATGAAAATGGAGACTGGTTGGATATCATTAACCAAAAGAATCATAGCGGAGACATCTCCCCCACTGGTTCTCAAATGCCAAGACTTCTTGGACTTGCTCAGGCATCTAAGGTATATCGGGAGCATAAAACTCATAATAGAGACACCTTTTCTAACAACGGAAATGAAATTGCATGGGGAACAATAGGTAATGCCAGTACAAGTGAAGGAATGTTTTTTGAAACCATAAATGCAGCAGGCGTAATGCAGGTTCCTATGGTAATTAGTGTATGGGATGATGAATACGGAATCTCAGTCTCTAATAAAGATCAAACTACCAAAGAAAGTATTTCGGAAGCCCTGAAAGGATTTCAGCGAACTAAAGAGCAAAAGGGATTTGAAATTATCGTAGTAAAAGGATGGGATTATTTAGCTCTAATCGAAGCATATAACAAAGCTTCAACTCTGGCCAGAGAAGAACATGTCCCTGTCTTGGTTCACGTTACCGAACTTACCCAACCCTTAGGACACTCCTCCTCAGGATCTCATGAAAGGTACAAATCCAAAAGTCGTCTTGAATGGGAACAAAAGTATGATTGTAATCGCGTTATGCGTAAATGGATACTGGAAGATGGCTTTGCAAAAGAAGAGGAACTTATCAAGATAGAAGAAGAAGCCTCCAGAGAAGTTCGCGCAGCTAGAAGAAATGCGAGAAATGCATATGAAGACCCCATTTTAAAAGAAAAATTAAAATTAACTGCATTTGCTCCTTCATTAGCAAAAGAAACCCATAACGATCCAAAGCTACAACTGATATTATCAAAGCTGGACCAAGAAGCAGAATTGGGATATAAAGACATTATCTCAGCAGGACGGCAAATTAAAACCCTCTTAGCGAAGCATCCAGAAGCTAATGCTTCCGAATTTAAACAATGGCATGCCTCACTCACTAAAGATATTACAGAAAGAATATCCTCACATCTTTATACTGTCTCGAAGAAAGATTTAATTGAATTCAAAAGTGTACCACCAGTCTATCTTGATGGAACAGAGCCTGTGGATGGGCGGATCATCATTCGAGATAATTTCGAAGCACTTTTAAATCGTTATGATAGTCTATTGATTTTTGGCGAAGACGTGGGAAAAATTGGCGATGTGAATCAAGGTTTAGAAGGGCTACAAAATAAGTTTGGAAACATTCGTATTGCTGACACGGGTATTCGAGAAGCAACTATCGCAGGACAAGGAATTGGTCTTGCCCTCCGAGGATTAAGACCGATTGCTGAAATTCAATATCTAGATTATATTCTGTATTGCATCCAGATACTAAGTGATGATTTAGCCTCAATGAGCTATAGAACCATTGGTCAGCAAATTGCACCTCTAATTATTCGGACTAGGGGGCATCGTTTGGAAGGGATCTGGCACTCGGGCTCACCTATGGGAGGGCTCATTCATTTATTGAGGGGAATGCATATAGTTGTTCCAAGAAACATGACTCAGGCCGCAGGATTTTACAACACACTCATGCAAATCGAACAACCTGCTGTTGTTATCGAATCCCTAAACGGATATCGTTTGAAAGAGATTCCTCCTCAAAATTTAGGCGAATTTACCATCCCCTTAGGTCAAATCGAGATCATGAATGAAGGAACAGATATAACGGTTGTTTCTTATGGCTCCACACTCAGAATTGTTGAAGCAGCTTCTAAAAAATTATTGCAAGAAGGGATTTCGATTGAGGTAATTGATATCCAGTGTTTGATTCCCTTTGATTTAAAGGAGGAAATTCGAATCAGTGTTGAAAAAACAAACCGAATTTTAATTGTTGATGAAGATGTTCCTGGAGGTGGCGGGTCCTATATTCTTCAACAACTCATAGAAAAACAAAATATTTTTCCACTCTTAGACAGTGCTCCAAAGCTTTTATCTGCAAAAGCACATAGACCTGCATACGGAGGGGATGGTGACTATTTCTCTAAGCCTTCTGAAGACGATGTCTTTGAAGCCGTTTATGCAATCATGAGTGAATTTGATCCGGAAAAGTTCCCGTTAGATTAAAGTGTAAATAACTGGATTAAAAGTGTTTCCAATATCTGGGTATCACTTGAACTGGCTCCACTAATCCCCTTGCTCTTGAGATCAGCTTCAAAAATATGCTTCATAGCCTGAGAAATTTGGCGCATACTAAAACGTTTTGCTGCAGCTTCATATTCTTTTATAAAATATGGAGAAACCCCTATACTTGCGGCTGCATTGCCTTTATTTTCAATTCCTTTCAGTAACAATAACTTTTGAAAATAGGAATGCAACGAAGATAAAGTTAAGACTAAAGGATTCGATTTAGGGTTAAGGTTTAAATATTTCACAATTTGAAAAGCCAGTGAAAAATTACCACTCCCAACAGCTTTCTGAAGTTCAAAACTATTGAATGCTTTACTAATACCAACATATCGTTCTATCGATTCTTCATCGATCAGCTCCCCTACTTTGACGGTCAACTTTAATTTTTTTAACTCATTTGAAAGTTGGGTCAAATTAGACCCTACATAGGAAGATATAAGCTCTACAGCGGTGGGGGTTAGTTCCAACTGAAGTGCCTTTGCATGATCTCTTACCCATTGGGGAATTTGATTATCATAAAGGGGTTTTACCGTTAGTATTTCTCCATTTTTTTCAACGGCTTTATAAAGCTTTTTACGCTTATCAAATGCTTTATGCATATAGCATAAAATGAGTACTGACTTATTCATGGGATGAGCAGCATAGTTCGCAAGTTCATCCAATGCACTTGGAAGTAATAATTGTGCTTCTTTAACCACAACGACATTAAATTCAGCCATCATCGGATAACGTTTCGCTGTTTCAATAATTTCTGATGAAGAAGCTTCTTTCCCAAAAAAGAGGGTGAAATCAAAATCACGAGAGCTCTCGTCTACCAATTTTGAAATTAAAGCTGCCAGAACTGCATCTATATAATAAGATTCTGTTCCCGACAGTAGATAGAATGGCGAAAACTGTTGTTTTTCAATTTTGGAAAGTAGCGTGAAGAACGCTTGCATATTAAAATTTTATTGCAATTTTACAGAATGGAGACACTCAATTTTCCACCATGTGACCTGCGACTCAAAAATAGGGAAAATAAACCCTTTATCTTTGACCTAATTCGTAAAAAATGGGTGCGATGTACACCAGAGGAATGGGTTCGTGTGCATTGTCTCGCTTATTTGACTCAAACATTGGGCTATCCTGCTTCGTGGATTAAAGTAGAAAATGAGATCAAACTATACGATACCCGTAAACGTTTTGATATTATGATCGTTGATCCCAGCAAAGGAAATATTCTATTGGTAGAATGCAAGGCTCCTAAAGTTCCTATAGCACAAGAGACATTTGATCAAATTGCACGTTATAATCTCAACCTAAAGAGTGATTTTATGATGGTAACCAACGGTTTGAATCACTATTTTTGTACTATGGATTACGAGAATAAGCAATATCAATTTATCGAAGAGCTCCCTAAATTCCAAGCCACACTATGAATAATGTAGCGGTGGTTTTATTGAACTACAACGGTCTTGGTCTTTTAAAAAAGTTTTTGCCAAATGCGATTCGCTTTAGTCCAAATGCACTAATAACAGTAATTGACAATGGCTCTGATGACGACTCTGTTAATTGGATCAAGCAAAATCATCCTGAAGTAAAATGCATTGAATTACATAAAAATTTCGGTTATGCAGGAGGATATAACGAAGGACTAAAACAAGTGAAGTCAAACTTTTATGCCCTAGTAAATACTGACATTGAACTTACAGAAGGATGGCTAGACCCCCTACTTAATAGACTAGATACAAATCCAAAAACCGCTGTAGTACAGCCTCATATATTGGATTACAATAATAAAACGCATTTTGAGTATGCTGGTGCTGCGGGTGGGTACTTAGACTCTTTCGGCATTCCATTTTGTAGAGGTAGGATACTCAAACACTGTGAGGAAGATCTCGGTCAATACAACGAAACTGAAAGGATTTTTTGGGCAAGTGGAGCTTGTTTTTTGATTCGCAATGAACTTTTTTGGAAACTCGGTGGCTTTGATGCTTCATTTTTTGCACATCAAGAAGAAATTGACTTATGCTGGCGACTCTTCAATGAAGGCTATGAAATAGAATCGGTAGGATCATCAAAAGTATTTCATATAGGAGCCGCTACTCTTCCTCCTTCTGCTAGAAAAATTTTTCTCAATCACAGAAACTCATTACTTATGTGTGCTAAAAACCTCCCTAAAGAGGTGCTATACAGTACGCTGTTTAAAAAACTGTGTTTAGATGGACTCATCGGCATATCCTATTTTTTTAATCTTAATTTTAAGGCAACTTGGGCAATAATACGAGCCCACTTTTCGTTTTATAAGAGATTTAATTACAGTATCTTAACCAAAGTAAAGACAATTAAAAACCCAAAATACTTTAGACGAAAAAGTATTCTTGTAGATTATTTTATATTTAGGAGGTTAAAATTCAGTGATTTGAACAAAAATTATAAATAATTTCAGTTAATTTGTAAATCAAAAAAATTAAAACAAAACATCACTATGAAAAAAGCAATCGCTTTAATGGTATCGGGTATTTTACTATCTTCCTGTGTATCACAAAAAAAATTCACCGAACTTGAAGAATTACAACAAAACACAAAAAGTCTTTTAGATTCTGCTACGGTAAAACTAAATACTTGTAATGAAGACAAAGAAGCTGCACTTGCCTCTCTTGCTACACTACAAGAACAAAATCAGTTTTTGAAAGCGAATAACCAAGATTTAATCAATAATATCGGAAACCTAACGACCCTTTCTCAAAAAGGAGCTGAAAACCTTGAGATGTCTTTGGAGAGCATGAAAGAAAAAGATGTTCGTATTCAAAGAATGCAAGATGCTGTAACTAAGAAAGACTCTGTAACTCTAGCGCTAGTAACCAGCCTTAAAGGTGTACTAGGAAACATGAGTGACGAAGACATCGAGATTAATGTTGAAAAAGGTGTTGTATATGTTTCTATTTCTGACAAACTTTTATTTAGAAGCGGTAGTTATACTGTGACTGCAAGAGCTAAAGAAGTATTAGGAAAAGTTGCAAAAGTTGTAAACGACAAGCCAGAACTTGAATTTATGGTAGAAGGTCATACTGACAACGTGCCAATCAAATCTGACGGTATCTTAGACAACTGGGATCTTTCTGTAAAACGTGCTACTGCTGTAGTTCGTATATTAGAAAAAGACTTCGGTGTTGCACCAGCTAGAATGACTGCTGCAGGAAGAAGTTATTATATTCCTGTCGCTGATAACGACACTGCTGCAAATCGTGCCAAAAACAGAAGAACACGTATCGTAGTTCTTCCTAAATTAGATCAGTTTTACGATCTAATCGCTAAAGGTATGGACGCTGCACAATAATTAATTGTAAGGTTTTATTTAAAAAAGCTACCTAAGGGTAGCTTTTTTTTTTGGATAAAGTGAAGTGTTTATTCTCTGAATAAAGACTGAATTTTAAAATTCATTTTCACTTAATAAAATGCCTAATGAAATCCTATCTTTGTCTTATGGATATTCATTCAAACATTAAAGAACTCATAAAAAATCTTCCCTCAGAAGTAACTCTTGTAGCGGTTTCAAAAACAAAGTCTAATGAAGAAATCATGCAAGCTTATGAAGCAGGACAGCGGGTTTTTGGAGAAAATAAAATTCAAGAAATGGCCGCTAAATGGGAAGCGCTACCCAAGGATATTGTATGGCATATGATTGGACATGTACAAACCAACAAGGTAAAATACATGGCTCATTTTGTTGATTTAATTCATGGTGTAGAAAGTCTAAAATTACTCAAAGAAATTAATAAGCAAGCAGTCAAACACAACCGGGTTATCTCTTGTTTAATACAAATTCGAATTGCAGAAGAAGAAACTAAATTTGGACTTCCTGCCGATGAACTCGAATCTCTTTTATTATCCGCTCAATCCTTTTCTAATATAAAAATCGCTGGCCTTATGGGGATGGCCAGCTTTACAGATAACATTGAACAAATAAAAAATGAATTCTTTCAGCTTAAAACGATTTTCGACAAAACCCAAAATCAACTTCCTGAATGCACTATACTCTCAATGGGTATGAGTGGAGATTATCCACTAGCGATTCAAGCTGGATCTACTATGATACGTGTAGGGAGTAAAATTTTTGGTCAGAGGAATTATTAGCCCATGTACGCCATACTTGACATAGAAACCACTGGGGGTAAGTACGATGAAGAGGGAATAACTGAAATTGCCATCTATAAACACAACGGTAAAAAAGTAATTGATCAGTTCAGTAGTCTTGTAAACCCTCAAATACCTATACAGCCTTTTGTACAAAAATTAACTGGTATTTCTTCTAAAATGCTACAAAACGCACCAAAATTCTATGAAGTTGCTAAACGGATTGTTGAAATCACAGAGGACTGTGTTTTGGTTGCTCACAATGCATCCTTTGACTACAGAATTCTTCAGACAGAGTTTAGGAGGTTAGGTTTTGTCTTTGATCGCAAATCTCTATGTACCGTTTCACTTTCCAAGATTCTTTTACCCGAACAACCTGCTTATAATCTGGGGAAACTTGTTCGGAATTTAGGAATCCCTTTTGCAGACCAACATCGCGCTCATGGTGATGCGAAAGCTACAGTTAAATTGTTTGAAATCCTACTGGAAAAGGACATTCAAAAACATATTTTGAAAACTCAAATTAGCGATGCACATCCCAATAAAGTGCCCCCCAAATTTCTAGATATCATTGATAGCTTACCCTCAGAATTGGGTGTTTATTACATTCACAATGCCCAAAATGAAATCATATACATAGGGAAAAGTAACAACATCAAAAAGAGAATTTTAAATCACCTTACTACTAATTCAAAAAAAGCTCAGACCATTCAGAAAGAAATGTCGTCTGTCTCCTATGCTATGGTAGGCAGTGAATTAGTAACCCTACTGAAAGAACAACATGAAATAAAAATCAATAGCCCGAAACTCAACAAAGCAATGAAGCATAGGGTCTATCCTATGGGCATTCGTCTTGATTCCTCTCAGGAATACCCTAAACTTATTTTAGAACAAATCCGAAAGGAATACAATTATTTGAGCGTCTATAAAAATCAAAAGTCGGCTAAAGCGACCTTGCATTTTTGGTGTGAGAATTTTGGAATCTGTTTGCAAAAAACCAATCTTTCTAAATCCGATGGTCCATGTTTTTATCACGGAATCAATAAATGCGATGGGGCTTGTATTGGTGAAGAATCCGTTGATTCCTACCAAACCAAAATCGATGCACTTATGGAAAGTTTTAGCTATCCTTTTACAGATTTTTTAGTGATTTCGGCTGGAAGGAAAACAGGTGAATCATCTTTTGTTTTTATAAAGAACAATTGTTTTCAAGGGTATGGCTACTTTGAACTGAACCATCAGATCAAAAATTTCAAACAAATCGAGTCTCGCCTCATAAAGATTGAGGATAACCCTGATACCCAAAAATTAATTCGCAGCTTTTTAACACGTAAAAAATATAATAAGTTGATATCTTTGTAAATCACCGGCAAATCTTAATTACTATCCTCAACAATTATGAAAAAATGGAAGCACAGACTGCATGAAATCATCTATGAAGCCGACACCCCTGCCGGAAAATTATTTGATGTCATCTTGCTTATCACCATATTACTGAGCTTAGTTTTTGTCGCTTTAGAAAGTGTCTCCTCCATAGACTCTATCTACCATGACTATTTGGATATAGCAGAATGGATCATTACTATTTTATTCACAATAGAATACATACTTCGAATCATAAGTGTTACTAGGCCACACAAGTATATTTTCAGTTTTTATGGTATTGTTGATTTATTATCCACTTTACCAAAATACCTCTCATTACTGTTTATTGGAACACATAGTCTAGTAGCCATAAAGGCTTTACGCCTTTTGAGGGTATTCAGAATTCTTAAACTGACAAAATATGTTAGTGAATATAACATGCTCCTTCTTGCACTTAGAAAAAGTCGCACAAAAATTTTCGTATTTATCTTTGGGGTTATTGTTTTATGTATCATCTTTGGCACACTAATGTATTTGATAGAAGACGATTCTAGTGGTTTCACAAGTATTCCTAGAAGTATTTATTGGTGTATAGTTACTTTAACAACAGTTGGATATGGAGATATTGCTCCACAAACCCCCATAGGTCAATTGGTTGCGTCAGTAATCATGATCTTAGGTTATGGTATTATTGCTGTACCAACGGGTATCGTAACCGCAGAAATGACAAAACAAAATCCAATCGATCAAAATACACAAGTTTGTCCTCATTGTTTAACTCACTCACATAAAGAAGCGGCCATATATTGCCATAGCTGTGGAAAACCATTAAATCATGTCAACTAAAACACTTATCTACATCGCTGGACCCACTGGTGTTGGAAAAACCAAAACTAGTATTGAACTTGCTAAAGCACTAGATACAGAAATAATCTCCTGTGATTCAAGGCAATTTTACAAAGAGCTACAAATCGGAACTGCTGCCCCTTCAGAAAAGGAGTTGGCTGAAGTAAAACATCATTTTATTCATAATAAATCTGTAAAAGAAAGTTTTACAGTTTCAGATTTTGAAAAAGAAGCAATAGAAACGCTAAATAAACTCTTTAAAAAAAATGATACCTTGATCATGGTTGGAGGTTCTGGGATGTATGCTGATGCTGTTATGTTTGGTATGGATAAATTTCCAGATATTCCTCAAGAAGTTCGTAACCAAATTCAAGTTTTCTATCAAACCCACGGACTCAAAGGTCTTCAAGAATTACTGATAGAAAAAGACCCAAAATATTATACAAGAGTAGACATAAACAATCCTGTTCGTTTATTAAGAGCACTAGAAGTATCAATAACCTCTAATAAGCCTTACTCATCGTTTTTAGGCAAAACTGAAACAGAACGTGATTTTGTTTCTAAAATGATCATTTTACACAGCCCTAGAACAGCACTTTATGAAAAAATAAATGCGCGTGTGGATCAGATGATGGCTGAAGGATTAGAGGAAGAAGCCCGAAATTTAATTCCCTTTAAAAATAATACTGCATTGCGAACTGTTGGATACAAAGAACTGTTTCCTTATTTCGATGGAGCATATTCCTTAGAACATGCCGTTAGTGAAATCAAAAAAAATACCAGAAGATATGCTAAAAGGCAAATAACCTGGTTTAAAAAATACGATAACGCTTTGTGTTTTCCTTCTGATACTCCCGTTAAAGAAATTTCAGATTTACTTCAAGAATCCTAAAAACCAAAGTATTCTAAATTTTTCTATTTAAAAGATAACTTGAAACATTGGATTGAATTCTATCTTCAATATCGTGAAGATCAGCTTTCACAAAATTTTTGCCAGTAATGTTTTCATAGAGCTCAATATATCGTTCTGATATTGAATTGATTCTGTCAGCATCCATTTCGGGTAATGTTTGACCATCAAGCCCTTGAAATCCATTGCTAATAAGCCATTGCCTAACAAATTCTTTTGAAAGTTGCTTTTGTGGAAGTCCTTCTTTTTGTCTATCGGCATACCCCTCCTCATAAAAATAACGAGAGGAATCTGGAGTATGAATTTCATCGATCAAAACAATTTGACCGTCTGCGGTTTTTCCAAACTCATATTTTGTGTCCACCAAAATTAATCCTTGCTTTTTTGCAATAGTGGTACCTCGTTGAAATAAAGCATGGGTATATTTTTCTAATTGAATATAATCTGCTTCTTGAACGATCCCTTGCTTAATAATATCTTCTCTGGAAATATCTTCGTCATGACCCTCCTCTGCTTTTGTTGCTGGAGTTATTATGGGAGTATCAAACCGATCATTCTCTTGCATACCGTCTGGCATCGATACACCGCACAGCATGCGTTCGCCTGTTTTATAGGTTCGAGCAGCATGACCAGAAAGATAACCTCTAATCACCATTTCAACCTTAAAAGGTTCACAAGCCAACCCAACTGCTACATTTGGATCAGGAGTAGCCTCTAACCAATTGGGGACAATATCGGCAGTAGCTTCCATCATCTGTAAGGCAATCTGATTGAGAATCTGACCCTTATATGGAATCCCTTTTGGCAATACAACATCAAAAGCAGAAAGTCGATCTGTAGCGACCATTACTAAAACATCATTTTTTAAACGATAAACTTCTCTAACTTTTCCAACGTATTTGGATTCAATTCCTTCGAGATGAAGGTCGGTCTGCATTATTGTTTTGTTCAACATCAATTATCGTGTTCTATAGTTTTATAGGCTTCAATTACTTTTTTGACCAAGGGATGTCGAATAACATCTTTATCATCTAAGAAAATAATTTCTATTCCTTCTGTGTTTTTTAAAATCAATAAGGACTCTTTGAGACCAGAAATCATTCTGCGTGGTAAATCAATTTGTCCGGGATCCCCTGTCAATAAAAATTTTGCATTTTTCCCCATTCGGGTTAAAAACATTTTCATTTGAGCGTGTGTCGTATTTTGTGCTTCGTCTAAAATCACAAAGGCATCATCAAGTGTCCTTCCTCGCATAAATGCCAAAGGAGCTATCTGAATGGTTCCCTTTTCGATATAACTCTTCAGTTTTTCTCCTGGGATCATGTCGCGCAATGCATCGTAGAGTGGTTGCATATAGGGATCTAACTTTTCATTTAAATCTCCAGGAAGAAATCCAAGATTTTCTCCTGCTTCTACAGCCGGACGAGTTAAAATGATTCTTTTAACTTGTTTTTCTTTTAATGCTTTTACAGCCAACGCAACACCGGTATAAGTTTTTCCTGTACCAGCCGGTCCAACAGCAAAAACCATATCATTGTTGAAAACTGCCTCCACCAATCGTTTCTGGTTATAGGTCTTCGCTTTGATAACCTTCCCTCCTACACCGTGAAGGATTTGAGTTTCTGTTCCCCCATTAAAATCTCCATGCGTTCCTGTTCCTGACATAACAATCCGTTCAATGATTTCGTCATTCAGCACATTGTATTTACCATAGTGGGCAATTAGCATATCCACACGCTTATTAAAATCCTTTAGAGAATCTTCTTCTCCATAAGCTTTAAGTGTATTTCCTCTTGCTACTATTTTAATTTTAGGATAAAAAGTACGGAGTTTGGCAATATTCGAATTCTGTCCCCCAAAAAAATCTTGTGGATTTAGTTCTGAAAGATCAATTTTTATTTCATTCAAAGGTTACTCGGTTAAAATAAATTAATTTTGCTTGTGGCACTTTGTGCCGTGTATAAAATTAGAATAATTTTAGTTAATTTATCAGAGAAAAATAACTTTATGGTCCAGGTAACCTTAACGACAGATTTTGGACTTAAAGATTATTCAGTCGCGGTGATCAAAGCTGCCTTATTGGATCAAATTTCTGAGGTTAATATTATTGATATTACGCATGAAATAAGTCCCTATAATCTTACAGAAACAGCTTATATCATAAAAAATGTTTATGCAGCGTTTCCCAAAGGCAGTATTCATATTATAGGTGTAGAATCTGAATTAACTCCAGAAAATATTCACATTGCAATGCAATTGAACGGTCATTTTTTTATTGGAGCTGACAATGGAATATTTTCTTTGATCAAAGAAGACATTATGCCTGAAAAAATTGTGGCCATCACCATTCACAACAAAGTGAATACCTCTTTTCCTGTATTGGATGTTTTTGTTCAGGTTGCTGCTCATATTGCTAGAAAAGGAACTTTAGAAGTCATCGGTAAACCAATTCAAAAAATCAAAGAACTAACAGATATCAAACCTGTCATTAATACCGAAAGAAATCAAATTATTGGAAGTGTTATTTATATTGACAACTATGGAAACGTGATTACTAACATTACCCAAAAATTATTTAAAGAGATTGGGAAATCAAGAGATTTTACGATTTTTGCTAGAACAGTAAAGTTTAAAGAAATACATTCCAGCTACAGTGAAGCAATAGACTTTAGTATTCCAAAAGAGCTGCGTGAAGAAGATGGAAAAAAAGTAGCTTTGTTTAATGTCGCAGGACATTTAGAATTAGCCATTTATAAAAGTAATCCAAATACAGTTGGTAGTGCGAGTTCACTATATGGGTTGGATTACAGAGATTTAATCACCATTCAATTCGAATAAGAATGTGGAGCATTGCTAAAAGAGAATTGCGTTTTTATTTCAGTCAACTAACGGGTTACCTTCTTGTAGGGAGTTACTTATTGATCACTGCTTTATTCTTGTGGTTCTTTAATACACCTTATCATCTACTATATACTGAATTGGGTGATTTCAATTCATTTTTTGAATTTACACCCCTTCTTTTTCTCCTTCTTATTCCAGCATTAAGCATGCGAACTTTTGCAGAGGAATCTTCAAAAGGCACTCTCGAAATTTTATTGACAAAGCCTTTAAGCCCAGCTACTATTTTTGGGGGAAAGCTTTTAGGAGTTTTTTTTATCCTTTGTATTGCAATTCTTCCTACCCTACTCCATGCCTTTGCTCTGGAGAGTCTCTTGCAGGAAGATTCTAGACTAGATTGGGGGATGCTTTTCAGCTCTTATTTTGCACTATTGCTATTGGCGCTTCTATTTATTGTCAGCTCACTTTGTGCTTCATTACTATTTAACAATCAAATTACCGCCCTTTTAGCTGGTATACTGGGCTGTTTCATCCACTTCTACCTTTGGTCGTTTTTAGCTGATTTTACCTCCATTACTTGGTTATATAAAGGAATTAATAGTTTGGGAGCTCAACTTCATTACAGAAGTTTGAGTAGAGGTGTACTTTTCTTAGAAGATCTAATCTATTTTGCAGGCTTTATATCAGTATTTTTCTACTTTGGTGTTGAACTCATTCAAAACAAAAAAAGATAGAATGTTAAAACTCCTAAAAAAACCTATTCTTTTTTTGGCACTTTGCTTTTCGCTTATGGCGCTGAGTTTACAGTTTGGAGTGCGACTAGATTTAACTTTAGACAAACGATATAGCCTTTCTGAAAATTCAATCAAACAATTACAACAATTAAAAGAACCTATTCGAATTGATCTTTTTCTAGATGGAGAACTCCCTGGATTGTATCGAGAGTTGAGAAATGAGCTCGACGTTTTTCTGATTCAACTTGAACATTATTCGGATAAATTAATCGTTCAATACAACGATCCATTTGAAATAGGATCTACAGAACAGGTGATTCAGGAAATGCAACGCTATGGTATGAATCCTGAGATCGTAGTTGAAAACAAAGACGGGCAGCGGAGTGAAAGCATTGTTTTCCCTTGGATGATCATCAATTATGGCGAGGCCTCTGAACGTGTTCCTTTGCTTCAAAAACAATTGGGAGATACTGAAAGTGATAAAATTGCAAGATCATTACAACAAATGGAATACCTCATCATGGATGGTATTTATAAAGTCAGCCTCAAAGAAAAATCAAATATTGCCGTACTGACATCTCACAAAACTTCCGATCAAATTAAAATCGCAGATTTATTACAATCCCTAAAATCCTATTATAATTTAGGGTCTTTTGATTTAAAAAATCCTGGGGTAAGTTCCGAACAGAGTTTAAAAAATCTTAACAGATTCGATGTTTTGCTGGTAAGTAATCCAAATGAATCCTTTTCATCATCAGAGAAATATATTTTAGATCAATACGCTTTACAAGGTGGAGGAATTTTATGGCTTGTAAACGGAATAGGAATTGATAGAGACAGTCTATTCAATAGCGCAGGTAAAGCCTATGGTTTTCCTTTGGAATTGAATTTAGATGACTATTTTTTCCACCAAGGAATTCGAATCAATAAAGAATTGGTTCAAGATTTATACTGTGCTCCTATAGTCTTGGCTGCTGGTGAGCAAAACAATACACAATACGTTCCCTATCCTTGGCCCTTTTATCCGCTGCCAACTCCTGAATCAACGCTTATTGGACAGGATATCGGACCAGTACTCACCCAATTTATTAGTCCAATTGACTTAATCGATAATAACTTGAAAAAAATTAGTTTGCTTCAAAGTTCAAAATTCACAAAGAGTTCTGGAGTCCCAACACTGGTATCATTTGAACAAGCAACACAAAAGATTAAGCCAAGTCGTTATAATGAGAGTTCAAAAAATCTTGGTGTATTGATAGAAGGTGAACAAAGCTCCCTCTATACTAATCGTGTCAAACCCTTTAAACTTGCTGAGCATCTCCCCAAGGGTTCCATAAAAATGGTTGTTTTTGGAGATGGGAATTTAGCTGAAAATCAGATTGATAAAGGCACACCCCTCCAACTTGGATACGATAAATGGACAAATAATTTTTATAACAATAAATCACTTCTCCTTAATGCATTTCACTATCTAAGTTCGAATCCAGAACGTTTGATGATTCGTCAGAAACAATGGGATTTTGCCTTTTTAGATCCTCAAAAAATTGAAACCAGAGGGTTTTTGTGGAAAATTATGATGCTCTTTATTCCAGTCCTAATTTCTCTTATTTTTGGATGGCTTAGTCAAAGAGGAAGAAGTAAACAAATCGTGTGAAACTGTTGATAAGTTTGTTTTAAGAATCAAAGCATTTCAAATATATTTGGTAACAAGTTGAATAACCTTTTTTATTGGGGTTTTACCCACTCAATAATTCGCGTTTTTTCAAGTTGAAAATTAATTAACACCCAATTACAAATGAAATTTATCGTTTCCAGTGCAGCACTTTTAAAAGAACTTCAAATGATTGGAGGAGTCATTAATAGTTCTAACACGCTTCCCATTTTAGATAATTTTTTATTTGAAATCAACAATAGCACATTAACCCTTTCAGCTTCAGACCTAGAAACTACTTTCAGCACCCGATTAGCAATTGAATCGGAAAGTACAGGGATGCTAGCATTACCAGCGCGACTATTGTTAGATACGCTTAAAACTTTTCCTGAACAACCCCTGACTTTTATTAAGACGGACAAAAATACAGTTGAAATTAGTGCCAATAATGGAAAATATGCTGTGGCTTATGTTCCCGGAGAAGAGTTTCCGAAAACAGCACAAATTACCGATGCTAAAACTACTACCGTTCAATCAAGTTTATTATATACTGCAATAAACAGCACGCTTTTTGCCAGTGGTAATGATGACTTAAGACCTGTAATGAGCGGAGTTTTCTTTCAGTTTTCAAATACTGGTCTCACTTTTGTTGCCACAGATGCACATAAATTAGTAAAGTACACTCGAACGGATGCCACTTCGGAGGTAGTCTCTGAATTTATTATGCCCAAAAAGCCACTTCAATTACTTAAAGGAATTTTACAAGGGGTAGCAGATGAAATAACAATCCAATACAACGAAACTAATGCTCAATTTACTTTCGGTGATTCATTATTGACTTGTAGGTTAATTGATGGTAAATATCCTAACTATGAGGCAGTTATACCAAAAGAAAATCCAAATCAAATGCAAGTTGGTCGAACCAACTTTCTTAATTCCGTCCGCAGAGTAAGTATTTTCTCCAATAAAACGACACACCAGATCCGTTTAAAAATTGCTGGAGCAGCACTTCAAATTTCAGCTGAAGATTTTGATTATAGCAATAGTGCTGAAGAACGTTTGGACTGTGATTACCAAGGAGATGATATGCAAATTGGATTTAACTCTCGATTTTTAATCGAAATGCTTAACAATATGGATTGTGATCAGGTAAAACTCTCCATGTCTCTTCCAAATCGGGCTGGAATTTTAACACCTATGGATCACACAGTAGAAGGCGAAGACATTACTTTACTTGTAATGCCCGTCATGCTAAACGATTAATTTTAGGATGCGGTAACTGACTCAGACAATCTTTTGTACGTTCCGTTTTCAAGTTTTTCACGAATCCCTGCAAATGCATCAAGTGTGATTTGTACATCCTCTAGATTATGAGTTGCTGTAGGAATCAATCTCAATAAGATTAATCCTTTTGGTATAACAGGGTACACTACTATAGAACAAAAAATTCCATAATTTTCTCTCAGATCTTTGACCAATGCCATGGCCTCTGGAATACTCCCTTTAAGATAAACTGGGGTAACACAACTCTGGGTTGTTCCTATATCAAACCCTTTTTCTTTAAGTCCGTTTTGCAATGCATTAACATTTTCCCAAAGCTTGGCTTTTAATTCAGGTCTGGTACGAAGCATTTCAAGTCGTTTTAAAGCACCTTTAACTAACTGCGACTGCAATGATTTTGCAAACATCTGCGAACGCATGTTGTACTTTAAATAATCTATAATTTCTTTATCTGCAGCAACAAAGGCACCTGTTGACGCCATAGACTTGGCAAAAGTGGCAAAATAGACATCAATTTGATCTTGAATACCTTGCTCGTTTCCTGCTCCTTTTCCATTCTCTCCTAAGGTTCCAAACCCGTGAGCATCGTCGACTAAAAATCGGAAATTATATTGTTTTTTTAAAGCAGCAATTTCTTTTAGTTTCCCTTGCTCCCCACGCATACCAAATACTCCTTCAGAAATCACTAGAATACCTCCGCCAGTTTGTTCTGCAACTTTTGTAGCGCGCTTTAAATTCTTTTCTAAACTTTCTACGTTATTATGTTGGTAAGTGAATCTTTTTCCGATATGAAGACGTACACCGTCTACTATACAAGCATGAGCATCCACATCATAAACAATAACATCATCTTTACTAACTAAAGTGTCAACAGTAGATAAAATACCTTGATAACCAAAATTGAGCAAATAAGCGGCCTCTTTATCGACAAAACTGGCCAGTTCATTTTCTAACTGTTCATGAAGATCTGTATGCCCAGACATCATTCTTGCACCCATTGGATAAGCTGATCCATATTCAGCAGCAGCTTCAGCATCTACTTTTCTGATCTCTGGTAAATTTGCCAGTCCAAGATAGTCATTGACGCTCCATGTGATAACCTCTTTACCCTTAAATTTCATTCGATTAGAAATGGGACCTTCAAGTTTAGGAAAAACAAAGTATCCTTCAGCTTGTGAAGCCCATTTTCCCAAAGGCCCTTTATTTTCATGTATTCTATCAAATAAATCTCTCATTACTTAGAAGCTTTTTCTTTAATATATTTAATAATATGTTGTGATTCATTTGAGGCATCAAAAAAACCTTGCTCGGCCATCCAATCTTCACTGTAAATTTTACTCAGGTAACGTGATCCATGATCCGGAAAGATGACAACTACTTTACTGTCTTTTTTAAAATAATTTTCTTCAGCCAGTTGATAAACAGCCTGCATGGCTGCACCAGAAGTATAGCCAACAAACATTCCTTCAGATCGTGTTATTTTTCTGGCAGTATGGGCACTTTCTTCATCTGTAACTTTAACAAAATGATCAATGAGATCAAAGTGAGTCGCAGTAGGAATCAAGTTTTTTCCTAAACCTTCAATCCTGTATGGATATATCTCTTTTGGATCTAATTCCTGGGTTTCATGGTATTTTTTTAGAACAGAACCATAGGCATCAACCCCAATAATTTGGATGTTTGGATTTTGCTCTTTTAAGTATTTTGCACAGCCTGAAATAGTTCCCCCTGTTCCGCTACTAGCCACTAGATGAGTTATTTCTCCTTTGGTTTGATTCCATATTTCAGGTCCAGTAGTTCGGTAATGTGCATCTACATTCAAATCGTTAAAATACTGATTGATGTAAACGGATTCTTTTGTTTCAGAATGCAAGCGTTTGGCTACTTGATAATACGATCTTGGATCATCTGCAGCAACATTAGCTGGGCATACATGAACTTGTGCACCCATAGCACTCAACATATTTATTTTATCTTTTGAAGATTTTGAACTCACAGCTAGAATACAGTTATATCCTTTTATCATAGAGACCATTGCTAGACTAAATCCTGTATTTCCTGAAGTTGTTTCGATTATTGTGGCTCCTGGCTTTAAAATCCCTTGCTTTTCTGCTTCGTCAATAATATGAATGGCAATTCGATCTTTGTTAGAATGACCCGGATTGAAACCTTCAAACTTTGCGAAAAAATCCCCTTTTAAGCCCTCAGCACTGTTATTCAATTTTATAAGGGGGGTGTTACCTATCAATTGAAGTATATTTTGATGGGTATTCAAAGATTGATTCATGCTTAAAGTTTAATATACTGCTGCAAATTTAATAAAAAAAATTAGTCTATCTTTCCTTCAAGCTGTAAGATAAAAGTATATTGCTTTGCTGTATCTTTCAATGCATCAAAACGTCCTGAGGCACCACTGTGACCTGCATCCATATTTGTGTCTAAAAACAAAACATTAGTATCTGTCTTTAGATCCCTCAGCTTAGCCACCCATTTAGCTGGTTCCCAGTATTGAACCTGAGAATCATGATAGCCTGCCGTTACTAACATATTAGGATAGTATCCTTCTTTTAACTGATCATAGGGAGAATAAGAGAGCATATATTCATAAGCCTCCTTCTCGTTTGGATTACCCCACTCATCGTATTCACCTGTAGTTAGTGGGATTGTATCATCCAACATAGTTGTAATTACATCAACAAAAGGTACTGCTGCAGTAACACTTCTGTACAGCTCTGGCGCATCATTTACAACTACACCCATTAACAAACCACCTGCGGATCCGCCTATGGCATGTAAATGTGAGGGGCTGGTCATTTTAGAATCAATAAGATGTTTGGAAACATCTACAAAATCATTAAAAGTATTTTTCTTTTTAAACAATTTTCCATTTTCATACCACGATCTACCCAAATACTCCCCACCTCTAATATGAGCTATTGCGAAAATAAATCCACGATCTAGCAAACTCAGTCTAGTGGATGAAAATCGAGGATCCATAGTCGCACCATAAGAACCGTAAGCATAAAGATAAATGGGGGTGTCTTCAGAGGGTTTTGTGTCTTTATGATAAACCATAGAAACAGGTACTTTTACACCGTCTCGAGCTACAGCCCAAATCCGCTTTTCCAAATAATTTTCAGGGCTAAAACTATCATCCATCACCTCACTTTGCTTTAATAAAACCCGCTCTTGTGTTTCCATATCGAACTCATATACACTGTTTGGAGTTCGTAAAGAGGTAAAACCAAAACGAAATTTAGTAGTGTCAAAACTTGGATTAAATCCGCCATATACACTGTAGGTTTCTCCATCTACTGGAAGAAAATATTCTAAACTACCGTCCCATCTCTGAATTTTAATGGCTGTAAGTCCATTTTGACGCTCAGTAATCACAAAATAATCTTTAAAAATTTCAAAATCTTCAATCAAAACTTCCTCTCTGTGGGGATACAAATCTTCCCAATTTTCTATACCTGGAGTTGTTATTGGTACTTTGGAAATCTTATAGTTTTTGGCGTTATCATGATTTGTCAGGATATAAAAATGATCTTCATATTGAGCAACACTGTACTCTAAACCTCTTATTCTAGGCTGAATCATTTGAAAGGTTCCTAAAGGGGTTGTTGCGTCCAAAAACTGACTTTCTGTGGTAAGGGTGCTGTAAGAAGAAATCACAATGTATTCTGTGGATTTTGTCTCACGAACACTCACTGAAAAGGTATCATCTTTTTCATGAAAAACTAAAGTGTCTTTTGCTAAAGGGTCTTCAATATTATGAAGGTAAACCCATTCAGATCGAAGGGTTTCAGTATTTTTTTTAATATAAAAAAAGTGTTGGTTGTCTAATGCCCAAGCGGATTCACCAGTCCCATTTTTGATTTTAGTAGGTAGTTCTTCTCCAGTAATTAAATCTTTTACATGAAGTGTATACTTACGTCGTGATTCTAAATCTAATCCGTAAATTACTTTAGTGTTGTCCGGACTAATGTTAATCCCTACTAATTTAAAATAATCATGACCTTCAGCCATTTGATTACAATCAAATAAAATTTCCTCAACAGCAGTCAGAGAATCTTTTTTTCGAGTATAAATGGGATATTGTTTCCCTTTTTCGTAACGCGTAATGTACCAATATTGATTATAGAAATACGGGACTGAATTGTCGTCTTCTTTGATTCTACTTTTTAATTCCTCAAAAAGATCTTTGCGGAAAGACTCTGTGTCCTGAGTCATTTTTTTATAGTAATCGTTTTCCCGTTCCAAATAATCAATCACTTCAGGATTCTCTCTTTCTCGCATCCAATAGTATGGGTCTATTCGAATATCTTCGTGCGATTTGAGTTGGAAGGGATTTTTTTCAGCATCTGGAGGCTGAATATTAGTGTCAAAATTCATGGGTACATTGTTTTTACATGCTGAAAATAATGCTACAAAAATCAACATTTGAATTAAGTTAACTTTATTCATTTGAATTCATTTTGGTTAAAGTTGTTAACACATATTCGTGTTGTTCTTCCGTATAATCACGGTGAGTTACCATACGGAGTTTTCCTTTGCCTAAAGCAATTAATAAAATTCCTTCTTCTTTCATTTTAAGAATAAAATTTTGTTCTTCTTCTCCGGGTTTTAATGCAAAAATCACAATATTGGTTTCTACGGGTTCAACCGATGCAACAATAGAAGAATCTTGAAGAACAGCAGCAATTTCAGCAGCTTTTCGATGGTCATTCCTTAAATCTGAACGATGGTTTTTCAAAGCAAAACTTGCTGCTGCAGCAAGATAGCCAGCTTGACGCATACCTCCCCCAAGTACTTTACGAATTCGAAGGGCTTTTTCAATAACCGCATGTGACCCTACTAAAACGGAGCCAACTGGGCAACCCAATCCTTTACTAAAACATAAGGAAAGAGTATCGAATACAGCGCCATAATCCTTCGGGGTTTCATTACTTACTTCTAAAGCATTCCACAACCGAGCCCCATCTAAATGCAAAGCCAATTCATTTTGATCACATAGAGCTCTAATTTTTAGAATCTCATCAAAATCATAAACAGCACCACCTCCTTTATTTGTTGTGTTTTCCAAACTGACCAAGGTCGTTTTAGGACTGTGATAAAAATCAGGAGGATTAATAACGTCCGCTATCTGGTTAGCGTTTATCCTTCCTCGATCTCCTTCTATTAGTCTACACGAAACCCCAGAATTAAAACTGACTCCACCTCCTTCATAATGATAAACATGTGAATAATGATCGCAAATCAATTGCTCACCAGGCTGGGTATGTAATTTGATCGCTGTTTGATTTGTCATAGTTCCTGAGGGAAAAAACAAGGCTGCTTCTTTTCCAAAAAGTGTGGCTACTTCTTCTTCTAAAGCATTTACGGATGGATCTTCTTTAAAGACATCATCTCCTACAGAAGCTAACGACATAGCTTCTAACATAGCTTTAGACGGTTTGGTAACGGTATCGCTGATTAAATTGACTTGCATACTATCTATTCATCACAAGAAAATGATCCAATAGGCGAACCGTCAGGTAAACGCTTAGAAACCGGTGGTACAAAATCCTCAGGATCATCAAAATAATTATCAATTTCAGTACGGTATACCGGCCCAAATCCAGTGTCTGACTGACCTGCCAACCATTGGTCTAAACCTATTAAGGATTTATGAACTATAGCCTTCACGATTGCATTGGATTCAGGATGTTGTCCCAAATGCATTATCTGCTTTAAAAGATTTGCTTTTACAAGGTCATTCAACTGTTGTTCGTGTCCATCTCTAAAACGTACTTTAAAATGGTTGTTAATTAAAGTATCCAAAGTTTCTTTTAAACTCAGTTGATTGGAATCAAATCCGAACTGTGTTACGAGTCTGTTGGCTCTTTCTGGATGAAGTAGCATCCCAAGGAGGGCGTTGCTTAAACTGTTTGCTATTCCCAGATAGTCAAAGGTAACCCCATTTTGTGATAGAAAGTTTTCTCGGGTCCGAGGATTTGAAAATGAACGAGGGGGCAATAAGGTTCTGAGATGTTCAGGAATTTTTAATGACTCCGGTAATAGGGCATTAGAATACGCATTTAAGGCATTACGTTGATCGGTTGCATTCACAACTTCCACCCTATATTTAATGGGTCCTTTAACTGCATAATCATAATCTAATCCACCTATCAATTTGACTACAGCTTCAATCTGATAGCGGTGAAGAAGGTACATAGGTACCATTCTATCCTCTAAAGTACTGTATGGCTCTCCTACTCTTATGTGCTCTAAAGAAAATTGGTTTAGCGCAATTTCACGAATCTTCATCAAATTATATAATTCTTCATAAGCGGAACTCCCATTGTCCCACAAATGAGCTTTTGGATGAGCACTTCCAACTGGACGTGCATCACTATCGCTAATAAATCGATGCCCTTCGCGAACACTATTCTCTAAAATAGCATTCAATGACTGCGTTTCATCTGTCCCTTCTGGGAAATCACTATATGCATAGGCTACACTGACTTTATCCCAAGTTCCAATTCCAGTCTCATAAGCGTTTTCATAGTTTATTTTTCCATCGTCTACAGATAAATTTGGATGAGGATAATCCATTACCGAAGTACGGTTTTTCGCACTTGCAGCAAAATTATGAGCAAATCCAAGAGTGTGTCCTATCTCGTGTGCAGAAAGTTGTCGGATTCTAGCTAAAGCCAATTCCAATGCCTTATTTTCCTTATTACTATTTTCTGCAAAAGGTGCATTAGTTAATCCTAGGGCAATCATAAAATCTTGTCGGATTCTAAGACTTCCAAGGCTCACATGACCTTTAATAATTTCTCCCGTTCGGGGATCAGCGACACTAGAACCGTAGCTCCATCCTCTTGTAGAGCGATGAATCCATTGAATTACGTTATAACGAACATCTAAAGGGTCTGCATCGTCTGGTAAAATCTTTACTTGAAAAGCATTTTTGAAACCGATACTCTCAAAAGCTTGATTCCACCAACTTCCGCCTTCCAACAAAGCTGAACGAACTGGTTCGGGTGTTCCATTATCTAAATAATAAATTATGGGTTCTACAGCTTCACTAATTGCAGCATTAGGATCTTTTTTATCTAAACGGTGACGGTAAATCACTTGTTTTTTCGTCGATGTACTTACAGGGGTCGTATAATCGTAATAGGTCATGGCATTGACTCCAGAACGTGGATCAAAAATTCGCGTTTTGTAATTACTATCAGGCAAAGCAACAAAAGAATGATGTTGATGCACAGTTACGGCATCTGGAGTTGGTGTCACAGAGCGTAACATGCTTCCTGATGCTTCTCCATCAAAAGTTAACATTACATCCAACTCAATATTTAAGGGAAATGCTCTTGTACGCTCTAAATAAATTGCAGACCGACTTTTATCTACGTTAAAACTACCTTCTTTAAGTCGTTTAAGACGTTTTGAAACCCCATGTGCATCCTGCATTAAAAAAGGAGTTAAATCAATTAGGTAACTGTTGTCAGTCAAAGTTTCCTCTATTGGAAAACCAAACAAGACCGATTTGGCAAAAGCTTCTTTAATGGAACGCTGTTCTAAAGGATTCTCTGAAGAAGACCGATAGCGCAAGTTGGGTTGAATTAACAACAATTTATTTCCTGCTTTTGAAAAATAAACCACCCGTTCGTTTCCTAACTGCCCTCTATCCAAACCGATATCATTGTTTCCAATACCTTGGCTCAAACTATTTACATAAAGAAATTCTTCCTCTGTATTACTTACTTTTAAATAAATTTTGTCTGATTTTGGGCTGTAATAAAAATCAAAATAACCTGAATAAGGCCTCGTATTATCGATGATTGAAACTCCTTTTGTTTCTTTATTTTTATTATTCTTGACCTGTGCTTGAGTTCCAATGGAACAAAGGATAAAGCCAAAAATCAACAAGTAATTCCTTTTCATAATACGTTCAATTTGTGAAGTTAAATCTACTAAAAACTATTTATACAGTTTTTGAGTGGAGATTAAAATTATTAACGATTTCAGCTTCAAACATAAAATTCAATAAATGTTTATTCCTTGGTTTATGAACTTTTATAAATCATTTATTTTTGAATAAATCAGGATGAAAAACAAGTTTATTCACTTATTTTTGAACTTACTTTAAAATGCAGTATGATTTCAAACGAGCAGTATAAAAATTTAATGGAACGCCTGGGTGCCTTAAGGCGATATCTTTGACATTGATGCCAAGGAAATAGAAATCCAAAACCAAGAAGAAAAAACACTTGCCCCTAACTTTTGGAACGATCCTAAAAAAGCAGAGCTCCAAATGAAGCAGCTCAGAGGACTTAAAAAATGGGTGACAGACTACCTGTTTATTAAGCAGGGTATTGAGGATCTAGAAGTATTAATGGAATTTGAAAAAAGTGGTGATGTCGAAACTGCTGAAGTAAATGAACAATACCAAACCGTTCTAAGTCGTTTGGAAGATGTAGAGTTCCGAAATATGCTCTCAGAGGAAGGGGATGATCTAAGTGCGGTACTCCAAATCACTGCTGGTGCTGGAGGGACAGAAAGCTGTGATTGGGCTTCCATGTTGATGCGTATGTATCTGATGTGGGGTGAAAAACAGGGGTTCAAAATGAAAGAGCTGAACCATCAGGCTGGTGATGTTGCGGGTATAAAAACCGTAACCATCGAAATTGAAGGGAATTATGCTTTTGGTTGGCTCAAAGGTGAAAATGGAGTCCATCGCTTAGTTCGAATTTCCCCTTTTGACAGCAATGCCAAAAGGCATACTTCATTTGCTTCTGTATATGTGTACCCACTAGTAGATGAAAGTATTGAAATAGAAATTAATCCTGCAGATTTTACATGGGAAACCATGCGCGCAAGTGGAGCTGGTGGTCAAAATGTGAATAAGGTAGAAACCGCCGTTCGACTTCGACACCATCCCACAGGCATTATCATCGAAAATTCAGAGACCCGCTCTCAATTGGAAAATAAAAATAAAGCAATGCAATTATTACGCTCCCAGTTGTATGAAATAGAATTGCAGAAAAAAATGGCCGCTCGAGAGGAGATTGAAGCTTCTAAAATGAAAATTGAATGGGGTTCACAGATTAGAAACTATGTAATGCATCCCTATAAGTTAGTTAAAGATGTTCGTTCACAACATGAAATGACGGATGTAGAAGGAGTAATGAATGGACAGATAGATCCTTTCCTAAAGGCTTATTTAATGTCTGTAGGACAACAACAAACAAAAGACGAATTGTGAGAAAAATAAAGAATATCATTTTTGACCTTGGAGGTGTATTGGTAGATTGGAATCCTGAATATGTTTTTTTAGACGTTTTTAAAGGAGATAGAAAAAAAATGCAATGGTTTTTCGATGAAGTCTGTACTTTCGATTGGAACGAAAATCAAGATGCGGGCTATCCCATAGCTAAAGCTACTGAAGAACGGGTTCAATTATTTCCTGAACACGAAGAATGGATCCGAATGTTTTATGGTCGTTGGGAAAAAATGCTAGGAGGTCCTATAGAAGGAACAGTTGCTATTTTAAAATCCTTAGTTGACAACCCAAACTATCGGGTTGTGGCATTAACCAACTGGAGTGCTGAAACCTTTCCTATAGCTTTAAAACGTTTTGAATTTTTACATTGGTTTGAAGGAATCGTCGTTTCGGGAACTGAAAAAACTCGAAAACCCTTTCCTGAAATATATGAAACTACTTTAAAAAGGTTTTCTTTAGTCCCAGAGGATTCATTGTTTATCGACGACAATAAACGGAATATTGATGCTGCAAATGCATTAGGAATCCAAACCATTCATTTTGAAAATCCAAACCAACTCAAAAAAGCACTTCAAGGCTTTGAGATTATTGCTTGATTATTTTGAGTTCCTCCGAGCTTTTTATTGTACCTGTTAAAATTGAAGAAGCAAAGACATTACAAGCGCTTTCTGTTTTAACTTTTAAGGAGACCTTTGGAGCACAAAATACCAAAGAAAACATGAAAGCTTATCTCGAAGAGCGACTTAGCTTAGAGCAAATAACTTTTGAGTTAGAAGAACCCAATTCAAGTTTTTATTTTGCAATTATCAATAAACAATGTGTGGGCTATTTGAAACTCAACTTCAAAAACGCTCAAAATGAAGATGTTCTAAACAGGCAAGCTTTTGAAATAGAGCGGATTTATATCTTAAGTCTTTTCCAAGGAAAAGGTTTGGGGAGTCAACTTTTTCAAAAAGCAATTGACATAGGGAAGGCTAAAAAATACAATCGTTTGTGGCTTGGAGTTTGGGAATTCAACTTAAACGCATTAGCATTCTATAAGCGTAAAGGGCTAAATGCTTTTGGCAAGCATACTTTTCTATTAGGAAAAGACCGCCAGACAGATATTTTAATGCAATTAGAATTTTAGTTAAAACGGCATATTATCATCATCCCCATTGTCACCAAAGACATCATTTGGATCTTGAAGACTTGTCCTAGGAATATCTGTATCATTTGGATTCATTTTGGATTGGAATTCAAATGGTGAATCAAAAGTATCGAGATCTTCAAACTTCCCTAGATGACCAATAAATTTCATTCGTATATTTTCCAATCCTCCATTTCTATGCTTTGCTACAATAAACTCAGCTTGACCCTGAGACGGGGAGCGCTCGTCGTCATCCCATTCATCTATATTGTAGTATTCAGGACGATAAATAAAGGAAACTATATCAGCATCTTGTTCAATGGCTCCCGATTCCCGAAGGTCTGAAAGCATCGGTCTTTTAGTTCCACCTCTTGTTTCTACAGCCCTAGAAAGCTGGGATAATGCAATTACAGGGATATTGAGCTCTTTAGCCAAGGCCTTGAGGTTTCGTGAAATGGTTGAAATTTCTTGTTCACGATTTCCTGTTTTGGATGATGTTCCAGCTGTCATCAATTGCAAATAATCGACCACAATAAGTTTAATACCATGTTGTGATGATAAACGCCGTGCCTTAGCTCGTAAATCAAAAATTGATAAGGAGGGGGTGTCATCAATGAACAAGGGTGCTTTTTCTAAATCTGTAACCTTTACATTCAATTGCTGCCATTCGTGATCAGCCAGTTTTCCTGTTCTTAGCTTTTCTGAAGAAAGTCCAGTTTCAGAGGAAATCAAACGGGTAATCAACTGAATAGAAGACATTTCTAATGAAAAAAATGCGACTGGAATTTGTTTAGTAACGGCAATGTTTCGTGCCATAGAAAGGGTCAATGCTGTTTTACCCATACCTGGACGTGCTGCAATGATAATCAAGTCACTAGGCTGCCATCCTGATGTGAGTTTATCTAGTTTTTCAAAACCAGTACTTACGCCACTTAGGCCATCTTGCTTTGAAATTTCTTCAATCTTCTTTTTTGCTTCAAGGACTAGATTTTGTGCAGATTCAGATGATTTCTTAATATTCCCTTGTGTGACATCATATAATTTGGATTCTGCTTCATCCAAAAGATCAAATACATCTGTGGATTCTTTATAAGCACTTTCAATAATCTCATTCGAGATTTTAATCAAACTTCGCTGGATATATTTTTGAAGTATGATTCTTGCATGAAATTCAATATGAGCAGAAGAAGCAATTCGCTGTGAGAGTTGAACTAAATAAAACTCTCCACCTACAGATTCTAATTTTCCATTCTTTCGAAGTTCCGAAGAAACAGTCAACAAGTCAATCGGTTGAGAATCTTGAAAAAGTTGGTAAATCGCTTCAAAAATATTTTGGTGTGCAATCTTATAAAAAGCGTCTGGTTGTAGTAGGTCGATGACTTCATCCACCCCTTTTTTATCGATAAGCATAGCGCCTAAAACAGCCTCCTCAAGATCCAATGCTTGGGGTGGAATTTTACCCTGCTGCAAGTTTATGACCATAGGATTTTGAGTTTTTGATAACCCAATAGATTGCTTTTTTTCCATGAGCCTAAATTACATGCTTTGATCTAATTTGCAAGGATTTCAATAATGAGAATCTCCTCTAAGTATGAAGAAAATAATGTTTATAAGTAATCAGACAATGTTAACAACCTGAATTTTTCTTAGCCTTTAAAGTTCCCCATTGCAATAAACTTTTCACGACGCTGTTCAATTCTTTTTTGAGGACTTAAACTTTGAATTTTTTTGAAAGCTGTAAGTAGTTCTTTTCTTACTGCTGCATAGGTTGCTTCACGATCATAATGTGCTCCTCCGAGAGGCTCTTTTATGATTTTGTCTATCAGTTTTAATTTTAGCATGTCCTTGGAGGTTAGTTTAAGAGCTTCAGCTGCTGCTTCTTTATGTTCCCAACTTCTCCATAAAATAGAAGAACAAGATTCAGGAGAAATAACAGAATACCATGTGTTTTCCAACATATATATCTGGTCTCCCACACCTATTCCCAATGCTCCTCCAGAGGCTCCTTCCCCAATAATCACTACGATTATAGGAACAGATATCGACATCATTTCATAAATATTTCTAGCAATTGCTTCTCCTTGACCGCGCTCTTCTGCTTCTAAACCAGGAAATGCTCCAGGGGTGTCTACAAATGTAATGATAGGAATACCAAACTTATCCGCGGATTTCATCAAGCGAAGCGCTTTGCGATAACCTTCAGGATTTGCCATACCGAAATTACGATATTGTCTGGTTTTAGTATTGTATCCTTTTTGAGTTCCGATGATCATAAAAGATTGATCCTCAATTTTTCCTAAGCCTCCTATCATGGCTTTATCGTCCATGACATTCCGATCACCGTGAAGTTCTAAAAAGGAATCTCCACAAAGTGCTTTTACATAATCTAAGGTATACGGTCTTGAGGGGTGTCTCGACAACTGAACCCGCTGCCAAGCGGATAAATTTCCGTAAATCTCTTTTTTAGTTTCTTTTAGCTTCTTTTCAATTTGCTCACAGGTCTCAGTTACATCAACATCGCTTTCATCACCGATGATTTTACATTTCTGAAGTTGGTCGTGTAATTCCTTAATAGGAAGTTCAAATTCTAAATATTCCATAGATTAAGTTGTTCAGACAAATGTAAAAATTCTTTACAATTGGCTTTCATTTTCATTAGTTAGTTTTTTTCTTTTAAGATAACCGTTCATTAAAATAGTAGCCAAAATGACTACAAATCCAAGATAAAATCGACTACTCAATAATTCTTCCTCTCCCCACACCGCTAGGGAAAGTAAAATCCCATAAACAGGCTCTAAATTTATAATAACCATGACTGTAAATGGAGATAAATGTTGCATAACACGCAGCGAGATATTGAATGCATAAGAGGTACAAACCAAAGCAATTAATAAAATCCAAAGAAGATCCCAACCTTCTAACTGAAACGCTTCGAGGCTGTACTGCCCCGAAAACAATACAACAAAAACACCAACGATTCCTCCAATCAGCAATTCATAAAACGATAGGGTAATCGGACGGGCTTGAGATACTAACTGGGTGTTTAAAATTGTAAAAACGGCAGAAAGAAAAGCTGATATTAAGGCTACACTTATTCCATATAAATGCTCGTATTCAGCCTGAAAAATAATGCCTACTCCAAAAACAATAAACCCTCCAAATAGCAATTCATAAAGACTTATTTTTCGTTTGTTAATAAGGGGTTCGAGCATGGCAGTAATAAAGGCTCCGGTAGCCATCATGCTCAGTGTTAATGAAACACCCGCAACCTTAATAGCATGAAAAAAAGTAACCCAATGAACACCAATGATAAGTCCTCCTAAAATAACTTTAGGCCAAAGTCCTTTTGAAAGTATAAAATAATTAGAATGGAAAAGTCCAAAAAATACAGCCAATCCCAAACAAGCCAATAACATTCTATACACTACCAAAGGCAAAGCATCCAAAGAACAAAGTGCTCCCAATACAGAAGAAAATCCAAAAATGAATACAATAAAATGATAATGAATAAGACTTTTGTTTCTAACGTTTAGCATGGCGCAATAAAAAGAAAGCCAACACTCCAAAAATCGCCAATGGCAACCAAGCTGCTAAAAAGGGAGGAAAAGTGGATTTGCTAACCAAAACTCCAAAGATTTTATCAAAAAATATGAAAAGAAACCCTAAACTAATTCCAAAAGCCAAATTTACACCCATCCCTCCTCTTCGCTTAAAGGATGCTACTGCAACAGCAATAAGCGTTAAAATAAAAGCAGAAATAGGAATACTCCATCTTTTATGCCTCACCAAAAGGTGATTATTGATCAATATTGAACCACGATCTTTTTCTTCTTGAATAAAATTATTCAATTCCGAAAAAGTTAGGGTCTCAGCCAAATAATTTACTGGTGCTAAATCATTAATTTCAAAATCAAAAACAGTGTCTTTTCTTGAGATTTTTTCATAAAACTCCTGATCTCCTAAAAAGCTCCGCTTACTATAATTGGAAAGCCTAAAAAGAGAATCCTTATCGATCCAGCGAATACGTTCAGCATGAATTTTAAATTCTAAAATGTTCCCATTAAAATGTTCTAAAGTAAAATTGGTTGCTCTTTTTCGGATTGGATCATAGTCATTTACATAAATAAATTCATCTTCATTGATTTGCTGAAAAACTTGACTCGTATTTCTTGCTTCTTTCTTGACAAGATATTTATATCTAAAATCATTAAATCCAAGGTTAGACTTCGGGACTACATACATTCCTGCAAAAAAAGCAAATACCGCAATAAAACTTGCTGCGAATAAAAAGGGTTTTAGATATCTGAAAAAAGAAATTCCAGAACTTAGTATGGCTATTACTTCTGTATTATTTGCTAATTTAGAGGTAAACCAAATCACTGATAAAAAAAGGAAAATTGGAAATAATAAGTTGGCGAAGTACCATGTGAAATCTATATAATATTCCATGATCACTAACAATGGAACTTCATTTTCTTTAAACTTGTCTATTTTTTCGGCTACATCGACCATAATTCCAATAGGAATAAACAAGAGAATCATGACTAAAAAAGTCCCGATATACCTTTTGATAATGTAAAAATCAATCAGTTTCATAGTTACAGTCTAGGCTCCATCTGGCGAACCATTTTGGACTTCCATTGAGAAAAAGTATTTGCTAAGATATGTTTTCTCGCCTCACGAACCAACCATAGATAAAAACTCAGATTGTGAAGTGTAGCGATTTGTTTTCCCAACATTTCATTAACAGTAAACAAATGACGTAGGTATGCTTTAGAATATTCTTGGTCTACAAAACTAGTTCCGTTAGGGTCTAAAGGAGAAAAATCACTTTCCCATTTTTTATTTTTTATGTTGATCGTACCTTCTGAGGTGAACAACATACCATTTCTGGCATTTCGTGTTGGCAAAACACAATCAAACATATCCACTCCAAGAGCAATGTTTTCAAGAAGATTGATTGGAGTTCCTACACCCATCAAATACCTTGGCTTACTTTCCGGTAAAACCTGACAAACTTCATCCGTCATGGCATACATCTCCTCAGCGGGTTCACCTACAGAAAGTCCTCCAATTGCATTTGCTGGAGCATCCATCGAAGCAATAAAATGAGCTGACTCTTTTCTTAAATCGGAATAGACACTTCCTTGAATGATAGGGAATAAAGTTTGCTCGTAATCATAGGTCATTGGAAGTGCAGCATGTGTTTCAACACAACGCTTTAGCCAACGATGAGTTCGGTGCATTGAGGTTTTTGCATAATTGTAATCGCAAGGATATGGCGTGCATTCGTCAAAAGCCATAATAATATCAGCACCGATGGCTCTTTGAATTTCAATAGCACGCTCAGGTGTAAAGAAATGATATGAACCGTCTATATGCGATTTAAACTTAACCCCTTCTTCTTTGATTTTTCTATTGGCAGAAAGTGAATAAACCTGATAGCCTCCTGAATCAGTTAAGATTGGTTTATTCCAGCCCATAAAGGAATGTAACCCTCCTGCTTTTTGTAAAATATCTATTCCAGGTCTTAAATACAAATGATAGGTGTTTCCCAGAATAATATCAGGGTTTACATCTTCTCGAAGTTCACGCTGATGTACCCCTTTTACTGTTGCCGAAGTTCCGACAGGCATAAAAATAGGGGTTTGGATTTGTCCATGATCAGTTGTTATGGTTCCTGCACGGGCACTTGACTTTGTATCTGTAGTATGAAGCTCAAATTTCATTGGGCGTAAAGATACTATTCTACGATAATATTTACTGGGCTTTTTAAGTGTTAATTATTATTTTAAAATCACTTAAAATTCTCCTTTGAAAAAGGTATCATAAGGGTTACTTTTACCAAAATTTAAAATTTATGTCAAATCGTGATTCATTGGAAAAAACAACCATCCAAGTCCGTAGAGATATTTTACGAATGGTTCACAAGGTCAATTCAGGACATCCTGGAGGATCACTCGGCTGTGCCGAATTTTTTGTTGCCCTTTATTTTGAAATAATGGATAATAAAATTCCATTCTCTATGGATGGAAAAGAAGAGGATCTTTTCTTTTTATCAAACGGTCATATTTCCCCAGTTTTTTATAGCACTCTAGCTCGAAAAGGCTATTTCCCTGTTGATGAACTCAACACCTTTAGACTAATTGATTCAAGACTGCAAGGGCATCCTACTACTCACGAAGGCCTTCCAGGAGTTCGTGTTGCTTCAGGATCTTTAGGCCAAGGACTCTCTGTAGCTATTGGAGCTGCATTGACAAAAAAACTAAATAATGATCCCAAAACAGTTTATGTTCTCATGGGAGATGGTGAATTGCAAGAAGGTCAAAACTGGGAAGCATTGATGTATGCTTCAGCGAAAGGAGTGGATAATCTTATTGCGACAGTTGATCTCAATGGAAAACAAATTGACGGGACTACAGATGAAGTTTTAAATTTAGGAGATGTTCGGAAAAAGTTTGAAGCATTTGGTTGGGAAGTCCTTGAATTAGAAGAAGGAAATTCCATCGAAAGAATAATTGAAACCATTCATCTAGCGAAACAAAAACTTGGAAAACAAAAACCCATTGCTATTCTAATGAAAACTGAAATGGGAAATGGAGTTAGTTTTATGATGCATACCCATGCATGGCACGGGAAAGCTCCAAATGATGAACAGTTGGCTATAGCTTTAGCAGAAAATGAAGAGACCTTAGGGGATTATTAAATAATTGAAATGACAGAATACATAAATCAAGGAAGTAACGATACCCGCTCTGGATTTGGAGACGGCTTAACAGAATTAGGAAGAACAAATCCAAACGTGGTAGCACTTTGCGCTGATCTGATTGGCTCTTTAAAAATGCAAACGTTTATAGACGAAAATCCTGAACGATTCTTTCAAATCGGTATTGCTGAAGCAAATATGATGGGGATTGCCGCAGGATTAACTATTGGAGGAAAAATTCCATTTACAGGTACTTTTGCGAATTTTTCTACTGGAAGGGTTTACGATCAAATCCGCCAATCTATTGCTTATTCTGGAAAAAATGTCAAAATATGTGCATCACATGCTGGAGTTACCTTGGGAGAGGATGGAGCAACACATCAAATCCTTGAAGACATCGGGATGATGAAGATGCTTCCAGGAATGACCGTTATCAATCCCTGTGATTACAATCAGACCAAAGCGGCTACAATCGCTATTGCTGAATTTGAAGGTCCTGTTTATCTACGTTTTGGTAGACCAAAAGTTGCTAATTTTACAACTCCTGAATTGGGCTTTACAATAGGAAAAGGAATTTTGCTTCAACCTGGATCAGACGTCACTATCGTTGCTACAGGTCATTTAGTTTGGGAAGCACTTGAAGCTGCAAAAGTTTTAGCTGACAAAGGCGTGAGTGCAGAAGTTATTAACATTCACACCATTAAACCCTTAGACGAAGAAATCATTCTTAATTCTGTTAAGAAAACGGGATGCATTGTAACTGCTGAGGAACACAACTATCTCGGTGGTATGGGTGAAAGTATTGCGGGATTATTAGCGCGTAAACATCCAACACCAATGGAATTTGTCGCTACACATGATACTTTTGGAGAGTCAGGAACACCTGCACAGCTCATGGAAAAATATGGATTGGACAAAAACGCTATTGTTCAAAAAGTAAATGACGTCCTAAAACGATAGGAAATCCCCTAACGATCATTGCTCTAGCTAGTTGGCGTCTAAATAATCGGGTATTCCATCACCGTCAGTATCATCTTGTACACCATCACCATCATTGTCATATTCCTGTGAGGAAGGAATTCCATCTCCGTCGTGATCAGTTTCATTAATCACAAATAAATTTACTTTAAAAATTAATGGAGAATAAGCCGGTATTGATCCTGCTGTACTACTGAAGTAGCCCAATCCAGAAGGGATAAAGAATGCGCCTTGACCATAACCTGAAAACGCAATGGTATTGTCTTCGTTAACAGTATATTCTCCTGCTTTAAAATTAGGCATGGCCTCACGAAACCCTCTAACGACTTGAGTTAGATCGAACCAAACTGGTGAAGTAGATGAGTCAAAAACAAAATTGTTTGTTAAAAGCCCTTCATATGAAAGATAAGTAGAATCTACAGAAGAGGGACTCGCCCCTACTCCTTCTCTAGCAACTAAATAGTAAAGGTTGTGATCAACGAAGCTTCCGTCAGACGTTTTTACACTGATAATTTTTTTAATCACCTGATTAATTAATGGTGTTTTTGTAGAATTATTTCCACTCAAAGTATCAAATACAATTGCATCTTTGAAATCAGGATCCTGAAAATCTTCGTAATTATAATAATGAGATTCCAAAAAAGCTTCAATAGTCTGACTATCTTCAATAGCTTGTTCCTGAACATCACGCTGTTGGACTACTTCCTCCTCCTTTTTACAAGCGGACATTAAAACAACTACAGTAAGTAAGGGTATAAAAATATTTTTCAAGATCAATTATTTTTGGGTGTGCAAGATACAATTTTCCTTTATTTTTGTTGAATTACTAATGTAAGTTTTAACTATGCGTATTGATCAATACTTATGGTGTATTCGTCTATTTAAGTCAAGGAATCTGGCAAGTACGGCGTGCAGAAAAGGACATGTCGTTCTTAATGAGCAAACTGTTAAACCCTCAAGGGAGGTCATGCCAACGGATCAAATCAAAGTGCGTAAAGAGCAAATATGGCGTCAATTAGACGTGATTTCAATACCTAAAAGCAGAGTTAGCGCAAAGATTGTAGGGCTTTATTGTGTGGAAAAAATAGATATAGAAGATCTTGAACGAACACAATTACAACAACTTACAGCTCATGCAAAACGAGATCATGGTAGTGGAAGACCTACAAAAAAAGAACGAAGAGAAATTGACGATCTCAATACAGATATTCCAGAAGAAAGAGAACTTTAAAAAGTAAATTCATGAAGGTACAAGGAGACAAAATTAGAACCAAAGCAGAAATCAAATCAAGCATTCGTAGAATTGCATATCAAATTTATGAAAACAACATAGATGAAGATGTATTGGTTATCATAGGTATTGCGACTAGAGGAAATACCTTGGCAAAGCTATTGGGTAAAGAGCTAGAACAGTGCAGCTCCCTGAAAATTGTATATGCTGAATTAGAAGTAAATAAAGAAAAACCTAGAGATGAAATTCACTGCAGTATTCCAATTGAATCTGTTGAAAATAAATCCATAGTTATCGTAGATGATGTATTGAATACCGGTAGTACACTAATTTATGCCGTAAACTATTTTCTTAAAGTTCCAGTAAAACAAATTAAAACTGCAGTAATGGTGAATAGAAATCACAAAAAATTTCCAATTAAAGCAGATTTTAAAGGTATTTCACTCTCAACTTCTTCAAATGAACATGTTAGAGTAGAACTGGAAGGTGCTGATAGTGGAATTTATTTAAACTAAAACAGATAAAATTTCAGTAACTACAGTTTCTATAGTTTTATCATCAGTTATAATTTGATTTTTCGCCTTTTGATAAAAGGCAGCTCTCTCAAATAAATGCTTCCCAATAAATTCTTTCATTTGATTGGCATCTCCCAAGTGAGCAATCATTGGTCTCATTTTTCGCTGTTCAAATAAGCGATTGGTTAATTCATTGATGCCTGTCTTTAAATAAATAGATTGGACTTCTTGCTTAAGATTTATAAAATCCATAGTATCATAGTAGCATGGCGTCCCTCCACCAAGAGAAATAACTAAAGGATCATTCGTGATCAAAAGCTCTTCCAAACATTTTCGTTCAAGCGCTCTAAAATATAATTCGCCCTTAGTATCAAAAATTTTTGAGACAAAATTATGCTCCCGATTCTCAATATAATCATCCAAGTCAACAAAAGAAATTCCCAACTGTTTTGCTAGCTTAGTTCCTACTGCGCTTTTACCGCTACCCATGTATCCCAAAAGGATAATTTTATTTGATTTCATTATTTTGTTCATGGAGTGTAAATTTATATTAAATCAAGGGGATAAATACATATTTGATAATTATATTTGCACCCTTAAAAAGATTCGGTAGCTCAGTTGGTAGAGCATCTCCCTTTTAAGGAGAGGGTCCTGGGTTCGAGCCCCAGCCGAATCACTTTTATTGACTTGGTAGCTCAGTTGGTAGAGCATCTCCCTTTTAAGGAGAGGGTCCTGGGTTCGAGCCCCAGCCAAGTCACTTCATTGCGCACGTGGCGGAATTGGTAGACGCGCTAGCTTGAGGGGCTAGTGGGATTATTCCCGTGGAAGTTCGAGTCTTCTCGTGCGCACTTCTAAATCATTTCAAATATTTTATTATATTTGAAAAAGCTTTTACTAAGAGATTTGGATATATGAAAAGGATAAAAAGCACTTTTAGCATTAAAAACCTAGAGAACCTCTCTGGTATTAAGGCTCACACGCTTCGCATTTGGGAAAAAAGATATAATCTTCTTGAACCCGAAAGAACAGAAACCAATATAAGACGTTACAGTTTAGAAAGCCTTAAAAGGCTTTTAAATGTTACCCTTCTTTACAATCACGGATTTAAAATCTCTAAGATAGCGAGTCTAAGTGAAGATGAGATACCTGAACTAGTCAGAAGTATTGCCTTGAAATCAAATTCAGAACAAGTCTCCATCAATGCTTTTAAATTGGCAATGATTAATTTTGATTATGAATTGTTTGATAACAATTATAATGAGATTCTTCAGCATCACAACTTTCAGCATGTATTCCTTAATGTATTTATGCCATTGATGCGTGAATTAGGAATCCTCTGGCAAACTGGAGCAATTTCTCCATCACACGAGCATTTTATCACCAATCTTATTAAACAAAAAATTCATTTGCAAACAGAATCGCTTCAACGTATGAAAGCGAGGCGCAATGATCATCCCTCTTTTGTTTTGTTTTTACCCGAAAACGAAATACATGAACTCGGTGTATTGTATTTGAATTATTTAATTCTTGATAGTGGTTATCGTACTATTTTCTTGGGGCAGTCGATTCAAACATCCAGCTTAGAAACACTTTACAGTTACAATTCAGAATTTTATTTTGTCTCCTACCTTACTGTAGAACCTAACAAGGAAGAGATAATGCCTTTTTTAAACGAATTTCACACCAACCTTTTAAAAGGAAGAAACTCTAAATTGCTTTTATTTGGTCCTCAACAGGTAGAAATTGATATTGAAAAACTTCCAGAAAAGATTGAATTGTATCGTTCTGTTGAGTCTTTTACCTCAAAATATCTTGAAGAGACTGTTTTTGTATAATTTTTAGACAAGAGTTACTTACAATTTTGTAGTTTTATTCACTAGTAGAACTATATTCTTGTAATGAAGAAATTATTTGACCAAGTTTCAGAGGACTGTAGTAAAATTGTTACCAATTCTTACAGTACATCCTTTTCTTTGGCCACAAAAATGCTGCATCCATCAATAAGAAACCACATATACAATATATATGGGTTTGTGCGGTTTGCTGATGAAATTGTAGACAGTTTTCACAATTATCCTAAAGGACCCCTTTTAGATCGATTTGAAGAAGATCTGTTTTATAGCTTAGAGCACAAAATAAGTTTAAATCCTATCCTAAACTCATTCCAGAATACAGTAAATACATTTGCTATTGATCTTGAGTTGATCCATGCATTCTTGAGAAGCATGCGATGGGATCTTGATAAAAAAGTCTATGCTACACAGAAAGAATATGAAAGTTATATCTATGGCTCTGCAGATGTAGTTGGTCTTATGTGCCTAAAAGTGTTCGTTAAAGGAGATGAAAAAAAGTATCTTGATTTACAAGCTCCAGCTATGGCATTAGGTTCTGCTTTTCAAAAAGTAAACTTTTTAAGAGATTTAAAAGATGATTTTCAAGGACTGAATCGTACTTATTTTCCAAGTGTTAATTTTAATGAATTTGATGAGCAATCAAAATCAAAAATTATCAAAGAAATTGAAGCTGATTTTGAGCATGCTATGATTGGAATTTTTAAACTTCCAACTGAAGCACAATTTGGAGTTTATACTGCCTACAAATATTACAGTAAGTTACTGAAGAAGCTTAAAAAAACCCCTTCTGTACAGATTCAAAACGCAAGAATACGTGTTCCCAATTATCAGAAAATGAGTATTTTTGCTAGTAGTTATTTAAAATATAGATTGAACATACTTTAAAAGAAACTCAAATGACTTTTCTGTGGATTGCTACCTTGATTTTTACATTCTGTTTCATGGAATTCATGGCATGGTTTTCACACAAATACATTATGCATGGTTTTTTGTGGTCTTTACACAAAGATCATCATATTAAAGATCATGATTCTTGGTTTGAACGCAATGACCTATTTTTTATTTTTTACGCTCTTGTGAGTTCTGGATTTGTTATTCTTTGGGGAGAAGCAAACTTTTGGCCTGGCCTTCCCATTGCACTAGGAATTTTTATGTATGGACTAACTTATTTCTTAGTTCATGATATTTTTATTCATCAGCGTTTTAAGTTGTTCCGAAATGCAAATGGAAAATATGCTAGAGGAATTCGAAGAGCACACAAAATTCATCATAAAAACATTCATAAAGGTGAAGGAGAATGTTTTGGTATGTTGTGGGTCCCTATAAAATATTTTAAATAGCGCTTTTAAAGCTTGAGCCAATTGTTGTTAAAATCACAAGAGCGATTGTCCTTATTCACATAGATATAAGTAGATTCAATTTTTTCTTGCATCCAATCTTGAATCGCTTTTAGCTGTTTCTCTTTCAAAGCTAGAGATTTTATCCTAACATAATCTTTAGAATAATCAGCTTTATGCTCATCAAAACGATTACTAACTTTTAGAATTTTATACTTTTTAAGCCCGGAACGATCTTCTTCCATCAAAGGGGAAGTAATTTCTTGATCCTCCAAATTTCTGATCTGACTAAAAAGCACAGGATCAAGATTGGTAAGCTCAAAACGTGTATCTCCCGTTTGTGGATTAATCAATACTCCTCCGTTAAACTTAGTTTCCTTTTCATCAGAAAATGCCAAAGCTGCATCTCTAAAAGTAATATCCCCATCAATGATTCTAGTTCTGAGGGTGTCTAACTTATTTTTAGCTTCTTGAAGTTGCTCTGGTTCAATTCTAGGGGTTAACAGTATGTGACGAACATCAACTTCCTGCCCACGTATTTTATCCACCATCAAAATGTGCCATCCAAAATCGGTTTTAAAAGGTTCTGAAATTTCTCCCTCTTCCAAACTGAAGGCTTCATCTCTAAATTCTTTTACCATCTGAGGCCGTTTTCTGTTGAGCGTATATTTCCCTCCAGAAGACCTAGAGCCAGGATCCTGAGAATACAATACAGCCTTAGACCCAAAACTTGCACCTCTCTCTAACACATCCTCTTTGAAAGAACGCAACTGACTTATAATTCTCTCCTTTTCACTTTCACTCACTTCTGGTTCTACAACAATTTGAGAAATTTCTAATTCTGTTCCAAAAGTGGGTAAATCAATTGAAGGAATGGATTCGAAGAAAATCCGTACCTCTTCGGGAGTCACTTCAACATTCTCAACTATTTGAGACTGCATCATTGATGAGAGTTTTTGAACTTTATTGATTTCAAAAATTTCTTGTCGAAAAGCTGCTTCGTCGTCTTTATTATAAAACTCCAATACTTTTTCAATACTTCCTAACTGATTTGTAAAATTATCAATAATCTGATCTACAGTAGAATAAATCTCTTCTGAACTCACCTCAAGACTATCTTGAATTGCATGGTGAGCATAGAGCTTGTCTTCCATTAGTTTTCCTAATAACTGACAATTCGAAACTCCTTTCAAATCAATTCCTTGAGACTTCATCTCGAGTATGGTTTTGTCAATGTCCGAATCCAAAATTACGTAGTCTCCAATTACAGCAGAAACACCATCAATTTTAATCCGATTTGCTAAATTATCTTGTGCCTTAAGTCCTATAGATGAGACAAAGAAAGCTAGAGCTAAAAAACTAATAAATTTCATAGGTTTTTGATTTAATGGCATCTTGTATAAGGTCTTTTTCAAATTCTTTTTTGAACTTTAATTTTCTTTGATTTCGTATGATATTTTTGATTGTGGCCTCCAAAATTATGCGTGGAGCAGTTTCTCCTTTTTCTAAAAGATCATTTACATAGAACAAATATACTCCCAATGAATCTTCAACTCTAAACAATTGTGATTTTTTTAAATATTTATCTGCATTATCCGTATTTAAAAAACTCACTTCTGATAGTAGTTCTCTTTTATTTAACCACAAACTGTCTGCTAAGTTAAAATTGTAATATTGAAACGATAAAGAGTCTAAGAAGTGTTGATCAAAAGAATTAAAACGTTCAAAACTTCTTTGTATCTCTCTTTGGTCTACATTATCAGGTGGCAAATGGATATAACGTGTTTGAAACAGCGGAGCATTCAATTTAAAAACTCCATCGTTTTTCATGATAAATGAATCAATCTCCTGATTTGAGATTTCAGATTCCAAAGTTGAGTTTACAACAGATTGGATGTAAGAGTTTGTGTATAGTTCCAAACGGTATTGATTGATCAGTTTCTCCAAAGATTGAATTTTTTTGTCGGCAAGATTTGTTTCTGCTAACTGAACCAATAATTGACTCTTTGCCCAAGTATCTATAAAATTTCTTGTTTTTAATAAACTGTCATTAGTATCGCTAAAGGATGTTATTTCATTATTTACATCTGAAGCATAGAGATAGACATTTCCAACTCTTGCAACTACCTTTTCCTCCGATGGAGTCCAATTCAAACAAGATTGAAATCCTATTACTGAAATTAGAATCAAGAATCTCATACTAAATGCAACGAAAAAAGAGCTAAATATTGTGCTCTTATTAACATTTTTATAGTTTATTCTTAATAAGTGTCTTATTGTATTGATTTTCAGTGATTTAATTTGTTTAAAAAATTTTAATAACTCGTTAATAATTATTAAATTGTACAAAAATTTACAACTCTTTTGAAGCGTTTCATTTTTGTTTTATTTATTATACTAAATGTTACTTCTGTAGAAGCAGGTTTTCATCTCCCCTCACCTAGCTTAATTGAAATTACTCAAACCACTCCAAAAGCAGCTTATATTTCCGAACATTTAATTCTTACTGGTTTTGACGGTCCAGGGATTGTTGAAATTTATTCTATTATTGGCAATAAAATTAATGAAATTAAATCTCAAAATCTCAAAGATTTTAAAACCTACATGCCTCTTGAAAAAGGTAATATGTATATCATTAGAGTACAGGCACTTGAAGAAGTGTATACGCTGAAAATTATTGCTTCTCACTAATTTATCAAAAAAGTTAAGTTATTGCCCTGGACTATAATTAGGCGCTTCTTTAGTTACTCGTATATTATGTGGATGACTTTCTCTCATTCCTGCAGAGGTAATTGTAACAAACTTAGCATTAGTCTTTAATGCATCAATTGTAGGAGCACCGCAATATCCCATTCCAGCTCTTAAGCCTCCAACAAACTGATGAATACTTTCATCTAAATCTCCTTTATAGGCGACTCTTCCTACGATACCTTCCGGAACTAATTTTTTCAAATCATCTTCAACATCCTGAAAATAACGATCTTTACTTCCTTTATTCATTGCTTCTATTGATCCCATCCCACGGTAAGTTTTATACTTTCTTCCTTCGTAAATAACTGTTTCACCGGGAGATTCTTTAGTTCCTGCCAGAAGAGAACCAAGCATAACAGAGTCTGCGCCAGCAGCAATAGCCTTTGGAATATCTCCTGTGTAGCGTATTCCACCGTCAGCAATAATAGGAACACCAGAACCAGCAATAGCCTTACTTACCTCAACTATAGCAGAAAGCTGAGGAAATCCTACCCCTGCTATAACACGAGTAGTACAAATTGATCCAGGTCCAATTCCTACTTTAACAGCATCCGCTCCTAAGTCTACTAAATATTTTGCTGCAGAAGCAGTTGCAATATTTCCAACTGCAACATCCAGCCCCGTAAATTGTTGTTTTACATTCTTTAATACTTCAGCAACACCCTTACTATGACCATGAGCAGTGTCAATAACTATTGCGTCTACACCTACACTATGCAATGCAGCTACACGATCTAAAACATCAGAAGTAACACCCACTGCTGCAGCCACTCTCAATCTACCAAAATGATCTTTATTGGAGTTTGGTTTTGTAGTGTGTTTCGTAATATCTCGAAAGGTAATTAGACCTACCAAGGTATTATCTTTAGAAACTACTGGTAGTTTCTCAATTTTATGCTTTTGTAAAATCTGTTCTGCATCTTTTAGTGAAGTTCCTTCTTTTACCGTGATTAAATTATTTTTAGTCATTACTTCACGGATAGGCCGTACACTATTATTCTCGAAGCGTAAGTCTCTATTTGTTACAATCCCTAATAATCTGTTTTGATCGTCTACTATGGGGATTCCACCAATTTTAAATTGTTGCATGTTTTCCTTGGCATCAGATACTAGGGCTGTTTCAGGTAAAGTAACGGGATCGATTATCATTCCTGATTCTGAACGTTTTACTGTTCTGACTTTGGTTGCTTGTTCTTCTATGGTCATGTTTTTATGCAAAACACCTATCCCTCCTTCACGAGCCATAGCAATTGCCATTCGGCTCTCAGTTACTGTATCCATAGCTGCTGAAACAATGGGAATATTCAATGGAATATTCCTACTGAACCTTGAAATAATAGAAACTTCTCTGGGCAACGTCTCAGAAAAAGCAGGCACTAACAAAACATCGTCGTATGTGAGTCCTTGGCCGATAAATTTATTGGAAGTCATAAGCAACTAATATGTAATTAATTGCATACAAATATACGGAATTTTGAAACCCCGTGACTACAATTTGTCATAAATCAAACCTCGGTCACTTTTGTCTTTTGAAATAGAAGTTATTAAAAGAGCTTATTTTTTAGATAAGCCCATCCGGGATTACCAATTGAACTGAACTCCGGAATAGATACCAAAAGGATGTCCTGGACGAAAACCTGCTGGAACTCGAGAAGCAAGATATACTTCATTAAGAAGATTGACTACTTGTGCTGTAAGTCTCAAGTGATCGTTTAGATTGTACTTTGCTGAAAAGTCAATAATAAAATTAGATGGAACTTGCTGAATGTTGATACTCGAATCATTTCCAGCCTCGATATTGAAAGAACCATTGTATCGGGAGCTTAGATTCAATTCGAATTTAGGATGCTCTAGTCTTGCTGTAATATTCCACTGATTCCTTGCTATGTAAGGAACGCGATCTCCTGTTTTTACAGCCCCCCAGATATCTTCATTACTCCCAAAGGTACTTTGAAATACAGCATCCGTAAGGGTATAAGCAAAAGTAAAAGGCAATTGAACAGCAGCATTTTCTCTTGCAAAATTATAATTCAAAAGCAATTCAATACCGCTGACATGTACACTTCCAGCATTGAATTGATCCAAAGAACCTGATCCCCCTGAAGCAGCCAAATCACTACCTAACAAATTACTGTAATCATTAAAATAACCTATGAGTTCTCCACTTAATTTTCCTTTTGAAAATCGAGATCCCAATTCATAATTTATACTTTCTTCAGGCTTTTCGTCCGGTGCATTTCCTGGGGGTGAAAAACCTTTGTGAAGTCCTCCAAAAAATGATAACTGATTTGAAAAAGTATAATTAAAACCAACCCCTGGAATGAATGCTGTAACACTATTTTCACGAGAATTTAAATTCAAGATCTCCCTTTCAGGATTAGAGATTCCATAATCTAACCTCTTTAAAAGAATCGTTTCTGATCGTATTCCAGGTGTTAAGGTTAAATTTTTATACTTGTATTTATACAATAAATATGACGCAAAAGCAGCTGCACTAGAAATCCGATTCCCTTTTGCACCCCTTGCTCCTTCTGATGTGAGTACCATTGATGAATTTTGGATTAGATACCCATCTTCCCATTGAAAACGATCCTCTTCATCATAGTGGTATCGTGCACCAAGTTCTATATCATGAAATGCCCCTGAAGAACCATACCAATGTAAATCTACTTTGGTTTGTATCCCTTTTGCGGTATATATTCGGTTATTAGCCTTGAGGAACAAAGCATCTTCTCCTGAATTTTCTATTCCTTTCAAAACTGCAAAATATGAAGCGTTTTCAGAGGGGTTGGACAATACAGTTTCTAAACCTTTTCGTGTATCGCCTAAAACGACACCATCAAGTTTGTACCAATTTCTTGAAAAAATATTTTCATACGCATTGGTTACAATTTTAAAATTTGGGTTAAAGTTTAGAGTGTGAGTTAACATAAATTGAGTCTGTTGTGCATTCATCACGTCCTTCTGTGATGCTGCATATCGCAGAAAAGGAGTCTTTTTAAAATCTTGTTCACTAATCCCTAGATATGTTTCATTTGAAAGCTCATCATAATAATGATATTTAAGTTCTAAAGACTGTGGTGTTTTAGAATTTTGATTCGATTTTAATACCACTTTTCCCATCAAATCTATAATATCAAAACCTGTATTATCTGCTGAATTCAGTTTTTTGAATCCATTGGATTTCATCGACAAGTATTCTATTACATAACCCACATTTTCAAAAGATTGTCCAATAGTGCTATAAACCTGACTGCTGTTAAAAGTACCATAAGAGGTCTGAAATTTCGCCTTTAAATTATCTTCTGGTATAGAAGACGAAATCATATTAATTACACCACCTGTCGTAAAAGGACCGTATTGAATTTGACTACTACCTTTTAGAATCTCAATGGCTTCCATTCGAGCAACTGAAGGAAAATAATATGCCGCAGGAGAACTATAAGGAGCTGGTGCAATAAGTACACCGTCTTCCATCAACGTTATTTTTGAACTTCGCTGAGGAGAAGTTCCCCTTAAACTTATATTAGGTCGCAATCCAAACCCATCTTCCTCATAAAAATTTACACCTGGAACAGCCTTTAGCGCTCGATTGATATCTATATATCCAAAATCTCCTAATTCCTCACTAGACAAAAAATAGGAAGCACCAGTACGGTTTTGAGCCACAAATTTATTTCCTAATATTGTATTTGCTTTGATAATTACTTCATCTAATTTTTGAACTGAATCAGTTAGAATGATCACTTTCTCTTGCGCAGATACTAGTGAAGTACACACAGCCAAAAATGAAAAAAATAACCTGAGATTTCGCATCTATGTTTATTTAGATTAATTATAAATTGGCTGCAAATATAAATAGCGAAATTGAATTAGAAAAATTATTTAGAATTATTATAAATAAAAACTTTGTGTGAATAATTATAAGCACTCTCGAAGGAGAGTGTATCGAGCATTGAAGGAATATCTTTTTGTGAAATTAGAAACGATATGAGCTTTTCGGTCGGTATATTTCCAACCAACTGGTCATTAGCCATAGGACAACCACCTCTTCCTTTTATAGTTCCATCAAAACGCCTACACCCTGCTAAATAGGCAGCATTTACCTTAGGGTACCATTGATCTGGTTGTGCGTGAAAATGAGCACCAAATTCAATAGTTGGGTAAGAAGGTATGAGTTCTTTAAAAAGGAGGCTAATATCTTCTGTTTTAGCGGAACCTACTGTATCCGAAAGAGAAATGATCTTCACTCCAATTGAAGCTAATTTTTCGACCCATGATTTGATGATATCAGTACTCCATGGATCACCATAAGGATTTCCAAAACCCATTGATAAATAGACGACTAATTCTTTTTGATTTGCTAAAGCAAGTTTTTGAATTCCTTTCAAAATCAAAACAGACTCTTTGATTGTTTTTCCAGTATTTCGTACCTGAAAGTTTTCAGAAACTGAAAAAGGATATCCTAAGTAATGAATCTTTTTATGACGAACAGCCTCCTCTGCCCCTCGTTGATTAGCAACTATTGTAAGAAGTTTTGTAATGGTATTAGTGCAATCAAGTCCTTGGATTACTTCTGCAGTATCTGCCATTTGTGGAATTGCTTTCGGATTCACAAAACTACCGCAATCTAGAGTATCAAAACCGACCTTTAATAGCATCTGATAGTAGGCTATTTTAACTGAAGTCTCAATAGGTGTCTGATATCCTTGGATGGCATCACGCGGACATTCTACTAATTTTATGGGCTTCATAACGGTTTTGAAATAACTGACTAAAGTTAAGGGTAAAATAACACCAAAGCAATCAATACGAGAACAACTGCCTGCGAACGATTCCAAAATATACTTTTTTCATTTGACACAAGTTTATTCCCTAATTGGGCTGCAAAAATTGAAACAACAGAAAAAAGAACGAATGCTTGTAAGAAAAAAAGCATCCCTAGAATTAAAAATTGAAAACTATAAGACCAACTGTCATGAAATAAAAATCCAGGAAAAAAACTGATGAAAAATAAACTAACCTTCGGGTTCGTAATATTCATAAGAAGTCCTGTAAAGTAAAAACGCTGTTTGGCCGGTTGAACAATAGTTGAATTTTCCTTCGGATCTTTCTTTATTTTGGTTTGCCATATTCTAAATGCTAAAAACAAGAGATAGCTTCCTCCCAAACATTCAATCATTCTTTGACTTTTAGGGTATTCAAGTAAAAGGTTACTTATTCCAAAAATCACTAGCAATGTATGAATCCATAAACCAGATGTTAGTCCCAAGCTTACAATAATTCCTTTTCTCCACCCCTTTGCTAAACTGGTACTAAAAACGAAAAGAATATCAGGTCCTGGAAATAAGGTCAATGCGATGGAAGAAGCCAAAAAAAATAAGAGAGTGTCTAGGTTCAAGGATTCTTTTATTTATCAATATATTTGCACCTAATATAATGCATTTGATGATGATAGAACGAATTGAAAAAGAACTTTCTCCCCTTAGAGTTCAACTGCAAAACCATAGTATTTACGAAGCAATACATTCCATTCAAGACATACGCGTTTTCATGGAACACCACGTTTTTGCTGTGTGGGACTTTATGTCTTTGTTAAAACAACTTCAAAATTTATTAAGTTGTAATACCATACCTTGGAGACCTTCTGGATCTCCTGCAGCCTCAAGACTGATAAATGAAATTGTATGGGGAGAAGAGTCTGATCTAAATAGAAAAGGGATTCCCATGAGTCACTTTGAAATGTATATTGAGGCTATGGATTCTCTGGGTGCAAATCCACAAGAAATTCATTACATAATTGAGCAACTCGAATCTGGAAATAATATTAGTTCCATTCTTGAATCCTCAACCTTACCGAAGCATCTTGTTGACTTTATGAAATTCACATTTGAAGTGGTACAGTCAGAACAATCCCATATCATTGCTGCGGTATTTACTTTTGGGAGAGAAGATTTAATCCCGGATATGTTTATTGAAATAATTAGAAATCTAAAAAAATCTCAGAGTGGGAATATTGATGATTTGGTGTATTATTTTGAACGTCATATTGAGGTAGATTCAGGAGAGCACGGACCTCTGGCTCTTAAAATGATTCAAAGCCTTTGCGGTGAGGATTCCAAAAAATGGGAACAAGCGTTAAGTTATTCTAAACAAGCCATGCAATTAAGAATTCAACTTTGGGATGGTATTTTAATGACCATCCAAAAACAAAAAATGGAAGTACATTCATCATAAATTATTATATTTAATTCTTAAATTTAATTATGAAATCTCTAATCTTAGCCCTCCTAGTTAGCCCAGCTTTCCTTCTTGCTCAAGTTTCAAAAAATTCAACAGATTTTGCGGAAAGCATTACTGCTAAAGAATTAAAAGAACATCTTTATGTCTATGCTTCTGACTATTTTCAGGGAAGAGAAACTGGAACAATCGGGCAAAAAAGAGCCATAGATTTTCTTCAAAACTTTTACTCTACACACAAAATTGCTGAAGCCGAAGGAACCGATTCCTATAAACAAGAAATGGTTTTAGACGTTAAAGGAAATCAAATTAATACAGAAAATATTGCAGCCATAATCAGGGGAAGTCAATATCCTGAAGAGTATATTGTCATTTCCTCTCATTTAGACCATATCGGAGTAATTGATGGTGAAATTAATAATGGAGCAGATGATGACGGTTCAGGAACTGTTGCTTTACTCGAAATTGCAGAAGCATTTAAAATGGCTACTGATGCAGGTCACGGGCCAAAAAGATCTTTAGTATTTCTTCATGTAACTGGTGAAGAAAAAGGACTTTTAGGTTCTAAATATTATACGGAAAATCCACTTTACCCTCTTAGCAAGACCATGACCAATTTAAATATTGATATGGTTGGAAGAACAGATCCAAAAAGAGAAGATAAAGATCCTAACTACATTTACTTGATAGGGGCAGATAAATTAAGCCAGGATTTGCATGATATATCAGAAGAAACCAATTCAAAATATACCCAACTAAAATTGGACTATACTTTTAATGACGATAAAGATCCCAATCGTTTCTATTACAGAAGCGATCACTATAATTTTGCAAAGAATAATATTCCTGTCATCTTCTATTTTAATGGAACACATGAAGACTACCACAGAGAAGGAGACACACCTGACAAAATCAACTATCCAATTTTAGAAAAAAGGACTAGACTCATATTTTACACAGCATGGGAACTAGCAAACCGCCCAAACAAAATTAGACTTAATTAATTATGAAACACTCTTTGAAAATTTTAATCATATTTTTATTTGCTGGAATATTTGTTCATGCACAACAGCTTGAAGATCTTGACACAAATAGAACAGACACTACAAAAGTAAAACGTGTTGCAATAGGATTTAAGTTGGGGATTCCAAACTTAGCAACTGGTTCTGCTGAACTTATCCTCCCTTTTTTAAATAATCATTTTGCTCCTTATGTTGATTACAGTAAAATTCCATTAAATTTTGATGAAATTGAAACAAACATAAACTACACAGAATTTGGTGTAAACTATTATTTTAGTAAAAAAGGGAATGGCTTTTTCATTGGTTTTGGTAAAGGGTCTTTATCTACAGATGTTACATTTACCGGCCTCCTTTTCTCTAATACATCAAACAATGTTGTTGGTTCTGGATCAACCAAATTTGACCTTGATACTTCCAATTTTAAAATTGGTCTTAAAACCGGTGGGACTTTTTATTTTAGGTTTGAGTTAGGATATGGTGTTGGAGACATTCCAAAACTATTAAACTTTACTGCCACATCAAATGGTATTACAGAAAGTTTCTCTGAGGAAATACCTCCTATACCTGGTTTAGGAACAAATGGAATTTTAATCGGAAATATAGGGTTTGGTGTATCTTTTTGAAAGAATTCTTATTTCATTAAATCCGTATTAAATAACTTTTTCATTTCAGCTTCATAGATTTATGGAGTACCTTTGAGTTCTTAAAAAATTTAATGTTTACTATTCAATTTATCACAGAATGAGTTTAAAAAGATTGTGGTTTTTATCACTTTGCTTTTTGTCTTTTTTTTATTTAAGCGCTCAAACAAACTTCGTTTTAAGCGGTTATATATCAGATGCTGAAACCAATGAAACCCTTATAGGTGTTAATGTAATTCTCCCAGACCTTAAACTTGGTACAACTACCAATGAATATGGATTTTACTCTATAACGATTCCCCAAGGTGAACATCAATTAATTATAAGTTATTTAGGTTTTGGTAGTGTTTACAAGAATCTAAATCTAAAAGAAGACCTCACAGAGAATATAAAATTAACTGCTACTGCAGAAGTTTTAGATGAAGTAGTCGTTAATGAAAATGTTGAGCTGCTAAATCTTAAAAGCCCGCAAATGAGTGTCAATTCTCTAGCTATCAATACCATCAAAAAGATGCCTGCTGCTTTAGGGGAAGTTGATATCATTAGATCAATTACGCTACTTCCTGGGGTCACAAATGGCGGTGAAGGAGCCTCCGGATTTAACGTTCGTGGAGGAGCCGCAGATCAAAACTTGATTCTTTTGGATGAAGCAATAATCTTCAATTCATCTCATCTGTTTGGATTTTTTTCAGTTTTTAATCCTGACGCCATTAAGGATATAAAATTATACAAAGGAGGAATACCGGCTAATTATGGTGGTCGGGTAGCATCCGTTTTAAATATTTATCAAAAAGATGGAAATAGTAATGATTTTAATGCCCAAGGGGGGATCGGATTAATTTCCAGTCGGTTATTATTAGAAGGGCCTCTTAAAAAAGAAAAGGGTTCTTTCCTTATAGGAGGAAGAAGTAGTTATGCTCATTTATTCCTACCCCTAATAGAAAGTATCGGTGATAATAAAGGTTATTTCTATGACCTAAATACCAAACTAAGTTACACCATAAATAGTAAAAATAATATTTTCCTTTCCGGTTACTTTGGAAGGGATGTATTTGATATAGAACAATTATTTAATAATGCCTACGGCAATTCAGTTGCAAACTTTAGATGGAACCATCTGTTTTCCAATCAGTTATTTTCAAACCTATCATTGATCTATTCGGATTATGATTACAAACTAGATTTTAGTTTTGCAGATTTCGTTTGGAACTCCAGTATCGTCAATTTTAATTTAAAATACGATTTCAAACACTATTTAAACGAAAAAATAAAACTGGAATATGGTCTCAACAGTATTTTTTACAAATTTGATCCAGGCTTAATTGAACCCACCAAGGAAGAATCCCAAGTACAAACCAATAAACTAACAGATAAATATGCAGTAGAAAGCTCATTGTATGCGGGAATAAACTACCAGCTAAGCCCCAAAACAAGCCTGCAACTTGGCGGTAGGCTGAGTAATTTTGTTAGACGTGGACAAAAAATTTATCGATATGCTAACGACAACCCAATAAATTATAATTCCTCTCTCAAACTTTACCAAAGCGCTGATCCAATTGGAGAAGATGATTATAAAAGGAGTACCATTCTCAAAAACTTTACAAATTTTGAGCCCCGTTTGGCTTTAGCCTTCCAAAAAAACGCTACCCAATCCTTCAAATTGAGCTATAATCGTATGGTTCAATATCTTCATTTAATATCAAACACGAACTCCCCTACTCCTATTGATGTTTGGACACCTAGTGGGAGCTTTATTGATCCTCAGATATTAGACCAATTTGCATTGGGGTTTTTTAAAACACTTAAATCTAATCGGTATAATCTTGAACTTGAAGTTTTTCAAAAATCAATTCAAAATCGCTTAGATTATATTGATGGCGCTGAACTAATTGCAAATAATGCGATTGAACAGGTTTTATTATCAGGTGAAGCAAGGGCAAAAGGATTGGAGCTTTTAATTCGAAAAAATGAAGGGAAGCTAACCGGGTGGATAGCCTATACCCTTTCTAGATCAGAGCAAAGAACTCCCGGAAGAACAGTAAATGAAGTTGGAATAAATAATGGCGAATGGTATTTTACTCCTTATGATAAAACTCATGATATTTCATTAACTACCAGTTATGCACTAAACAAAAAATGGGATTTTAATGCCAATTTTCTCTTCCAAACTGGACAACCTATCACCTACCCTGAAGCACAATATCGTTTTGCTGACTTTTCTATTCCAAATTTTGAAGACAGAAATAGTAGTAGACTTCCAAGCTATCATCGTTTAGATCTTTCAGCAATTTATACCCCAAATAAAAAAAATAAGACATTTTCTGGACAATGGGTTTTCAGTATTTTTAATTTGTATAACAGAAGAAATGCTGCTTCTATACGTTTTCAACAAAATACGGAGACGGGGCAAAATGAAGCCATACGTTTGTCTATTTTTGGAATCATACCCTCTGTTACTTATAACTTTAAGTTTTAATGATGCGAAACACAATTTTTCTTTATGTTCTTTTCATTTCAATTTTCACTGCTTCCTGCGAAGATGTAGTGGATATAGAATTAAATTATTCAAATGAACGCTTAGTTATTGAGGGACAGCTCAATTGGATCAAAGAAACAAAACAAACAGAGCAGTTTATTATATTATCAAAGACGACTCCCTATTTCGAAAATCAAAGAATCCCTGCTAATAATGCTCAAGTAGAAATTATAGACCAGAAAAATAATATTTACAAATTTGAGGAGTTAAACGAAACTGGAACATACTTTCCTCTAGATACCATTCCATACAATCTTGGGAGTGAATACACCTTGCAGATCGATTTTGAAAATCAAAAATACCGAGGAAGCGAAATCCTGAATCGCGTAGCTCAGATCATTGAAATAAAACAGGATAGTATTCCCCTTTTTGGAAACATGGCTACCCAACTTGAGGCTTATAGTTTAGATCCTGAAGATGAAAATAACTTTACCTATTTTGAGTTTATAAGTGATCGTTTGGAAAATACGGAATATAATGTGTATCGTGATGATTTTTCCAACGGAACAGAATATTATGGTGTTTTGTTAGATCGCGATTTAGAAAAGGGAGATCGTGTACGTTTCAGGCAATACAGTCTTTCAAAAACAGCCTATCAATATTGGTATCTTCTGATTTTACAGAATACTCAACAAGGAGGACCATTTCAAACAAATCCAGCCAACCTAAACAGTAATATGGTTAATTTATCAAAATCTGAAAACAATCCATTAGGATATTTTAGAGTCTCTGAAGTTTCAGAAGTATTCTATGAAGTTAAATAATTTTGGCGCCCTAAAAAGCATAAGATAACCCTACACTTAAAACAGTTGTTCTTTGATCAATAGTACCAATATTGACATTTCTATCAGACAGTAACTTTACTTCATTTTCAGAAATTCCTCGTTCTATGCGAGCATCAATTCCCAATTTACCAAGATGAAGTCTTGCTCCAAGATGCAATCCCAAAGTTGATTCTCCTTTCAAGGACTCAATGGTGTAGTCGTCATTTTTTCCACTCAATCCATAACGATACGTAGGACCTGCAAAGGCACTTAAAAAGGGTAAAAACTTAAACCCAACTGAAACAGGTGCTTCTAATCTAGATTTCCCAACTGTAAGTGCATCATAGGAGGTTTCAAATTTTGAAAAATGAATTTCAGGGCGCAAGTATAGCATTGCTAATTTCAATTGTAAAAAGACTCCAAAATTAAATCCATTGATTGCCTCTTTTGTTTGGCCAATACTTGAATATTCGTCTAAAATATTGGTGATATCCCCTGATGAATTTAAATTAAGGCCTGCTTTGAGTCCGTATTCAAGTCCTTGGCTTTGAATAGTTGTAAGAGCAAATGACATTAATAAAACGTATAAATAATTTTTCATGTTTTAATTTTAAAGAATGTTCTTCAGTTTGCAGATCATATTTTCCTAACGGTTAATAAAACAAAATATTTCCCAAAATCATGAAAATTAAATAGAATTAGAGCTGATACACTGCTCGAATTGTTATAAATCTTGGTTGAATAAAAGTAGTTGAACTAAATACAGATATGTTATTGGCACTATTTCGAATTTGAGAACTCACATTCAGCAAATTTGAAGCCTTGATCTCATATTCCCATTTAGTGTCTTTATCTTTTCTGTATGCTAAAGATGCATTCCAAATTTGAAATGACTGGGATTCTTCTCCTGTCTGCTCTTGTATGGTATAACTGTAGTCTGACTTTAAAGTGAATTTTTCAATGATATAAGCATCAAATTCTAGGGAAGGGGCTTTGGTTATAAACTTTGTCTGACGCAATCCCTGATTATTATTTGTAATACTATAACGATAACGAACACTGAGGTTTGGCGCAACCCTGAAATTAGTTCTTACACCCGGAGTATAGGTTTGTGTGAACCCTTCATTAACAGATTGCCTATCCTGAATGAATTGGTTTATTTTACTGTAGTTAAAACTGGAATTTAAACTTGTTCTTACCTTTCCAAAAGTTCTTTGTATTCGACCAAAGAGGTTAAAGTTCTCATCTGCAAAGCTCGAATTAAAATATGAACTTGTCCGGATAACACTTTCAAAATTTGTCAAGCCTCGTATTTGATCACTATTTTTTGTGTAAGAAGCTCTTGCAAAGACATTGGTATAATTAAACAAATTAAAACTACTATACAAAAGGCTCAAATTATGAGATAAAGCATTTTGTAAATCGGGCTCTCCAAATTGCAAACTACTGAAACTGTTAAAAACAAGTCCACGTGCCAATCTAGTCACATCCGTAAACTGATTCCGCATATTGTAGTTAAAAGTCAAAGACTCCCCCTTTTTAAGTTGAATTCGAGTTTCAAAATCTGGTAAAATCTTAACGAAATTATCTTCCACAGTCACACCAAATTGGGTATTTTGATTACCATAAGTATGTACCGAAAATCCAGGAGTAACAGTAAACTTACCTGCTCTAAAACGATAATGAACCCCCAAATAAATATCGTTAAACCTATAATCTATATCATTCACAGCAAGACCTTCGTTAAATAATGGAGTAGGCTGAAACTCTGAACCATCTGAAAGAAACTGAAAAATTTTAGAGCTAAACTGTTGCCGACTAATAATTGTTCCAAGTGTAAAGTTAATGTTGCTTTTAGGACCTATCAGAAAGTAGTGATCTAATTTAGCATCCAACTGATTGGAAATGATTTTTCTGTTTTGACCCAAATTATATTCCCCTAAGGAACTGTCTAATCCTAATGCAGAGGCAGTTTTATCAAAAGGATCTACTGAATCAGGATCATTTTCCAAAAGAGCATTGTAAAACGGATCCTCATTTTTAATGACGCTTTGTGCTTCAAAAGCAAATATATTTTTTTCATTCAGGGTATAGTAGTAACTCAAATTCTGATTGATGTTGTAAGGTGTTACTTCGTCATACTGAACTGTATTTCCAAGGACAGAAGAAAGATTGTTTTTTGATTGTGAATCATCTGAAACACGAGCCAGAACATCATAATCAATCTGATTGTTAAAGTTCGGTTTATATGAGGCACTCAATTTGAGTAAGCCTTGATTCGATTGTTCTGTATTGAACTGTTCTGTTGCTTCGTCTGGAATACCCAAATCTGCATTTGAATATCGAATAGAACTTATTTCATTTGATAGAATGCGACTATTGTTATAAACTAAAAAACCACTTAGATCCAGTGTTTGTCTGGGTGAATAACTAAAGTTTGCCGAAGCTAGTTTGTTTTCAATCTTAAGTGCATTTCTTTGATTTGTTAAAAAATTTAAACTGTTATCGCCCAAGTTAATACTTGTCCCACTTCGACTACTTGGCCTTGTAAAACCCCCGCCAAAACCTCTAATATCTCTCCGAGTTAATGCTACTTCTCCTATATTATTTAGATCGCTAATAATATTTATACTGTACTTTGGATTGTAGTAAAACAGTTTGGGTTGTAACAAATATAAATTTTCATCTGGAGAATCTCCCACACCTCCAGTTACATTTCCAAACCAGAAACTTTCTTTTCCTTGTTTTAATTTGATGTTAATGGCAAAATTATCTTGATTATTACGAACACCACTCAATTGACCAACCTCTGCATAATTTCTCAATACTTGAATCTTATCAACCGCATTGGAAGGAATGTTTTTAGTCCCAATTTTAGTGTCTCCGTCAAAAAAATCTTTGCCGTTTACCATCAATTTGTTTACCACTTTCCCTTCAACTTCAATCTGACCATTTTCGTTAATCTCAACTCCGGGAAGCTTATCGATTATATCTTCCAACTTTCGTTCTGAACCATTTTTAAAAGAATCCGCATTGTAAATAAGTGTATCTCCCCGGACTACTACTGGCATCTTAACAACAACCTCATCCAAAACTATATCTGCTCTGAGAATATAGTTGCGGTTAATGTCGAATTCTTTAGTTAGAAGTGTGTCGTTTATGGTAATTAATCCTATCGAACTTACCTGAATTTTATAAGCTGTATTGACTTTAAGGTTTAACTTATATTTTCCGTCCTTATCAGAAAGTGCATAATTCTCTAAGCCATTGGTTTCCTTGTTTATAGCAACTATACTTGCCGATACTAAGGGAAGTTCTAAACTGTCCGATACGACGCCCTCCATCTTAAGTTGACCGTAGGATAGGAAAATTGCAAAGAAGAAGACAAAGAAGTATTTCAAGTTCATATGATTCAATTTTAAGGATACGATTAATTCTCTATGATTATCCTCTTCTTCTTCCTCTGTTATCTCGCATTTCTATCATTTTACCCTTAATTGTTTCACTGTAATCCGCTTTATTAATCTCTTTTCCAGTATCTGGAGTTTTAATCTCTACTATGTCTTTGGGATTGATTATTACTTGGGAACATAAGATGGTCGTATTTCCAGCATTAACCTCTAAAATAAGCCCCGGAAGACCCCAGTATTCGGCAGGTCCATGCTTTAGTGGGATTTGGAGTGTGTACCATGCCTCAACTGCAGTAAGTTTGATTTCTGGATTCTCTTCATCCGTGTTGAGATCCCCCCATGAAAAGTCATACCAAGTCAATTCCTTGGTTGGTACTACAGCAGTAGCTTTGAAACACAAATAGTCACCGATTTGTTTTGATTCGGATTCCATTTTCCATTCAATGGTCTGTAATTGGTCTTTCACCAAAAAACGCTTCCCATAAAATTCCTGTGCTTGAATTAATTTATTTTCATCTACATTCTTGTATTGTCTACCTCTAGCAAAGTTACTCCCCCAAGAATCAGTGGCGCCTGACATAGCGTCTACTTTTTCTTCTTCATAAAAAAGAGATTCATTTTTGTTAAATGCCAACACAAAAGTTTTTTCTAATCTGTTTTTAAGTCTGTTTTTAATCTCTTTTTTCTGGGCTTCGCTCATTCGCGCACCCCATGTACCAAGGTCCATTGTGGATTTTGAAAAATAATAGGCTTTACCCTGAAAATCCTGATATAGTTCATTTTTAGGTGCAGGATTAAATAAAAATAAGAGGGATAATAAAACTGATTTGTATAAGTATAGTTGCATAATTAGCTAATATGTTTAACAAATATACTTATTTATTAAACATAATGTGGTTGTATCCCTTTATAGTTTGATGCTATACATAAAGTTATTCATCGACAAATAAAATAGAACCCTAAAATCGACTCAAATATCACTTTATAAACGAGTCATAAAATGCTGTTGCTTTTATTAAAAACAGCTTGTGAAATTATAGTATTAATGTATTAATTGTTAAATGATTGAAAATGTATTCAGCCCATCAAGTGATATCACTTTACTTACCATAAATTTTATTAAAGTAATTCCGTGCGGTGGTTATTTTTTGTCAAAATGGACAAGGTGAAAGAGAATAATTCAACTATTGGTATTCCCTGTCACAATCCAAAACAAATGAGATTTTATAAATGATCCTAAAGTCTATAATTTTTTTTATGAGACGCGTATTTAAATAGTGTCCAATTGTAAAAACAAAAAAGGGACGACATTACGTCATCCCTTTTGCAAAGTGGGTGGAAGATCGGTCTCGAACCGACGACCTCCTGAACCACAATCAGGCGCTCTAACCAACTGAGCTACAACCACCATGTTTTACCGCGCAAATATAAAGGATTTTTTGAGAGATAAAATATTTTTTAAGTCATGATTTTATATTGAAAAGTATTTTTTTGGCATGTATTTAGCTCTTTCTAATTATTCCCTCATTTTAATCTCTTAGAGTAAATAACTCGTTGAAAAATGCCGTCCTCATAATTTTTTTAAAACTCTACAAACACTAAAATTTGAGATAGTTACAAACGAAAATACAATACCAATTGTGTTAAATTGTTAAAAAATCGCAACAAGCTATTGACGTCAGGAGTCAATGTTAGCCTTAGCACCCGCAAGGGACAATTGTTCTTTAGTGGGTTGAAAGTTGGATAGTGAACTGCAAGATTGGGAAACATCTAAACATAGCCATTGAGGTTTCATCAATAATTCCAAAAAAGGGCTTAAGGGGTTTACTATATAATAATTGAACTATCAAGTAGGCTCGCTTACCCGCTTCGCTAGTGTTGTTTATGATTGAAATAGAATATTACTTTTTATTATACTTATTGAATAGATAAACAAATACCGGCGGTATAAAGACAATGAAAATTATCCCAAAATACACATAGAGAAAATAACAGAATGCTAGGGAAAAAATTAATGCAAGTATGTAAGTATTTTTCATAAAAACTAAATTGAGAAATATGCCCAGATCTAAAGTTAGACAGAATAAAAAAAAATTAGAATTAAAAGATAAACTGCAACTACTTTTAGATGTTTTAATAACTTCTTTAAACGTAAATTACATGCTAACCAGCGCATTAAGATGCTACAAATAGCCTTAGAATACTCTTTGCCAAAAATCAAACAAGCTGATAGTGAAGTAAGTGAAGATTTACCTTTGTTTATGGAGTAAGTATAGCGTGTATTAGTTTTATTTAACGTATGTTTATTTGATTTTCTAGTTGCTTAGCCAATTCATTATAGTTAATAATTAGTTCTTCGTTTAGTCTTTCAAGAAACTATATTAATAATTCCTAACTAAAAAGAATCGGATGAGAAAAGTAATTCTATCTATAACTATATTTCTATTTGTTTTCAACTCTTGTACTGCTCCAGAAGATGGTATATCAGTAGGTGTTTTTTCAGAAACTGATGGAGAATGTGAAAACATAACACTATTTAGCGACTTAAATAATGATGGAATATTTGATGCTGAACCTGTAATAAAAGAATTTAGTATTTGTAATGGTAAAGATGGGACTAATGGCTTGGATGGAATTTCTCTTGGGATAATAACTACTGATATTGATGATAATTGTCGTTTGTTAACTTTCTTTAAGGACGGGAATCTCAATGGATTAAAAGACGAAAATGAAGAAACGGTTTCCACTTCCAATATATGTAATGGAGAAAACGGTGCATCAATAAAAGCATTCACAACAGCTTCAACAACCTGTGATAATGGTGGAATAATCTATTCTTTTTATGGAGACACAAATAATAACGATGTGTTAGATGAAAATGAATCGGTAATCAATGAAAGTTTAGTTTGTAATGGAGTAAACGGAAGGAATGGAAGTTCTGGAGCAACAGGAGCTACTGGAAGTAGTGGAACTAATGGCTCTAATGGAACAAATGGTTCAGATGGTAGTCCAATAGGTATAAGTGTAAGTGATGCCTCATCTATTCAATGTACAACCCCTGTAGGAGGATTGGTATTTGAAGTTTTTTTAGACACCGATTTAGATGGAATTAAAGATGTTGGCGAAACTGTTTTAAATACAACTGTTAAATGTACTGGTTATGAATACTTGTATTTAGCCGACAATAATGTAACTATCAGAGCTAAACCCTCTGCAGTTAGTGGTCAAGAATATGTTTTAAACGGTGTTAGTTATTTAGTAGTAGCAGATAAAGCAGCTTTAGCAGCAATCACTGCCACGAGAAGTATGACTACTGTTGTAACAACAAGGGTAACTGATATGAGTCTTTTGTTTAATAATAATAGCGTATTTAATCAAGATATAAGTAGTTGGGATACTTCAAGTGTTACCGATATGAATCTTATGTTTTATTATGCAAGTGCATTTGATAAAGATATAGGAAGTTGGGATACTTCAAGTGTTACCGATATGAATGGTATGTTTTATGGTGCAACTGTATTTAATAAAGATATAGGAAGTTGGGATACTTCAAGTGTGACTAATACGAGTTATATGTTTTTTGAAGCTAAAGCATTTGATAAAGATATAGGAAGTTGGGATACTTCAAGTGTGACTAATATGAGTGTTATGTTTAGGGATGCCAGTGCATTTAACGGGGACATAAGCAGTTGGGATACTTCAAGTGTGACTAATATGTCTTATTTATTTTCTAATGCGAAAGCCTTTAATCAAGACATAAGTAGTTGGGATACTTCAAGTGTAACCGATATGGGTAGTATGTTTCCTTTTGCGTATGCCTTTAATCAAGACATAGGAGGCTGGGATACATCAAGTGTAACTAAAATGTCTTATTTATTTTCTAATGCGAAAGCCTTTAATCAAGACATAAGTAGTTGGGACACATCAAACGCTACAGTTATGACTTCTATGTTTTATAATGCAACTGCATTTGATAAAGATATAGGTAGTTGGGATGTTTCAAGTGTGACTGATATGGATTATATGTTTTATAGTGCATCAGAATTTAATCAAGACCTATCTGGGTGGTGTGTTCAAAGTAATTTTTCTTCTGAACCGACTAATTTTAAAACAGGGGCAAATTCTACTTGGGAAAATGATTCAACAAAACAACCTGACTGGGACGGTGCTGATGGCTCTGGTGCTAATTGTAATTAATTTTTAAGTAATATCGTTATATATTCTGTAGTAACTTGTATGGGTTTTACTATGGTTCTAGTGTAATTAGGATACAAAACCTAAATT
>Ga0209138_1000019_pt1 | contig 176611 bp, 150 predicted proteins | sample SaaInl3SG_22_DNA_FD_184645 | JGI IMG/M metagenome (GOLD analysis project Ga0209138, IMG submission 184645) | Marine microbial communities from expanding oxygen minimum zones in the Saanich Inlet - ESP_153SG_22_DNA (SPAdes) (version 2) | ecosystem: Environmental > Aquatic > Marine > Intertidal...
ATTGTTTTTATTGAACCATTGAAATGTAATAGATTTATTTTGAGAGAAGTAAGACCTATTATATCTGAATAAATACCCTCTGGTGCGCCTACACACCTATTTTAAACAAGGTTAGTCACGCGTTGCAAACGCGCGCCAGTGGGTATCCAAGGAGGTATGCATGATACCTGTGCAAGAAAAAATCGGAATTCTATTTGCAAAGGCATTAAGGGAAGAAAGTGGCATAACGGAGTAGATTTAAAAAACCCCTACGGAGCACCCGTTTATGCCATTTATGATGGAGTGGCTTCTAAACATGTACAAAGGGACGATAAGGGAAATTTAGATGGAGCAGGATATTATTCCGTGGTTGAGTCCAAAGTAAATGAAAAAAATGTTCGAATGGTGTATTTTCATCTACAAGATGCTAATAGAACTACAGGAACTGTAAAAGCAGGGGATATCATTGGCTACCAAGGAGATTCAGGTAATTTGAAAAATGGGATACAACAAGGGCAAGCTATTTCTCATTTACATATTAAAACACAAGTAAATGGTGTTGATGACAACCCTCTAAACCATATAAAAACTAAAATTGATCCTATTACAGGAAAAGTCATAAATAATTGTAGATAAAAAAATAAAAAACATGAAAAAAATAATTATAACAACAATAGCCTTATTTGGTAGCCTCTGTTGTAGCGCACAATTAAATAATCTTACTGACGATGAATTATTTGACGGGATAAAATTCAATACTGTTTCGCTTGGAGATATTATGGTAGCCGCAGGAGATTTAACCAAAATGAGAAGTTTATTTGGAAATAGTATTCAAGAAAGACCTAATACTACAGCTCCTTTTTTAGCTAAATTTTTGTGGAACAATCACTTGTCCTTTGGATTTGAAGATGAGACTGATACTGGAAATAATTATAGCTTAAGTTACATAGATGTTTATAGTAATTATGTTGTAGTCAATGTGAAAGGCTTGTCTGTAAAATTAGGAGATGATAAAAGTAAGTTTAAGGACTTTTTGTTTAATGCTAAATACAGTAGCTACAACTTTACAGATGCAGACACTGGAAGTGTTGGATTGTCGTTTAAAATAAGTAAATACGGTAAGGTTTCAGCAATAGAACTGATTTGTTTTTAAACGTGATTGTTTAATACGCTAAAAAGAAAACTCCATGAAAAGAATCTACTTAATATTGGTATTGTTTATTCTATTTTCAGGATGTGATAGAGACATTTGTGATTGTGAACCTGACGAAGAAAACAGGGTGCTTACCGAGGCTGTTATCGTAGTCTTAGACACTTCTGAAGAGCGCTACAAACGATTAGAGGGCAACAAAATTGCCAAAAAAGATTTTGGCATTTATTTTGATATTGATACAGAACTCCAAAAACCCGAAACGCCTAAATGCCCATGCAGAGAGGCAAATGTTAACTTTTACACAGAGTGGGTCGTTTACGTAAACGTTTATTTTCACGATTTAGACACAGGAAAACGAATACTGGTCAACGATAAATTAGCTTATGTTAATAGTGTAGAAAAATTATCGTTCAAAAATTTTGAAGCCTTATTGCTTAACCCAAAAGAAAGACAACTAACCTTTTATAATAATTTCACCTTAGTTATCGATGATTCCAAAGACCTTCCTGAAAACATCCGCATAGAAATTGTGACCCAAACGCATCTCGGAAATACATTTAGAGTAATTACTGAAACTCCAATACAATTACTTGACTAAAACTCAACTATCAGCGATTATGAAAACACCCCACGCACTCTTTCCTCACTTTTGTTTATACTTTTTTGTATTTACTAACCTGCTTCAAGCCCAAAATGAAGATTCAAATAAATGGGAAGTAGGTGTTGACTTCGGCATAGCAAGTCTGTTAAACTATAAAGTAGAGGGGCTTTCCGAAAAAGAGAACAAACACGCCAAGGGGCTGCTTGACGGAATAACGTATGGTGCTGAAATCAACTATAAATTACACCCAAAACACCATATTGGGTTAACTTTTAAAGGAGTTTCAACCTCAGAAAAATCCATGGGTTTGGACATCCCTTTACTATTTGATTTGGTTTTGAATGACATTAATAAAGAAAACTTAAATGTATTATACCTAGGTCCCTCGTATCAGTTTAATCTACCCGTAGGCAAAGGAAAATTTTATGTCGGCACTAGTGCAGGGATTGTATTTTATCGGGGGCTTTACAAATTCACGACCTCATCCGATGATGACCCTAAAGAAACATCCACAACAAAATCCCGTGCAAATCGACACGGGTTTTACTCAAGAATTGGATATAATAGAACTATTGGAAATGACCTAACATTGGGTTTTGAAGTAGGGTTTATGTATGCTGATATGAGAAAAATAACATACATGTACGATGATGATAGTGACTATGAAAGTACACCACTTAACCCACTTATATTTGACAATCTTAGCGCACGAATTCTACTTAAAAAAGATGTTCAATTTAAAAATATTTTTAAAAAACGATAATCTTAATCCCCATCTCATGAAAACGACCTGTTTAACACTTTTACTACTTAGTACATGGGTAGCCTCTGCCCAGTACGGCACATCATCAAACACACAAGACTGGCGCAATATTGTACTGGTTTCAAGGGTGGAGGGTGTCAATACTTCAGGAATGCATTTTGAGTATTTGCAAAACACCAACAACTGGTGGAACGATTGGCTGCTCCCGTGGCGTGTAAGTATTAAACTTGCGGACATTAGAACTGAAAAGTTTGAAAAATCCGATTATATAAAAGCCTCATTTAATCATGCAACTATAGGAATGGGAGGGTATAAAACCCTATCCGACAGATTATATCTAAACATAGACGCTGGTGTCATTTTGGGTAGCGAAAATCTTACACCGCTTAGAGGCAACCCATTTGATCACTTTTTTGTGGGGCTGAGTTCGTTTCAAGGAATACTTTTTGTTCCTTCCACAAAATGGGCACTAGTGCTAAAGGCAGGCGTTTATGAAGAAGTACTTACATCAAAACTATACGGCTATGATCTTGGAATAAAACTTGGTGTAGGGTTTAAATTTTAAATCACCCAATAACCCCAGAGCCAATACACTCATCCGCCAAATACCACGCAGCAAATTGTCCTGCTGCAATAGCAGATTGCGGGGCATCAAAGACTAAAAAAACACCATCTTTTGTAGGGTGTAGTGTGGCTTTTGTCAACGGTTGGCGGTAACGAATACGCGCCAAAACTTGCATGGGTTGCTCAGCAGCCAAATCAAGTCGTATCCAATGTACATCGTCTTGGGCAATCCAAAGCGCGCGGCGATATAGTCCCGGGTGATTTTTTCCTTCTCCCACATAAATGATATTTTCACTCACATCAGTAGCCAATACAAATAGCGGTTCTACTGTACCGCCCACTGCCAAACCTTTGCGTTGCCCTACCGTAAAAAAATGTGCGCCGTTATGCGTACCCACTACTTTCCCATCTGTTTGAGAATAACAATATTTTTTTGCCAAGTCTTCGGGTGTTTCTTCGCGTGGTTCGGCATACATGGGGTGTGTGTCGGGCACTTGCACAATTGTCCCTTTTTTGACCTTCAATTTTTGTTGTAAAAAATCGGGGAGACTTACTTTTCCGATAAAACACAGTCCCTGCGAGTCGCGTTTTTCAGCAGTAATTAGCCCTTGTTCAGCTGCAATTTGACGCACCTGACTTTTTTGTAATCCGCCAATAGGAAAAAGGGTTTTTGCCAATTGCGCTTGGTTGAGCTGACATAAAAAATACGACTGGTCTTTATTGGCATCAGCGCCAGAAAGTAATCTGTATGTGTTTGGTGGGGTTAAGGAGGTGGGCACTTCGACAAGCTCAGTGTCCACGACAAGCTCAGTGTCCACGACAAGCTCAGTGTCCACGACAAGCTCATTGTCCACGACAAGCTCAGTGTCCACAATAAGCTCAGTGTCTTCGATAAAATTAGCATCCGCATGGGTTGCTGAGCCTGTCGAAGCAACAGTCCCCTTTTGACAATAATGCCCTGTAGCCACAAAATCGGCACCCAACGATAGTGCAATATCCAAAAACACGTCGAATTTTATTTCACGATTGCAAAGCACATCGGGGTTTGGTGTGCGTCCGCGCTGATACTCGGCAAACATATAATCTACAATACGCGCCCTGTACTGCTCACTTAAATCAACCGTTTGGAAGGGAATACCCAATTTTTCTGCTACCAGCATGGCATCATTGCTATCTTCGAGCCAAGGACATTCGTCCGAAAGTGTGACAGTGTCATCGTGCCAGTTTTTCATAAACAACCCAATGACCTCATAGCCCTCTTGTTGCAGCAAATATGCCGCTACACTAGAGTCTACTCCTCCCGAAAGTCCAACAACAACTCGTTTTCCTTGCATAGCGCAAAGGTAAGGAAGTTAGTGTCCTAGCAAACTAGCTAAGAAATGTATAGCACACGAATTTATTTTCGAAGTTTTTTCTGACGCTCGGCCTCCTCCATCATTTCAGCCATTTTGCGCTGAAAGCGGTTTTGCTTTTTTGGCTTCTTTTTATTCTCCTCAATCTGTGCGTGGATTTTATCCTGGTCAATAATGACATTCTTAACAACAACCATAATGGCAATCATTAACAGGTTAGAAATCACATAATACAAACTAAACCCACTGGCATAGTTGTTAAAGAAGAACAACATCATTACCGGCATCAAATACATGATATACTTCATGTTGGGCATACCAGGTTGAGAGGGCTGCATTTGTTGCCCTGTAGTCATTCGCGTATAGAAAAATATGGCTACCGAAGCTAATAATGGAAATAAACTAATGTGGTCTCCGTAGAATGGAATGCTAAACGGTAATTCGGCAACAACATCATACGAAGACAAATCGTCTGCCCATAAAAATGATTTACCCCGTAACTCATAAGCAATAGGGAAAAAATAAAACAAGGCAAAGAAAACAGGCATTTGAAGCAGTGCAGGGATACATCCTGCAAGTGGGCTTGCCCCCGCTTTGGTGTACAACTTCATTGTTTCTTGTTGACGTTTTGCTGCATCGTTTTTAAACTTTTCGTTTAGGGCCGAAATTTCGGGTTTAAGCACACGCATTTTGGCTTGTGACACATAGGACTTATACAGTACAGGAGATAGCGCCAATCGTACAATTATGGTAAGTAAAATAATGGCTATACCATGCGGAACCAAGCCTGTAAGAAAACTAAAAAGCGGATAAAAAACGGAACGGTTTATCCATCCAATAAGCCCCCATCCAAAAGAAATGCTTTCATATAAGTTCTCGTCATACTTTTTAAGCACAGCATAGTCTGTTGGTCCCATATACCAATCGAAATTGGCTTGAAAACGGTTGCGCTGATAAGGCAAGGTTGTTTCAGTAACATACCCCTTTAGGTATTTGGATGCTTCAACATCTTCTTCTGTTTTTGAAGTTGATGTAAGGGAAGCTTGCTCAAAAGGCTGTTCTGGGATCAAAATACTACTAAAGAAATGCTGACGGTAAGACACCCATTCTACATTTTTTTCTTGCTCATCATCGTCGCCTGTGGCAGAAAGCGTGCTGTATTTATCATTTTCATGACGATAAGCCAACTGCGTATACCGATTTTCGTACTGCGCACTTTTTGCTTGACGAAAACCATCCATTTTCCAAGAAAATGTAGCGGGTATTTCAGTGTCTAACGTACTTTCAATGCCTTCAGCAATTACTTCAAAACCAAATCTATACCCTGCTTTTGGAAGCGTATACACAAATTCGATGTAGCCGCTTTCCTCTACCGCCGCGCGAAGGCGCAACTGCTGACCGTTGTCGTTTTCAGTAAGACTAGGCGAAAACATTAAAAACTTTGTTTGTAACAATTGCCCAGAAGCTGTTGTAAATGCAATATTTACTGCGTTATTTTTTTTATTGATAAGATACAAAGGCTCTTTTTGATAGTTGACTTCTCCGTTGAGCAGCACCTGCTCCATGGCGCCACCTTTGGTAGAAACACCTAGTGTAAGCACTTCATTCTTAAGGGTAATGGTTTCCTGGACAACCGTTTCTGTAGAAACATCTACCGGAACTACGACTGGGGTTTCAGCAGTTGGGTTTTCCAGCTCAGCAACTACCTCAGTAGATGACGGTTGATCTGTACTTGATTGTGCCAAATCTTCGGCAGACTGGGTGTACATCATCCAAGTAAAAATGGCAAAGATGAGTACCATGCCTATGATTTGTAAGGGGTCTACGCGACGTTCTTCCATGTGTTATTGTTTCGTTTTTGCTTTTTGGCTACATGCCTGAACAAAGGCAGTAAATAGCGGGTGAGGTTCTAAAACAGTACTTTTATATTCGGGGTGGTATTGCACCCCTACAAACCAAGGGTGTGTATCAATTTCAACAATTTCAGCAAGCCCCGTTTCAGGATTAATTCCTGTAGCCTTGAGCCCGTGTTTTGTTAATTCGTCAAGGTATTTATTGTTAAGCTCATAACGGTGACGGTGACGCTCGTTAATAGCTTCAGATTGATAAATTTCGCGCACTCGGCTATTGGGTGAAAGGGAACAACCCCAAGACCCAAGGCGCATCGTACCACCTTTGTTTTCTACTTCTTTTTGCTCGTCCATAAGACTAATTACCGGGTGTGGCGTATTCTCGTCCATTTCTATGGAATTGGCATCTTGAAGCCCAACCACATTACGCGCATATTCAATAACTGCCATTTGCATTCCTAAGCAGATACCAAAAAAGGGAATGTTGTTTTCACGCACATATTGAATGGCGCTAATTTTTCCTTCAATTCCTCTTGAACCAAAGCCGGGCGCTACAAGTAACCCATGAAGTCCATTAAGTGCTTCGCTACAATTTTCGGGAGTTAATTCTTCGGAATGAACAGATATCACTTCTACTTTAACTTCATTGGCAGCACCAGCATGGATAAAGGCTTCCAAAATAGATTTATACGAATCCTGCAGTTCGACGTATTTCCCAACCAATCCCACACGAATATGTTGTTTTGGATTCTTATAACGTGACAAAAAGGCTTTCCATTTAGTCAAGTCAGGCGCAATATTATCAGGAAGAGATAGTAAATCTAAAACAACTCTATCTAATCCTTCATCAAGCATCAAAAGTGGAACATCATAAATGGTATCCGCATCAATTGACTGAATTACTGCCTCTCGCTTTACGTTACAAAAAAGGGCAAGTTTGTTTCGAATATCATCGGAAAGATCGTGTTCTGTTCTACAGACCAATACATCGGCGTTAATTCCACTTTCCATCAATGTTTTAACAGAGTGTTGCGTTGGTTTGGTTTTAAGTTCAGCTGCAGCCGATAAATAAGGTACCAACGTCAAGTGAATGACAATGCAATTTTCGCGTCCCAACTCCCACCGCAACTGGCGTACTGCCTCAATATAAGGTAATGACTCAATATCCCCTACAGTTCCACCAATTTCGGTGATAACCACATCGTATTCACCCGTAGAACCTAGCAACTGCATCCGTTCTTTGATTTCATTGGTTATATGTGGAATAACCTGCACCGTTTTCCCAAGAAATTCTCCTCGACGTTCTTTTTCAATCACGCTCTGATAAATACGTCCTGTGGTAACGTTATTGGCTTGTGAGGTGCGTACATTTAAAAAACGCTCATAGTGACCAAGATCAAGGTCGGTTTCCGCCCCATCATCAGTAACAAAACACTCGCCATGTTCGTAAGGGTTTAGCGTACCAGGGTCAACATTTATATAAGGATCAAACTTTTGAATGGTTGCGTTTAGTCCGCGCGCCTGAAGTAATTTGGCAAGTGAAGCTGAGATGATGCCTTTTCCAAGTGATGATGTAACTCCTCCGGTAACAAAAACATATTTGGTTTTAGGCATAGCTTGATTGCATTTAAAGATGCAAAAATACAAAGAATAAACTACCTAACGGGTAGTGAATCGAGCACACTGCTTGGTGGTTCAACTTCGATGGTTTCAAAACCCTGATGCTGAATGGTATAGACTGCTGTGTTTTGAAAACCTCCTCCAGCAGCGGGTTTGTATTCAAACCGGTGTTGTAATTGCTCTCCAAGCCCTAGAAAAACCCCTTCAAATAGAGATCGCTTCACTGCAATACGCAACGCAATATCGATCATTACATCGTAGCCTTTGAGGGCTATTCGGTTGGGGATTTTCCCAAAACGTGCTTTATACCCTTCATCAAATTTTACACGATCACCATCCCGTTTTTCATAAAAATAGTTGGGATAAGTAAAACGTAAATTTCCTAAATGTGCTTGAGAAACATTCGGATCATCGTAGGTGGCAGCACGATAGTGTGTAAACAGTTGCACTTGACGATCTTCGCGCTGTTGCGCATTTAACATTGACGTCATACTCGTAATCAAATTCAAATTTTCCGTTTCTAAAAAAACCCAATTTGGTCGGGTTGAAGTCAGCAACGAATCTACATCCTCAGGCTTAACAAAACCAAACTTTTCGTCAGGGCTTAACACTTCAGCCAAAGGAAATTGCTTTTTTAGTTTAAGGGCAGTTTGTTGATTTTTTTCATCTGCAATGATTAGGATACAGGGGTTTTCTGTAACATTATCAAGAGCCTCTAGATAACCCGAAATCTTTTTTCTTAAAGTTTCTTTACTTGGAATGGTATTAAAAGACGTATTGTAAAGTTTAAATGGGGTAGTCGTTAACGGCGATATCACAGGAATATTGAAAAATGTCAGTGCTTGTGCCACCCTGCTTACATTGTCAGTGGTAAAGGGTCCAATTACGGCATCAAACTGTGAAAAATCGTGTTTATTAAGGAGTTGCTCTATGACATGGCGTTGATTTTCTGTGTCAAAGACAGAAAGTTCTACGCTAAGTCCTGCGTTGTTCAAACTGTCTGCTGCATGAAGCATTCCCGCATAAAAATCGAGAGCAACGGTTGTAAGGTTTCGATCAGTAAGTGTTTTTGCGGTTTGGGAAATGGAATCCAGCTCAATACGCGAAAGACGAAAAGGTGCCATAAAGGCAATACGCACAACGGGCGTAACAAAGGTGCTGTCCCAAAAATTAGGTCTCACCAATTGTATGTTTTGTTGTACCAACGTGTCGGTTTGAATTTTTGGGATTTTGAGCAGCATCCCCACATGCAACCCTGTACTGGTAAGTTCTGGATTAAGGGATTCTAATTGCTCCTTTGTCAAACCCAATTTTTGTTCCAAACGGTAAAATCCTTCTTTAGCCTGAACAGTGTAATAGCTAAACTGTGCAGCGCGCTCTTCGGCAGTTTTATCAGGAACGTTCAACACCGCACCCACTGAAAGCGTGTCTTTTAGCTGCGGATTGAGCGCACGCAATGAGTCTATCGAAATCCCATAGGTATATGCAATACGCCAAAGCGTTTCTTTGGGCTGCACAATATGCTGTGCAGCACCTAACGGGAGAACTGTTTTCTTAAAACGAGGTATTTTAAGTTTATCACGCTTGCGAATGCCTTTTTTCGCATATGGGTTATACGCAATTATTTGCTCGGTAGTAATATCGTAGCGTATTGCAATAGCATCTAAGGTTTCGCGTTTCTTTACCTTATGCACAATAAAGTGGGACACCTCAGAATTTTGGGCATACCCAATCATACTGCATAGCAGTAAAGCAACTACAATAAAATATTTATTCCCACTCAATGGTGGCAGGAGGTTTTGAACTGATATCATAAACTACACGGTTAATTCCTGGGACACGGTTAATGATTTGGTTGGAAATTTCTTGTAAAAATTCATAAGGCAAATGTACCCAATCTGCGGTCATTCCATCTGTTGATGTTACAGCACGAAGGGCTACACACTTTTCATAAGTACGCTCATCGCCCATTACACCCACCGATTGTACCGGTAACAGCATCACACCGGCTTGCCATACTTGGTCATACAACCCATGATCGCGCAATCCTTGTGTGAAAATGGCATCTGCTTTTTGAAGCATTTCTACTTTTTCGGCAGTAATGTCCCCTAAAATACGAATAGCAAGTCCTGGACCTGGAAATGGGTGCCGTCCTAAAATTTCTTTTGACATATTAAGGCTTGCGCCTACCCTTCGGACTTCGTCTTTAAAAAGCATATTTAAGGGTTCTACCAACTTTAATTTCATGAAATCAGGGAGTCCGCCGACATTATGGTGCGACTTAATAGTTGCCGAAGGCCCATTTACCGACACGGATTCAATCACATCGGGATAAATGGTTCCTTGCGCAAGCCATTTGGCCCCTTCTACCTTATGGGCTTCTGCGTCAAAAACCTCTATAAAAACACGGCCTATAATTTTACGCTTGGTTTCGGGATCGCTAACCCCAGCCAACTCACTTAAAAATTCCTCTGTAGCATCTACACCCTTAACATTAAGCCCCATGTGCTCATATTGAGCAAGTACATCTGAAAATTCGTTTTTACGCAACAGTCCGTTGTTCACAAAAATGCAATGCAAGTTTGTACCAATGGCTTTATGTAACAATATAGCAGCAACAGACGAATCTACGCCACCACTCAATCCTAAGATTACCTTATCATCGCCCAATTGTTCCTTTAATCGTGATACAGTAGTATCTACAAATGCATCAGATGTCCAGTCGGGTTTGATACCTGCAATGTTAACCAAAAAGTTGTGTAACAATTGTTTCCCGTCTGTAGAATGATAAACTTCAGGGTGAAACTGAATGCCAAAAGTCATACCGTTATCCATCACATACGCTGCGTTAGCAACATCTTTGGTAGATGCCAATTGTGTCGCATTCTCTGGCAGTTTTTTTATGGTATCGCTATGGCTCATCCACACTTGGGAGTCGAGTGGGATTTGATTTAAAAATGGATGCTGCTCAACCTTTGCTAAGTGTGCACGACCATACTCGCGGGTGTTTGAAGGAGCAACTTCACCACCATTAAAATGTGCCAAATATTGCGCTCCATAACACACACCTAATAGTGGTATTTTAGTTCTAATCGCATTCAAATCGGGGTGTGGTGCATCTTCGGCACGTACCGAATATGGCGAACCCGATAGGATTACAGCTTTATATGTTTCAATGTCTTTTGGCACATTGTGAAAAGGATGGATTTCACAAAAAATGGATAGTTCTCGAACGCGGCGGGCAATCAACTGAGTGTATTGCGAACCAAAATCAAGGATGAGTACTTTGTTTTGCATATGCAAAAATACAACTAAAGTTTATAGCCATATATTGCCTTTACATTAGTTTTTAACAGTAAAATAACAAGATCAGAATTGGACAACATTTAACCCTGCTGCACATTGGGCAAGTGTAGCTTTTAGGAGTTGCGTAAAAGCCGTTATATCTTCCTCTTCAAGAAAATCAGAGAAATGCGCGGTACGCTCTTGCAGTTTTCCGTTTGGGAAAAGGACATTTTGAATATCGGTAATGCGAATAATTTCTTCTTGAAGTTTGATACGTTGTGCTTTAAGCAGGCGTTTTTCGAGAGTACTTAATCCTTTGAGTTGCTTTTTTTCTTGTGCATTTACTGCTCCTAAAAATGATTTGTCGGTCTGTTGTGCCAATTCACGTAAAGCTTCAAATTGATGGGCTAATACTTCTCGCTGGGGAGAAAAATCAATATCAATATCACTGATTTGACGCACTCTTTTGTTGATAAACGATGCCTTTGGCAATAGCAAATCTTCCAATGGGAGTTCCAATTTAGTGCACTTTTTGAGCTGTTTTTCACTCATAAGCAATAAGCTGGAGCGATGCTGTAAAAGCGGATATGAAACACCTAATATTTTAAAAGCAGCTTTGAGCTGTAACCAATACGCCAGCTCTCCACCTCCACCTACATATGCAATGTTCGGTAAAACATACTCTTGATACACAGGGCGCATGAGTGCATTGGGAGAAAAGCGCTCTGGATGAAGGTGTAGTTCTTCCAAGATTTTGGCTTCATCCCAGCTGTGCTTTCCATCAGTAGTCACAAACCAATCCGAATCTTTTTTAATTCTAACACGCTTATCATCAAGTATATAGAATAAATTAATTTCTCTTGGATTTATTTGAGGCGTGTAGTTTCCTACTTTTTTTGCAAGCGCATCATTGGTGTCTGTAACCGCAGTAAATATGCGCTGTTCGGTCAATTCTTTTTTGATGATTGGCGAAAAAAGGGATTTAAGTTCAGGAGCATCTCCATCAATAATGACTAATCCATATTTGCCAAATAGCCGATGTACTAATTTTCGGGTGGCATTTGCCAAATTTTGTTCTTCCAAATAACAAGAGGCGAACAATTCCAACAACGCTTTCCCTGATTGGGTGTGCTTCCAAACAGCGCACAATTCATCATAAACACTTTGAATATTTTCAGTTGTCATGCGCCCTACAGGACCCCCTTTAGGCGAATCCCAATGTACTTTTTGCTCTCCTAAAAAAAAGTGATTGATTTCTTCAATGTCATGGTCTTCTGAAGCCATCCAAAATACTGGGACGTATTGATGCGAGCCATCCGATTTTTGTAATTTCTCAGCGGTGTTGATTGCATCTAAAATCTTATACCAAAAAAACAAAGGACCCGTAAAAATATTGAGCTGATGTCCCGTGGTTACAGTTACCGCATTGGGCTGTGCCAATCGATTTATATTGCTTAAAACTTCTTCTGTTAAAGAAAATCCTTTGTATTGGTTTTTTATGGACTCAACCAATACTTTTCTGTTTATGTCAGAAAACGAAGTTGTACGTTTTTTGGCAATAGCCTTTGCCGATGAAGAAGAAATCAACCCGTTGTGAAATTGTTCGAGTGATGCATCCGATTGTAAAAGGCGCTGCATCAATGGGGTATATACCCTCGAATGAATTCCCAAAGCTTTTACAATGTTCATGTAGCAAAAGTAGTTAATGTCTATAATTAAGCAGCTGAAGCAAAAAGCTAGGCTTTTGCAGGAACGGCTTGCAAGTCAAAATCTTGTGCTGACGTAATGGTCAAATTGGCAAAGTCACCCACCTTTAGGTAGTGTTCGCGCGCATCAACCCAAACTTCGTTATCCACGTCGGGAGAGTCAAATTCTGTACGCCCCACAAAGAAATTTCCTTCCTTTCTATCGATAACACATTTAAGTGTTTTGCCCACCAATTCCTGATTTTTCTCCCAAGAAATTTGTGCTTGCAATGCCATAAGTTCATTTACCCTAGCTTGTTTAACCTCTTCGGGTACATCGTCATTTAGCGAATGTGCGTGCGTATTTTCTTCGTGACTATACTGAAAACAACCCAATCGTTCAAAGCGCATTTCCTTTACCCAAGATTTAAGCAATTCAAAGTCTTCATCCGTCTCACATGGGTAGCCTAAAATAAGTGAAGTCCGAATTGCCATATTGGGCACAAGGGTGCGAAAACGCTTTAATAATGCAGTTGTTTTTTCTTGTGTTGTGCCACGACGCATAGAGCGCAAAATAGGATCTGAAATATGCTGAAGTGGTATGTCTATATAGGAACACACTTTTGGTTCGTTTGCAATAACTTCCAATACATCTTCAGGGAAACCTGTTGGAAAAGCATAATGCAATCGGATCCAAACAATACCTTCTACCAATGCAAGTGCTTTTAGCAGGTCTGCTAAACAGCGTTTTTTGTATAAATCCAGTCCGTAATACGTCGAATCTTGTGCAATCAAAATCAACTCTTTAACCCCCTTTTTGGCTAGACCTGTTGCCTCTTTGACCAAATCTTCAATAGATTTTGAGCGATGTGCACCACGCATGAGTGGAATGGCGCAAAAGGAACACGGACGGTCACAACCCTCTGAAATTTTTAGATATGCATAATTTTTAGGCGTAGTGGTGAGGCGCTCACCGAGTAGCTCATGGCGATAATCTGCCCCAAGAGCTTTGAGTAAAAGTGGTAAATCAGTAGTCCCGAAATAGCTATCTACATTAGGGATTTCGGCTTCTAGCTTTGGTTTGTAACGCTCACTCAAACAACCGGTTACAAATAATTTATCAATAAGACCTTGCTCCTTCTGCTCGGCAAAATTCAAAACTGTATTAATCGATTCTTCTTTGGCATTATCAATAAATCCGCAAGTATTTACCACTACAATATTGCCTTGCTGTTCGTGTACAACATCTTTATTACTCGCCTTGAGCTGACCCATAAGAACCTCTGAGTCATAAATGTTTTTCGAACACCCCAACGTAACAACGTTAATTTTATTTTTTTTTGTGGATTTTGTGCGCATAGTTAGCTATAGCCTTTAGGTGGTTGGTAATATTATTAATTTCCTCAGTTTCAACATAGGGCCATCAATATTGCATAAGCGACTGAACAGGAACAAAAAAAATAAAAACATTTTTTTCATAGTTAGTCGTTTACAAACAACGAATCTAAGAATTCTTTTGGGTCAAAGGGGAGCAAATCATCGACACCCTCACCTACCCCAATAAAGCGAATGGGAACTTCGAGTTCATCAGAAATTCCAATTATCACACCACCTTTTGCAGTGCCGTCGAGTTTGGTTAAAATGAGTCCCGACACAGCAGTAGTTTGGGCAAATTGTTTGGCCTGCAAAAAAGCGTTTTGCCCTGTTCCACCATCTAAAACCAATAATACTTCGTGCGGGGCATCAGGTATTACTTTTTGGATTACCCGTTGAATTTTAGCCAATTCCTGCATCAGGTTGGTGTTGTTGTGTAATCTACCCGCAGTGTCTATCAGCAACACATCCACCTCTTCTTTACTGGCACGTGTTACGGCAGTATAGGCCACAGAAGCCGGATCGCTGCCTTCTTGAAGAGCTACAAAAGGAACATTTACACGTTCAGACCACAACCGCAACTGGGCTACGGCACCCGCCCGAAATGTATCTGCAGCGGCTAACATCACTTTCTTTCCCTCTTTGGTGTAACGATGCGCCAATTTGCCAATCGTTGTGGTTTTGCCGGCACCATTAACGCCCACTACCAATACCACATGAAGTTGATCAGAAAAAGTTTTTTGTGATGATTCAGATGCCGTTAGCAAGTCAACCATTTCTTCATAAAGAAGTTTGTCTAACTCTGAGACATTAAGGTATTTTTCTTTTGATACTCGTTTTTCGAGGCGCTCAATAATTTTTTGCGTGGTGGCAACCCCCACATCAGACATCAATAGAATTTCTTCTAATTCTTCTATCAAATCGGCGTCAACAGAGCTGCGCCCCAACACCGCTTTCTTTAGGCGTTGCGTCCAAGCGCGTTTGGTGGCAGACAAACCGGTTTGAAGTTGATCGTTAGACTTGTTGAAAAATCCCATGTGTTAAAGGTACGTTTTGGCTACAAAAAAAAGCCACAAAAAGTGGCTTTTATAAAGTTTTATAGAAATAATTTTTTATTTAGACAACCAGTCATTTACAAATTCGGGTGCTAGAATGGTTTCTACGTAAGTGTATGCGCCAGATTTTTCGCTACGTACCATTTTGATGGCTTTCGTAAGACGCTTAGATTTCGTTTGTAAGGTTGCTACCGTTTTCTTTGCCATAATTACTTGATTTCTTTGTGTACGGTCATACGCTTAAGAATCGGATTGAATTTTTTAATCTCAATTCTATCTGGTGTATTTTTTTTGTTTTTTGTCGTAATGTATCTTGACGTTCCAGCCATGCCAGAGTCTTTATGCTCGGTGCATTCCAAAATAACCTGAACGCGATTTCCTTTCTTAGCCATAACCTTATTGTTTGATTAGACCTTGAGCACGGGCTTCTTTAATCACCGCTGAAAGTCCTTTTTTGTTAATGGTTTTAAGTGCCGAAGTCGATAGCTTTAGGGTAATCCACTTGTCTTCGTCTACAAGATAAAAACGCTTCTTAATAAGGTTTGCACCAAATTTACGTTTGGTTTTATTCATGGCATGCGATACGTTGTTACCAACCATCGCTTTTTTGCCCGTTAATTCACATACTTTCGACATGACATCTTTTTTAACAGGCTGCAAATTTAATGTTTTTAAACGAGTTACAAAGAATATTTGTAAATTTATTGTCTAAACAAAAACCTGCTTTGAAGTTCCCCAAAAAAACACAGAAAAAATTGGTGCTCGCTGCTTTGGGTTCGCTTGTGTCGGCTTTTCCGATTAACTATCCCAACAGATTATACAATAACTCCAAGGCTTTATTTATTGTTTTTTGAAGGTTTCGCTCGCGGTGTTTTCCAAAACAAAAGGTTTCAACAACTTCACTTTCAGGCGTAACAACAGCAATGACTACTGTCCCAATTTCAGCATCAGCATCTCCTTTGGTAGGACCAAAATTGCCAGTGGTTGCTACGGCAACATCTGCCCCAGTTTGGCGCAACACCCCTTTTGCCATAGCAAGGGCTACTTGGTCGCTTACCACAGAGTGCTTTGAAATAACATCTTCAGAAACCCCCAAAAGGCTTTTTTTTAATTCGGTGGCATAACTAACAACTGAGCCCTTAAAATATGCCGAAGCACCTGCATGCTGCGTAAACAACGAAGCTAATTTTCCGCCGGTGCAACTTTCAGCGGTGGCGAGTGTCCAGTCTTTTTGGGTTAGGGCATTTCCAATTTGTTGTTCGATGGGCTCCTCCGACTCAAATCCAGTAATGTGATTGCCGATAAGTGGATAAAGGGCATCAAAAAGGGTGTCTATTTCCGTTTGCAACGCTATCTCGTTGGTCCCTTTGCCCGAAAGACGCAAGCGAACACGTCCCAAATTGGGCAAATATGCCAATTTAATATGCGGTGGAAGGGCAGATTCCCAATCGCTAATTTTCTCGGCAATGATGCTTTCGCCAAGACCATAAGTCATCATGGTTTTGTGTACCAATACAGGCAGTGAAAAAGTTTCCTTTATACGGGGAATTAGGTGCTCCCGTACCAAATGTTTCATTTCAAATGGCACACCGGGAAGCGAGACAAAAACAGTGTTTTCTTTTTGCATCCACATGCCCATGGCCGTGCCGTGCGCATTAAATAGCTGTGTACACATAGAGGGCAACATGGCTTGTGATCTGTTTAACTCATTAACTGGTGCTTTTACATATTTACGAAACAACTCTTCAATATGTGACATTACATCAGGATAGAATTGCAACTCATCATCAAAATACGCACAAAGTGTATGCTTGGTAATATCGTCTTTTGTAGGCCCTAACCCACCCGTTATAACCACCAAACCTACTTGATTTTGAGCAGTTGCAAAAGCCTCTAGGATTGCTTTTTTGTTATCTGAAATAGAACGTATTTGACGCACCTCAACGCCAATTTTGTTGAGTGATTTCCCTAAAAAAGCGGAATTTGTATCTATAATTTGTCCGATAAGGATTTCATCGCCAATGGTAATAATATCTGCTAGCATTTACTTTACGATTAGTGAAAATGCCTTTTGGGTATCCAGATAGCCTTCCAAACGATCGTTTTTAGCTACTGCCCCCACTCCCGCTGGTGTTCCCGTAAACAGGATGTCTCCAATTTTAAGGGTGAAATATTGCGAAACGTGAGCAATGATTTCATCAATGCTCCAAAGCATAAGACTGGTGTCTGCTTGCTGTACCACCTCACCGTTTTTGTGAAGCGCAAAGGAGAGTTTTTGCAAATTCCCTAAGGACGATTTGTCAAACCACTTCCCCACAACCGCCGAACCATCAAAAGCTTTGGCTTTTTCCCATGGCAAGCCGTTGGCTTTTAACTCTTGTTGTACATCTCGGGCAGTGAAATCAACGCCAAGTCCAATTTCGTTATAATATTTGTGTGCAAACTTGGATTGAATGTGTTTTCCAATGCGATTAATCTTAACCAATACCTCTACTTCATAGTGCACATCACTAGAAAACTCTGGAATAAAAAAAGGAAGGTTAGATTGTGCAATGGCGGTGTCAGGCTTAATAAAAATCACTGGCTCCTCAGGACGCGCATTATCTAATTCAGCGATGTGAGCAGCATAATTTCTGCCAATGCAAATGATTTTCATGAAGTCCCGTTCAAGGTTTCTAATCGAATTGCTGTGAGTACTTTTTTGGTATACAATGGAAAATCAGCATCTAACAACCAACTAAAATACCCCGGATCGCGTTGCAGCACCTCCACCACTTTTTTGCCCTTATGCTTTCCAAAACTAAACGATGGGTCGCCATTGGTATCTGCCAAAATGAATCCGGCAAAATCAACACTCTTGCGACGGGTAGAAAACGCACTAAGCTCAGCTACATCGTTTTGCAAATCATCATATTTTTCAATTTGAGCCTTAAGCACTTCGTAAGTTGCTGTGGTGTCTGCCTCAGCACTATGGGCATTTTCTAAATTTTTACCACAGTAAAATTTATAAGCTGCACTCAAATTTCGTTTTTCCATTTTATGAAAAATGGTTTGCACATCTACGGTAAGATACTTTTTGAAATCTACATCAATCCCCACACGCAACATCTCCTCGGCAAGAAGTGGAATATCAAATCTATCGGAGTTGAAACCTGCTAAGTCAGAGCCGTTAATCATCTCATAAATCTGTTTACTCAACTGCTTAAATGTGGGTTCGTTTGCCACTTTTTCGTCTGTAATACCGTGTACAGCAGTGGTTTCGGGCGGAATGGGCATTTCAGGATTTACAAGCCACGTTTTAGCTTCTTTGTTTCCGTTAGGAAAAACTTTCAAGATTGAAATTTCTACGATACGGTCTTTTGACACATTTACTCCAGTGGTTTCAAGATCAAAAAAACAAAGCGGACGAGTTAGTGAAAGTTCCATATTAAAGTGTTTGTGCGTGATCCCAGTTTTCGATACGTTCTTTAAGGCGAAGCAAAAACATCCCTCCCATGGCACCGTTGATAATACGATGGTCGTAACTGTGCGAAACCACCATCTGTTGACGTATTGCAATTACGTCTCCTTGTTCAGTTTCCAAAACAGCAGGCACTTTTCTAATAGCACCCAACGCAAGAATAGCCAACTGCGGTTGGTTGATAATTGGTGTTCCTGTCAAGCTACCAAACATCCCTACATTGGTAACAGTATACGTGCCACCCTGTACATCATCGGGGTTAAGGGTGTTGTTTCTAGCATTTGTAGCCAATTCATGTACTTTTTTGGCAAGCCCAACAAGGTTGAGCGAGTTGGCATGTTTGATGACTGGCACGATGAGGTTTCCATCTGGCAAGGCAGTTGCCATACCCAAGTTTATATCTTTTTTCTTAATGACATTTGTTCCATTAAGGGAGCTGTTTAGCAACGGAAATTCGGGTAAAATTTGTGCTACAAGTTGTAAAAATATAGGTGTAAACGTAAGTTTAACGCCGTGTTGTTTTAAAAAGTCTTGCTTTACTTTTTCACGCCATTTCCACAGATTTGTTACATCGATTTCGATAAATGATTGCACATGCGCTGAAGTTTGTAAACTGCGTGTCATGTGCTCTGATATCATTTGCTCCATACGAGTCATGGGAACAACAGCATCTTCACTACCAAGCGGTGTAGAAGGTGTAGGTATTGGTGATGCTACAGGCGGTGGTGTTGGGCTAGAAAATTGTGCTTTTCTATTTTTTACATAGTCTAGAATATCACTTTTAGTCACTCTTCCTTCCTTTCCAGTACCCTGAATAGCAGTTAGTTCAGTCTCAGAAATTTGCTCTTGTTTGGCAATATTTTTTACTAATGGGGAATAAAACCGCTTTTCACTCAAACTTTTTTGAACCACAGGAGCAACCATTTCTTGTGCTTGCTGCATGTAAGTCTCAGGAGTTTCAGAAATAACAGCTGGTTTGATTTCTTCTTTAGGCTGAGGCGTTTCTGCTACGGGGATAGGAGCTTCCTGCGCATCCACCTCATCGGTTTCAATAAGTACAAGTGGCGCACCCACAGCAACCACAGCGTTTATAGGGTGCAGAATTTCTTTAATTACACCATTATATTCACTGGCTACTTCAGAATCTACCTTATCTGTGGCTACCTCTAGCACGGCTTCATCTGCCGCAACGGCATCGCCTTCTTTTTTCAACCATTGCGTAATGGTCGCTTCAGAGACACTCTCGCCCATGGCGGGCAATACTAGCTGGTAAATGGGCATTCCAATTTTTTTTTCAAAAGTACAAATAAATCACGGCTTGCGCTACGACATCACGAGCACTTCTCCCTTAGTGTTACTCGAATTACTTCCAACCGCATGGCTCTTATCCGAATTTAAAAATTTATATGAAAACGCATTGCCGTGTTCATTCATAAAACCAATAATATGAGCGAATGAAATCGTGTTCGGGTCAAAAATAATTTCGGTGCGAGTGCTTTTGTGCGCTAAAATCCCATCCAAGCTCGCAGTGTGTGTGAATGGAATATTTTTGTTTACGCCAATTTCTACATCCAAATCTTTCGAAACCAACCAATAACACCTAGGTTGTAATGGTTTATGGACAAGGCGTGCCCCTCTTATCCGCTTTAAAAAACTAAATGTACTGGTGGCTAATTTTATCCAAATCTTTACAACGTTAGAGACGTGAAAATGTTTGTTGTAGAAATAGTTCATGGCTTCGCGAAACATCATTTGATAAGCAAAATCTTTGGGAGTGCTTTCGCCTTTAAAGTGAATTATACTGATGTTCGGATTGTAATAATTTGGCTTACCGAGTTGTAAAGAACGATAGCTTAAATCTATGTCATCAGAGTACATAAAACAATTTTCATCAAAGCCACTTAGGGTGCGGTAATGTGCTGTTTTCATAAACATAAAAGCACCAACTAAGACATCTGTTTCACCAGGTTTATTTTCAGGAAGCTTCATGTTGTAATATTTACCAAAAAGCCATGGAGAAATTTTGTAAAGCCCTGTTACTTTAGCAAAAGCAACCCAAGGCGTAGGCACACCTCGTTTAGATTCTTTTAAGAATTGTCCAGATCCATCAATGAGTTTAGGTCCCATAATAGAGTACTGATTGTTTTGCTCCATAAAAAGCAGGGCGTCGCTAAAAGTGTTTTCAGCAACAATAGTATCAGGGTTAAGAATACAAACATACTCCCCTTTGGCTTGAGTCACGCCGATATTATTCCCTTTAGGAAAGCCTAAGTTATCTTTATTCTCAATAAGTATTACTTGTGGAAATTGTTTTTTAATCCAAGGTACACTTCCATCGGCAGAGGCATTATCAACCACAATAACTTCGGCGTCTAAGTCTTTTGTAGCTGCCAAAACACTCTGTAAACAAAGGTCAATAAAATACTTTACGTTATAGTTGAGAATAACTATAGATAGCTTCATATACTAACTTTTCATAGAGATTTCAAAAGGAATCCGTTGACTGATGCTACGCCCAAGAGTTACCTCATCGGCGTATTCAAGTTCATCACCCACACCAATACCGCGTGAAATAGCAGAAAAAGACAATGGAAAATGATTTAATTTTTTAAAAATATAATAATTGGTTGTGTCGCCCTCCATGGTGCTACCAAGCGCAAAAATAATCTCTTTGACACCCTCTTGCTCAACACGTTTTACAAGTGCATCAATAGTGAGTTGCTGTGGGCCAACCCCTTCCATGGGGGCTATTTTCCCGCCCAACACATGATAACGTCCTTTAAACTGCCCTGTTGCTTCTATTGCCATTACATCACGAATGTCTTCTACCACGCAAATTATGCTTTCATCACGAAGAGGATTAATACAAATACTGCATGTTTCAGTATCTGAAATATTGTGGCATGTAGTACAGTAACGTATATTTTGCCGCAATGTTGTAATGGCATTTGAAAGGCGCTCGCTAAAATCTTTGGGTTGACGCAACAAATGAAGTACCAATCGAAGCGCAGACCGCCGACCAATTCCTGGAAGCTGTGCTATCTCATCAACCGCTTTTTGCACTAAAGACGACGGAAAATCCATGCCCAAAAATACACTATTTCACTAAAAGAAACATCCGTTATATTTACCAAAAAAACACATGACTTCACAAGTGCTGGTGCTTTGTATACTCATTTATCTAAGTGTGCTATATGGCATCTCGAAACTGGTGGGGAAAAGCAACAGCAATGCTACATTTTTCTCTGCGAATAAAAATGCGCCATGGTATTTGGTGGCGTTTGGCATGATTGGGGCATCGCTTTCGGGGCTTACTTTTGTATCGGTACCAGGATGGGTAGCTGGCACCCAACTTAGCTATGTGCAAATGGTGTTGGGCTATGCATTTGGCTATTTTTTTATTGGCACAATTCTATTGCCCCTCTACTATAAATGGAATGTGACAACCATTTACACCTATTTACGCCATCGCTTTGGCGTATATTCTTATAAGACAGGAGCCTCTTTCTTTATTTTATCGCGACTTACAGGAACAAGTTTTCGTCTTTTTTTGGTGTTAAAAGTCATGCATTGGATTGCCTTAGACGCACTTCATATTCCGTTTTGGATAACTTCTGCCGTAGCAATTTTGGGTATGTGGCTTTACACACAAAAAACAGGAATAAAAACCATTATTTACACAGACACTGTACAAACGATATGTATGCTTGTGGCACTTGGTGTAGGCGTTTATGTCTTATATGATGCCTTGGATTTAGACGCATATTCATGGTGGTCGTGGTGGCAGGCACAGCCTACCACTCAAGTGTTTTTTTGGGATGATTGGAACAGTGGACAACACTTTATTAAACAATTTTTTGCAGGTGCACTCATTGCTTTTGCCATGACAGGATTGGATCAAGAAATGATGCAAAAAAACTTGAGTTGCCGATCGCTTCGCGATGCACAAAAAAATATGTTTTGGTTCACCATTGCCTTAGTCATTGTCACCTTGCTTTTTTTAATGTTGGGCGTACTACTTACTGCTTATGCACAGGCAAACGGAATCTCTGCTACGGGTGATCAATTATTTCCTGAAATAGCTATAGAATCTGGCTTAGGCGCGGCATTGTCATACGCCTTCGTAATTGGACTTATTGCAGCAGCATTTAGCAGTGCCGACAGTTCGTTGGCATCACTTACCACAAGTGTAAGTATCGATTTGTGGAACGTACAGGAAGGCAAAAAAGGGATACAACAACGCAAAAAAACACATCTTATAATGGCTTTTGTATTGTGGTTCTGCATAATCCTTTTTTACTACCTTATAAAAAACGAAAGCGTCATTGCGCAATTACTCCTCTTCGCTGGATATACCTACGGACCACTTTTGGGGCTATTCCTTTTTGGGATTGTTTCCAAACGACAAATTAGAGACAAATTTGCTCCGCTAATTTGTGTCATTGTTCCAATTCTTGGCTACTACATAGCAACCATGAGCAAGGTTCGTTTTGGATTTGATTTTGGTTTTTTTGTATTGGCACTCAACGGTAGTCTTGCGCTAATTTTACTCTGGTTTTCAAGTTTTAAATTACCAATGTATGAGGGCGCTTCCCCAAGTAAAACCACTACCAAAAGCCGCCAATAAAACGGTATCGTTTGGTTTAATTTTTCCTTCACCCCATGCTTCTGATAAGGCTATTGGAATGGATGCCGCTGTGGTGTTCCCGTAGCGCATAATATTGTTATACACTTGATCGTCACGAAGACTGAACTTCTTTTGTATAAACTGAGCAATGCGCAAGTTGGCCTGATGCGGTATAAATAAATCTATGTCCGAAGTGGTTTTGTTGTTTTTCTGTAATGCTTCTTGAATGACTTCACTAAAACGCACCACCGCATTCTTGAAAACCAATTGCCCATTCATGTAAGGGTGGTACCGCATATCATCTTCATCATAGTTGGCAACAATTTCAGGAATCCATCGTTTGGTACTGGGGCCAATAATGGCGAGTTCCTCTGCGTATTTACCTTCTGAGTAGAGGTGTGTAGATTGAATGCCTTTAGAAGTGTCTGTTTCACGTGTAAGTACTGCTGCTCCTGCCCCATCGCCAAAAATCACAGAAACAGTACGCCCTCGGGTAGTAAAATCCATACCGCCAGAATGATACTCAGAACCAACAAGAAGCACGTTTTTATACATGCCTGTTTTGATGAATTGATCCGCTATTGAGAGGCCGTAAATAAAACCTGAACACTGATTGCGGATATCTAAAGCAGGACAGGTTCCCATTCCCATTAGGTCTTGTAACAACACCCCAGAACCTGGGAAATAAAGATCTGGACTTAGGGTGGCAAATATGACAAGGTCTATATCATCTTTTGAAACTCCTGCGCGATCAAGCGCCATTTCGGCAGCCTTCACCCCCATTGTGGCTGTTCCTTCACCTGAGTCTTTTTGTATTAAACGGCGTTCTTTGATGCCAGTGCGTTCGGTTATCCACGCGTCATCAGTATCCATTTGTTTAGACAAGTCGTCATTAGTGACAATGTTATCAGGAACAAAATGCCCTAGACCTACAATTCGAGAATTATACATATTCAGTATTTTGACTTAAAGAAACAAAATAAAAACGGCAAAAAAAAAAGAAGGTGCAACAACCACGATGCACCTTCGAACAACTTAACCAAAATTAAACAAACCAATAATGTGGTGTGTAATCAATGAAAATTCATAGCAATTTTCTCCTCAACATTTTGCTGATTAATTACCATACAAATATAAAAATGTTTAACGAAACAGCAAAATATTTAAACAAAAAATTGTGTCAAGATGTCAGCCCAATGATTTTGGTATTTTATTTGACATAGAGTAAGAAAACAAAACATTATGTCTTCAGGTAAAATAAATGTTGCGGTAGAAAATATTTTCCCGTTAATAAAAAAGTTCTTGTACAGTGACCATGAAATTTTCTTACGTGAATTGGTTTCCAATGCCACAGATGCCACATTAAAACTTAAGCATCTTGCCAATATAGGTGAGGCTAAAGTGGAGTACAAAGACCCTAAAATTGAAATTAAAATTGACAAAGAAAATCGTACCCTACACGTAATTGATGAGGGGCTAGGCATGACTACTGATGAGGTAAACAAATACATCAATGAGTTGGCTTTTTCAGGGGCTGAAGAGTTTATCAATCAATACAAAGACAGTGCAAAAGACAGCGGTATTATCGGGCATTTTGGTTTAGGGTTCTACTCTGCGTTTATGGTTGCCGAAAAAGTAGAGATTATTACCAAATCGCATAAAGACGAGCCTGCAGCACATTGGACATGTGACGGCTCGCCCGAATACACTTTGGTGGAGCACGACAAAACAGTGCGGGGCACTGAAATCATTTTGCACATTGACAGCGATTCAGACGAGTTTTTGGAAGAATCTCGTATTCGTGAATTGCTCACGAAATACAACAAGTTTATGCCCATTCCCATTAAGTTTGGCACGCGCGAAAAAACGCATGAAGAAGGCGAAGGGGACGACAAAAAAGAAATCAATGAAACGGTTGACAACATCATCAACAACCCTACACCGGCATGGACAAAAAAACCTACCGAGCTACAAGACGAGGACTATAAATCGTTTTATCGTGAGCTATACCCCATGCAGTTTGAAGAGCCATTGTTTCACATTCACCTCAATGTAGATTACCCTTTTGCATTGACTGGAATTCTGTACTTCCCAAAGCTGAGCAACGACCTTAACGTTCAAAAGGATCGCATTCAACTCTATCAAAATCAAGTATTTGTAACCGATAATGTTGAAGGAATTGTACCAGAGTTTTTGACGATGTTACGTGGCGTTATAGACTCGCCTGACATTCCATTAAACGTATCGAGAAGCTACCTTCAAGCGGATGGAGCAGTAAAAAAAATCAGCAATTATATCACTAAAAAGGTAGGCGATAAGTTGCAATCCATTTTTAAAAATGAGCGCGAAAACCTTGAGCAAAAATGGAATGATATCAAAATGGTAATTGAATATGGAATGCTTTCTGAGGAGAAGTTTTTTGAAAAAGCACAAAAATTCCATTTGTTCCCTACCACAGAAGGCAGCTATCTAACCCTTGAGGAGCTCAAAGCGCAAACCAAAGATGCGCAAACCGACAAGGACGGAAAACTAATACAGCTATATGCCGCAAACACGGATGAGCAACACGCTTATATTGAAGCCGCAAAAGCTAAGGGGTATTCGGTGTTGTTATTGGATTCGCCTATTGTGGGCCATCTGCTGCAAAAACTTGAACAAGAAGACCCGAAACTCGGATTTGTACGTGTAGATAGCGATCATATTGACAAGCTGATTGCCAAAGATGAGCCACAACTATCTAAGCTTTCGGATGAGCAAAAAGAGACGCTAAAACCACTTATTGAAGCCATCGTGCCCAAAGAAAAATACACCATTCAGTTGGAGGCCATGGATAGCGAAGCAGCACCGTTTATGATAACACAACCCGAGTTTATGCGCCGTATGAAAGAAATGCAGCAAACTGGTGGCGGCGGTATGTTTGGCGGTGGTTTTCCAGAGATGTATCAGTTGGTGGTAAACGTTAATCACCCATTGGTAAGTCAAATTTTAGAGACCAAAACGCAAAAGAAACAGGAGCGTCTAATAAAGCAATCGTTAGACTTGGCGCGCTTGTCACAGTCGCTACTTAAAGGCGAAGAGCTTACCGCCTTTATCAAGCGTAGTTTTGAGATGATAAAATAATCCAAAGGGCACTTCGATAAACTCAGTGCCCTTCGATAAACATAGTGCCCTGAGCTTTGCCGAAGGGCACGGAATTAAAATCCCTCAACTGTGGTTGAGGGATTTTTTTTAGTGTGTAATTCAATATATTTTAAAAAGTATTTATAGGTAAATGAAAATCCGAAACGTCTTTACCAAAAATTCCTTATTTTTATAAAAACCATACACCATGCTATTTTTCTGGCGTACGCTACTTTCGTTTTGGCGTGATCCTGCCTACCGCAGCTTGCTTTTTGCTACTAACTTTTTTCTGGCAATCGGAACGGTTTCCTACAGGCTTATTGAAGGTTGGTCGTGGCTCGATTCGCTTTATTTTTCTGTTATAACACTTACCACCATTGGGTATGGAGATTTTTCACCGCAAACTGATTTGGGTAAAGTATTTACCATGGGGTACATCATTGTAGGCGTAGCGCTAATTTTGGGTTTTGTGAATACACTTTTTTTACATTACAAAACAGAAGTGACAAAAATGCGAAGTAAAAAAAATAACGGCTAATGGGTTCGCTGTTTGATGTGTTCGCCCCCGAACTTCCAGATGCAACACTGCGCTATTATCCTAATTTTATAAGTAGTTCCGAAGCTGATGTGTATTTTGAAAAACTACAAAATATCACCCCGTGGCAAAACGACCCCATAACACTGTTTGGAAAAACCTATCCACAACCTCGAATGACCTCTTTGCACGGGCATACTACAGATCCATACGGCTACTCGGGAATTGTAATGCAGCCCAAACCAATGAATGATTCCCTACTAGAAATAGAAGAAAAACTAAACAAATTTACAGCCGAAAGATTTACAACAGTGCTGCTCAACTTATATCGCGATGGTAAGGACAGTAACGGCTGGCACGCAGACGACGAGCCCGAATTGGGCAAAAATCCTGTAATTGCCTCAGTGAGTTTGGGTGCCTCGCGGTACTTTCATTTAAAGCATAAAACCGACAAAAGTCAGCGACTAAAGTTCGCGCTTTCACACGGTAGTTTGCTGCTAATGGAAGGAACAACACAACACTTTTGGAAACATCAAGTTGCGAAAACAGCACGAGTAGTAGGCCCACGCATCAATCTGACTTTCAGGAAGGTACTTACAGCGCGTTAAGCTTTTCAATCAACGCATTGCCTTTTTCGGCTAGCTCATCTTGAATGGCACGAAAGTGTGCCTTTTTGTTCTCAACATCTTTTTGGTAAATCCTAGAGCTAAAAGAATCATAAGTACTAATGGCCTCATCAACAATAGCCGCAGTTGCTTTTTTATCTTCCTTAGGGTTGGCCTTTTCCCAATCCAATGCCATTTCAATAATTTCACCAAGAACGTGATTAATGTCTTTTTTTAAATCGCGAATATTTGCCATAAAGTTAGTTTTTAGTTTGGTCCCGCGTACTGCACATAGTTCCGCGGGGTTTCATACAAAGTTATAGATAAATCGTTTTTTTCAATAATATGAGGACGCAATTTATCCCAAATCACTACCGCAATATTCTCCGCTGTGGGGATTTGCGAAGCAAATTCGGGTACTTGCTCGTTCAGATTTTTATGATCAAACGCCTCTTCCACATGGGCTTTGATTAAGTCTTTCAATATTTTCATATCCATAACATATCCTGTTTCAGGGTCAATTTCACCTGTAACCGACACAATGAGTTCATAATTATGCCCATGGAAATATGGGTTGCTGCACTTATCAAAAATGGCTTCGTTTTGAGCATCGCTCCAATCTTTACGGTATAACCGATGTGCCGCATTAAAGTGAGCTTTTCGGCTCACAGTTACTTTCTTCATAGCGTTTTTATTTGTTCATAGAACCGCTCAAAGATAATGATAAACCAAACGGTATAGTGCTCGGGATGTTGAAGAATATCTTCACGAACCGCATCAATCGACATCCACTTCCAATCAGCGACCTCCTCAGGATTTATGTTTGGCACGTCGTTGTATTTTCCAATCATAATATGGTCTAACTCATGCTCAGTCAGTCCATTATCAAAAGGTGCTTTGTAAATAAATGAAGTTACTTCGCGCAACTCAGCAACAAAGCCCATTTCTTCTTGCAGACGGCGCTTGCCAGCACTGATATTGGTTTCGCCGTTGCGCTGATGGCTACAACAGGTATTTGTCCAAAGTCCTGGAGAATGATATTTGTGCAACGCACGTTGTTGAAGCATCAGTTCTCCTGCATCGTTAAGAATAAACACCGAGAACGCACGATGCAACACTCCTTTTTCATGGGCCTCCATTTTGGGCATAAGCCCTATGGGGTTGTCCTGCTCGTCAACTAAAATAACCTGTTCTTCCATATTTTTTTTAAAAATACAAAAAATGGTGTGGTTAGACATTGATTTATTAATTCAGCGTACTTTTGCCCTCATGAGTTTTTTGGAAGAAATTAAACGCCGTCGCACCTTTGGTATTATCTCTCACCCCGATGCGGGCAAAACCACCCTTACCGAAAAGCTACTCCTTTTTGGAGGGGCTATTCAAGAGGCAGGTGCCGTAAAATCGAATAAAATAAAGAAAACTGCCACCAGTGACTTTATGGAAATCGAAAGACAACGCGGGATTTCGGTGGCAACTTCTGTATTGGCGTTTTTATATAAAGACAAGAAAATCAATATTTTAGACACTCCTGGACACAAAGACTTTGCCGAAGACACCTACCGCACCTTAACGGCTGTGGACAGTGTTATTGTGGTTATTGACGTAGCAAAAGGTGTAGAAGAACAAACCGAAAAACTGGTGTCGGTATGCCGAATGCGTAAAATTCCACTCATTGTCTTTATCAATAAGTTAGACCGGGAAGGAAAAGACGCATTTGACCTGTTGGATGAAGTAGAGCAAAAGCTAGGGCTAACTACAGTTCCGTTGAGCTTTCCCATTGGTATGGGTTACGATTTTCAAGGAATTTACAACTTATGGAATGAAAACGTACGCCTCTTTAAAGAGGAAAGCAAAACCAAAATCAGTGATTCTATTTCTATTACTTCTATTAATGATGATTCATTAGAAAAAATAATAGGCCTATCTGCCAAAGAAAAACTGGAAGAAGAATTAGAGTTGGTTCGTGAGGTATACCCTACATTTGATAGAGAAGAATATTTAAACGGCAATCAACATCCTGTGTTTTTTGGATCGGCACTTAACAATTTTGGGGTGCAAGAATTATTAGATTGTTTTGTGGAAATTGCCCCTGAGCCTCAACCGAAATCAAGTGAAGAGCGTCTTATTGCTCCCGCTGAAAAAGCATTTTCAGGTTTTGTGTTTAAAATTCATGCGAACATGGATCCAAAACACCGTGACCGCTTGGCGTTTATCAAAATTGTATCGGGAACATTTGAACGTAACGTTCCGTATTTACATATCCGCCACAACAAAAAACTGAAATTTAGCAGTCCAAATGCGTTTTTTGCAGACAAAAAAGAAATTGTAGATATCTCCTATCCAGGAGATATTGTTGGTTTACACGACACTGGAAATTTTAAAATTGGCGATACCCTAACGTCAGGAGAACAGATTCATTTTAAAGGAATTCCTAGTTTTTCTCCCGAGCATTTTCGGTACATCAACAACGCTGACCCCATGAAAGCCAAGCAACTTAATAAAGGAATAGACCAACTCATGGACGAAGGCGTGGCACAATTGTTTACCCTAGAACTAAACGGGCGTAAAATAGTCGGTACTGTGGGTGCCTTGCAATTTGATGTCATCCAATATCGTTTGGAGCATGAGTATGGAGCACGTTGTACCTATGAAAACCTGAATGTCTTTAAGGCCTGCTGGGTGGATGTCAAATCTGGTGGAGAGTCTGATTTTGCTTCCTTCAAGCAAACCAAGTCCAAGTTTTTGGCAAAAGACAAAAAAGGAAAACTGGTATTTTTGGCTGATTCTGCTTTTTCACTACAAATGACAGAAAGCAAATATCCTGGCGTGACTTTTCATGCTACTTCGGAGTTTTAGGTATTTGTATTTAATACCGTTAGTCGTTCGTTTAAAAAGTAAAAAATAAAGCTGCCTTGTACAAATCAAAAAACCCTCCAATTGGAGGGTTTTGTTTTTATTAGGCTTCGCCGGTTGGGCCAAAGTTTAAAGGTATGGGCGGTTGCTCATAATCCTTAATCTCACCATGAGCATCTTCAAAACGCTGCACATTTTCGCCTAGTGCCTTTAAAAAGCGTTTGGCGTGCTGCGGCGTTAATATGATGCGCGAGCGTACTTTAGCCTTAGGCGTTCCTGGCATGATATTGATAAAATCTACCACAAACTCAGAACCTGAATGATTGATTATCGCAAGGTTAGAATATGTCCCTTGAGCCGTTTCTGGATCCAGCTCAATATTTATACTCCCTTCCTTTTTAGAATTTTCACTCATTACACATCTGCACTTAACGATTTTTCCGCAATAAGCGCTTCGTATTCGTCAGTATACCCCACAATAATATCCGTATACGCACGGTTACCCGTACCTGCTGGAATCTTGTGTCCTACAATAACGTTTTCTTTCAAGCCTTCTAGGGTATCAATCTTACCAGCAACTGCTGCTTCGTTAAGTACCTTAGTGGTTTCTTGGAATGATGCTGCAGAGATGAACGATTTTGTTTGCAACGACGCTCGGGTAATTCCTTGCAGAATTGGCGTAGCAGTAGCATTTACCGCATCACGTGCCTCAACAAGGTTTTTATCTTCACGCTTTAGCAATGAATTTTCATCACGTAGACGACGTGCTGTAACAATTTGACCTGCTTTAAGATTTTCAGAATCACCAGCATCTAACACTACCTTTTGACCAAATAAGGCGTCATTTTCTTCAATAAAATCTGCCTTATGCACCAACTGTCCTTCAAGGAAAGTAGTGTCACCAGAGTCTTGAATTTGAACCTTACGCATCATTTGACGTACAACAACCTCAAAGTGCTTATCGTTGATTTTTACCCCTTGTAAACGATATACTTCTTGTACTTCGTTTACCAAGTACTGCTGTACCGCAGCTGGCCCTTTGATAGACAAGATATCATTTGGTGTAATGGCACCGTCAGAAAGTGGCATACCCGCTTTTACAAAGTCATTCTCTTGAACCAAAATTTGATTCGAAAGCTTAACCAAGTACTTCTTGATATTTCCAGTGCGAGATTCCACGATAATTTCGCGGTTACCACGCTTGATTTTACCAAATGTAACTACACCATCAATCTCAGAAACTACAGCTGGGTTAGATGGGTTACGCGCTTCGAAAAGCTCTGTAACGCGCGGAAGACCTCCCGTAATATCTCCTGACTTTGCAGACTTACGTGGGATTTTTACTAAAATCTTACCCTTTTCAATCTGTTCGCCATCATCAACCATCAAGTGTGCACCTACAGGCAAGTTATAAGACTGTAATGTTTTACCACTCGCATCTTTAATCAATAATGTAGGGATGATTTTCTTGTTTCTAGATTCTGAAATTACCTTCTCTTGGAAACCTGTTTGTTCGTCAATTTCTACTTGGAAAGTAACGCCCTGATCTATGTTTTCATATCCAATAGAACCAGTAAATTCAGAAATAATAACACCGTTATATGGATCCCATTGACAAATGACATCATCCTTCTGGATTTTCTGTCCATCTTTAACAAAGATGAATGACCCGTAAGGAATAATATTGGTGCTGAGTACAATACCGGTATTTTTATCTACTACCTTGATTTCAGAGGTTCGTGAGATAACAATTTTGACCGTTTTCCCTTCGTTGTCTTTTCCGTCAACCGTTTTGAGTTCTTCAATTTCGGCAACCCCATCAAAGCGTGCAGTAAGTTTATTTTCTTCTGAAATATTCCCTGCAATACCACCAACGTGGAAAGTACGTAGCGTAAGCTGAGTTCCTGGCTCACCAATAGACTGCGCAGCAATTACACCAACGGATTCTCCCTGTTGTACCATTTTTCCGTTAGCAAGGTTACGACCGTAACACTTGGCACAGATACCTTTTTTCGCTTCACAAGTAAGTGCTGAACGAACCTCAACACTTTCAAGTGGAGAAGCTTCAATCACCTTAACGTGCGCATCTAAAATTTCTTCACCAGCAGAGACAAAAACATCTCCAGAAAGTGGGTCAATAACATCGTGTAAAGCCACACGTCCAACGATTCGCTCACCCAAAGGTTCAACGATTTCTTCGTTTTTCTTAAGTGCTTTAACTGTCAGTCCGCGAAGCGTACCACAATCTACATGATTTACAATAACATCTTGTGCTACATCATGTAAACGACGTGTCAAATAACCCGCATCGGCAGTTTTAAGTGCTGTATCGGCAAGACCTTTTCGTGCACCGTGTGTTGAGATAAAGTATTCCAAAATCGATAATCCTTCTTTAAAGTTAGAAAGAATCGGGTTTTCAATAATCTCACCACCACCAGCAGTAGACTTTTTAGGTTTTGCCATCAGTCCACGCATACCTGTAAGCTGACGTATTTGCTCCTTAGAACCACGCGCTCCTGAATCCAACATCATGTACACTGAATTAAATCCTTGCTGATCTTCGCTGATGCGTTTCATGGCAAGTTCAGTCAATGTTGCATTGGTTGAAGTCCAAATATCAATCACCTGGTTATAGCGCTCGTTGTTGGTAATAAGCCCCATGTTATAGTTGGTAATAATACCATCTACTTGTTCATTGGCTTGATCAATCAACTCTGTTTTTTCTTTCGGAATAATAATATCTCCCAAACTAAACGACAATCCACCTTTAAAGGCGAACGAGAAGCCCATATCCTTAATTTTATCAAGGAAGTCGGCAGTTTCAGGAACGCTAGTTACCTTAAGAATATTTCCAATAATACCGCGAAGCGATTTCTTGGTTAATACCTCGTTGATAAAGCCAGCTTTTTCTGGAACATGCTGATTAAATAAAATTCTACCAACAGTTGTATCAATAATTTGATTTACCAACTCGCCTTTATCGTTAAAATCCTTAGCGCGAATCTTAACCATGGCATTCAGGTTTACAATACCTTCATTGAATGCAATGTTTACTTCCTCAGCACTATAGAACGTCAAGCCTTCGCCTTTAACCTTATTGTCTTTGGTTGACTTACGTGCTTTGGTCATATAATACAATCCAAGTACCATGTCTTGAGAAGGTACTGTAATTGGTGAACCATTTGCAGGGTTAAGAATGTTATGCGAAGCCAACATTAATAGCTGCGATTCAAGAATAGCCTCAGGACCTAATGGTAAGTGTACCGCCATTTGGTCACCGTCAAAGTCGGCGTTAAATGCTGTACACGCAAGTGGATGCAATTGAATTGCTTTTCCTTCAATCAGTTTTGGCTGAAACGCTTGAATACCCAAACGGTGAAGCGTAGGAGCACGGTTAAGAAGTACAGGGTGTCCTTTTAGTACATTTTCTAAAATATCCCATACTACAGGCTCGCGCTTGTCAATAATTTTCTTGGCAGATTTTACCGTTTTTACGATACCACGCTCTATAAGTTTACGGATGATAAATGGCTTATACAGCTCTGCTGCCATATTCTTTGGCAACCCACATTCATAGAGTTTAAGCTCAGGTCCTACAACAATTACCGAACGGGCAGAATAGTCAACACGTTTACCAAGTAAGTTTTGACGGAAACGACCTTGCTTTCCTTTTAAGGAATCAGAAAGCGATTTTAACGGACGATTCGCATCGGTTTTTACTGCCGAAGACTTGCGTGTATTGTCAAACAATGAGTCTACAGACTCTTGCAACATACGCTTTTCGTTACGTAAAATCACCTCAGGTGCTTTAATCTCTAACAGTCGCTTTAGACGATTATTTCTAATAATTACACGACGATACAAATCATTAAGATCCGAAGTAGCAAAGCGGCCACCATCTAGTGGCACCAATGGACGAAGTTCCGGTGGAATTACAGGAACAACTTTCATAATCATCCACTCTGGACGGTTTTCACGGTTTTTATTCGCATCGCGAAACGCCTCAACCACTTGAAGACGTTTTAAGGCCTCTGTTTTACGTTGTTTTGACGTCTCATTATTTGCCTTATCGCGCAACTGGTATGACAACTCATCTAAATCAATACGATTAAGAATTTCAATCAAACATTCCGCACCCATTTTGGCAATAAACTTGTTCGGATCACTGTCCTCCAAATACTGATTGTCTTGCGGAAGTTTTTCCAAGATATTCAAGTATTCTTCCTCGGTCAAGAAATCCATTTTTTGAACGGGCTCTCCTTCTTCGTTGGTTGCAATACCCGGCTGGATAACTACATATCGTTCATAGTAAATAATCATGTCTAACTTCTTAGACGGAAGTCCAAGTAAGTAGCCAATTTTGTTTGGTAACGATCGGAAGTACCAAATGTGTGCAACAGGAACCACAAGACTGATATGCCCCACGCGGTCACGTCGTACTTTTTTCTCGGTTACCTCTACCCCACAGCGGTCACAGACAATACCCTTATAACGGATACGTTTGTACTTACCACAAGCACATTCAAAGTCCTTAACAGGACCAAAGATGCGCTCACAAAACAATCCATCACGTTCGGGTTTATGCGTACGATAATTGATGGTTTCTGGCTTTAGTACTTCGCCTCTAGAGGCTGCTAAAATGGTTTCAGGCGATGATAGCCCTATTGAGATTTTATTAAAATCCTTTTGCTGTTGTGTTTCGTTTATACGTGCCATCTATTCTTAAATACTGTTATTATTCTTCTAATCGAATATCAAGGCCAAGACCTTTAAGTTCGTGCATCAATACATTAAAGGACTCTGGAAGACCAGGCTTTGGCATGGCTTCGCCTTTTACAATTGACTCGTATGTTTTCGCGCGACCAATCACGTCATCAGATTTTACGGTCAAAATTTCTTGCAGGGTGCTTGATGCGCCATACGCCTCAAGTGCCCAAACCTCCATTTCACCAAAACGCTGACCTCCAAACTGCGCTTTACCACCCAACGGTTGCTGAGTAATAAGCGAGTATGGCCCAATAGAACGCGAGTGCATTTTATCGTCAACCATATGTCCGAGTTTCAGCATGTAAATCACACCGACGGTTGCAGGTTGATCAAAACGTTCACCAGTTCCACCGTCATACAGGTAAGTGTGTCCAAATTGTGGCACACCTGCCTCTGCAGTTAAGGCATCGATTTGCTCGTTAGTGGCTCCATCAAAAATTGGTGTGGCATATGTTTTGCCTAATTTTTGACCTGCCCATCCAAGTACCGTTTCATAAATCTGTCCGATGTTCATTCGAGAAGGTACACCAAGCGGATTCAGAACAATATCTACAGGTGTTCCGTCTTCCAAGAACGGCATGTCTTCATGACGCACAATTCTTGCTACGATACCCTTGTTTCCGTGACGTCCTGCCATTTTATCACCCACTTTAAGCTTACGCTTTTTGGCAATGTATACTTTGGCAAGTTTTAAAATTCCAGCAGGAAGTTCATCTCCTACAGAAATCGTAAACTTATGACGACGCAGTGCTCCTTGTAGATCGTTTTCTTTAATTTTATAGTTGTGTATCAAGTCATTGATAAGACTATTTACCTTTTTGTCAACAGTCCAATTCGTATTGATAAGGTGAGCGTAATCATCAACAGAATTAAGCATTTTAAGGGTAAATTTCTTCCCTTTTGGCATAACTTCCTCACCTAGGTCGTTCATTACGCCCTGACAAGTTTTACCGCTTAATATTGCAAATAACTTCTCAACTAAAACAGACTTGAGCTGCTCAAATTTTACTTCGTAACGATCTTCAAGCTCCGTTATCGCCTCTTTATCTTGAGAACGTTTACGCTTGTCTTTTACGATACGTGTAAAGAGCTTTTTATCAATAACAACACCATTAAGCGATGGTGAAGCCTTAAGAGAGGCATCTTTCACATCACCTGCTTTGTCACCAAAAATGGCACGAAGCAGCTTTTCTTCTGGTGTTGGATCAGATTCCCCTTTTGGTGTGATTTTACCAATAAGAATATCGCCAGCACCTACTTCGGCACCTACACGAATCATCCCGTTTTCGTCAAGGTCTTTGGTTGCCTCTTCGCTAACGTTAGGAATATCATTAGTCAATTCTTCTTTACCTAGCTTGGTATCACGTACTTCAAGCGAATACTCATCAATATGAATTGAAGTAAAAATATCATCGCGAACCACTTTTTCTGAGATTACAATTGCATCCTCAAAGTTATAACCCTTCCATGGCATAAATGCCACTTTCATGTTTCTACCAAGAGCAAGTTCACCATTTTCAGTAGCGTAGCCTTGACAAAGCACCTGTCCTTTTTCTACACGATCGCCAACGGCAACAATGGGTTTTAGGTTGATACAAGTACCTTGATTGGTTTTGCGGAACTTTATAAGTTCATAGGTTTTTACATCCGAGTCAAACGAAACCAATTTCTCGTCGTCAGACATATCATATTTGATGGTGATTTTTTCAGCATCAACATAAATTACCTTTCCTTTACCTTCAGCATTGATAAGTACACGAGAATCAGTAGCTACTTGGCGCTCCAATCCTGTTCCAACTATAGGTGCTTGTGGACGCAATAGAGGTACCGCCTGACGCATCATGTTAGATCCCATCAGTGCGCGGTTTGCATCATCGTGCTCCAAAAATGGAATTAATGAAGCTGAAATAGAAGCAATTTGGTTTGGTGCAACGTCAGTATAATCTACCTCTGTTTTGTCAACCACCGGATAATCCGCTTCTGAACGAGCAATAATTTTATCAGCTACAATTTCGCCAGAATCGGTTTTGTCAATGTTTGCTTGAGCAAATAACTTACCCTCTTCTTCTTCAGCAGAAAGGTATTGCGATTCGGACATATTTACCACACCATCCTCAACTTTATAGTACGGTGTTTCGATAAATCCAAGGTTGTTTACTTTGGCAAATACCCCAAGTGATGAAATCAAACCAATGTTTGGACCTTCGGGTGTTTCAATTGGACATAGTCTTCCGTAGTGTGTATAGTGAACGTCACGAACCTCAAATCCGGCGCGCTCACGCGAAAGTCCACCAGGTCCAAGAGCAGACAAACGACGCTTGTGCGTGATTTCTGCTAATGGATTGGTTTGATCCATAAACTGCGAAAGCTGATTGGTACCAAAGAACGAATTAATCACTGAAGAAAGCGTCTTGGCGTTAATTAAGTCAATTGGTGTAAAGACCTCATTATCACGTACATTCATACGCTCACGAATGGTTCGAGCCATACGAGAAAGCCCTACACCAAACTGAGATGAAAGCTGCTCACCTACCGTACGAACACGTCGATTGGAAAGGTGATCAATATCATCAATCTCAGCTTTAGAGTTTATCAACTCAATCAGATATTTAATAATGGTAATAATATCATCTTTGGTAAGCACTTGCTTATCCATGTCGATATCCAATCCAAGTTTTTTGTTCATTCGATAACGACCTACTTCACCAAGGTTGTAGCGCTGATCTGAGAAGAACAACTTATCTATGATACCGCGTGCGGTTTCTTCATCTGGCGGTTCAGCGTTACGCAACTGACGATAAATGTGCTCTACCGCTTCTTTTTCTGAGTTGGTAGGATCCTTTTGAAGCGTATTGTGGATAATAGCATAATCCGCAGACTGCGACTCTTCTTTGTGCAACAAAATGGTAGCGGTATTGGCTTCCAAAATTTGATCGATGTGTTCTTTTTCAAGAACCGTATCACGATCCAAAACAATTTCGTTACGCTCAATAGAAACTACTTCACCCGTATCTTCATCAACAAAATCTTCAAACCACGTGTTAAGTACACGTGCAGCAAGTTTGCGTCCTAAAACCTTTTTTAAACCTGTTTTGGAAACCTTAACTTCTTCAGCTAAATCGAAAATTTCAAGAATATCCTTATCACGCTCATAGCCTATGGCACGGAAAAGTGTGGTAACAGGTAATTTTTTCTTACGATCAATATAAGCGTACATAACGCTATTGATATCGGTAGCGAATTCAATCCAAGAACCCTTGAAAGGAATAACACGAGCCGAATATAACTTAGTACCGTTTGCGTGAAACGACTGCCCAAAGAATACACCAGGAGAGCGGTGCAACTGCGATACAACAATACGTTCAGCACCATTGATTACAAACGTACCGCTGGGCGTCATGTAAGGAATTACTCCTAAATACACATCTTGAACGATCGTTTCAAAATCTTCATGCTCAGGGTCGGTGCAAAATAATTTTAAACGCGCTTTTAACGGAACGCTGTATGTGAGTCCACGCTCAATACATTCTTGAATACTATAACGAGGTGGATCAACAAAATAATCCAAGAACTCTAAAACAAACTGATTTCGGGTATCCGAAATAGGAAAATTTTCCATGAAGGTATTATATAAACCTTCGTTTCCACGTTCATCAGACTTTGTTTCAAGTTGAAAAAAGTCTTGGAACGATTTTATTTGAATATCAAGAAAATCTGGGTAAGGAGGAGTACCTATGGCCGAAGCAAAATTGTGTCGAGCTACGCTTGTTGTATTGGACATACGGGTTAACTATTAAAATATTATTACAAAGGGCATAAAACACCAAATGGTTTAAGCCAAATCTGCCTATGGCAGAAAGGCTTAAACCTTCGGTTTGAATCGGGAACTTAATTACTTAAGTTCAACTTCAGCACCGGCTTCTTCTAATGAAGATTTCAGTCCTTCAGCTTCATCTTTTGATACACCTTCCTTCAATGGGCTAGGTGCATTGTCAACAAGCTCTTTGGCTTCCTTAAGACCAAGACCAGTAAGTTCTTTTACAAGCTTAACAACAGCAAGTTTAGAACCACCAGCGGCTTTAAGGATTACATCAAACTCTGATTTTTCCTCAGCTGCGTCTGCGCCACCACCGGCAGCAGGTCCAGCTACGGCAACGGCTGCTGCTGCAGGCTCGATACCATACTCATCTTTAAGGATAGTGGCCAATTCGTTGACCTCTTTTACGGTCAAGTTGACCAATTGTTCTGCAAAATCTTTTAAATCTGCCATTTTTGAACTATTTAGTTGTTTTTATTTACGTTTTAAGCTTCCTTTTCAGAAAGCGTTTTAATTATTCCAGCAAGGGTACCGCCACCTGATTGGAGGGCAGATACCACGTTTTTCGCAGGCGATTGTAGCAAGGTGATAATCTCGCCAATCAATTCGTCTTTCGATTTGATGTTTACCAAAGCTTCCACTTGATCGTCACCTAGATAAATAGCTTCCTCGATGAAAGCACCTTTTAAAATAGGTTTATTCGATTTTTTGCGGAATTCTTTAATCAGTTTAGCAGGCGCATTGCCTGTTTCTGACAACATCATGGCGGTGTTTCCAACCAAGACCGTAGTTAATTCACCAAAGTCTCTATCAGAAGCCTCCATGGCTTTGGACAACAACGTATTTTTTACCACCTCCATCTTAATATTTGCCTTAAAGCAGGCACGTCTTAAGTTAGAAGTTGACTCTGCATTCAACCCAGAAGCATCTGTTAAGTAGATGTTTGTGTTGTCTGCAAGCTTAGCAGTTAACTGCTTTATTACGATTGCTTTTTCTTCTCGTGTCATAAAATTCTATACGCTATTTAGACAGCCTTAGTATCGATGTGTATGCTTGGACTCATCGTGCTAGACATGGCAATACTTTTAATGTAAATACCTTTAGATGACGATGGTTTAAGCTTGATAAGTGTTTGCAACAATTCGTTGGCATTACCTGTTATTTTGTCCGCATCAAAAGATGCTTTGCCAATAGCAGCATGCACAATTCCTGTTTTATCCACTTTAAAATCAATTTTTCCTGCTTTAACCTCACTAACGGCCTTTGCGACATCCATCGTAACCGTGCCTGTTTTTGGGTTTGGCATCAATCCTCTAGGTCCTAATACACGACCTAATGGACCTAACTTACCCATCACACTTGGCATAGTGATGATAACATCAACATCAGTCCAACCGTCTTTGATTTTTTGCAGGTACTCATCTAATCCCACATAATCGGCTCCAGCTTCTTGTGCTTCGGCTTCTTTGTCAGGTGTAACTAGGGCCAAAACTCGAACATCTTTCCCTGTACCATGCGGTAGGGTAACCACGCCACGAACCATTTGGTTGGCTTTACGTGGATCAACACCTAATCGTACGGCAAGATCAATTGATTCATCAAATTTTGAACTAGCGATTTCTTTAACCAATGCGGAAGCATCCTGTACCGAGTACAGTTTTGTCCGGTCTATTTTACTGAGCGCTTCTTTACGCTTTTTTGTAACTTTTCCCATGATTCACTTTAATTAAAAAGGGGATTCTCCTTTAACAGTTAATCCCATTGAACGGGCAGTACCTGCTACCATTTTCATGGCAGACTCAACCGTAAATGCATTTAAATCCTGCATTTTGTCTTCTGCAATTGTGCGAACTTGTTCCCAAGTTACACTTGCTATCTTACTGCGGTTGGGTTCACCTGATCCTTTTTTAACCTTAGCGGCCTCCATCAATTGAACGGCTGCGGGTGGCGTTTTTACAACAAAGTCAAACGACTTATCTGCATACACAGAAATAGCAACTGGCAATACTTTACCAGCCTTATCTTGGGTTCTGGCATTAAACTGCTTACAGAACTCCATGATATTTACCCCTGCGGCCCCCAGAGCGGGTCCAACCGGCGGCGATGGATTCGCGGCGCCTCCCCTAACTTGTAGTTTTACTACTTTACTTACTTCTTTAGCCATTATTTATTTAACTCTACATTAATGATAACTGTATTAGTGGAAGCTATACAGTCTACGTGTGCGTAACACTCAAACTTTTTCTACTTGCATATAGGAAAGTTCCAATGGTGTTTTTCTTCCGAAAATCTTTACCATAACTTCCAATTTGCGTTTTTCTTCATTTACTTTTTCTATAGTTCCATTAAATCCATTAAATGGACCATCAATAACCTTAACCGTTTCACCTATTTTATAAGGAATGGCAACGTTTTCAGTTTGTACAGCAAGCTCATCAACCTTACCGAGCATTCGATTAACTTCTGATTTGCGCAGTGGCACAGGATCACCACCTTTGGTTTCACCTAAAAACCCAATTACATTGGTAATAGAACGAATAATGTGCGGCACCTCACCAGAAAGGTTAGCTTTAATCATGATGTAGCCTGGAAAATAGTTGCGCTCTTTATTGACCTTCTTGCCATTTCTGATTTGAACTACTTTCTCGGTTGGAACAAGTACTTCCTCGACATAATCTGAAAGACCAAGTCGGGCTATATCAGATTCGATATAGGACTTAATTTTATTTTCTTGTCCGCTAACAGCACGAACAACATACCAATTTTTAACTTCCGTTTCTGTTGACATCATTAGCTAATTAGTTGGAAGTAAAATTTAACAACACGTGACAACACCGAGTCTGCGCCCCAAATAGCAAGCGAAAATATAATAGAAAAAACGATCACAACAGATGTGTGACGTAACAATTCGGACTTAGGTGTCCAAGTTACATGATTGCTTAGTTCTGCAAAAGCGTCTTTAATATATGTAATAATTGTCGTCATTATTTTCTACTTACACTTTTTGAGAGGCTTCCCTCACTACACTCGGGATAAACTTCTCACCTCATGTTATTTTTTGCACGGGTTGAGAGGCTCGAACTCCCGACACCTGGTTTTGGAGACCAGTGCTCTACCAACTGAGCTAAACCCGTCTCTGTTGGTGCACAACTCCAAATTAGGGTCGATACACCCGGTATGTGCACCAAGAGGTGCCGCGACAAGCAGCACCTCTGTTGCACAAAACGTTGGTTGTGTTAATCTAAAATTTCAGTTACCTGACCTGCACCTACAGTACGGCCTCCTTCACGAATTGCGAAACGAAGTCCAATGCTAAGTGCAATAGGCTGAATCAAATCAACCTCGATAGTCAAGTTATCACCAGGCATTACCATTTCTACTCCAGAAGGTAACGCAATATTACCGGTAACGTCTGTTGTACGTACATAAAACTGTGGACGGTAGTTGTTGTGGAATGGTGTGTGACGACCACCCTCTTCTTTTTTCAAGATATAAACCTCAGCTTTAAACTTTGCGTGAGGTGTAACCGAACCTGTCTTACAAATTACCATACCACGCTTGATATCTGTTTTTTCAATACCACGAAGTAAGATACCTACGTTATCTCCAGCTTCACCACGGTCAAGAATTTTACGGAACATCTCTACCCCAGTAATGGTAGAAACAAGTTTTTCAGCACCCATACCGATAATATCAACTGAATCACCAGTATTGGCAACACCTGTTTCGATACGACCAGTGGCTACAGTTCCACGACCAGTAATTGAGAATACATCTTCAATTGGCATTAAGAAATCTTTTTCGACATCACGCTTTGGAAGTTCAATCCAAGCATCAACTTCGTCCATAAGCTTCATAACAGAGTCAACCCATTTTTGTTCTCCGTTCAATGCACCAAGTGCAGAACCAAGAACTACAGGTCCGTTATCTCCATCATAGTCATAGAAAGAAAGCAATTCACGTACTTCCATTTCTACTAGCTCAAGTAGCTCTTCATCGTCCACCATGTCAGCTTTGTTCAAGAAAGCAACAATTCTTGGAACACCAACCTGACGACCCAACAAGATGTGCTCACGAGTTTGTGGCATAGGACCATCTGTTGCCGCTACAACCAAAATAGCACCGTCCATTTGCGCAGCACCAGTTACCATGTTTTTCACATAGTCGGCGTGACCAGGACAGTCAACGTGTGCGTAATGACGATTAGATGTTTGGTATTCTACGTGTGAGGTGTTAATTGTAATACCTCTCTCTTTTTCTTCAGGAGCGTTATCAATTTGGTCAAAGCTTCTTGCTTCAGACAAACCTGCATCTGCCAAAACTTTAGTAATGGCAGCTGTTAACGTTGTTTTCCCGTGATCAACGTGCCCAATGGTACCAATGTTAAGGTGTGGTTTGGACCGATCGAAAGTTTCTTTAGCCATAATAATGTACGTTTATTCTTTTAAAATGAGCGCAAATATAATCTTTTCCTGTTTTAAAAAACACTTTTAATCAAAAAAAAGTAAAGATTTTTTATATCTTTAGGAAACCTAAATTAATTCTCATGAAATTTAAAACTACTAACCTGTTGAGTACACTTGCTGCAATTGGCATGATTGCTGGAGGTGTTTTAGCGCTATATAAAGAAGATTATTTATACGCAGCAATAGGCATTTACTTTATTGCCAAGGGATTCTTTGTTTTTTCGCTGATGCGAAACTTACAGCGTAAGTGCTCGTGTTTGGAGTAAAAATGAGCCAATGACGAGATTTGAACTCGTGACCTCTTCCTTACCAAGGAAACGCTCTACCCCTGAGCTACATCGGCTTGAAAGAAAGAGCGGGAGACCGGGTTCGAACCGGCGACATTCAGCTTGGAAGGCTGACGCTCTACCAACTGAGCTACTCCCGCATATTAAATTTTTGCCAATAGGCAAGTGGGGAGAGCAGGATTCGAACCTGCGAAGGTAAAACCAACAGATTTACAGTCTGTCCTCGTTGGCCGCTTGAGTATCTCCCCTATTCCAAAGAACAACATCTATTAAAAGATGAAAGAGAGCCGATGGAGGGACTCGAACCCACGACCTGCTGATTACAAATCAGCTGCTCTAGCCAGCTGAGCTACATCGGCCTCTGCTCCCATTTGGAAGCGGATGCAAATGTAATAATTAATTTATTTGACTTCAAAAAAATTAAACCCCATTTTGATATGACCTTAATTGTTTCTCTTTCCTTCTTATTAATAGCCTTTCAACAGCCCTAGAAGCAGCATCTATGGCCTCTTCAAAAGAGCTGCTTTCCTTTTTTACCATGAACGTATCGCCAGGAATATGAACTTTAATCTCTACGCGTTTGGTACGTTTATGCCCAGATTTTTCTGCTTTCATATAAAGATCAGTTGCCAAAATTTTACCATAATAATGCTGATACTTATCGATGCGTTTCGAAATGAATTTTTTGAGATTAGATTTTAATGAGAAATTAATTGCTTGAATAGTCAGTCGCATATAAATAGTTTTAAAAAATTATAAATGGGCGAACTTGGTGCGAGTATTTATTTCTTTGCTCTAGGGTGTGCTGCACGATAGGCGTCTTGCACTTTTGGGAGCTGAACTTTGGTATACTCTTGTGTTGCAGCCAAGCTTTCGTGACCAAGAATTTCCTTAACCACGTTAATGTCAGCACCTGCATCTAACATATGTGTCGCAAAACTATGTCGCAACACATGAGGCGAGGTGCGTATCTTACTTGATACTCCACTAAAGTACGTATTTACAAGCCGATAAACAAATGTTGGATAGGTTTTTTTGCCTTTATCCGTGACCACAAGACAGCCATGTTTGGCTGCCGCAGCAATGGCATCGCGCTGCTCGCAATAGGCAGTAAGGGTGTTAAGCATAGACGGCAAAAGTGGTACAAGGCGCTCTTTATTTCGCTTTCCTAATACCCGTAGCTGCTGCTGTGCCCAATCAACATCTACAATCTTAAGGTTAATAAGCTCTGATTGGCGCATGCCAGTAGTATACATTAACTCAATGGCTACAGCATCGCGAAGTCCTGAAAATGTACTTTTATCTACTTTAGCTAGCACTTTTTCTACCTCATAAACACTAAAAGGAATGATAAACGCTTTTTTGGCCTTTAGCGATTTGTGGCGCTCTAATGGGTGTGCTGCTATTTGATTTATGGAAAGTAAATAATTGAAAAAGGAATTTAGGGCAGCACATTTTCTATTGATGCTTCGCAATGAAAGCCCTTTCTGAGAAAGTACAACAACAAAATCCCTCACCATTGCATAATGAACATTGGTAAGGTCTTGTATTTGATATGTACTCAAACAATGCTGGGCAAAATCAGAGATATCTTTGCGGTATGCCGTAATGGTGTGAGCGGAATAGTTTTTCTCAGCCTTTAAGTAGCGAAGAAAAGCATTGACATTGTCCATACGGACAAGATAAGAAAATTAATTTTCTTCTTGGTCGCGCAAGTGCTGAATATAGGAAGCCTTTTGGATTTGTGCGCGTCGCGAAACTGAAGGTTTCGTAAACGTTTGACGTTCACGCAACTGACGCATGGTTCCTGTTTTATCAAACTTACGTTTGAAACGCTTTAGCGCTCGATCGATATTTTCGCCGTCTTTAATTGGAATTATTAACATGAACCGTACCTCCTCTCTTTATAATTAGGTTGCAAATATAACAGTAATTTTCAATAACCAACAAGGCTATTTTAAAATTTGCTTGGCAATAACCACTTTTTGTATTTCGGAAGTCCCCTCACCGATGGTACACAGCTTAGAATCACGATAAAATTTCTCAACTGGAAATTCCTTTGAATAGCCATATCCGCCAAAAATTTGCACTGCCTCATTTGCTACCCGCACACAGGTTTCCGAGGCAAACAATTTACACATGGCGCTAATTTTGGTCATTCTGCGACCAGCATTCTTCTCAAAACAAGCCTTGTGCATCAGCAATTCTGATGCTTCAATATCCGTAGCCATTTGTGCTAACTTAAAAGAAATACCTTGAAAAGCGTTGATTGGTTTTCCAAACTGCACTCGCTCCGAAGAGTACTTCAAAGAAGCTTCATATGCGCCCCGCGCAATACCTAGCGAAAGTGCTGCAATAGAAATACGTCCTCCATCTAAAATTTTCATAGACTGAATAAAGCCATCGCCAACCTCTCCTAGCCTGTTTTGGTCAGAAATTCTACATTGATTGAATACAAGTTCTGCCGTTTCAGAAGCACGCATTCCTAATTTATTTTCTTTTTTTCCAGCTGAAAACCCTGGTGTTCCGCGCTCAACAACAAAAGCCGTCATGCCGTGGCTATCGCCTTTTTCACCAGTACGCACTACCACTACAGCAATATTCCCGCTGCTGCCATGAGTGATAAAATTTTTAGTGCCATTAATTATCCAATCGTCACCGTCGCGCACTGCAGTAGAATTCATTCCTCCTGCATCAGAACCTGTGTTGTGCTCTGTAAGCCCCCAAGCGCCAATCCACTCGCCCGAGGCAAGTTTAGGAAGCCAACGCTGTTTTTGTTCTTCTGAACCAAATTGCAATATATGATTGGTACACAGAGAATTATGTGCTGCAATAGACAGCCCAATAGAGGGATCAACTTTTGAAATTTCTTCAATGATAGCAGTGTACTCAAAATATCCTAAGCCAGAACCACCATATGTTTCGGGTACAAGAACACCCATAAAACCCATAGTTCCGGCATGATGCAATACTTCTTTTGGAAAAAACTGGCGCTCATCCCAGTCCATAACGTGTGGAGCAATATACTGCTGGGCAAAATCACGTGCAGAAGACGCCACCATATGATGGGTTTCTCCCAGATCAAAACTAGGCCCAAATTGAATTTCAGTTTTCATAGCTATTTAAAAGACAAATATAATGATAATCTTGCTTTTTTTAGGGAATCGAGTTGCTGAATAGATTCAAGGTCATTCCAAGAAGTAAGGGTTTCTTTTTGTGTCCTAATGGCCACAATACGGCTTGCTAAAGAAGGGCTGACATAATATAATTTAGAGAGTTTAGCTATCGTAAGGTCGTTGATGTTTTTCTTTTCAATATGCGGCACAGAATCGAGATTAAAGTGCTTCCAAATGCGCTGTTGGGTTTCGGGCGTAAGCCCCCAAACATCACCTAACTGATCTTTAAGCAAAAATCCGCCAAGTTTGTTCCGCAAATCAATGATGCGATTTGCATACACTTCGCCAATACCATACACCTGCTGCAATTCAGCTAAGGAAGCACCATTAATTTCTTTTTTTTGAAAGGTTACTTTTTTTGGTTTAGGAATAGTAAATTTAGGTTTAGGTAATTTCAGATAGGGTCTAATTCTGGTCATTTCATCATCAGAAAGCATCGTGACTTCCTTAAAAACTTCAATTGAATTAATAAATTTTCCTGCTGTCCTGAATGCCCGAATACGATTGACCGCCTCAATGGGAATATCTAATTGATAGGCTTTAAAATCAGAAATGTAATTAGGGTTAAAGGGATAAATGGTGTCCTTTTTCACTGCTGATTTGATGACAATAAGTGAGTCTACTTTTTGTTGAGTCATACTGTCTAACATCAAGGTATTTGGGGTGTTTTGATTCAATTTAGGATAAAACGTCATTCCCAAGTGCAACACAAAAAAGAGCACCATTGTCCAAACAATTCCCCTGCGTTGTGATTTTGTTATCGTAAGAAATAAGGGCGAAGGCTTCACTACATAAATTAGGATTTAGCGCGAATATCCGACAGGAATCTGTTGAGTTCCTTTTTGACCACAGGAAATAAGAAATACAACCCAATCATATTTGGAAACACCATGGCAAAAATCATGGCGTCAGAGAACGCCCAAATGGAGTCCATTGAAGCGGCTGAGCCAATTACAATGAAAGTCAAAAACAATAATTTATATGTCAAATCAGCCGTTTTGCCCCTCCCAAACAAAAACTTCCAAGATTGAATCCCATAGTATGACCAAGATATCATAGTGGAAATGGCAAATAAGAAGACTGCAATCGTTAAAAACAAATCTGAATAAGGAATATATTGTTCAAATGCTTTGGCAGTTATTCCAGCACCTTCATAAAGCTGTCCTTCAATCAATACTTTTCCGCTTACATCTTGATAAAGAGTACCATTTACTTCAACATTATGAGAACCATCGAATTGTTCGGCTGCTGTTTCATATTGTGTCATATCGCCGTAGGCAAACTTATTTTGACTATTAAATGTAATGATAACCAATGCCGTCATGGTGCAAATAACAACCGTGTCTATAAAAGGCTCTAGTAATGCCACCAATCCTTCGGACGCGGGGTATTTTGTTTTCACGGCTGAGTGAGCAATAGAAGCAGAACCTGCTCCGGCTTCGTTGGAGAAAGCTGCACGTTTAAAACCTACCATTAACACACCTATTATACCACCTACACCAATGGCCTTGGGGTTAAATGCTTCAGTAACAATAAGGGATATCGCATCATCAATAAAATTCACATTAATGATCAAAATGTATACACAAGCTACAATATAAAGCACCGCCATAAAAGGCACAACGCGTTCTGTAACGGAGGCAATCCGCTTTATTCCTCCAATAATAATAAGCCCAACGAGCACCGCCATAATAAGCCCGATAATGGCTCCAGCGCTTGTGCTTTCTAATCCCATAAGTTGTTTTAGAACCACCGTAGCTTGATTGGATTGAGCTGCATTTCCACCTCCAAAAGATCCACCAATACAACAAATGGCGAATATGATAGCGGCTATTTTTCCGAGTTGTTTAAACCCTCTTTCCTTTAAACCCTTCTTTAAGTAGTACATGGGACCACCATATATGGTACCATCTTCACCAACATCGCGATATTTAACGCCAAGAGTACACTCAACAAACTTGGTAGACATCCCAATAAGCCCGCAGACAATCATCCAAAAGGTAGCCCCAGGACCACCGAGTGCAATGGCCAAGGCTACACCCGCAATGTTTCCATTCCCAACAGTCCCAGAAACAGCGGTAGCTAAGGCTTGAAAATGGCTTACTTCTCCATCTTTGCTTTCGTCTTTTATTGTGCCAACCACATCGCCGTCAGCAATATTTACTGCAGCCTTATCATCGGCTTGATGGTGATCAATTTCATCATACTTCCCACGAACCACAGCAATAGCCAGTGGAAATTTTCTAATGTTAATAAAGCCAAAGTAAATAGTAAAAAACAAGGCACTTCCCACCAAAAGATAAATAACAAACGGGTTGCCCCCTATTTCAAAGAAAACAACTTCCGAGAAAAAATCTGATATTGGTTTAAAAGCCTCGTTAATCTTTTCATCGAGTCCTTTTTTAGGGGTTTGTGCCATTAGGGGTAGGCAAAAAAATGTGGTGGCAAGTAGTGCAAAATATTTCATGATAATGGATTATAAATCAAAAACGGATGAGCGTTTGGCAAATAGAAAATCTTTCATTTTGAGCCAAAAGGCGAGTACCAAATATAGGGCAAAGCCGCCGCCCAATGAAAAAAAGCTTAAGTAAATAAAGAAAATACGAACGTTTTTAGCTTTCATACCCAAGCGTTCGGCAAGTCGAGAACAGACTTCAAAACCTCGCTTTTCAAAAAAATAACGCAACTCATGCAGTAAACTCATCACACAAAAGTAATCAAAGATTTAAAAGTTTATGTCCAAAAGTACATTGCAGACATCTTCTTTGCTCACAATAGGTGGTTTTTAACTGTATACATGCTTGGCTTTCAAGTGCATCATCAATAGCACAGCCCAAGCCCGTAAAATGTGAAACAAACACATTTTTTTCAGCAGAAAGTTGACGTGCCAAATCCAAAACCAACTCCTTACGATTGTCTCCCACATAATCATAGTATTGAAATAAAAACGGAAAAATAGCATTGAGCAGCAGTAATTGTTTAAACGATTTTGTAAGTCGATTGGTGTGCTTTTTTGATGGGGTATCAAAATGATAGTGCGTTTCCCAAAATCCTGATGTTTTAGCGTCTAGTATTTTATACCAATCATCAATTGTCTTTCCTTTTTGCACAAATGTCAAAAGCCGTGGTTTTTGGTGCATCAACCAAGCCAATTGAGCCAAACGTATTGTAGGAAAATTAGACGGTCGTAACCTAAAAAAAACCACAGGTTCTGGAATAGGTTTAAGACGGTGTTTATGTTTCAAATAACTAAAAGTTGCGTGCTGTTTTTGGTAGTACGCGTGGACTGATGGCTTGTCAAACACACCTGCCTGCCCCATCAAAAGCGCCTCAAGATTTTCTGCGTTTTCTGCACTCTTAAGCACCACATTCCAAGGGATAGACAGTGCCATTTGAGCAAATGCCATACCGTTTTGCTTAAGCCCAAAACCCTTTGCGAGAGCAATAAAAAAAACAGCTTCCCAATTGTTTTTAGTGAGGGTTAACCAACTTTGAAAAAGAGCTGTTTTTTCCATCAAACGCTCTACATAAAGACGCTCAAAAAATTGTTTTCTCAAATAATGGGGTATACGATTCAGATTGTCGGCGCACAATATCCATTTGTTAGATTGCGCCAGCCATTTTGTGTATCTATCAATGAGATTTTTGGGGGCATATTCTGCTAAACACAGCGTTGGCATGGGTTGCTGACTTACATCATAGACAGGAACATCATCTTGCCAAACTACATGTAAGACTACATTGTCGTAATTTTTATCTGTCTGATGCTTGTGGGCAAACCAATCCGAAGATCGCACATGAAGTTCTACATTACCCACCCAAAGGGTATCGTTAATTTGAACATGTGCATTAAAAAAGTCTGGGCCTGCGTGTGCATTTTCTTGCCCAGGCTTAACAACAACAAGCTTGTCGCCGTTTGTCGATTTTAAAGATCTACGGCTGAAATTTTGTGTTTTCCATAAATAGGCCAGCAATTCTTCGCGCACCTAAGATAAGGGTGTTACTCCTCCAAATCGCCCTCCCAAGCCAGGACGCCGCCTTCTAGATTATACGCATTTTCAAAACCCATTTGTCCCATCAGCTGACATGCCTGTCCGCTGCGAGCTCCAGAACGGCAATACACAAAATACGCCTTCGATTTATCCAATTTCTCAAGAGAGGATATAAAATCCGCTCCTCCACGAATATCCAAATTGAGTGCCCCTTTGATGTATCCGCTTTCAAATTCTTCTTCGGTACGCACATCAAGGATTACGGCTTCGGGAGTTTGACTGTGTAGTTCAGCCCATTCGGTGGGTGATAATTCGTTCATGGTTGTTTGCTTTTTGGGCGAATATACACATGAAACAATTAGTATTCCAACTATAATCAATGTGCATTTTTTCATAAATTCAAATATACTTAAAAAATAATTTTATACATTTGTATCAACAATAGTTGTTAGTACAATGATTAATCGAGAAGTTGTTGTTGAAGTAATGCGGAGTGGAAATTTGTTCTCTGATCATGTGAACACCACCCTTCATGATTTTGGTTTAACACTTCAGCAGTTTAATGTGTTACGGATTTTACGAGGCAGAAATGGAGATGCAGCCTGTTTGGAGAGTATCACTAATGATATGATTCATCGCATGAGCAACACTTCACGCTTGGTAGACAAACTCATAGAAAAGGGGTTGGTTAAACGTGAAATTTGCAAGGAAAACCGTCGTAAAGTGGATATTTTTATCACTGAAAATGGATTGCACTTGCTACAACAAATCGATCCAGTGTTGAACGCAACAGAGGAAAAAATCACTTCAGCGCTGTCAAAACAAGAAATGGAGAGGTTTTTGCTACTACTAACAAAATTAACATCTAAAAATTAATACATAAACACAAATTCATGAAAAAGAGAAATTTTATCGCCTTTGGGGCATCACTATTTTTGGCTTTAGGGCTACAAGCACAAACAACTGAAATTTCAGAGGGCATCATCAATTGGAAAGGGTCTAAAGTCACAACAGATTCGCATGTGGGCACGATCGCCATTAGCAAAGGCTCACTTAGTTTTGATGGAGATACTCTTACAGGTGGATCTTTTACTGTAGATATGAACAGTATTGTTTGTACCGACCTTTCTGGAAATTATGCAAATAAACTTGTAGGACACCTTAAGTCAGATGATTTTTTTGGAGTTGAAGAACACCCTGAAGCTACCCTTGAAATAACTACAGCTGAAAAAACAGAAGACGGCTATAACGTTACTGGAGATTTCACCATTCGCGGCATCACCCATGCAGAAACATTTGTATTGAAATTGGATGGCAATAGAGCCACAACAGATTTTGAAATTGACCGTTCAAAATATAACGTTAAGTATAACTCAGGAACTTTCTTTGAAAATTTAGGCGATAAGTTAATTAATAACGAATTGGAGCTAAGCGTAAGCTTTGCATACTAAATCCTTGTTTTTTCATTGCTGAGTTGTATATTTGGGCAGATGAAAAAAAATACAACTAAATCGCTTTGGTGGAACTCCTAGATGGAGACCGATAGGCGTTTTAGAATCACACAAAAGGCTTGTCGTATATGACAAGCCTTTTTTTATTTTTGACACATGAAATTTGTACTTAAAACAGCTGTAAAGGAAATGCTCACTGACACCATAACGCCGGTGAACATGTATCTTAAAATCCGGGATTCTTTTCCCGAAAGCGTACTGCTGGAAAGCTCCGATTATGGTGCTAATGACAATAGCGTTGCTTATTTATGCTTTAATCCCATAGCCTCGTTTAAGGTACACAACGGAAAAATGACCCAAACCTTTCCAGATGGTAGTGTCAAAGAAATTCAAATCACCAATACCGTTTCAGTTGTAGAATCGCTAGAGGATTTTATTTCGTGTTTTGAAACCAACTTGCCCGAAACCCGATTTTTATGCAATGGCCTTTTTGGCTATACTTCTTACGAAGCTGTGCAGTATTTTGAAGATATTTCATTTGAGCAGAAAGAAAACACCACTGATATTCCAGAAATATATTATGCTCTTTATCAAAATGTTGTAGCGGTAAATGTATTTAACAACCAAGCCAAACTCTTTGCGCACTGCTACCAATCTGAAAGTAATCTTGATGAAATAGAAAAACTATTACATGCTCCTGCCCGTGACTCGTTTTCCTTTACAAAAGAAGGCGATCCGACCTCTAACATGACCGACGACGATTTTGTGGAATTGGTCAAAAAGGGTATTCACCATTGCAACCGAGGCGATGTCTTTCAAATTGTGCTCTCACGCCGTTTTTCACAAGCCTTTAAAGGCGATGATTTTAGCTTATATCGCGTGCTGCGCTCTATAAATCCCTCTCCTTATATTTTTTATTTTGATTTAGGGGATTATAAGATTTTTGGTAGCTCACCAGAAGCACAATTGGTTGTACAAGACGGAGTGGCGGAAATTCACCCTATTGCGGGAACCTTTATCCGTACTGGAAATGATGTACAGGACGAAGCCAAAGCCAAAGAACTTGCAGAAGACCTCAAAGAAAACGCCGAGCATATGATGCTGGTCGATTTGGCACGAAACGATTTAAGTCGCCACGGACACAATGTGGTTGTAGAAAAAGACCGAGAGGTACAGTTTTACTCGCACGTAATTCATTTGGTTTCTAAAGTTACGGGGCAAAAAAAAGAAAACACCTCCACCATGCAAGTGGTTGCTGATACGTTCCCTGCTGGAACGTTAAGCGGCGCACCAAAACACCGCGCCATGCAACTAATTGACAACTATGAAAATATAGATCGCGCATTTTATGGTGGTGCGATTGGCTTTATTGATTTTAAAGGGAATTACAATCACGCCATTATCATTCGTTCGTTTTTAAGCAAAAACAATGTGTTACACTACCACGCTGGTGCGGGAGTAGTATCCAAATCAAAGCCCGAAAGCGAAATGCAAGAAGTGTACAATAAGTTAAGGGCGCTTAACACCGCTATGGACAAAGCAGAAAAACAGTTTTCATGAACATATTAGTAATCGACAATTACGACTCGTTTACCTTCAATTTGGTACATTATCTAGAAGAATTAGATTGCACCGTTACTGTAAAACGCAATGATCAATTTGAACTTGAAGAGGTAGCTAACTACGACAAAATTGTACTCTCCCCAGGGCCGGGTATTCCCGACGAGGCCGGACTACTTAAGGCTGTCATTGAAAAATACGCCAAACGCATTCCTATGTTAGGCGTGTGTTTGGGACATCAAGCCATAGCTGAAGTTTTTGGTGGTACGCTGACCAATTTGTCAACCGTTTTTCACGGAGTGGCAAGCGAAATGACTGTGGTACAAGACGATCCTTTGTTTAATGGGCTACCACATCGTTTTGATGTTGGACGTTATCATTCTTGGGTAGTCAACAAACCCCTTCCCGAAGGATTTGCACTATTGGCAGAAGAAGAAAATGGACAAGTGATGGCGTTTAAACATCAAGAATATCCCATTTACGGAGTACAATTTCATCCAGAATCGGTGCTAACACCACATGGAAAACAATTGCTAAAAAATTGGGTTGCTTTATGATGAAGGAAATTTTAGCACGACTTACCCAACACGAAAAGCTATCGCGCCAAGAAGCAAAAAAAGCTTTGCTTTTTATTGGAAGTGGCGCAAGCGACCCGTATCAAACCACTGCTTTTTTAAGTGTGTATATGATGCGAAATATTTCAGTTGACGAACTAGCAGGCTTTCGCGATGCTTTACTTGAGCTTTGTGTTGCAGTTGATTTGTCGGCATATAACCCAATCGATTTGTGTGGTACGGGAGGCGACGGCAAGGACACCTTTAACATCTCTACCCTATCGTCATTTGTAACAGCAGGAGCAGGAATTCCAGTAGCAAAACATGGCAATTATGGGGTTTCGTCATCTTGTGGATCGAGTAATGTGATGGAATATTTGGGTGTAAAATTCTCAAACGATGCTGGCTTTTTAGAACGCTGTATTGACAAAGCAGGTATTTGTGTCCTACATGCGCCGCTCTTTCATCCAGCAATGAGACACGTAGCTCCCATCCGCAAAGCCTTGAAGCTAAAAACCTTTTTCAATATGCTTGGCCCACTTGTAAATCCATGTGCGCCAAAGCGTCAAATTGTGGGTGTATTTAGTTTGGCATTATTACGTCTATATTCCTTTTTGTTTCAAGACACTGATAAACAGTTTAGCATTTTGCATGCCTTAGATGGCTATGATGAAATTTCACTCACCGGAGGCGTAAAAGTAGTTTCAAACAAAGGCGAAACCATTATTCAACCTCATGATTTTGGGCTTGAAGCACTCACACCAGAATCTATTGGAGGAGGAAATTCAATCCCCGATGCAGCTGCCATTTTTACTTCTGTACTCAACGATAAAGCCACTCAAGCACAAAAACAAGTAGTGTGCGCCAATGCAGGAACGGCAATTGCCACCGCACTAGATATTTCTCTTGCCGATGGTTATGCCAAAGCAAAAGAATCTATTGAATCGAAAAAGGCTTTGGAGGCATTTACAAAACTTTTAGAACTTAGTAAAGCATGAGCATTCTAGCGCAAATTGTAGCCGATCAACGCATTGAAATTAGCTTAAAAAAACAAGTGGTTTCAGCAGCACAGCTTAGGAGTATGCCGTTGTATAACCGTAACACAATCTCGTTTTCTAAGGGTATAAAAAACACCTCTTTGGGCATCGTGGCAGAACACAAAAGGCGTTCACCTTCAAAGCCGCACATCAGGTTACAGTCACGCGCTGCCGAGGTAGCTCAGGGCTACGAAAAAGCAGGGGTGGCTGCCATGTCAGTACTCACAAACAATCAATATTTTGGAGGCTCTATCGAAGATTTACTCCTTGCACGAAGTGCTTGTAATCTTCCACTTTTGCGCAAAGAATTTGTCGTAGACACCTATCAAATTCACGAAGCAAAAGCCTATGGTGCCGATGCTATTTTACTTATTGCAGCTTGTTTGCAACCCAGTGAAATCCAAGAACTTGCGCAAACGGCAAACGATATTGGATTGGACGTTTTACTGGAGATACACAACAAGGAAGAACTCGACAAGTCTCCATTAGATTTTGTTCAGGTAGTTGGTGTAAACAATCGCAATCTAAACGATTTTTCGGTGTCATTGGAAACGAGTGTTTCGCTAGCAAAACACATTCCTAGCAACAAAGTTAAAATCTCGGAAAGTGGAATTTCATCACATAAAGCTATTAAAACGCTTTTAGAAGTTGGTTTTGACGGATTTTTGATGGGAGAACATTTTATGCTGCACGACTCGCCCGGCAATGCCGCAGAAGAGTTTATAAAAACCTTTACAATATGAAGTGGAAAGTCTGCGGTATGCGCGATGCAAAAAATGTTGCCGAAGTAGCAGATCTGCAGCCCAATTATATGGGTTTTATCTTATGGGAAGGTTCTAAACGCTACTGTCCTGTACCGCCCCAAGTTTTTGGGGACGTTACAAAAGTGGGCGTTTTTGTAGATGCAAGTATTGAGTACATTGAAGATGCTATCGAAGAATACAAATTAGGTGCGGTACAACTCCACGGAAACGAATCGCCAAGTATTTGTAGAGCATTGCAGGGCAAGGCGCAAATCATCAAAGCATTTAGTGTAGGCACCGCGTTTGATTTTGATTTTCTCGTGGACTACCTACCCTACTGCGACTTCTTCATGTTTGACACCAAAGGACCCATGCCTGGAGGCAACGGCTCCTGTTTTGACTGGACACTTTTAAACGAATATCCGTTTGATTTGCCATTCTTTCTAAGTGGTGGTATTGGGTTAGCAGAAATAGACAAGATTAACGACCTTCGCAAAACAGATTTACCTGTACATGCCATTGATATAAACAGCAGATTTGAAATTGATCCTGGGTTTAAAGATTTAGAAAAATTAAAACAATTTAAAGAAAAACTAGCGCTATGAGCACCTATCATGTAAACGAAAAAGGCTATTACGGCGATTTTGGCGGAGCATTTATCCCCGAAATGCTGTATCCTAATGTTGAGGAACTTCGCCAAAATTATTTGAAAATTAGTGCTCAAGACGATTTCAAAGCGGAATTTGACCAACTGCTAAGAGACTATGTGGGCCGTCCAACACCCCTTTATTTTGCATCGCGTCTATCTGAAAAATACAATACCAAAATCTATCTAAAACGTGAAGATTTATGCCACACCGGAGCGCATAAAATCAACAATACTATTGGACAAATATTGGTCGCAAAACGTTTGGGGAAAACCCGCATTATTGCCGAAACAGGGGCTGGACAACATGGCGTTGCTACGGCAACCGTTTGTGCACTTATGGGTATTGAATGTGTGGTCTATATGGGTGAATTAGATATTACGCGCCAAGCGCCAAACGTAGCTCGAATGAAAATGTTAGGCGCAAAAGTACATCCTGCACAATCGGGAAGTAAAACGTTGAAAGATGCTACTAACGAAGCTATTCGCGATTGGATTAACAATCCAGTAGACACACACTACATCATCGGTTCGGTAGTTGGGCCACATCCCTACCCCGATATGGTGGCGCGTTTTCAAGCAATTATTAGCGAAGAATGCAAAACGCAACTTTTAGCGGCCGAAGGACGCGACTACCCCGATCACGTGATTGCATGTGTGGGTGGCGGAAGCAACGCTGCTGGAATTTATTATCATTATTTAGACGATCCTAGAGTAAATATCATTGCAGTGGAAGCTGCTGGAAAAGGAATTGATTCGGGTGAAAGTGCAGCAACCTCTGCTTTGGGCAAGGAAGGTGTTATCCACGGAAGTAAAACACTACTCATGCAAACCCCTGACGGGCAAATCACAGAACCGTACTCCATTTCGGCAGGGCTAGACTATCCTGGCGTTGGACCTATGCACGCACATTTATATCGCAGTCAACGTGCCGAGTTTGTGTCAATTCCTGATCAAGAAGCTATGGACTGGGGGCTTACACTCTCACAAATGGAAGGCATCATACCAGCAATTGAAACCGCGCATGCCTTTGCCGTACTCGATGAAAGAAAGTTTGAACCAAATGACGTGTTGCTATTTAACTGCTCTGGACGAGGTGATAAAGATCTTCAAACATACATTGACTTTTTTAATTTATGAAAAAGTGTACTTTTGTGAGTGTTAAACCAAATCTTACACGAAACATGAAAGAATTCAAAAAGTTCATCAGTAAAGGAAATGTAGTCGAAATGGCTGTGGGTCTTATTATGGCTACCTATTTCGGAGCAATCATAAAATCATTAGTTAATGATATCATCATGCCTCCAATTGGAAAATTATTGGGAGGTGTCGATTTTGCAGCCTTAAAATATGTGATTCAACCTGCCCTAGAGGCAGACGGTACTGCAGAAATAGCTATTCGATACGGTGTTTTCATCAATAACATTCTTACCTTCTTGATTGTGTCATTTGCTATTTTTATGGTGGTTAAGTTTTATAACAACCTCAAAGAAAAACTAGAAAAGAAAGAGGAAGAAAAGCCCGATACACCTGCTGCACCGACAAAAGAAGAAGAACTACTTACCGAAATTAGAGACCTGCTTAAAAAGAAATAGAACAGTAAAATCTTTTTGTTGTCTGTGCCTTGTGAAAAGAGTATTTTTGGATTTATAAAATAACGCTGACATACGTTTTTATGAATCGCATTCAATCTGTACTCAAGCAAGATCACAAATTGCTTTCTATTTATTTCACCGCTGGGTTTCCGAACCTTGATGACACCGTTTCCGTTCTGTCGCAATTGCAAGATGCGGGAGTAGACATGATTGAGTTGGGGCTGCCCTTTTCTGATCCGCTTGCTGATGGTCCAACCATACAAGAAAGTTCTACACAAGCACTCAAAAACGGCATGACCACCGACAAGCTTTTTGAGCAGTTAAAAGACGTACGGAAACACGTCCACGTTCCACTAATTGTAATGGGTTATTTTAATCCTATGATGCAGTATGGCGTCGAGCAGTTTTGTAAAAAATGTCAAGAGGTGGGTATTGATGGACTTATTATCCCCGACCTTCCCGTTGACGTGTATCACGAGCAATACCAAGAATTATTTCAGCAGTACGGATTGCTCAACATGTTTTTGATTACACCCCAAACCCCAGAAGAACGCATTCGCTACATCGATAGTGTTTCAGAAGGGTTTATCTATATGGTAAGTAGTGCCGCCACCACAGGGGCACAAAGTAATTTTGGCGACACGCAAACTGAGTATTTCAAACGCATTGGGAACATGAATCTAAATGCAAAACTTTTAGTTGGCTTTGGGATTAGCAATGCCGAAACTTATCAATCAGCCACAGCAAACAGCAAAGGAGCAATTATCGGTTCAGCGTTTATCAAACATCTTGAGGCAAATGGTGCAGAAAGTGTGGCATCATTTATACAGCAAATTAGATAGTTTTCTATTTCTTCATATTCTTATAGCTTTTATTTTTTTATCAAAAAACGAATATTTATTTCTTTTTTGATAAATATTAGTATATTAGCAGTCTCAAAACTCAAATCTTACTAATGAAAAGTGATATTTTCTACATTTTTAGCATCCTGCTAACTATCATTATCGGCACATTACTTTATAATTATTATTGTTGTGATGGGGCTCATCTATTTAATCATAGTCATGCTGACAACACCCCAGTAGAGCGCCCTGCAGTAGTAGCGCCTGTTCATGAGGAGGTTGTCAAGACTATTGAAAGCAATGAAGAAGTTGCTGAGAAAAAACAAGATCCTTGCAAAGCTGTATTTGAAGACGGATTCATCGTAAACTTCGAATCTGGAAAAGCAGTATTTCAACTGACTACGGAGCAGCAACAGCAGTTGGATGAATTAGCGAAATGTACATTGAAGCTTAATATAAATTTAACCGTGACGGGGCATACTGATAGCACCGGCAGTGCCGAAATAAACCTTCGCGTGGGGCAACAGCGCGCTGATGCCATAAAAGCCATTCTCCTTGAAAAAGGAGTGCCAGAAAGTCAAGTTACAAGTGTTACAAAAGGGGAAACAGAACCCATAGCTAGCAACGACTCTGAAGAAGGAAAAGCAAAAAACAGAAGAATAACATTGAAATCAAACTAAAATTAAAAACACATGAAATGTTTACTCATCCCCATATTAATAGGTCTTATTTCAGCAATTTTAGGGTATTTGCTGGGTCGTTCTAGATCAAAAGACGACGGTAGTATTGCAAGACTAAAAGCAGAGCTTGATGCATGCAAAAAAGCACAAACAAGCAGCAACTTAAAATCTGCTGCTGGAGTGGCGTTCAACGCAAGTGCTGCAAAAGCCGTTTTTGGAAAAAACATAAAGCACAACGACCTTACCATTGTTGAGGGTATTGGGCCAAAAATTCAAGAATTGTTTCACAAACACGGAGTTAATACGTGGAAAAAATTAGCAGAATGTTCGGCTGAAAAATGTCAAAAAGTTCTTGATAATGGCGGTGAAAACTTTAAACTTCACAATCCTAAAACTTGGCCAGATCAAGCGCAAATGGCTCATGAAGGCAAGTGGCAGAAACTATTTGATTGGCAAGAAAAATTAGATGGAGGCCTTTAGTGAAACATGGGGAAAGGAGATAAAAAAACACGCCGCGGAAAAATTATAAATAAAACCTTCGGGGTTAGGCGACCACGTTCAAAACACAAGCAAAAAACTACCGCACAAAAACAGGCTGAGTAGGGTCAGTGGTTTCTGATGCACTGAATGCATATCCATCAGAACTGAAAGAAAGTACTTCTTCAGTGGTTTTAGCATTAGTTTCCAGTAAGTAGCGTGTCATGGTGCCGCGTGCCTTTTTAGCAAAAAACGAAATGATTTTCAACGTTCCGTTTTTAAAGTCCTTAAATACAGGATGCATAACAGGGGTATCCAACGCGTCAAAATCAATGACTGAGGCGTATTCTTTACTTGCTAAATTCACCACCAGTTCAGAGGGAAGTAGCTCATGCTTTAGGTGAGCTGTCAGTTTATCTTTCCAAAACGCATAAAGCGATTTCTGATCGTTTACACCAAAAGAAGTTCCCATTTCCAATCGGTAGGGTTGCATCAAATCCAACGGCTTCAGCATACCGTACAGTCCAGATAAAATGCGCAAATTTTGCTGTGCTGCCTCCAGCGCAGCGTCGTTCAGTGTATAGGCATCTAAGCCCGAATACACATCGCCATTAAAAGCAAATACTGCAGGGCGTGCATTTTCATAGGTAAATGGAATATTAAATTCTTGATTTCGGTTCCAGTTAAGAACTGCCAATTTTTCGGATATCCCCATAAGTTTTTGCAAATCGGCTGGCTTCTTGGTTTTTAGCGCAGCGTTTAACTGCACTGAATCTGTTAAAAAATCAGGTTGACTAAACTTTTCTGTCGGTAATGCACGGTCGTAATCAAGTGACTTTGCGGGAGAAACAAGAATCTTCATTTTCTAAATTTTAGCTAAAAATACAATTCTCCTCCTTTTTGTCCATCCAACAGACATAGAATATATCAATAACCGTATTAGACGTTTCCTAATTGCTGATGTTGGGCGTAGTTATGCCACTTGGTAATTGCGTTTTCAAAATCTTCAGGAAGTGGACACGAAAAAGACATTTTTTCTTTCGTTTCAGGGTGTACAAACCCCAATGTCTGCGCATGAAGTGCTTGCCGAGGTAATTGCTTAAAACAATTCTCTACAAATTGTTTGTACTTGGTAAATGTGGTGCCCTTTAGGATTTTGTCGCCACCATAACGAGCATCATTAAAAAGGGTGTGTCCAATGTGTTTCATATGGGCTCGAATTTGGTGTGTACGCCCCGTTTCTAATACACAGCGCACCAAGGTCACATAACCAAATCGCTCTACGACTTCGTAATGCGTAACGGCCTGTTTGCCTTGATCACCATCTGGAAAAACAGTCATCAACAACCTGTTTTTTGGGTCGCGCGCCAAATATCCATCAACAGTTCCTTTCTCCCCTTCAACGTCTCCCCAAACCAAAGCAAGGTATTGTCTTTCAGAAGCTTTATCATGAAATTGTTGTGCCAAATGCGCCATGGCATACTCGGTCTTAGCAACAACCAATAGTCCTGAGGTATCTTTATCTATACGGTGTACCAAGCCTGGGCGGTTATTGCTGTTTTTGGGAAGTTGCCCAAAGTGATAAAGCAATCCGTTAATCAATGTTCCTGAATAATTCCCATGACCAGGATGCACCACTAATCCAGCGGGTTTATTGACCACCAATAGCGTATCATCTTCATACACAATATCAAGGGGCATTTGTTCTGGAACTAGCAAATCTTCGTGAGGGGGGTATCCCAATAACACCCGCACAACGTCGCCGCCTTTTACGCGGTAATTCGATTTTACAGCGCTTTCATTAACAACGATAGAACCCGCTGTTGCTGCTTGCTGAATTTTGTTGCGTGTCGCATTTTCAATGCGATTCATCAAAAATTTATCTACACGAAGGGGTTCTTGACCAGCATCAGCGGTAAAAGCATAATGCTCGTGGAGATCATCAAAAGTTTCTTGTTCCATATTTTATTGTTGTGGCCTAATTCCATTTCCCAAAACCAAATCTAAACGCGAGGTTCGGGGAAGCTTGTCGCCAGGTGCAATAGGCACGTTATTGTGGCGAAGCTGTAAAACCATATTTTTTCCAATGTTATCCATGTAGGTAATTTCGCCAATTTCCAGTCCCACAGCACGAAGTGTAGATTCAGCTGATCGGCGCGTGATTTGAATCACATTAGGAATACTGACTTCGTTGTAGTTTGCGGGGTTTATGGTAAGGTATATTTTTCGATGCTTTTTAACCTGTTCTCCTGCACGAGGAGTTTGTTCTATAATGGCAAATGGTTTGTAAGTAGGATTAAATCTTGCCGAGTCAATGACCTCATAGGTTAAATTTCTTTCTTCGAGAAGTTCCTCCACTTCGGTAATGGATTTGGTACTTAAATCTGGAACCTCTCTAAAATCTCCTTGTAATGTGTGCCATTGCAAGCCATAAAAGGTTAATATTAGCAGTAAAAACAAAGCTATCAACAACAACAAAAGTTGCCAATAAAAACTACGACTGAACAAAAAACGAAAGAAGTGAAGCATAACATACTTAATTGAAAGTCAAAAATAATGATATTTGTGCTATGAAAAAGCACATTGCCGTTGTTATGGGCGGAACTACGTCGGAACATGCCATTTCAATCAAAAGCGGACAGACGGTTCTCGATCATTTATCTAAAGAATATTTTGATGTTACTCCCGTGGTTATATCCAGTAAAGGCTGGACAGCACATTATGATGGAAATGAAATTGACTTGAATCTTTCCAGTTTTTCATTTATTTATAATGGGAAAACAATTTTTTTTGATGCGGTTTTTAATGCAGTTCACGGAATTCCCGGTGAAAATGGTGAATTGCAAACCATACTTGATAAAATCCAAATTCCCTACACGGGCTGTACAGCAGAAGTAGCACGTCTTACTTACAACAAATATGACGCATTGGAGTTTCTAGCTCCTCATGGAATTGCCATGTCTACACACAGACTATTGCGCAAAAATGAGCCTTGGGAAATAGAAGAAATCATTACAGACATTGGTCTACCTTGTTTTGTCAAAGCCAATAAAGCAGGAAGCAGCTATGGCGTGGTAAAAGTGCATAGAGCATCCGAAATGCAAAACGCTATTAATACAGCATTGCTTGAAGATGATGAAGTCTTAGTAGAACGCTTTCTGTCTGGGACGGAAGTATCAATTGGCGTGGTGGAATACGAAGGTGAGGTCGTTGTGTTGCCCCCAACTGAAATTATCGCCAATGGAGATTTTTTTGATTATCAGGCAAAATACGAGGGCAACTCCGAGGAAATCACCCCAGCACGACTTTCAGATATTCAACTTGAAAATTTAAGAGCTGCTGCAAAAAAGATTTTTATCACCTTGGGTGCACGTGGATTTAGTAGAAGTGATTTTATTTTTCAAAAAGACACACCCTACTTTTTGGAACTGAACAGTATCCCCGGTCTGACAGAAGAAAGTTTGCTGCCCAAACAAGCGCGTCATGCAGGTATTGCACTTGGTGATTTGTTTACCGATATGATTTATAGCTGTTTAAAAAACAATACCTTTGATTCATGAAACGTGCACTTTTCCCTGGTTCTTTTGACCCCTTTACGTTAGGACACCTTGATATTGTAACAAGAGGAATCAAAATTTTTGATGAAATTGTGGTAGGCATTGGTACAAACAGTGAGAAAAAATATATGTTTTCACTAGAACAGCGTTTAGACTTTGTTAAAGCTTGCTTCACTGACGAGCCACGTGTTCGTGTGCTAACCTACAATGGCTTAACAGTTGATTTTTGTGATGAAATTGAAGCCGACTTTATTTTACGAGGCGTACGCAACAACGGCGATTTTGAATATGAAAAAGCCATTGCCCGAACCAACCGTCATATGTCTAAAATAGAAACGGTTTTCTTGCTCACTTCTGCCGAAACATCTTACGTAAGTAGCAGTATTGTTCGCGAAATTATTCGCAACAACGGAAATTATATGGCTTTTATTCCTCCTCAAATAAAAATTTGAGCGCATCTGTGAACGCAAACAAATGAGCGATGTTGGGATAGGTTTTTTCTAATGCTTTTGTCGTTTTCTTTTTACCTTTCCAAACAGCTTTAGTAATATCCTCTTTGGTTTCTGGAATTAATGGTCCTTCATATTTTGTGGTCATGTAAAACCAATGGGACTCCTTTAACTGATAGCGGTTATTTCGTTTAAAAATATGATAGGTAATTCCTGCTAGCGCTCCGACCTTTAGTTTTTTGGCACCAGTTTCTTCTTTCACTTCACGCTTAGCGCATTCTTGAAGCGTTTCGCCCTTATCGACCTTCCCTTTAGGCAAATCCCATTTGTTTTTACGATATATGAATAACACTTTACCCTCTTTATTTTGAACTATGCCGCCAGCGGCAATAGTAACGGGTAGTTTTTCTTTGAGTAAACACAATAATCTATCAGAATCTTCATCTACCAAATACAATGTGCTTACATTTGCAGTAAGAAGTGTTTGAATAATGTCTTTTAGTGAAGTATCCTTAAGCAAAAGCACTTTTGCTTTAGCATTTTTTGGTGCTACAGGAGTCAGGATCAGTACCTTCTTATTGACAAAAACTTTATACATTTGCGTTATATGCCTATAGAATCCTCTACTGCTCAACAAGTAGCCGAATATCTTCTACAAATTAAAGCAATAAAGCTTGAACCAAAAAATCCATTTACTTGGGCTAGTGGTTGGCAATCACCAATTTATTGTGACAATAGAATTACACTCTCCTTCCCTAAAATCAGAAGGTTTTTGCGCGATGCGATTGCGCAAGAAATCAAAACACGTTACCCAGAAACAAAGGCTATAGCTGGCGTGGCAACGGGAGCTATTGGTATTGGAATGCTTGTCGCTGAAGCCTTAGACCTTCCTTTTATGTATGTGCGCCCAGAACCTAAAAAGCACGGAAGGCAAAACCAAATTGAAGGGCATTTTGACCCTGCAGCACCTACCGTTGTAGTCGAGGATTTAATCAGTACAGGGAAAAGTAGTTTGCAAGCTGTTCAAGCGTTGCGAAGCGCAAACGTTAATGTTTTAGGCATGGTTGCCTTGTTCAGCTATGAGTTTGACGCAGCTACGCAAAACATGCAGGAAGCAGGAGTTGAACTTACAACTTTATCAGGTTATAGTGCCCTTATTGACTCAGCAATAGCAGCACATTACATTGCACCCGACCAAGAAATAATATTAAAAAAATGGCGTGAAGCACCACAGCTTTGGTCGCCAAAATCTTAGCGCATGAAAATTGAAAGTAGATCAACTATTGTAGAAAGTCCTATTTCGGAAGTATTTGAAAAACTTTCCAAATCAAGCACATATGAACAGTTGATGCCAGAAGAAGCCAGCTTCCGGTTAACAGATGAAGAGCATTTTAGTTTTAAGCTCGGCAGCATGCCTGTTATTCCGTTAAAAATGGAACGAAAAACCCCGCATAGTCAAATTGTATTGTCGGCAGATGGCGGAAATATACCGTTTGAATTTCATGTGAATTTAACAGAACTGGACTCCAAAACTGAAATTCAATTGGTATTTGATGGAAATATCAATCCCATGATGCAAATGATGGTAAAAAAACCATTAACCAACTTTTTGGAAGCGCTTATTGACAACGCGCAAAAGCTGTAAATACGAGTGTTTTTTCCTCAAAAGATTCTTGCGCCCCGTTTGAGTGTGTCAGAATAAGTTTGCCGTGTTTGTCTACATCTGTAATGGTTGCCCAAAATGGCGTTCCGTCATTTCGTTCAAAAGCACATGATTCGTTTAAACCGTATAGGTATTTTAGGTAACGCTTGTTGTCCGTTTTATCGGCACGTATAGCGTGCTCAATATTTTTTGTCACGGCTTCAAAGAGAGGCTCAATAGTGTTGATTTCTCCTGTAATATTACGCAATGAAGTGGCGCAGGGAAGCGTGGAGAATTCCGTTTGATTGACATTAATGCCGAACCCAATTATTACCTCCGTAACTTGACTGCCACGAAGCATAGGCTCCACCAAAATACCTCCTATTTTTTTGTTTCCTGCCAAAATGTCGTTAGGCCATTTTATTTTTAGTTCTGGGGTTTTAAGTGTGGTCAAGGCATCCAAAACCGCCAAACACACGCGCTTATTTATTTCAAAAACGGCATCGTTTTTAAATAAAATATCACCCAAATATACTGATGCAGTTAGGTTTAGCCCTTTTTCAGACAACCAATTTGTACCCATACGCCCCCTGCCATGGGTTTGATGTTCTGCCCAAACTCCGATGGCATTGTTGTCTTTGGTCTGCTGTACCCACTGTTTTAAAAAAGTACTCGTAGAATCAACGGAACTAAGTTTAATAAGCAGCATAAAGAAAAAAAAATCTTAGGTGGTGTATAAAGTTACATCAAACGTTGCATAAAGCGAACTCAATTCACTAAAATTTTACGTGTCCACCACTCACTTCCAGAAGTCACCTTCAAAATATACACCCCTTTAGTAATAACAGGTGTAATTACTGCATTCTTTCGATTTAACTTTTGCTGATAAACTTCTTGACCAACCAAATTATAAATGGTAATATCATCTATATATGATGGAGCGCTAATATGAATGTTATTGTTCGCACTGTTAACCCAAAGCTTAAATAACGGCTCCTGGGCTATTGAAGGAGTACTTAAAGTTTGTTGCAATTGATAAACTCGAACATAATCTATCTCCATTGCAGATTCAGAAAAATTTGTGTCTTGTGTTCCTTTTTCAATAGCAATATTTAATAGCAAAAATTGGTCTTTATCGAAAGGCCACGTTTGATCGTTTTTTGATGAGGGGTTGTAGGTGTAATGGATGTTGCCGTCTACTGAGAATTCCATTTTTTCAGGAGTCCATACGAGTTTGTAGATGTGAAACTCTGTAGAAGCTGTGGATATTGTTTGTCCTCCATAATTAATTGTACCACCACTTGACGATGGTGTGTGCATGGCACTACTCACATGGTTTTGATTTTTTCCCCAATGCTCCATGATGTCAATTTCACCACATGCGGGCCAGTTTGTAGTCCCGTAGCCTTGTTGCTGCCAATAAGCCCCACGCTCGTTAATATTTTTACCAAGTGTCCAAATAGCAGGCCAAGTGCCAACTCCAGTAGGAAGTTTTGCCCTAACCTCTACGATTCCATACGTAAACGCAAATTTTGAGTTTAACCTTGCAGAAGTAAACATTTTGGTATGCCCTTGATCTGTATAACTTTCGCGTTTGGCAACAATTTTTAATGTCCCATTAGAAACATAGCTGTTATCTGTTCTGTCCGTGTAATGTTGTAATTCTTCATTATACCAATTGTAGCCATTAGGAATAATTGTTTGGTGAAACCATTTAGTACCATCAATCTCAGAAACATCCGTAGATCCATCTTCGCCAAATTCGTCTGCCCAAACCTCCTGATAAACCAAGTCACTTGCGGTAGCGGAAATCAATACAGAGCCCCAATCGGTAGCTGGATTCGCATTTAGCCCCTCCAGCAAAAAGCCATACTGAATAACGTTGTTGTTATTTGTAGGTGTATAAGAAAAACTAAATGTTGTAGTACTGGCAGTAATATCCACAGAGGTGCTATTTATTAAACTGAAACTTGATGTGAATTCTTTAACATAAGCTTTCATTGTGTATCTGGCATCAAGCGTATACGAATCTATGTTTCCAGCAAATGTCAGTGTGCCACCCGGGTAAGTGTTAGCACCATACTCGACATACGTTTCTGCTCCCAGCCATTTATTTCCATCTCCAGCGCCGTTAGACCAATAGGAATCTGAAGCATTATACTGGCTCGTGTTGGGCTTTAACGTAATTATTTGTGATCCATCTGTAGATATTAATGCAGTTAAATTCGCCACAGTAAATTGTTGCCCCTGAATATATAACCCCTTTGAACCATTAACATTTTCGTAGCGATGCATATATCCAAGCCACGATGCGTTTTCATCAACGCTAACTGAAACCTGCGCATGCGCAATTAATGTGGTTATCAATAAGAAAAAATATACAGCTGCTTTTTTTGAATTTGATTTCAATGTAGTTACGTATGATTTATAATTTTATGACAAAATGTCTTTAATTAAACGACTACTAGTGGTTGATTGTGAATAATATGCGTTTAATTTTCAAAATTAAGCCAAATTGTTGTGATATATTCCTGATGGCATCAAATTTGTTTTAGCAAAATGACAAAAAGGATAGTTAGTAAAGTAATTACACAAATAACTCATACTTTTACGCAGACAAAAATTGCATGACAAAAAAAACAAATACCGACGCCTTACTTTCACACATCATTGAAGGGATTGAAGAGGTAAAAGGAGAAGACATTAACATTTTGGATTTGCGCGAGATTGAAAACAATGTATGCCAATACTTTGTCGTGTGTTCTGGAAACTCAAACACTCAAGTACGCGCCATATCCAGTTCGGTGCAAAAAGTGGTAAGCAAAGCCCTCCACGAAAAGCCGTGGCATGTTGAAGGACAAGAAACCAGCGAGTGGGTTTTAATGGACTTTGTAGATATTGTAGTGCATATTTTCCAAAAGCATACACGTTCGCATTACGATATTGAATCCCTCTGGGGCGATGCAAAACAAACCCTAATAGAATCTAAATACTAGCAATGGCTAAAAAAGAAAAAACACCACTAAAAAAACCATCAATCAACCCATATTGGTTCTACGGATCTATCGTATTGTTCTTTTTGGGCATGTCCTTTTTTGGAGATGGAAATGGAATTGGTGAAGATCAAAAAATAAACATATCCACTTTTGAACGCTACCTAAATAATGCTGAAGTTAGTCGTGTAGTGGTTATAAATAAAAACACAGCACAAGTAACTTTAACCAAAGAAGCACTTGCCGATGCCAAGCACAGTAAAGCCAAAAGTAGTGATTTTTTAGGGCGAAACAATGATGCTGGACCCCACTACCAATTTGAGGTGGGTAACCTAGAATTGTTCCAGAAAAAACTTGAAGCTGCCGAAGCAAAAGGTGTAACATTTAACTACGAATTTAAGACCGTTGAAAGCCGCTGGCTTGATGTGCTTATTGGGTTTTTACCACTCATTCTCATCATTGCAGTTTGGCTGTTTATCATGCGTCGTATGTCGTCTGGTGGCGGTGGCGGTGGCGGAGCGCAAATTTTTAATATTGGAAAGTCTAAAGCAAAACTTTTTGATGAGAAAACAGATGTGACGTCAACCTTTAAGGATGTTGCTGGATTGGAAGGGGCTAAAGAAGAGGTGCAAGAAATTGTCGATTTCTTAAAAAACCCAACCAAATACACGGTACTCGGAGGTAAGATTCCTAAAGGGGCGCTGCTTGTTGGCCCTCCTGGAACTGGAAAAACCCTTTTAGCAAAAGCCGTTGCTGGCGAAGCCAAAGTGCCCTTTTTCTCACTCTCAGGTTCTGATTTTGTTGAAATGTTTGTGGGTGTTGGTGCCTCACGAGTACGTGACTTGTTTAAGCAAGCCAAAGACAAATCGCCCGCCATTATTTTTATAGATGAAATAGATGCTATTGGTCGCGCACGTGGAAAAAACAATATGACAGGCTCTAATGACGAGCGTGAAAACACACTAAATCAATTACTTACCGAAATGGATGGTTTTGGCACTAACACAAACGTAATTGTGATAGCTGCTACCAACCGCGCCGATGTATTGGACAAAGCCCTGATGCGCGCCGGAAGGTTTGATCGTCAAATTTATGTTGATCTTCCTGACCTAAACGAGCGTAAAGAAATTTTTAAAGTACACTTAAAACCATTGAAAGCTGACCCTAAACTGGATGTTGATTTTCTTGCCAAGCAAACCCCTGGATTCTCAGGTGCTGATATTGCTAATGTTTGTAATGAGTCTGCCCTAATTGCAGCACGTAAAAACAAAAAGCGAGTAGGTCGACAAGACTTTTTAGATGCCGTAGACAGAATTGTGGGTGGACTCGAAAAGAAGAGTAAAATCATTACCCCCGAAGAAAAGAAAACCATTGCCTTTCACGAAGCTGGTCATGCTACGGTAAGCTGGATGTTGGAACACGCTGCACCACTAGTAAAAGTTACTATTGTCCCTAGAGGGCAATCTTTAGGTGCTGCTTGGTATTTGCCTGAAGAACGTCAAATTGTACGCACCGAACAAATGCTAGACGAAATGTGTGCCACATTGGGTGGACGAGCTGCCGAGGATATTATTTTCAATAAAATCTCTACAGGAGCACTAAGCGACCTTGTAAAAGTAACTCAGCAAGCAAGAGCGATGGTAACCATCTACGGTCTGAATAATAAAATAGGGAATATTACCTATTATCAAGGAAATGATGGCGATTATGGTTTCACAAAACCTTACTCTGAAGATACGGCTAAGCTAATTGATACTGAAATTTCAGGAATCGTAGAAAAAGAGTATAAACGTGCCATTCAACTTTTGAAAAAGCATAAAAACAAACTCACTGAACTGGCAGAGCATTTACTTGAGAAAGAGGTGATATTTAAAGATGATTTGGAACGCATTTTTGGAAAACGCCCATTTGATAAAGAAGAAGTGGCAGAATCCAAGAAAGAAGTTAAGCCAAAAGCTACTCCCCGTAAGCGCGCAACTCCCAAAGCAAAAGATAAAGATTCTGATAAAGCAAAAAGCGATAACTAACGTAGGTTTTGTTACCTTTGTGTATCAAGCCTAATGTGTGAGTAAATTTTGGTCATCTTTTTTTGGTAAAAAATCACCGCCCGAAGAACAAAAGCAGGAGGAGCGTGGGCCACATATGCCGCACAAAGAACCCCCAGTAGAACAAACATTTGCTGAAAAATTTACCTCTAGTGGAGGCAAATTTATTTATTGTGACAATCTTGAAGATGCTAAAAGGGCTTTTAATGAAATCATCCAAGAATATTCTGCTGAGGTACGTGAATTACTCTGCCTAGACGCAGCACTTGCTCAAAAGCTTGACGTTGGTATTACTTTAACCAAGACCAATCTTAATGCCAAAATTATGTTGTGTAGCTGTGAATCGTTAGTGGCTTATGACGGCAGCGTGGTAGTCTGTGAACGCCAACTGGGCTCTAACAAACTTTCTGATCTTCCTGAAACCATGGTTATTTTTGCTGGCACACGACAGTTTTCCAAAACCGTTTCCGATGCGTTGAAAACCATCAAACACTGCTATGCAGAAAATATCCCCCTAAATATCACCTCAATTAAACAATTCAAAAACGAATCATTGAACGATGACAACTACATGAACTATGGTAGCAGTGTAAAAGAGGTGTATCTGGTATTACTTGAAGATTTTTCATGAATCTATTATATCGATCACTTACTTCATTTATTTATGTTGGGCTGCTTTTGGGAAGTCTATACTTTAGCCATGTTTTGTTCAGCTTTGTAGCGTGTGTCATAACGGTTATTACACTTTGGGAAATACAACGTATCACACATCAAAAAGCACCGCTAACATATCTTTTTTTTCCTGTGCTTTTCTTTGGATCGACCTATAGTCATACAGGTGAAACACTCACGCTTGTTCTGGGAACGCTTGGCGTGATTTTTTCAATATTATTTCTAAAAAACAGAAATAAAAAAGCATTTAATTCCGTATTTATTACAACCCTAAGCCTTATTGGCATTGCTGCCCCCATGGTACTTTTGGCACTATTAGGAGCAAAAAAACCTGAATTGGCAGTATTTGTTTTTGGTATTATTTGGCTAAACGATAGCGGAGCTTTTTTAATAGGTTCCTGGAAAGGGAAGCGTCCGTTATCGCCAACTATTTCTCCCAATAAAACTATTGAAGGTAGTCTTGGAGGCTTGATAATTACGTTAATTGTAATGTCTTTTTTGAACGACGCTTATTTTAACTTACTACCCACAAATCTACTCCTCCCTATTGTATTGATTACAGCCATTATGGCAAGCCTTGGCGACCTGGTACAATCAAAACTCAAAAGGCAATGTAATGTTAAAGACAGCGGTAAAATATTACCCGGGCATGGTGGTATGTACGACCGTATTGACAGCACACTTTTAGCCATACCTGTTTACACACTAATATTATTTTTATCTGGATATGTTTCATAAAGAAGGGTTTACCATTATCATTGTAAGTTTTATACTTATAGCGGCCGCAACACTATTAGTAGAACAATTTATTGTCTTAAAATGGCTGCGGATAATATTACAAGTAGGACTGCTTATTATCTTGGTGCTTATTCTTCAATTTTTTAGAAATCCAACCCGACCACCACTAGAACGAACAGATGCCGTCATTGCTCCCGTTGATGGCAAAGTGGTTATTATTAAAGAAGTAGAGGAGCCTGAATATTTTAAAGGTAAAAGATTGCAGGTCTCCATTTTTATGTCGCCACTAAATGTACATGTAACTCGATATCCTGTTTCTGGCGAGGTAGTTTTTAGTAAATATCATCCGGGGAAATATCTGGTCGCATGGCATCCAAAATCATCTACTTTAAACGAGCGTACTACTGTCGTGGTCAACAATCCAGCTTTTGGCGATGTTTTATACCGGCAAATTGCAGGCGCGGTAGCCCGAAGAATTGTAAATTATGCCAAAAAAGGAGATCAAGCAGTGCAAGGAACCGATGCTGGATTCATCAAATTTGGCTCTAGAGTAGATCTATTTTTACCACCCAACACACCTGTCCATGTACAAGAGGGGCAAAAAGTTAAAGGGGGAATTACACTGATTTCAGACCAAACGGCAAACTAAAGCGATCCCAGTCGAGTTTTAAGTGCCTCAATTTTTTCTTGTGCATCCGCTGCTTTTTTACGCTCCAACGCGACCACTTGTTGCGGTGCGTTTGATACAAAACGTTCGTTTGACAGTTTTTTCTCCACAGATTTTAAAAATCCCTGCTGATAGGCAAGCTCTTCTTCCATCTTTTGCCGCTCATCTTCAAGGTTAGTAGCCGCCACTGGGACAAAATACTCAAGTGCATTTACCCTAAACGAGAGCGCTTGCTCTGGTGGAGTAGCCTCTTGAGTCCAAGCAGCTATGTTTGCCAGTTTTGTAACAATGGGGCGTAAAGAAATTTCATCATTTTTTGTTTCAATCAAATCAATAGCATCTTTAAAAGCTATATTTTGATTTTTGCGAAGGGTACGCAATTGCGCAATCAATTCGGCAGTGTGGTCAAAACGTGCCAAAATATCTTTATTGACATCCGACTGTGAAGGCCAAGCCGACACCAGTAAGGCTTCATCTTTCGTCCGAGATTCTAGTGTGTGCCATAGCTCTTCTGATAAAAAAGGCATAAACGGATGTAACAATCGCAAGTTATCTTCAAAGAGGACACAAACCTTTTGGTAGGTTTTAGCATCAATATCCGCGCCGTATGCAGGCTTTACAATCTCCAAGAGCCAAGAGCAAAAGTCGTCCCAAATCAGTTTGTAAGTTGCCATTAATGCATCCGAAATGCGGTACTTGTCAAAATGGTCATCAATAACGGCAAGGGTTTGTTGAAACTTTGCTGTATACCATTCTAATCCAAGGGCAGCCGTTTGACAAGGCTGAAGATTTTCATTTACATTCCAACTTTGCACCAAGCGAAAAGCATTCCAAATTTTGTTGGCGAAATTTTTTCCTTGTTGACAAAGGTTTTCGTCAAACAACAAATCGTTTCCAGCGGCAGCACTGAGCAATAATCCTACACGAACGCCATCGGCGCCATAGGTCTCCATCAACTTTATGGCATCAGGAGAGTTTCCAAGTTGCTTAGACATTTTTCTGCCCTGAGCATCGCGAACCAAACCTGTCAAATACACATGGGAAAAAGGTTTTTCCTCTCGAAGCGCATAACCAGACATTATCATTCGTGCCACCCAAAAGAACAAAATATCAGGTCCCGTGACCAATTCTTGTGTGGGATAATAGTATGAAATTTCGTCATTGTCAGGCTCTAATACGCCATTGAATACTGAAATTGGCCATAACCAAGATGAGAACCATGTGTCAAGTACGTCTTCGTCTTGTGTCAAGTCATCTAACGTTAATGCTGCATTTCCAGTGTTAGTTTTGGCTTTTTCAAGGGCCTCAGCTTTGGAATCTGCTACCACTACTTTTTCGTTATTATCACCGTAATAGTAGGCGGGAATTTGATGCCCCCACCACAATTGACGCGAAATATTCCAATCGCGAATGTTGTTCATCCAATGGCGATAGGTATTGATGAATTTTTGTGGCACCAGTTGCACATCTCCATTTTCTACAGCGTCAATGGCAGGTTTTGCCAAAGATTCCATTTTTAAAAACCATTGATCAGACAAGCGGGGTTCTACCACCGCTTTGGTGCGCTCAGAGGTTCCCACTTTATGCATGTGTGGTGTGACTTTTACCAAACTTCCACTCGCTTTCAATTCATTAACAACTGCCTTTCGCACAGCAAATCGGTCTTGCCCTTCATAGTGTAGTCCATACTGGTTGAGTGTGCCGTCAGGATTGAAAATATCTATAAATTCGAGCTTGTGTTTATCACCCAAAACCTTATCATTTTCATCATGGGCAGGTGTTACTTTCAAACAACCTGTTCCCAATTCCAGACTGACATAGTCGTCTTTGATTATGGGCACTACCCTATTGACAAGCGGCACTATCGCTTTCTTTCCATGAAGGGCTAAATAACGTTCGTCATCAGGGTGAATGGCTACAGCCGTATCGCCAAAAAGTGTTTCAGGACGAGTTGTAGCTATAATTACCTGTTCATCACTTCCTTCAATAGCATAGGCAATATGGTATAAATTTCCTTGCTTTTCTTCGTAAATAACCTCCTCATCAGAGAGTGTGGTTTGCGCTTCAGGATCCCAATTCACCATGCGATATCCGCGATAAATCAATCCTTGTTCGTATAAGTCACAAAAAACCTTGATGACGGATTTAGACATATCATCATCGAGGGTAAATTTGGTGCGCTCCCAGTCGCAAGAGCATCCCAGTTTTTTTAATTGTTCTAAAATGATACCTCCATGCTCGTGTGTCCAATCCCATGCGTGCTCCAAAAAGGCACTACGTCCTATATCAGCCTTATCAATCCCTTGATTCTTGAGTTTATTCACCACTTTCGCTTCGGTAGCAATAGAGGCATGGTCGGTTCCTGGTACCCAACATGCGTTGTAGCCTCTCATCCGTGCACGACGAATCAATACATCTTGTAGTGTATTGTTCATCAGGTGTCCCATGTGCAATACACCTGTCACGTTTGGAGGCGGAATGACAATAGTGTATGGCTTTCGAGAGTCTGGAGTGGAATGAAAATACTCGTTTTTTGTCCAGTATTCATACCATTTCTGTTCGATGGCTGCAGGCGTAAACTTTGAAGGAATGGACATGAAAATTTGTTATTATTGGCAAATGTAGGCATAGGGGAGTGAAATTGAAAGACCTAATTTTGCCCAATTTGTAAGAATGTGTATCTTAGTAAAACCAAATTTAAAGTCATGAAAAATATTTTTCTATCTGTATTCCTCTTAACATTGGGCTATGTTGCTGTTGCACAGGATGTTGCAACAATAAGTTTTGATACATTAGTAATAGATTACGGCCAAATCAGCAAAGGAGCTGACGGCGTACGGCAATTTAAATTCACCAATACTGGAACTGCAGATCTAGAAATCACGCAAGTGCGTTCCTCTTGTGGATGTACCATTCCCAAAAAACCTGAAGCAGCTGTTGCTCCTGGAGCCTCAGATGTTATAGAGGTAAAGTATGACACCGAACGTGTTGGACCTATCCGTAAAACGATAACCGTAGCTTCAAACGCCTCTAACGGAATGGTTGCCCTCAAAATTAAAGGAGAAGTTCTAGACCCCCAGAAGTAGCAAACTTTAGTATCGTTGACACTCAATTTTTTGCATCTTTGCAGGTAAAATATTTTTATGCCTGCAATTTCGCGGAAAGGAGCTAATTTACCCACCTCACCCATTCGAAAGCTATCACACCTAGATGCATTAGCTAAAGAACGTGGTATAAAGGTGTATCATTTAAATATTGGACAGCCAGACTTGGCAAGTCCACCAAATGCACTTGCTGCTATTCGATCGTATGACGAAAAAGTTATTGCATATGGTCCATCAGAAGGGACACAGTCTTTCCGTAAAAAGCTAGTTGCGTATTACGCACAACATAGCGTTTTAATATCTCCAGAGGATATTTTGGTTACTACTGGTGCAAGTGAAGCCATTATTATGGCATTGGATTGCATCACCAATGAAGGAGACGAGCTTATTATTCCTGAACCATTTTATGCTAACTATGAAACATTTGCCGCTGCCTGTGGCGTAAATGTTGTTGGGATTCCTTCAACATTTGAAAGTCAATTTGCACTACCTCCTATCGAAACCATTGAAGCCGCTATAACAGATAAAACACGCGCACTTTTTATATGTAATCCTAACAATCCGTCAGGATATGTGTACAACCGATCGGAACTTGAGTCTTTGGCGAAATTGGCAATAAAGCACGACATCTTTTTTATTGTGGATGAGGTGTATCGCGAATTTGTATATGATGAAAACACGCACACATCTGTATTAGAACTTGAGGGACTTGATCAGCATGCAGTTCTTATTGACTCCATGTCAAAACGCTACAGCATGTGTGGCGCGCGCATTGGCTGCTTAATCACCAAAAATAAAGAAGTTGTTCAAGCCGCACTAAAATTTGCGCAATCGCGCTTGTGTCCACCAACCATTGCATTACACGCCTGTGAAGCTGCATTGGATGAACCCAAGCTATATCTTGAAAACGCTATTAAAGAGTATCAACTCAGAAGAGAAACGGCGATTAAGCACCTTAAGCTGATTAACGGAGTAGAAGTAACAGCACCCAAAGGAGCATTCTATTGTCTGGTGCGTCTTCCTATTGCGGACAGTGACCACTTTGCCAAATGGTTATTGGAATCTTTTGAAGACAAGGGCGAAACACTTATGGTAGCTCCTGCAAACGGGTTTTTCTCTGGGAATACAGTAGGCAAAGACATGATTCGCATTGCCTTTGTACTTACTTCAGAAAAATTAAAACGAGCCATCAAAATCCTAGAATTGGGCTTAACTGCCTACCTTAAAAAACATGGAAGCTAAAAATGTTTCTTTAGCGAAGTACAACACCTTTGGTGTGACGGTTAGCACCCCACTTTTTGTTGAGGCTACCTCTAGTATTGCGCTTCAGGAAATTCTAAAAGACCCTCGTTTTTCCGATGCACTTATTTTAGGCGGCGGTAGTAATGTGTTGTTGTTAAGCGATTTATCTAGACCTGTTATTAAAATTTCCATTAAGGGAATACGTGTTATTGAAGAAAACGAAGAAATTGCCATAGTATCGGCTGGTGCAGGTGTAGCATGGCACGACTTGGTCATGTGGTGTGTTACCAACAATCTGGGAGGTATAGAGAATCTTAGCCTTATTCCAGGTTTGGTGGGTGCCGCCCCCATTCAAAATATTGGCGCCTACGGCGTTGAGTTGAGCGATGTATTTCACAACGCCATCGGTATTGGACGTTCTGGCGGAGACTCTAAAGTTTTTGATTTAGAAGATTGTGAGTTTGGTTATAGAGATTCCATTTTTAAAAATGAGTTGAAAGATGCGTATGTGATTACGACACTTCGCCTATCGCTAACCAAAAAGAAACACAATCTTAATTTGAGTTACGGCAACATAGCGCAAACCTTAAAAGAAATGGGCGTTGATTCGCCCAACATTGACGATGTTTCCAAAGCTGTCATTCGTATTCGTAGAAGTAAACTTCCTGATCCAGCCGAATTGGGGAATGCCGGAAGCTTTTTTAAAAATCCTATTGTACCCAAACAAAAAGCAGATGCTTTGCAGGAAGCATTTTCAAATATGCCCACCTATCCAATCGATGAAAATTATTCGAAAATTCCAGCAGGTTGGCTTATTGAACAAGCCGGATTTAAAGGAATCGTAGATGGAAATGTAGGCATGCATAAAAATCAGGCTTTGGTGCTTGTGAACTATGGAAATGCCACAGGAGCCGAACTATGGCAGCATGCGCAACGCGTCATTGATGGCGTTAACCAACAATTTGGTGTTGCGTTAGAACCAGAAGTAAATCTTATCCGTTAAATTTTAGCTATTTTTAACCCATGGAACTATTTATCATTACCCTAGTGCTTTTGGGCCTAGCCTTTGCAGGAATCGCCATTAAGATTTGGGCAAAAAAAGGTGGCGAATTTGCAGGTACTTGCGCCAGTCAAAGTCCTTTTTTAAATAAAGAAGGTGAGCCTTGTGGCCTTTGTGGTAAACTCCCAAGTCAGCAAACCGATTGCGACCTACCCAAACCCGAAGACAATTAAATTACGTGGCAACGCCAAAGGCACTTCAAGAAAAAATAACATTGGCGCAACAAGGTGACCAACATGCCTTTCGTCATCTACTTGAGTTTTATTGGAATGATGTATATGGATTTATGTTACAGCGTACACAAAATGAAAACGAAGCTGAAGACCTTACCATTCGCTGTTTTGGAAAAGCTTTTGAAAAAATCATTACATACAACCCCGATTATGGCTTTAAAACATGGTTAACCACCATTGCCAAAAACCTACACATTGACCAGTTTAGAAAAAAAGCAATTTCTACCCTAAGCACAGAAGCTGGACAAGAAGTTGCACAAAATATTCCGGACAATGCCCCTCACCCAGAAGACGACCTCATTCGCAAGCAACGTCTTGAAACGCTACTTCATACCATTCAATCGCTAAAACCGCATTATCGTGAAGTAATTCAGTTGCGCTATTTACAAGAACTAAGCATCAAACAAATGGCAGAAGAACTCAATACCAATGAAAGCACTGTAAAAGTAAAACTAATGCGAGCACGTAAATTATTAGCCGAAATTTTAGCCAATCAAAACGGATAAATTGACAACTCTTTTTAAAAAATTAGGTCCAGGATTGCTCTTTGCAGGTGCTGCTATTGGCGTTTCGCATTTGGTTCAATCAACCCGTGCTGGTGCCGATTTTGGATATGGCTTGTTGTGGGCGTTACTGCTTGTGAATTTGATAAAATACCCATTCTTTCAGTATGGCCCGCGTTATGCCTTAGCCACAGGGGAGAGTTTGTTGGAAGGATATCGCCGTATGGGAAAAGGTGTTTTGATCGCCTATTATATGCTTAATCTGGGTACTATGTTTGCTATTCAAGCGGCGGTTACTGCGGTTACCGCTGGCATTGCAGCACGCCTTTTGGGTATTGAATCTACGGCGTGGGTTTCGGTTGTTGTGGCGTTGTTGTGTTTTGCGGTATTGTGGCGCGGAAAATACGTATGGCTTGATAAAACCATGAAAATAATTGTAATTGTCTTAAGCGTCAGCACACTGTTGGCGGTTGTTTTTACGCTGAGACAAAATCACGAAATATCCCTCACACAAGTGCTTCCAGTAACTTCTTCAGAGTGGATTTTTCTTATTGCTTTTATGGGCTGGATGCCAGGACCTTTAGACATTTCCATTTGGCATTCGCTTTGGGCATTGGAAAAGAAAAAAATCAATCCCTTAACCAACCTAAAATCTTCTTTATTTGATTTTAATGTAGGCTATCTGGTAACCCTTGTTCTTGGTTGTTGTTTTGTTGTGCTGGGGGCAACAGTACTGTATAATTCAGGGGTGTCATTCTCATCAAATGGATCAACTTTTGCAGGGCAACTCATTGGATTATACACTTCCGTTATGGGAAGTGAGTGGTTTATCATTATTGCCGTTGCTGCCATGGCTACCATGTTCAGCACCACCATTAGCACACTTGATGCTTCGCCTCGTGTTATGGCGCATACCACCAATTTACTCGGCGGAACCTTTGGTACCAAACAGCAAAGTTGGCTTTTGATACTCACCCTTGGAACCTGTGCTATTTTTCTGTTTTTTGCTTCTGAAATGGGGTTACTCGTACAGATTGCCACTGTGCTTTCATTTTTAACCGCACCATTCTATGCCGCTGCCAATTTGCGCTTGGTTACTGGTAAACACATGCCTGCCGAACATCGCCCAAGTAAAGGGCTGCGCATAGCTAGCTTTTTAGGGATTTTATTTTTGATAGGTTTTAGTGTCACCTATCTGTTGGTGCTTTTTTGATACAGGCAAAGTGTTTTGTAACTTTGTAGGCTAAATTGCTATATGTCTGAAACAATCACTACTCCTGTGCCTGTACGTACACCTAAACCGAAGTGGCTTCGCGTAAAGCTACCTACTGGAAAAAAATATACTGAGCTTCGTGGATTAGTAGACAAATACGAATTACACACCATTTGCACCTCGGGAAGTTGTCCCAATATGGGTGAGTGTTGGGGAGAAGGTACTGCCACCTTTATGATTTTGGGAAATATCTGTACCCGTTCCTGCGGTTTTTGTGGCGTACAAACTGGGCGTCCCGATACGGTAGATTGGGCAGAACCCGAAAAAGTAGCGCGTTCCATCAAAATAATGGGGATTAAGCATGCCGTCATTACTTCTGTTGATCGTGATGACTTGCCCGATCAAGGCACCATCATATGGACCGAAACGGTTCAAGCAATTAGACGCATGAATCCAAACACTACTCTAGAAACCCTTATCCCTGATTTTCAAGGGCAAGAGCATTTATTGGATCGCATTGTGACCGTTGCACCCGAAGTAGTTTCGCACAATATGGAAACCGTGCGTCGTCTAACGCGCGAAGTGCGTATTCAAGCAAAATACGACCGTAGCCTAGAAGCATTGCGTTACCTCAAAGCGCAAGGTGTTCATCGCACCAAATCTGGACTGATGTTGGGATTGGGTGAAACCGAAGAAGAAGTTATTGCCTCTATGGAGGATTTGCGTAACGTCAACGTAGATATTATTACGCTTGGGCAATATTTACAGCCGTCTAAAAAACATTTGCCTGTTGCAGATTTTATCACACCCGAACAATTTAAAAAATACGAAATCTTAGGCAAGGAAATGGGCTTTCGCCATGTAGAAAGTGGGGCACTGGTACGCTCTTCTTATAAAGCGCATAAGCATATTGAGTAATTCGCTTTAGAGGCTAAGACAAATAAATTATCGTTAGAAAAAATCGTACTTTAGTAACGTGAATTACAAAAAACACATATCGATAGACCCAAACGTTCGATTTGGAAAACCCGTACTAACGGGAACCCGAATATCGGTGTATGATGTGCTGACTTGGTTATCAGAGGGCATGTCTACAGATGAAATAATCAACGATTATCCCGAGCTTAATAAGGAAAAAATTAATGCTTGTATTGGGTTTGCAGCAAATCGTGAGCGGAATATTCGTATTGTAGCATGACAAGACTGTTGTTTGACCAGAATATATCGTTTAGGGTGTTGCATTACTTAAACGATAGTTTCCATGCCTCAACACAGGTTAAAGCGGAAGGATTAGAAACCAAAAGCGACATGGAAATATGGCAATATGCCAAAGTGAACAACTATTCCATTGTTACTTTTGATGCGGACTTTTCAGATATTGCACATCTTAAAGGAGTACCGCCAAAAATAGTCTGGTTACGAACTGGAAACAAAAAAACAAAGGAAATTGCAACGTTACTTAACAGTAAATCTGATGAACTCTTTGATTTTATAACAAATCCAGACCATGCCAAAACGGAATGCTTGGAAATAGGTTAAAAACGTTTTACTCGCACTTTCAAAAAAGAGTTATTTTACAAAGCGCATAAGCATATTGAGTAGTTAGCTGCTAAGCGCAGTCCTTACGGCCTTTAAAAACTGTTTTTCATCTTCCAAAAACCGAGTACGGACACCAAGAGTGTAGAGGTTTTTTAACCCATAAGACGCATGGCATCTTTTTGGTTATGTTGTTTTTTTTCTTTAATTTTAGTTACTCCAAATCAGAATTGACCTACAACTTCACTTTTGATTTAGAGATGCAATCACAGCGACATATATATGCGCTGACAAGCCACCTCGCTAAAGCGTTTGGTTTGATAGACCCCAAGAAAAACAATTTGTTTTTGCCTTTAATATACAGATATAGTTTATTTTAAACACTATTACACTGATGTCCCCGAATAAAACAATTAAAATAAAAGGTGGGAGATATTCCTGCCTTTTATTTCTTTTTTTGTTTGTCAGTTTTGTTTGCCATGCACAAAAAGAACAGTTTGTTGGCGTAAGTTTTGGTAACGCCAAATATATAGATGAAGACAAAAGCGGGACAAGTTTTAGTGCTTTTTACGAAGTAAAAAACTCACCTTATTGGGTTTTTGGTCTAGACCTTAACTATGCATTTATTGACAACCTTCCCAAAGGGCTAAATATAGGCAGTCATTTGCCGCTACAATATTTGGATGAGGTAAACAAATACTTTGTTGGTACTTCAAGGGATAATGCGTACACAATCTTTTTTTATAACAGAGACATACACGCAACCTTATATGCCAACTTTGTTATTCCAATAAAAAAATTTGAACTTATCCCTGCGATAGGAATTGGATATGGACATATTTCAACATTACATTTTTCGCTAACGAGCTGGGGGTATAGTTCAAAAACGAACTTAATTACAAAAGTAAATGACTTTAGCGTTGCTTATTGGCATGGTGGCGTACTAAATATCAGTCCAAAAATTAGGCTTATTTATAACATAAATGAAAAATTAGGCATTTATATAGCATCAAAAATAATTCTAAATGCCGCGTACAAGAGCAATGATGATTTTGATCTTGGTTATACAGGGACTTGGTCGCATAATTTAGGTGTCCGCATAAAATTATAACCCAACATGAAAATTTTAAAAATGAAACATAACAACATATTAAAACTATGCCTACTACTCTTTACGACAGTTGTTTGGACACAAGAAACAGAAGAACCAACAGGTAGGTTAGAACTAGCTATTAACTATGGAATTGGAGGAAACTTTTTTGTTGCCGATTACAATGAACAACAGCCTTCATACTTTTATAGTAAAGATTTTATCGGTACTATTGGGGGAGTTGAACTCGTTTGGAATTTGAAAGACAACAAACAGGCTTTTGGGCTTAGTTTTGACCGATCTGTAAATCATGGCGAAAAAAATGTAACGCGTACTACCGCAAATAACAGCATTAGTGTTGAGAATTTTAATCTAAGCCATACAAACAAGATATATGGCATTTTTTACAAAAGAAAATTTAAATCCACATTTTCTGCTTCTCTTGGGTTTTACCTTTTCAGGGATATCGGGCAACATTTAGAGGTGTATGAAAAGTCCTTATATTTAAGAGAGGCAAAATCTACAGAAGGTGGTTTCTTTTTGGCTGCTGATTATTTCTTTTTTAAATCAGGGAATTTTGAAGTAGGCATACAATCAAAAGTATTTTCCTACTTTGCTATCTCCGAGTTTGACCTTGAAGCCATTAGCTTAACACCAAAAATCAGATACCGTTTTTAGCTCATTTGGCCAGCCAGAAATACATCTCCTAAGACTTATCATCAAGCGCAGTCCTTACGGCCTTTAAAAACTGTTTTTCATCTTCCAAAAACCGAGTACGGACACCAAGAGTGTAGAGGTTTTTTAACCCATAAGGCGCAAGACGCATGGCATCTTTTTCAGTGGTCAAAATAGGTTGATTTAGTTGTTGTAATGCCGCAACCTCTGATGCAGAAAAATTATGATGGTCGGGAAAGGGTCTATGTGTGAAAGCTGCATTTAGCCCCCTTAAAAATTCCATCAACGTACTCGGATTGGCAACACCAGTAAGCAACACAAAAGGGGTTTTGATAAATTCATCAAGTGGTCGCTCAGCCGCACCGCGAACATGTGTGTCGTATACCAACGTGGTAAAAAACAATTGCTGCTGTGGCAAAACCCCAAGTTTGGTTCTAAATGTCTTTTTGGCTTGTTCATTAAGGTTTACAGGGCATTTTGTTACCACAACCACATCGGCTTGTTGCGCTGCGGAGGCAGGTTCGCGTAAATTTCCCACAGGAAGCAACGCATCCATAAACCATGGGTCTTGAAAGGTGGTAAGTACTATTTTAAAAGAAGGGTTTAAGGCCAAATGCTGCAACGCATCATCCAAAACAAACGCATCCAGTTTGGGGGAGTCGTGTAACATTTTCTGAATTCCATTTGGGCGATTTTCACATACCGAAACCTGAACACTCGGATGTTTTTGTGCCAAAAGTAGCGGCTCATCGCCAACCGAATCAGCGGAAGCATTTGAAGTTACAGCAAGATACCCTTTGGTCTTACGCCCATACCCACGACTCAGCATACCTAATGTATATGATTTAGAAAATTTGGAGAGTATATAATCTACCATGGGCGTTTTTCCTGTCCCGCCAGTAGAGATGTTCCCCACAGCTATAACAGGAATAGGGGCTTTGTAGCGTGAAAACACACCCCTTTCATACAATGATTTTCGTATAAAAACAGCACTTCCAAAAAGGATTTGAAATGGAATTAATGCTTTTCTCCAAATAGCCATGAAAACAAAAGTAGAACTTTTATCTTTGGAACACCATGACAGTACACGAAATAACAACTTGTTTGCAAAAATGGGCACCACTCGCCTATGCTGAGGATTTTGACAATGTGGGATTATTGGTTGGAGATGCTAACCAAAAAGTTACGCATGTGCTTATTGCCCACGATGCTCTAGAAACAGTAGTCGACGAAGCAATATTGGAAAAATGCAATCTGATCATTTGCTTCCACCCTATTATTTTCAAAGGACTTAAACGCCTTACCAACAACACCTACGTGGAACGCGCGGTGACAAAGGCCATCAAAAATGATATTGCAATTTATGCCATACATACTGCACTGGACGTACAGCTAAATGGCGTAAACAAAGGACTTGCAGATGCCTTGGGCTTGCAAAAGAGAAGTGTTTTGATGCCTTCAAAAGGAAGTTTGTTAAAGCTAAGCACCTATGTGCCACACGAGAACCTTAACGAAGTACAAAACGCACTTTTTGATGCGGGTGCAGGCGCATTGGGAGATTATTCAGAATGCAGTTTTACAACTGAAGGAACAGGAAGTTTTACGCCATTGGAAGGAAGTACTCCTTATGTTGGTGAAAAAGGACAACGGCACCTTGAACCCGAAACAAATCTTCAGGTTGTTTTGCCTAAACATTGTAAGAATGCTGTAATAACTTCTTTGCAAAAAGCACATCCATACGAGACAGTAGCATATGAACTTTCTGTATTAGAGAACACACGAAGTGATTTGGGAATGGGCTGTGTTGGAACACTGGCAAAATCTATTTCTGAACAAGAGTTGCTAAAAACCTTAAAGGCTATTTTAGGAACTCCATGCGTACGTCACAGTGCGCTTTTGGGTAAAAAAATTGAGCGTATTGCGTTACTTGGAGGGTCTGGAAGCTTTGCTATTGGGGCTGCAAAACAACAAAAGGCCGATGTTTTCATCACTGCAGACTTAAAATATCATGATTTTTATTCGGGAGAAAATAGCTGTTTATTGATTGATGTAGGGCATTTTGAGAGTGAACAATTCACCAAAAAAATAATCATAGAGCATCTTAGCAAAAATTTCCCTAATTTTGCGTTCATTTCATCTAAAACGGATACGAATCCTGTTCATTATTTCTAACTATGGCTAAAAAGAAAGCTGAAACTACTGTCGAAGAAAAACTACGTGCACTTTACAACCTTCAACTCATTGACACCCACATTGATGAGATACGCAATGTGCGTGGGGAATTACCCCTAGAGGTAGAAGACTTGGAGGCTGAAGTTGTTGGCCTTGAAAAACGTCTTAGCAATTTTGCTATTGAGGTTAGCGCCTATGAAGACGAAATCAAGACCAAGAAAAATGGAATAGAAACTTCCAAAGAACTCATCAAAAAATACAAAGAGCAGCAAAAAAACGTTCGCAATAATCGCGAATATGAGTCGCTCAATAAAGAAGTTGAGTATCAAGAACTTGAAATTCAATTGGCAGAAAAACACATAAAGCAACTCGGTGCCTTAATTGAACAAAAAAACGAAGGTGTTACCGAAGCAACAACCAAACTAGAAGAACGCAAAAACCATCTTAAGCACAAAAAAGATGAGTTAGATGCCATTTTAGCTGAAACACAAAAAGAAGAAGATGTTCTTCTTGAAAAGTCTAAAGAATTTGCCGAAAAAGCCGATGAGCGATTGGTAACTGCCTATCAGCGTATTCGCACTTCAGTAAAAAATGGCTTGGCCATTGTTTCTGTAGAGCGTGGTGCTTCTGGAGGATCGTTTTTTACTATTCCACCTCAAGTGCAACTTGAAATTGCTTCGCGCAAGAAAATCATCACAGATGAGCACAGTGGTCGTATTTTGGTCGACAAAGAACTTGCCGAAGAGCAAGAGGCTTTAATGGCAAAGATTTTTAAAGGGTAGCCTTCTTGGCGTATTCTACAAACCATTGCATAATTTCTGGGTTTTTCAAAGCGTCTAGAGACACTATGTCTTCTAGCTGCTCACCCAACAAAAGGCGTTTGACAGGTATTTCTACTTTCTTTCCACTAATCGTGTATGGAATTTCAGGAGTGCGGTATATAACATCGGGTACGTGACGTGGGGAACATAACTTTCGGATATGTGTTTTGATTCGAATTTCTTCTAGTTCTATTTCCGATTGTATAAAAAGTATGAGTTTATCCTGATCTTCATCAAGTAAATGAACCACAAGGCTATCCTTTACTTCGTCCAGTTGATCTAACGCAGCGTAAAGCTCTGACGTGCCAATACGTACTCCGTGGCGGTTGAGTGTGGCGTCTGACCGGCCATAAATAACAATACCTTCATTTTGGGTTGAAGATGCCCAATCGCCGTGGTTCCAAACAGTGTGAAATTTAGAAAAATAACTGTGCTGATACTGCTCAAAATCGGGATCGTTAATCAACCCTATTGGCATGGCTAAAAAGGGTGCAGCCAATACCAATTCGCCAGATGCATTTTCAATTTCTTCGCCGTATTCATTCCAAATTTCAACAGAAGCACCCAGCATTTTGCATTGTATTTCACCAGGAAAAACAGGCAAGTCGGGATGACCACCTACAAACGCAGTGCATACGTCTGTACCACCACTCAAAGAAATAATTTGGGTGTCTGGAAATTGCTGCTGCAAATGCGCACATACCGCTGCTGGCAATGGCGAACCTGTAGATCCTATCGTTTTAAGAAATGAAAAATCGGTTTTAGTCAAAAACGAAGACGAACGTTCCATTTGCTGTTGAAAAAAAGCAGCACCCCCTCCAAAATGTTGAATTTTAGCGCGATCTGCAAATTGCCACAAAGCATCAGGATTTGGATAGATTGGCGATCCCGAATACAAACATAGGGTTGCCCCGCACAACAGACTGCTAAGTGCATAGTTCCACATCATCCAACCAGTAGTGGAATACCAAAAATAACGGTCGCCTTCACAAACATCTTGGTGTAATGCCAATGCCTTAAGATGCTCCAAAAGCATATTCCCCGTACCGTGCACAATGGCTTTGGGCTTGCCCGTAGTCCCCGACGAAAACAATGTCCAAATAGGAGCAGAAAATGGAACAGAGGTAAATGTAATATCATCTAGCCTTTTGGGCGCATCGTCAAAAACGGTGTGCTTGTCAAGAAAAAAGGTTTCCTTAATTGATGGAACATGGGTTACAATTTCTGTGATTTTTGCTGTTGTATCAAATGTCTTTCCGCCATACGAGTACTTTGTGTGGGCAAAAAGCACTTTGGGGTTAAGTTGTGCAAAGCGCTCGCAAACAGCATAGGTGCCAAAATCAGGAGAACAGGAAGACCAAACCGCACCCAAAGCATTGGCTGCCAAAAATGCTGCTACCGTTTCCGGACTGTTTATGCCGTAGCAAACCACATAATCACCTGCACGCACACCACGTGCAATAAGTTGCTGTTGCAACACATGCACTTTCGCTGTCAATTGCGCCCAACTGATTTCAATAAATTGATTTTCAGATTGATATATAAGTGCTGGACGCTCAGAAGTAGCCTTTCTAAAAACATGATGTGCATAGCTTAGGTATGCCCCATCAAACCATTTTGTTTGCCAAAAAGTGTTGCCTGGAACAAAAACTTGCTTGCAGGGCACATCAAAATCCACCGAAAAAAACCTAGCGATACTTTCCCAAAACATACCTTGATGCGCAATACTCCAACGATGAAGCGCAGTATAATCGGATGCCATTACCCCATACTGTTCTGCTAAGAAGGTGGTATAGCTACTAAGCTGTGATGTCGTTTTGGGTTGCATAGCGGTAAGATACAATCTTCTGTTAAAATATGTATTTTTAACTTATGAATTTGCTGCGTCAATCGATACACGTTTTGTGGGGGAATTTTGTTCAAAAGAATCCAAAATACAGCAACACCCCCATACCTAAGCACTTTTATTTTTGTGATAATGAGGAAGATGCGAATATTTGCGCAGAGCTAGTAGTTGGAAAAATAAAACAAGCTACAGCTCCCTCTGTTTGGTGGTATGAATATTACAACGAACCCATGCCCAAAGTTGGAGATTTATATATCGTAACCGATTGGTATGGCACCGCAAAAGCCATTATTGAGATAACCGAAATCACACAAGTGCGTTTCAGGGAGGTTAGTGCGGAATTTGCTCGTGCTGAAGGTGAAGGCGATAAAAGCTTAGCCTATTGGCAAAAGACACATAAGGCTTACTACAAACGGGAAATGGAAGCTGTTGGTGCAGATTTTAATGAAAACATAATGATTTCATGCGAGCGATTCAAGACTCTATACGTTTCTATCTGACGATAGGTCTACTCCACCGTTACGGACTTCGCCAAATTTCGAGGTTGATCAACATTACATCCGCGCATGATAGCAATATGATACGAAAGTAGCTGCAGCGGAATGGTTGCCAAAATTGGCACCAATGCCTCAGTAACTTCGGGGATTTCAATCACGTGATCAGAAAGCATTTTAACACTTTCGTCCCCTTTAGTAACAATAGAAATAATTTTAGCATTTCTGGATTTTATCTCTTGTATGTTACTGACAATTTTTTCATAATGCCCTTTGTTCGTAGCAATCACCACCACAGGCATGTTTTCATCTATGAGCGCAATAGGTCCGTGTTTCATTTCGGCAGCTGGATAGCCCTCTGCATGGATATAAGATATTTCTTTTAGCTTAAGTGCACCCTCCAGCGCAGCTGGAAAATTGTAGCCCCTACCCAAATACAAAAAGTTAGCAGCGTCTTTATACTCATGCGCAATTTTTTCAATTTGCTTATTGTATTTGAGCATGTTTTTAATCTGCTCTGGAAGGGTTATCAGTTGTTTTGCGACACGATCAAAATCTGCATCAGAAATGGTGCCACGCAACTGTCCTAATCGCAATCCCATCATGGTAATTACCGTAAGTTGGGTCGTAAACGCTTTGGTTGAAGCTACACCTATTTCAGGACCTGCATGCGTGTATGCCCCCGAATCCGTTTCGCGTGCAATAGACGAGCCTACCACATTACATATTCCAAATACAAAAGCCCCTTTTTCTTTAGCAAGCTTAATCGCCGCTAGCGTATCTGCCGTTTCGCCCGATTGTGAAATCGCAATGACCACATCTCCTTTGTTAATAATCGGGTTACGGTATCGAAACTCTGAAGCATATTCTACTTCTACAGGGATGCGCGCAGCATCTTCAAATAGGTATTCTGCCACCAAAGCAGCGTGCCAAGAGGTACCGCAGGCCACAATCGTGATGCGGTCCGCATTTTTAAATACATCAAGGTGTTGCTCTATGCCTGAAATATTAATTTGTCGCTCATCAACATGAAGCCTGCCTCTAAACGTATCTGAAATAGCATTGGGTTGTTCGTTGATTTCTTTTAACATAAAATGATCAAAACCACCTTTTTCAATCTTTTCTAGCGAAAGTTGTATTTCCTGTACCTTGGGCGTAAGCACTTCGCCACCTATAATAGAATACATTCTAAATCCTTTTTTCCTTGAAATCACCGCCATTTCATTGTCCTCCAAATAAATGGTTCGATTGGTATATTCAATAAAAGGAGAAGCATCAGAGGCAATAAAATACTCGCCTTTTCCAATGCCAATAGCCAACGGGCTTCCCAACTTAGCCACCACAATTTCATCGGGTCTATCATTGTCAAATACTGCAATGGCATAGGCACCCACAACTTGAGTCAGTGCTATTTGTACCGCTTGGCCAATTTTTACTCCTTGCGAAAGTTTTATGTACTCGATAAGGTTTACCAATACTTCGGTGTCGGTATCTGAAGAAAATGTGAAGCCGTTGTCAGTAAGAACCTTTTTTATGGCAGCATAATTTTCTATAATTCCATTATGTACTATGGAAATTTTACCAGAATTTGAGGTGTGCGGATGTGAATTTACATCAGAAGGGATGCCGTGTGTTGCCCATCGTGTATGCCCAAGACCAAGAGTCTTTGCGGCAGTTGCATGCGTTGCGGCAAGTTTTTCCAAATCAGCTACTTTTCCTTTTGTTTTTACCACATTCGAAGCATCGCCGAAAAGAATAATTCCGGCGCTGTCATATCCTCTATATTCAAGGCGTTTAAGCCCTTTAATAATGATGGGATAAGCATCTCTTTTCCCGATATAACCAACTATTCCACACATACGTATTCAGTTTGTATTAATAATGCTTTATGCATACAAAGATATTGTAATAATCTTTAGAGGCTTTTATGTTGAAGTATCACGCTTTAAATAAAAAAACCTGATGGGTTTCATCAGGTTTTTAATTGTTGTGGGCGCTGAGGGATTCGAACCCCCGACCCCTTGGGTGTAAACCAAGTGCTCTGAACCAACTGAGCTAAGCGCCCGAAGGGTGCAAATATATAAAAATACATTCGTTCAAAAATTACTTTTTTGGGCATTTTTTTAGGGTAATATTTCGGCTACCACAAATAAGCTTCCTCCCACATAGACAACATCGTTTTTTGAGGCAGCTGATTTGGCTGCTGTAAAAGCGCGTTTTGTACTTGTGTAAGTGCTAAACGCAAGTCTATACGCCTCAAATGAAGTTGCCAACACAGAAACCTCCATAGCCCTAGGAACATCAGCCGCACACAAATAATAGTGTGCGTTTTTGGGTAAAAAAGATACGATATCAGCAATGGATTTATCACTAACCACACCAAATACAATATGCAATTTTTTGTATTTTAATGAAGTAAGTTGCTTTAACACCACTTTTAGTCCAGCGGGGTTGTGTGCTACGTCAGCAACAATTTTTGGATGTTTTCCCAACACTTCCCACCGACCACGAAGTCCCGTAGTTGATGCTACTTGTTGCAATCCGCATACAATATGCTCTTCTCTGACAACAAACTGGGGGAGTTGTTTTAGCAACGACACCACACCATTAATATTTTGCTGCTGATAATCCCCCAACAGATCTGTTGTATGGTTTTGTGAAGTAGCACAGAAAAGTGGCGCATTTTGCTTTAGGGCAACTTCTTCAAAAACAGGAAAGGTTTCATCATCTTGTTCCACCACCACAACAGGCGTTTTGGGTTTAATAATCCCTGCTTTTTCGCGTGCGATTTCAGCTCGTGTAGTGCCCAAAAACTGCTGATGATCCAATGCAATATTGGTAATCAAACACCCTTCGGGATTGATGATATTGGTGGCATCCAATCTGCCGCCTAGTCCCACTTCTATAACTGCAATATCCACTTGCTGCGAAGCAAAAAAATCAAACGCCAAACCCACTGTCATTTCAAAAAAAGAAAACTTTTCTTTCTCGAAAAAAACATGATGCTTGTCGACAAAGCGAATGACCTCCTCTTCTGAAACAGGAACACCATTTAGGCGAATACGCTCTCTAAAATCTTTTAAGTGCGGAGAGGTATAAAGCCCCACATTGTAGCCTGCTTCTTGCAATATAGAAGCCAACATATGAGAAGATGAGCCTTTACCATTGGTGCCAGCAACGTGAATACTTTTAAAATCATGATGCGGATTGCCTAACTGGGCAGATAGTGTTGTAATCCGATCTAAATTAGGATTAAGTGCTGCAGCACCCACGCGTTGATACATTGGCAATTTGGCAAACAACCATTGCAGCGTGGCGGCATAATCCATCACACAAATAAATAATCACGCATGAGCATAAAGGTAAGATACCCTGTTGCAAAGCCAACAAACGCCAAAAGAGAAATCTTTTTCAAGTACCAAAAGAAATTGATCTTTTCCATACCCATAGCCACTACTCCAGCAGCCGAGCCAAAAACCAATATACTTCCACCCGTACCTGCAGCAAAGGCAATAGCATGCCAAAGCGGATCGTCAGCACCCTGAGAAAACATTCCCATACTTGCAGCAACAAGAGGCACATTATCAATAACTGCTGAGCCAGAGCCAAGCAAGGCTACCACCACATCCATATTTGGGAAAGTTGCGGTAAGGTCTTGTGCAAAATTAAACAGCAAACCCAATGATTCTAAGGCAGCAACCGCCATAAGAATACCCAAGAAAAACAAAATACTTGGAAGCTCAATTTTGGTCAGCGCAGCATGTACTGGGCTATGTGATCCATGCGAATCAGATGCTTTATCAATTGTTGACATGGCAAATTTTGAACTACTGTAAATTTCAGCAAAAGTTGCTACCACAGCCAAAGAAAGCATCATACCTACGTAGGGTGGCAAATGTGTGATGGTCTTAAAAACAGGAACAAATAAAATAGCCCCCAACCCCAAGTAAAGCATTGTTGCGCCATAAGGCGTTTTAACATTTTCGCTTGTTTCAAGCGCATCTATTTTCCCTTTAAAGGCATTAAAACGACTGGCGATAAGCGTAGGGACAACCATACAAACCAACGAAGGAATCAATAAATATTTTATAAGCTCAGGAGTAGTAACTTTCTTGCCAATCCAAAGCATGGTAGTGGTTACATCTCCAATGGGTGACCATGCCCCACCAGCATTTGCAGCAACAATTATAAGTCCAGCAAACCAAAGACGTGTTTCGCGCTCTTTAATAACTTTTTGGAGTATGGTAATCAGCACTATCGTAGCCGTAAGATTGTCTATGATTGCAGAAAGAATAAACGCTAAAATCGAAAAAATCCAAAGGAGTTTAACTTTACTTCTGGTGCGGATAAAATTCTTAATTGTAGCAAATCCATCAAAATAATCAATGATTTCAACAATGGTCATCGCTCCTAAAAGGAATACTAAAATCTCGGATGTCTTACCTAAATGATGCAAAAGAATTTCATCCAAATGGGTTTCATTTAGACTTTTAGAAACGGTATCGACATCAAAAACAGGGAGATGCCCAAGGGCAATCAACGCCCATAAAATTGCCATCATGGCTAGCGCAGGTATAAGTTTGTCTATTTTAAGATTATGTTCTAACGTAATAGAGAGGTATCCTAAAAAGAACACAATAAGAATGATGGTTTCCATGGGTCTGGTTTCTGAAGTTTGTTAAACAAATATAGTGATGTGTTGTTGTTTCCAAAAACAACAACACAGAATATTTTATCTTTTAATAACAAAAGATTATTTGTGTTTTTTACTTAATTACCAACATCACCCTATAAAATATTGGGGTTGTATGTGTTATTTACTATAATTATTGACATTGACCCTTATCAAAACAAGGGTTTGGTATGAAATCATGACTAATTTGATATTTGTCATTTTTTGTGTGCTGATTTTAATTATTCATCAATTCATCATATCAATTTTATGAATACATCATTACATAGAGATTTACGTACGATAACATTGCAAAGATTGAAATACAGATTTTATATTTGGGAAAATTTAGATTATGCTACCTAACCCTCAAGGTTTATACCATCCCGAGAACGAGCACGATAATTGTGGTGCCGGTTTTATTTGCAGCTTAGAAGGTAAACGCACAAATGACATCATTCACAAAGCGTTGGATATCCTCGTCAAGCTTGAGCATCGTGGTGCAGTTAGTGCCGATGGAAAAACAGGAGATGGCGCAGGTATTCTTATTGACATCCCTCATGACTACTTGAAAGAAGTTTGCCGCTTTGAGGTTCCTGAGCCACAAACATATGCACTGGGCATGGTATTTTTGCCACAAAAACTAAACCAACGTACACATTGTATCACTGTTTTTGAAGAGGAACTTAACAGACAAGAACTCGAAATCATAGGATGGCGTGATGTGCCTACCAACGTTGATGTGGTAGGGAAAGTTGCAAAACAAACACTGCCAAACATCAAACAGGTTTTCGTTAAGGACGCAACAGGAAAACTGACTGAAGATCAGCTAAATACAAAATCGTTTATTGCCCGCAAACGCGCTGAACACCGTGTGTATGCGAGTAAAATGTCGGAGAGTAGTTATTTTTATTTACCAAGTTTTTCTACACGTACTGTAATCTATAAAGGGCTGCTTATGCCCGAAGATATTGAAGGGTTTTACCTTGATCTTAAAGACCCGAGAGTAGTAACACGTTTGGCACTTGTACACCAACGTTTTTCTACCAACACCTTCCCAACATGGGATTTGGCACAGCCATTCCGTTATATGTGTCACAATGGTGAAATTAACACCTATAAAGGGAATGTGATTCGCATGAAAGCGCGCGAAGAACTTTTTGCTAGCGAGTTTTTTGGAGATGACATTAATCACATCACACCTATCGTACTCCCCGGAAAATCGGATTCTTCATCAATGGATATGGTGGTAGAGTTACTCCTTCACACAGGGCGTTCGCTACCCGAAGTAATGATGATGTTAGTACCAGAAGCATGGGAAAAACATCAATCTATGGATGAAGAGAAAAAGAATTTTTACGCCTATAACGCCTGCATTATGGAGCCATGGGACGGCCCTGCGTCGGTGCCGTTTACAGATGGTAAGTACATAGGCGCATTGCTAGACCGTAACGGACTTCGCCCTTCGCGATATACAGTTACAAAAGACGGTTATGTAGTCATGTCTTCTGAAACAGGCGTTATTGATATTGACCCTGCAAACGTTTCGCTCCACGGTCGTTTGGAACCCGGACGTATGTTCTTGGTTGACATGGAAGAAGGGCGTATTATTGAAGACAAAGAGGTTAAAGAACTCATTGCTGCCAAACATCCTTATGGCGATTGGCTTAAAGAAAATTTACTTCCCTTGAAAGAGGTACCTTACACAGGCAACACCACACCTGTTGAGACCGAAGCGTTTATTAAACGCTTGCAAGCCTTTGGTTATACCGAAGAAGACATCAAAACCCTCATCACTCCGATGAGTACAGAAGGCAAAGAGGCGATTGGCTCGATGGGTACCGATACACCTTTGGCAGTACTTTCAAATAAACCCCAACTACTTTACAATTATTTTAAACAATTGTTTGCTCAGGTTACCAACCCGCCTTTAGACGGAATTCGTGAGGAAATTGTAACTGACATCTCCATGGGAGTGGGTAGCGACTTTAACATCTTTGATGTTACTGCCGATCATGCCAAAAAACTGCGCATTCAAAATCCAATCATTTCGAATGAGGATTTAGATAAAATAAAATTTATTGAGCACCACGATTTTAAAACCAGTTCTGTTCCAACACTTTATGACATTCGTTCTGGAAACAACGGTTTAGAGCGTGCGTTAAACGCCATGCTCATTCAAGTTAAAAAAGAGGTTGAAGCTGGTGCAAACATTATCATTCTTTCTGATCGTGGGGTAAATAACGAAAAGGCACCCATTCCAATGCTTCTTGCCTGCGCGCATGTGCATCATGGTATGATGAAGCATCGCTTACGCTCAAAATTTGGTGTTATTATAGAATCTGCAGAGCCGCGAGAACCCCATCACTTTGCTTTGTTATTCGGGTATGGAGCAAGTGCCATTAACCCCTACATGGTTAACGAAATCATTGAGCAACAGATCGAAACGGGCATCATTAAAGGGCTTTCATCCGAAAATGCAATTGCCAACTTTAACAAAGCCATTGCCAAGGGATTGGTTAAAATCATGAATAAAATTGGCATCTCTACGCTACACTCGTACCGTGGTGCGCAAATTTTTGAGGCGTTGGGATTAAGTAAGAAATTCATTGATAGCTATTTCTGCAATACCGCAACCCGAATTGAAGGCATTGGACTCAAAGAAGTAGAACAAGAAATTGCCAAACGTCACGATTTTGCCTTTGGCGAAAAAGCGGCAGGCGAAGGCCTTGACCTTGAAATTGGTGGTAGCTATCGTTGGCGAAGAAATGGAGAGGCACACATGCTAAATCCTGCAAGTATTGCCAAACTCCAACTGGCTACTGACAAAGGAAGTTACAGCACGTTCGAAGAGTATTCTAAGTTGGTTAACGACCAAAGTAAGCAACTCATGACGCTTCGCGGTATGTTTGATTTTACAGATTTAGACCCTATTCCACTAGACGAAGTAGAACCATGGACCGAAATCGTAAAACGCTTTAAAACGGGTGCGATGTCGTTAGGCTCCATCAGTGAAGAAGCCCACGAAAACCTGGCGAAAGCCATGAACCGTATTGGGGCTAAAAGTAACTCGGGTGAGGGTGGCGAAGATCCAAGACGCTTTACTCGCGATGAGGACGGCGAATGGCGTAACTCTGCCATCAAGCAAGTTGCATCAGGAAGGTTTGGAGTGTCATCACATTATCTCACCAATGCGCGTGAAATTCAAATTAAAATGGCGCAAGGCGCAAAACCTGGCGAAGGAGGTCAGCTTCCTGGCCCTAAAGTAAATCCTTATATCGCTTCGGTAAGAAACTCTACCCCATATGTGGGGCTGATTTCACCACCGCCACACCACGATATTTATTCTATCGAGGATTTGGCACAACTTATTTACGATCTGAAAAATGCAAACCGTGAGGCGCGTGTTAATGTAAAATTGGTTTCAGAAGTGGGTGTTGGAACAATTGCAGCAGGAGTAGCAAAAGCCAAAGCCGATGTGATTTTAATTTCAGGTTACGACGGAGGAACAGGTGCTTCTCCCCTCACCTCACTTAAACACGCCGGATTGCCTTGGGAGCTTGGTATCGCGGAAGCGCAACAAACGTTGGTAATGAACGACCTCCGCGGGCGTGTCATTATGGAATGTGACGGGCAAATGAAAACAGGACGTGATGTAGTTATTGCGAGCTTGCTAGGCGCAGAAGAATTTGGTTTCTCCACCGCGCCTCTTGTGGCTTCAGGCTGTATTATGATGCGTGCATGCCACCTGAATACCTGTCCGGTTGGAATTGCTACGCAAGATCCTGAACTACGTAAAAACTTTAAAGGAAAACCTGAGCATGTCATTAACTTCATGCATTTTGTGGCTGAAGAAATGCGCGTTATCATGGCACAACTTGGCTTCAGAACCGTTGACGAAATGGTGGGACAAAGCCAAAAACTTAACATGAATACTGCCATTCAGCATTACAAAGCGCAGGGTATTGATTTATCGGCTATTCTTTACAAGCCAGTCGTCGCAGAAAATGTACCTGTCCGCAATGTTAGCAAACAAGATCATGGGCTTGAAAATGTTTTAGATGTTGAAATTGTGTCTAAAGCACAAAAAGCCATCATCGCTAAGGAATCACAAACCCTGCATTTTGACATCAAAAACACTAACCGAAGTGTTGGGGCACTGTTAAGCAATGAAATTTCAAAAGCACATGGCCGTGAAGGGCTTCCTGAAGACACATTGAAACTATTATTCAAAGGGGCGGCAGGGCAAAGTTTTGGTTGTTTTGCCACGAAAGGATTACACATGGAAGTTGTCGGAAATGCAAATGATTACTTCGGAAAAGGACTTTCAGGAGCACGCTTGGTTGCAAAAGTACCTGAGGAAGCAACTTTCAAACCCGAAGAAAATGTCATCATCGGAAATGTTGCCCTTTATGGTGCAACAAATGGTGAAGCATACATTAACGGAATTGCAGGAGAACGTTTTTGTGTACGTAACTCTGGTGCAGTTGCCGTTGTTGAGGGTATTGGTGACCACGGTTGTGAATACATGACGGGCGGTGAAACAGTTATTCTCGGTAAAATTGGACGAAATTTTGCTGCAGGAATGAGCGGTGGAATCGCTTACATTTATGCCGAAAACGGTGTGTTTGACGACCGTAATTTTAATATGGAAATGATTGGTTTAGAAGATCTTAGCGACACAGACATAACACATGTTGAGGCGTTAATTCAAAACCACATCAAGTATACAGGCAGTCCATTGGCTACACGCATTTTAGCTAATTGGAAGACAACACAAAAACATTTTATTAAAGTTATGCCTACAGATTACAAGGCAGCACTAGAGCGCATGGCGCAAGAAAAACAAAACGCATAAATATGGGAAAGTTAAGAGGATTTATGGAGTATGAACGCGTCAATGAGCAAAACATTGATGTTCAAGATCGCGTAAAGAATTACAAAGAGTTTACAGTTTCTCCAAGTGAGGAAACCTTACAAGACCAAGGGGCACGCTGTATGGACTGTGGTGTTCCGTTCTGCCATAGTGGTTGCCCTCTAGGCAATATGATTCCTGATTTTAATGATGCTGTATATCGTAATGAATGGCAAAAGGCACTTCGTATATTACATTCTACTAACAACTTCCCTGAGTTTACGGGAAGGCTTTGTCCAGCGCCTTGCGAAGCAGCTTGTGTGTTGGGGATTATCAATCCACCCGTTTCTATTGAGCTTATTGAGAAATACATCGTAGAACGTGGATTTAAAGAAGGTTGGATTAAAGCTGACCCCCCTAAACAACGCACTGGAAAAACGGTTGCCGTTATAGGTTCAGGTCCTGCCGGACTAGCTGCTGCACAACAACTTAATCGGGCTGGACACACAGTTACCGTTTTTGAACGTGACGAAAAAGTTGGCGGATTACTACGCTATGGGATTCCAGATTTTAAAATGGAAAAAAACGTAATCGATCGTCGTTTGACCATTTTAGAAGAAGAAGGTATTGAGTTCAAAACAGGCGTAGAAGTTGGAAAAAACATGCCTGTTGAAGACCTCAACAATTTTGATGCAGTAGTACTTTGTGGGGGCGCAACTGTACGCCGAAGATTACCTATTCCAGGTGCTGACCTACCAGGAGTGGTACAGGCTATGGACTTCTTACCCAAAAGCAATCGTTGGGTTGATGGGCTTACCGAAATCGACAACTCACTTCATGCCGCAGGCAAAAACGTAGTGGTAATTGGTGGTGGTGATACTGGTTCTGACTGTATTGGTACTTCGAATCGACAAGGTGCAAAAAGCGTAACCAATTTTGAGATTATGCCCAAGCCTGCCGAGACACGTACCGAAGACCACCCATGGCCATTTTGGCCCTTTAAACTCAAAACGACTTCGTCGCACGAGGAGGGTAGCCACCGTGAGTGGAGCATCTTGACCAAAGAATTTATTGCCGATGCTGACGGAAAGCTTAAAGCATTAAAAACAGTGAATGTACGTTGGGAAAATAACGCAGATGGCGGTAGACCAACTCTTGTAGAACAACCCAACTCTGAGCAAGAATGGCCGTGCGAACTGGCGCTACTCGCTCTTGGGTTTACTGGACCTGACCCTACGCTTGCCGAGCAGTTGGGCTTAGAAGAAGACGAACGTTCTAATGTAAAAGGAAATGAAAAGTACCAAACCAATGTACCGCACATATATACCGCTGGAGATATGCGTCGTGGACAGTCATTGATTGTTTGGGCAATTTCTGAAGGACGCGAGGCAGCACATCATGTAGATACGTATTTGATGGGTACATCAAACCTTCCCATTAAAGAAGGGGGCGATTTACCCGCTAATTAGATCACGTTGAAATCTTCTTGAACACCTGCCTATCGGCAGACAGGTTTGGTTCGTTTTGTTTTAAGACAAAATGAATTTGTATCATTTATACCTGACTCACTACTGAAAGAAATTCCACACCAACCCAAATCGCACAAGCAAGTCGCGATACGGATACCCTGGTGCAGCGTAATAGTTGGGTGCTTGCCGATTTGCATTTACATGCTCTACCACCAAAAACAAGCGTGTCTGCCTGATTTTGGCATTAAAAAAGGCGTTTACTACAGGATAAGCCCCAAATTCTTGATGCGGCTGTACCACAAATTCAGAGAGAAGCGGATGATAGGCGCGCATTTTAAAGGCTGAAAAATAGTGTGCACTTACACCTAGATGTAAAAACATGGCTTTGTCAAACCAATGGTCTTCATAATACAACGCCGTACGACCAATAAAATTCGGTAACGGCATAGCAGCTGTATCGCCGCTGATTTGCTGTCCACGGAGTTTAGTATCCCAACGAAATACACGCCACTTTAGACCGAATTCCCAATCCAGTTGCAATACGTTAATCGCCTTATCGGATTGTGTAGGTGCTACCAGTAGTGAATCGGTTTGTGCCTGCAAAAAATAAGCGTGGTTGTTGATGTTGGTAGCGGTTACCGATAGTGTTCCGTATTTTGGATGAGAAAGTTTTCCGTAAAGAGCGGTGCGCTGCTCCATTTTAGGAGATTCCTCCCAACGGTAATCGGAATAGCTGCTGGCAAATCGTTCAAAAGCAAAGCCAGGGTGTTGTTCTTGTATTCGCACGCCAGCCGTAAGTGCAACATCGGAAAACACGGGAAGCGTCATTTCGGAACGGATAAAATTGCCCACACGATTTCCACTAAGGGCAAGTTCCGCATCACTACGTAAGTGAATTGCCCCAAAATCTTTTCGCCACGAACCTCCTACAGAATACGCTTCTTCTTTCACCGCTAGGCTTTCGGCATTATGTAAATCGGAAAAGGCAAATTTGTGATGACGCGCATAGGCATTTAGCCAACCCACCACGGGGTTGGTCACAATCGCATAGGCGTCAAATTGCCGCAAACTATAATGAAAGTCGTCGTTTGGCTTGGAAAAATTGTCGGCCAATGCGCCATAACCGGCATATGCAGAACTTTGTGTAAAACGGTGATCTTGAATGTTGCTTTGCGCCCGATACCCCACACGCACTCGTGGTTGTTGCAGCGAATCTTGGGTGCGCAAAAGCAAATAATCCTGTTCCAACAAATAACGCTTGCCGTTAAAGTCGTTGGATGCATTTTGGTACAAAACATCTAGTCGATCGCGGTCGTGGAATTCCTTGTTTCCCGATTCAAAATCTTGTTGTGAAGTTGTGCTTAAGCCTCCGTTTTCTTGCTGTTCTATTTTCTGACTTGCCAATTGCACGCGCATACGATAGCGTCCGTTTGGGTTTTCATAACGCGCCGATACGCGTAGCTGGCTTCTGCCTGAAATTTGGTGCTGATACTTGCCTAACGAACGATGTCCGCGGTAGCCAATAGCATAGTTCAGCCTTGGGTGAATGTTGGCGGTAATTAGCGCATCCGTAGATTGTCCTTGTGACTGAGTGCTTTTGTAAAATATCTCTGAAAATGGCGTGGGCACATGATAATATGCCAATTGATGTGGTAAATACCGTTGGCTTTCTTTGGTGCTAAAACCTGCTGTTGGTGCAGTGGTGTTTTGCCATGTTTCTAAGGAAAGTGGGTTGAGTGCCTGCCCAGAATTGTTTAGTGAGATGTAGCTAAAATTATCTTGGCGTTGGGAATTTAATTTATAATATTTTGCCATGGTTAGCGTGGTGTCTACATGGGTAGTATCGCGCGATTGGGAAATGATTAGATAGTCCGAAATGCTACTTTTTTTGACATCAAACCCCACGAGTGTACTATCTGAACCACCACGTGGCAGTTTTTGCTTGAAGGGCACTTTGTTGGGCAATGAGTCTACTAAAGAAACGTTGGGTTGTGCCCACAACACTACCGAAAAGGCTAAGAAATATATCTTTTGAAGCACGCAAAAATCTTTGGTGTAAAGGTATTGATTTCAGCCATAACGCAACTGTTTTGGGACAATGCATTTTTTTTTGTTAACTTTAGCACTATACAAGCCCTAAATTGTTTAAACCGAATTAGCCTACGCTTTCCTTTTTACTTTTTTGGGATTAAGACGACAAATGCTCTTGCAAATATATTTTATGCTTACGTAGTGGTATACGTTATTAAGGCACTGAAAATAAGCATATTATGCATGTAGTGTTCGTAAAACATATAAAAGAAATAAACTGCATATGTAGTTTATACACTAGTTGTGCTTAATAAAACAAAAACATGAGTAAGAAAAAATTAACCTGCGGAATAGTAATGCCTATTTCTACGATGGATGGATGTTCCTCTGACCATTGGGCTGAAGTGCTTGGAATAATTCAGGAATCACTAACTGATTCCGAATTTGAAGCTAAATTGGTTAGCGAATCTGATGATGTAGGAATCATCCATAAACGGATAGTTCAAAATATTTATAACAGTGACATTGTAATATGTGACGTTAGTGCCAAAAATGCCAATGTAATGTTTGAACTAGGCTTGAGGTTAGCATTTGATAAGCCAACAATTATAATTAAGGATGATAAAACTGACTACTCATTTGACACTTCTTTAATAGAGCATTTAAATTATCCGAGAGATTTAAGGTTTAATCAAATAGTCAATTTCAAAAATGAATTAAATAAAAAGGTTGTCGCAACCCATAAGAAAGCCACAACTGATAAAGATTATACTACTTTTTTAAAGCATTTTGGCAATTATAAAATCGCAAAACTTGACGAAACAGAGGTGTCAAGTCAGGATTTCATTATAAGAGCAATTGAGGACTTAAAGTCAGAGGTCAAAGTACTTAGAAATACTTCTGTTCATAACCACTCAATTACAAGAAGAAGACATAGGTCTTTGGATAATTTATCGGTAAGACACACAAGGCGTATTGAAGCAGTTATTAAGAAATACTTTGATGAATACCTAAAAGAAAATCCTATTAGAAGGAATAAAGATTTATTGGTAATGAGAGAGGAGATAGAGGAATACTTAGAGTCTCAGGACGAGATAAGAGAGATATGTGAAAATGGAGAAGTTTTTCGAGATGCTGTCGATAAATTCATATATAACTAAGCACAACACTATGTAAAAATGCATTAAAACGCATTTTACATTTAACGTTATGGACAATTAAACACTCATGACGGTCGGAATAAGCTGAAAAAAGACTTAAACAGAAGTAGGCAATAACTTTAAATGAACTATTATGAGAACAAAATTGCTTTTTATTAATTTCACTCTACTTTTGTGTATTTCAGTTTTTGCACAAAAAAGTGATTATTCTACTCCTAAGAGTATTGAACTTAGACTTAATGATGATTGGTCTTTAACATCTTCAAAGAGAACTTTTCCTGCTTTAAACTTAAATGTACTGAAAAAAGAAGATGAAAATGATGAAAGAAATGGACTACCGCCAAGATTTGGTTATCCTGTAAACGCGAATCTTAACTTAACAAATTCGGGTATTTGGAAGGTATTGTCTAATGGTGATAGAATATGGCGTTTAGAAATAGAATGTGTCAATGCTGTATCAATTAATTTATTATATGATAAATTTTGGCTTCCTAATGGTTCCAAACTTCACATATACTCTAGAAATAAATCACAGATAATTGGTGGGTTTAACTCTACTAATAATAGAGGAAGTAGACAAAACCCAAGTAAATTTACAACAGGTTTAATATTTAGTCAATCAATTATATTAGAACTTTTCGAGCCTGTATCTGTCAAAAACCAGTCAATTTTATCTGTTCATAAAGTTGTACATGGGTACAAAGAAATTGATTTAAAAAACATGCTAACAAATGAGGCTGGTCATGGAGATTCTGGACCTTGTCAAGTAAATATTAATTGTTCAGAAGGACAAAATTGGCAAAATGAAAAGAAAGGTGTTGCCATGATATTAGTTAATGGGACACGCTGGTGTAGTGGTTCATTAATAAATAACACTTTAAATAATCAAACCCCATACTTCCTTACTGCTGACCATTGTATTGGTAGTTTAGATGCTAACGGAGATACAGATGCTTCTTTTTATTCATTCTGGTGGAATTACGAAAGTTCTACTTGTACTCAAAACTCATCAGATTTTGTTGCTGAATCTACTTCTGGAGCAACATTAATTGCAAACAATTCTGCAACAGATTTCGCCCTTTTTGAACTTACGGAGTCACCATTAGACAGTAACATTGATGTGTTTTTCAATGGTTGGGACAGAACTACAAGTCCAACACAAGGTGGTGTTGGAATTCATCATCCGAGTGGTGATTTTAAGAAAATTGCTACTCATAATGTGACTCCAAGTCCAGGTCAAGTTTGGAGCTCAAATACTCATTGGAGAGTTAATTGGTCTCAAACTACAAATGGTTTTTCCGTAACAGAAGGAGGTTCATCTGGTTCTCCATTATTTACTAATGATAAAAGAATAATTGGTCAATTACATGGAGGAAGTACAATTAACTGTTCTGACCCTGCAAATGACCCAGGAGAGTATGGTAGATTTCATGTTTCTTGGGATGGCTCAAGTCCTCAAAGAAGATTAAAAGATTGGTTAGATCCTTTGAACACTAATCAAAGTTACTTAGATGGTATTAGCACTGAACCAATAGTTACTTTTCAAAATAAATTAGATATTGTTTGCTTCGATAACTCTAAAGTATTAAATCTTAATAACACTCAAAATCAAACTGTTAATTGGCAAACAGCGTCAAATGTAACAATATTATCAAGCAACAATAGTTCAATCACAGTAAGAGCAAAATATTCAAACTCTACAGGAAATGGTTGGGTTAAAGCAACTTTAAGTAATGGTATTATTCTACAAGAAGATTTTGAAGTAGGTATTCCTGATAGAAATAAAATTACTATTGAACACACAACCAATACCAATGGAGACTATGTACTAATAAATAATATTTGGAGTATTTTAACTGCGTATCATGAGGATTATAATAAGTTTATTGGAGCAAATTGGGATTGGACTTTTACTCCTGTAATTCCTAATAGTATTTCTATTATGACTAGAGGAAATGGAAATCTAAAACACCTATCCGTTTCGGGAGAGGGACAACTTATAATCAAAACAAGAGTTTACAATGAATGTGGCTGTAGCCTATGGAAAGATGCTGCTTTTCAAGTCAAAAAATCTTCTACTAATCCTGGCGGACTTTTTGATGGTATACTTAAAAAAGGATTTTAACACAAAACATAAAAATTATGAAAAATATGTATTTAATTTTATCAATATTCTTTTTTATTACAGGGTGTAGTGAAAAAGAAACAAAACAACAAGAGAAATCTATCTATGGCACTTGGAAATTAGCTTCATTTGTTAATCAGTCAACTAATAATATCCTTATAGATAGTGATTTTTCAAATTCAAATCAAATTACAATAATTTTCAATCGCGAGTTGAATTTTACAGGTAGCACAGTTATAAATGATTTTTTAGGTAATTTTTCCATAGATGATAGAAACAACCAACTTATCTTTTCAGAGTTTTCAACAACAGAAGCTAATGAAACGGAATGGGGTAATTTGTTTTATCAAAGTTTAAACTCAAATTATAATCAACAATCAGGAAATTGGGAAAACACTTATGAAATTATTGAAGAAAATGCTCTAAAGATTTTTTATTCTGAACAAGAATATATGACTTTTATAAAAAGCTAGATACAAAAGTAAAATCAAAGATTCAGTATGTATTCGAGTTGATAAAACAAGTTGAAAAGGTTCCTTTGAAATTTCTATCACCGATGACTGGCTATGATGGATTATTTGAGATTAGAATAGAATATCAGTCAAACATATATCGGATATTCTGTTGCTTTGATGAAGGTCGATTAGTTGTTTTGTTTAATGGATTTCAGAAGAAAACACAAAAGACACCAAAAAAGGAGATTGAAAAAGCAATGAGGTTAAAGAATGAATATTTTAAAAATAAAAACTCATGATTGATTATTCAGGAATTAGAGATTTTGATGAACTGATTGAGCGCGAGCATGGCAAAATTGGTTCAGATAGCCGCAATGAATATGAGGAGCGAACTCAGATGTTTATTGTGAGTGAAATGCTCAAAGAAGCAAGAAAAGAAGCTAACTTGACTCAAGAGCAATTAGCTGAAAAAGCAGGAACTAAGAAAAGTTATATTTCCAAGATTGAAAACGCAAAAGGAAATATTCAATTATCAACTCTGATTAGAATTTTTGAAAAAGGACTTAATAAAAGGATTGGATTAACTTTTTTATAAATCCACACCCGCTGGCGCGAGAATGGACTCTCGTGCCAAGAAAACTACTAAAATAGCACAAGACATAGCCTTGCGCTAGCAGGGGGCACGCAAAAATCTTTGGTGTAAATGTATTAATTTCAGCCATAACGCAATTGTTTTGGAACAATGCATTTTTTTTTGTTAACTTTAGCACTATACAAGCCCTAAATTGTTTAAACCGAATTAGCCTACGCTTTCCTTTTTACTTTTTTGGGATTAAGACGACAAATGCTCTTGCAAATATATTTTATGCTTACGTAGTGGTATACGTTATTAAGGCACTGAAAATAAAGAAATAATAACACAAAAAATTATACGGTAATGAAATCAATAGTTTTAATTTTAAGCATTCTATTTTCAATGACTAGCTGCAGTGATAATGAAAACATAATTTGTGAGGATACAACAATTATTGATAATCAACAGTACACCGATGCTCAATCGGACAATTACACTCTAATAAGCTTAAACAACCATAGAGGTTGTCTAAAGGTAAGCATAAGATACGGAGGAGGCTGTAAAGAGGTTTCAGTTAAATTGATTGATAGTGAAGAAATTTTTGAATCAAACCCAATTCAACGAAATTTAAAAATTGTGCTTACTGATAATGATGAATGTGAAGCTCTTATTGAGAATAATTTCTATTTTGATATTAGTGATTTGCAAGTGAATAATGAAAGTAAAGTTTTATTGAACTTTCAAGGAAGTGACTTGACTTACCTATATGAATATTAACTATTGCACACAACAAAGTGTAAAACGACAATAGTGGCTAACGTCTCTATTGCGTTTGCAAAGATCGTAAGATTAAATTCAGCCTTTGAATAACAAAACCTACCCCACTGGTATGCGTCTGCCTATCGGCAGGCAGGTCTGTGAACTATGGTTGCCCTTAAAAACAGAAACATGAAAAAACTAGTTCAAAACATAAAAGTTTATTTGACGTTGATAGCCATTATTGCGGTTGCCGTGCTGTTAATCATCAGTGATTTTCTAAAATACGGACTCATCGTATTGGGCGCAGGGATGTTATTCATTTGGGCGTGGGACACTTTCGTCAAAAAAAAAGAAGATGAAATATCAAAACTAAACGAAGACCTTAAATCATCGAAAGCGCAAGAAAAAAGACTTGAAAACGAAGTCAATACGTTGCGCCACCAAAAACTTAATGTTGTAAACATTCAGAGCATATTAGATTTGGGTTTGATGGAAATAGACACAAATTTTACCAGAACTTGGAATGAAAAATTTACACACGAAAACAAATCGGTGCATTTTATTGGAGCGCTACAAGTAAAAGTTATTGCCAAATATGGAATAGACTTAAAAGAACTGCGCATAAAATTCGATGCGAATTCAAACACCATATATGTTGCCAATGTAAATCCTAAGTTTATTTCATTTAACGATTTAGAGTATCATTGGAAAATAGCTGAAATCATGGAATATCAACAGCCCTTTTTCGGAGCTAATCATTGGCGGAAATCATCATCACTTCAAGAATTAGGTGCCCAAATCCAAGAAAATTTTAGAACAAAGACGCATCAAGAAGTAAAAAATGGCCCTGAAGAATTAAGTTGGATTACAACGCCTGTAAAAAAGCAAATTGCCAATACCCTGGAAATATTTTTGGGCGCACCAAATAGAACAATTGAAATTGTTGATGCGTATGATGAGAGCTTTCAACTTCTAGAAAACTATTCACAAATCAATGAGATTGGAAATAAGTGACAACTTTCTTACTAGTGCGCGTGTGCTTGTAAGCGATAGGTCTACATCGACACAAGGCAAAGCCTAACGCCAGCAAACGACTGCATTACAGCTATAAACGCAATCGTTATTTAACACAAGGTTTTGTATTTTTAACCCTAGATGCAAACACAACTTACGCAGACTTTGGAATGTGGTACTGACGAAGCCGGACGCGGTTGTTTGGCAGGGCCGGTTACTGCTGCTGCTGTAATCCTACCCAAAGACTTTACCCATCCCCTACTCACCGATTCTAAAAAACTCACCGCCAAACAACGCTATGCCCTGCGCGAAGAAATCAAAGACGTGGCACTAGCGTATGGCATTGCGCATGTTTCCCACACCCGAATTGATGAAATTAACATCTTAAACGCCTCTATAGAAGCGATGCATTTGGCAATAGCCAATATGGCACTTGTCCCTGAAACCATTTTAGTGGACGGCAACAAATTCAAACCCTACCAAAAAATTCCACATCATTGCATTGTAAAAGGAGATGCTACATTTCTAAATATTGCGGCTGCGTCTATTTTGGCAAAAACCACCCGCGACGACATCATGTTGGCGCAGCATCAAGAGCATCCGCATTACGGCTGGAATACCAACAAAGGCTATCCAACCGCACAACATCGAAAAGCAATCGTCAAATACGGCACTGTTGACATTCATCGAAAAACTTTTGCTTTATTTCCAAAACAACTCACATTGGATTTATAAATTTGTGCTATGAAACGATTGTTGCTTTTTGGGTTGTGTATTTGTCTTAGCGCCTGCCAGCAAAAACAAACATCCCCCGATTCGCTGCTTAGCTACCTGCCCAACAACGCTTTGTTGGTGGCCAAAAGTTCTGCCTTTGAATCGTTACAAAAATATGATAATCAACATGTTGCCGCAACATCACTCACAGCCATTTTCCCTGATTTTTTTGGACAAATCAGCGAATTGAAACAAAACACCAGCGGACAACTAAGTTTTCATCCAGAAGGAAAAGATGGGTTATCACACATGTGGATTACACACCAAAAACCTGCACTTGTCGATTCTGTTTTAGCGGACACGCTGAGCTATGCAAAGACACAACTGTTACAGCTAAAAACCGATCCTCCTACCTTTTATGCTTCTTGGGATAGTTTGCATGTTTATTCGCCAAGTAAACTACTGGTAGAGCAAAGCATACGGCTGCGTAACGCACCCAATACTATTGACGTAGAACTCGAAAAACTTTATACCAACACCAAAGAAAAGCACACTTTTTTTGTGCATAAAAACATATCACCGTTTTTTGATACCCTGTTTTCTGACAGCTCCCCTGTGCCATGGAACGAGTGGAGCAATTGGACGGCTTTTGTACCCAATGTAACTGTAAATGGTGTTGCAATTCGTGCATATGGGGTGTTGCCCTCAACTGGTGAGTCGCGCCTTTCCCCGCTAACAAATCAAATGAATAGCCTTCAAGATTTGGCGAAATATATACCAAGTAGTGTTAAAAGCGTTCAGGCATTTGCATTTGATTATATGAAATTTACAACAGGATCAAGGCGTTTTCAGGCCAGCCATAATCTCCCTAAAACTCCGTTGGATTCACTTCTTATTGAAGCTACACAAGTGGCGCAATTACAGCTAGGAAATGATACGGTTGTAGTGATTAAATCGGCACAGGAATCCGAAGAACTCGCCAACCAACTTACACAACAATCCAATGCGCAGTACAGTATTGGCAGACAAACGTTATTTGAACTTGCTCCTGAAAATCAAAAAGAACGCATTTTGCCCCCTCTTTTTCAGAACAAAAAGCACACACACGCAGCATATGTAAGCGAACATGTTTACTTGAGCACTTCGAAGGCTACATTGGAATCTGTTTTATACGCTTTGGAAAAAGAAGATGTGCTTGCCAACAACAGTCGTTTTGCGAGCTACGCCAAAAAACTTCCACGACGTAGCAGCTTATGGGCCTGGGCAGCACCCGCTTATTTTGAGAATAATCTCAAAAAAGCATTGCCGAGAATTTCCAAAACCGATTTTGAGTCTTTTCTTCAAGCTGACTATGTGGGTACGGTAGAGGGCGAAGTCTTTTACGTTACCATGAGTTTGCAACAACCTAGCGAAAGTGAAACCTCTTCGCAAAGCGTTGAAGCTGCCGGAACCGTAACGTTTAACTCACCTATTAAGTGGGGCCCTTATGCGGTGCGCAACCATAAAACACAAGAGCTGGAGTGGTTGGTTCAAGATGAGGAAAACCGCCTTTACTTGTTAAACACGTTAGGGAAGGTGCTTTGGAAAAAGCCCCTTGACGGTGCTGTTTTGGGTGCGGTGCATCAGGTGGATTTGTACCGAAATAAACGGCTACAATTTGCCTTTACAACCTCCAAAAGTTTTCAGGTCTTAGACAGAAATGGCAAAGCAGTGAGTGGTTTTACCAAATCAGGGATGGGTACCAACAGCACCCTCGGAATTTTTGACTACGATAATCAACGTGATTATCGGATTGTATTATCTACAAGCAAAACACTTGCTATGTACAATCGGCAAATGAAAAAAATTAGCGGTTGGCGTAAAACAAAACTCTCAGGTAGCTTGGCCTATGCCCCTAAACATATTCGTATAGGGAGCAGAGACTACGTCGCATTGGTATACAAATCGGGTAAAGGAGAATTGTTACACCGCACAGGCAAAACACGCATCAATATTCCAGCAGATGTTACATTCACCCAAGATATTTTCCCCTACCAAGACGGTTTTGTCAGCATTGATGATAAAAACAGATTGGTGCAAATTGGTACTTCAGGAAAAATTACAACAAAAGCGCTGCCGTTTGAAACGCGCTACACACTAGCAGCGAATAAAAACACCTTAGTCACACAAACCGAAAACAAAATTACCATCAACAACCAATTGGTAGAGTTGGATTATGGGGTGTATGCGCCTCCAAAAATTCAGGTGGTAAATAACCGTACATACATTCTTGTTTGGGACAATCAAGCTGGAAAAGTGCATGTTTTTAATCGTGATGCAAAACTTCTGGACAGCTTCCCTGTTTTGGGAGAACGTTGGGCAACGCTTGGACAAGGAGTAGCCGGATCAGGTGTTTATTTGGCAACTCGAAGCAACACTAAAGACTTGCGTTTTTACCGTATTCCTTAGCGAATTTCAGCACTAAAGTGATGTGCAAAGTGGCGCTGAAATATTACACTAACTTCCTTTAAATCAATATTTTTACCTAATTCTTTTTGCATAGAAGTAACCCCTTTGTTGCGAATTCCACAGGGAATGATATAATCGAAAAACGACAAGTCGGTATTTACATTTAAGGCAAAACCATGCATGGTAACCCATCGACTTGTCCGAATACCCATCGCACATATCTTACGGGGATTTTCGCCTTCCGCATCAAGCCAAACGCCTGTTTCACCTTTGCTTCGTTCCGCCAATATACCGTAATCCTGGAGCGTGGAGATGATGCATTCTTCAAGTAAACGCAAGTATTTATGGATATCCGTAAAAAAGCAATCCAAATCCAAAATGGGATAGCCAACCAATTGCCCAGGACCGTGATAGGTAATATCGCCTCCACGATTTGTTGGGTAGAAACTTACTTCTTTCTCGGCAAGGGTTTCGGTATTGATAAGCAAATTATTTTCATCGCCACTTTTGCCAAGTGTAAACACATGCGGATGCTCTACAAAAAGGAGGTGGTTTTTTGTTGGAGTTTGATCATCGGGATTTCTCCTGTTGTGAATTTTTTGATCAATCGTGTGCTGAAACAGTTCTTGCTGCAATTCGGTTACAGCATCGTAGGCTGCTAAACCCAACTGCCTGACGTGAACAATAGGTTTAAGGCTCATAATAATGCGGTCCATTGAGAATAATGAGTGCACCAATTACACCAGGTACCCAAGCGCAAAGCGTAAGCAAGAAAACAATAAGCACAGCGCCACAGCCTCTATCAATAACCGCCAAAGGAGGAAATACAATTGCAAGTACTACGCGTAATAGACTCATAATTAGTCAAAGATACAAATTCATGTATTCTTGAGAACTCATACGCATTGGTTATCTTTGCCGTAGAAAAAATTGGGATGCACGAACTATCAGAACAAGAACTTGTCCGTAGAGAAAAACTATCAAAACTTCGCGAATTAGGGATAGACCCCTACCCTGCCGAAGCCTTCACTATTACCCATTATGCAACCGGAATTGCTGAGAAGTTTGAAGAAAACGCATCAGTTCGTTTGGCTGGAAGGCTAATGTCCAGAAGGGTGCAAGGCAAAGCAAGTTTTGCCGAATTACAAGATGCTACAGGAAGGGTACAGCTGTATTTTAACAGAGATATTTTATGTCTTGATGAGGACAAATCTTATTATAACGATGTCTATAAAAAGCTACTGGATATTGGCGATATTATTGGAATTGAGGGGAAATTATTCACCACACAAGTAGGTGAAAAAACCGTTGAGGTGCATAAACTTTATGTGCTAAGTAAGTCGTTACGGCCACTGCCGTTGCCTAAAGTCGATGCCGAAGGAAACACTTACGATGCGTTTACCGATCCCGAACAACGCTACCGGATGCGCTATGTTGACTTGATTGTAAATCCGCACGTAAAAGATGCCTTTATAAAGCGTACCAAAATCACGAATACCATACGTTCGTTTTTTAACGACCGTGGGTATTTGGAAGTAGAAACTCCCATTTTACAACCCATTCCAGGGGGTGCAGCGGCACGTCCGTTTGTCACACATCACAATGCGCTAAATATTCCGCTGTATTTGCGTATCGCAAACGAATTGTATTTAAAACGTCTTATCGTAGGAGGATTTGATGGCGTGTATGAATTTGCCAAAGATTTCCGCAACGAAGGCATGGACAAAACCCATAATCCTGAATTTACCGTCATGGAGCTGTATGTGGCGTACAAAGATTATCATTGGATGATGGAAACCACCGAGGCATTATTGGAAGAAGTTGCCGTTGCTGCCAATGGAACCTCATCAGTCAAAGTAGGTGAGCATACCATAGACTTTAAAGCACCTTATCCACGTATCCCTATTTTAGATGCCATAAAGGAACACACAGGTATTGATGTTTCGGAAATGAACGAGGAAGCGCTGCGCAAAACAGCAAAAGACTTAGGCTTGGAAGTAGATGATACTATGGGCAAAGGAAAGCTCATTGATGAGTTGTTTGGCGAGCTTTGTGAGCACCACTACATACAACCAACTTTTATTACGGACTACCCCAAAGATATGAGTCCACTGACCAAAGCGCACCGCAGTAAACCCGGACTTACCGAACGCTTCGAGCTTATGGTAAACGGCAAAGAACTGGCTAATGCCTATTCTGAACTTAACGATCCTATTGATCAACGTGAGCGATTTGAAGATCAAATGACTTTATCTGAAAAAGGAGATGATGAAGCGATGTTTATCGATCAAGATTTTTTGCGTGCACTTGAGTATGGTATGCCTCCCACCTCCGGAATTGGGATCGGTATTGATCGACTAACGATGCTACTTACTGACAACAGCTCTATTCAGGAAGTATTATTCTTTCCACAGATGCGTCCAGAGAAAAAAGGACCAACCCTTACGGAAGAAGAACAAGTTATTGTTAATCTATTACAAAAAGAAAACCCTGTAAGCCTTTTAAAACTAAAAGAGCAAACAGGGCTTAGCAATAAAAAATGGGATAAAGCAATCAAAGGTCTTACCAGCAAATCGGTAGTCGAAGTGAAAAAGACCAATGATACTTTAGAAGTTGTACTTCAGCAATTTAAAAGAATTTAAATTCAGTTCTACGGTTTTCAAAGTGCTTTGCTTCAGAGCAATTCACACCATCTCTACATTCGTTCAGCAAATTTGACTCTCCATAACCAACGGCAATCATTTGTAACGTTTCGATACCCCTTTGATTTAGATATTCTACTACAGACTTAGAACGACGCTCTGATAAATCTTGATTGGATGCTGCGCTTCCTCTAGAATCGGTATGCGAACCTACCTCAACTACGGCTTTTCTGTTTGCTCTAAGTTTAGGTAAAATGTGCTTATCAATAATAGATTTTGATTTTGCAGTTAGACGCGCACTTCCCAATTCATAATTAATAGGAAGGACGATAGCCTGTTTTGGTAGCGTACATGGTACTTCTCTCCATGCGGTCATACCTCCTTTTTCAGTTATAATGCGCTTCTCTACAGTAGTGTATCTAGCTGGCACATCTACCGTACGAGTGGTTTCATCTTTTACCAATACACGGCGTTGTACCACTTCCTTCACTTCTGGAATTGTAACTTCTTCCATACGAGCAGGAGTAACAATTGTTTGGCGTTTTACAAGTTTATATCTTCCGCCAACTTGTTTGGTTGTACTGCGCGCAGGAGTAACAAGCTTTTTTACAGGTACAGAGCGCATAACAGCCGGATCTTCACGGAAGTGAAAAATACGACAATCATTAGGGTCTATAGATGGACAATCTGGATTTTCACCAGCTACCCATTTGCCAGATTTGGCTTTAACTTCTACTTCCTTTAAGTCATCAGCGAAAACGGGTCTTGAAGTATATTGCTTGTTATAAGGCTCCTCAATCCAAAACGTATCTATGACAGTTTTATATTTGGCAGGTATAAAATTGAACTTTTTAGAGGCAGGCTTAACCACAACCTCATCTCGAACTACTCTATATTCCGCAGGAACTACTTGAAGGGTGTTGTGTGCGGGGACTTCCAACACACGAACGGTCTCAACATCAAACTTATCAGGAACAACACATTTCGCATAACATTTCCCTGGTTCAGGGTTGTCAGGCAGTTTGTCGAGGTACTTTTCTTGGGCTTGTAGTGTAATGACGCAAAACAGCGCAAAAGGTAAATAAATAGCTTTCATATTATATAAGATTTGTTTAGAACAAAAGAAGTGAAAGAATTTTATATTTACAAATAATTCTTGCTTTTTGTGTGTTTTTCGCAATAAAATACTTTTTTTATTGTATATTTAAATAAATTTCGCAATTTAGCATAAAATAACTGAACACTGTTTATGAAACTACTTTTACAAATCCTGCTTGTTGCGTGTATTACAACGCAAGGAAACGCACAGATCCCCAAATTATTTAAAAAGAAAAAAGCACCTGCTAAAACCGAAGCTCCAAAACCCAAAAAAGAGGCTAAAAACGGCATAAAACCCTACGATAAAGTTATCACTGCGAAAGCAATTTCCGATAGTGGTCTTTTTGATGTACACCAAGTCGATGATGACTATTTTTACGAAATTCCAGATTCACTTTTTGGACGTGAGATGCTTATGGTTACTCGTATTGCGAAAACTGCCTCTGGCATTGGTTTCGGGGGTGGAAAACAAGACACCCAAGTATTACGCTGGGAAAAAGACGCCAAAAAAGTGTTGTTGCGTGTGGTTTCGCATCAAGTTATTGCTGCAGACTCGTTGCCCATTCATGAAGCCGTCGTGAATTCAAATTTTGAACCCATTTTATATCGTTTTGACATTAAAGCTATTGGCAAAGATTCCATATCGACCGTCATTCAAGTGAATACCTTTTTTGAGGAAGATGTAAAAGCCATTGGCTTTCCACAGTCGAGACGAAAAACCTATAAAATTTCGAGCCTAGATAAGTCACGTTCGTTTATCAATACCCTTAAAAGTTATCCCCTAAATATTGAAGCCAGACACGTTAAAACCTATAATTCTAGTGAACCCCCATCAAATTCCAGTACAGGCTCTGTCTCTTTGGAAATGAGTAACTCCATGATACTACTGGCTGAAGAACCGATGCGTAGACGCTATTTTGATGAGCGTGTAGGTTGGTTTTCACGTGGGCAAACAGATTATGGATTAGATGTACAAAAGAGTAAAACCGTACGCTACTTAGATCGCTGGAGATTGGAAGTTAAAGATGAAGATCTTGAAAAATTTGAGCGCGGGGAATTGGTTGAACCCAAAAAACCTATTGTCTATTATATTGATAGAGCCACACCAAAAAAATGGGCTCCGTACCTAAAACAAGGTATTGAAGATTGGCAAGTAGCCTTTGAGGCCGCAGGTTTCAAAAATGCCATCATTGCAAAAGACCCTCCAACACCTGAGGAAGATCCAGACTGGAGTCCGGAAGACGTGCGTTATTCTGTGGTGCGTTATTTGGCTTCGCCTATACCCAATGCCAATGGGCCACACGTAAGTGATCCGCGCTCGGGAGAAATTTTAGAGTCGGATATAAATTGGTATCACAACGTCATGACGCTGTTGCGCAACTGGTTTTTTGTACAGACGGCTGCCATAAACCCCGAAGCACGGGGGGTAGAATTTAAGGATGAGATCATGGGGCGTCTTATTCGATTTGTCTCTGCCCACGAAGTGGGGCACACTATTGGATTGCCACACAACATGGGAAGTAGTGTCGCCTACCCTGTAGATTCATTACGCTCTACATCATTCACAAAAAAATATGGTACCGCACCCTCAATCATGGACTATGCGCGCTTCAATTATATTGCACAACCAGGCGATGGAGATGTATCGCTAATGCCTGATATTGGGATTTATGACACGCATGCCATACGTTGGGGCTATCGTCCTATTCCTGCAGCAGAAAGAGCGGAAGACGAAAAAGAAACACTTGACAAGTGGATTTTAGCGCATCAAAATGACCCTATGTATCGTTTTGGTAGCCAGCAGTTTGGAAATCCAATCGATCCAAGTTCGCAAACAGAAGACCTTGGCGACAATGCCATTAAGGCAAGTAAATATGGCATTGCCAATCTTAAGCGAATTGTACCTAACTTAATAGAATGGACAGCAGAAGATGGTAAAGATTATCAAGACTTGCAAGATTTGTATAATCAAGTATTAAGTCAATTTAATCGCTACATGGGACATGTTGCAGCAAACGTGGGCGGTGTATATGAATACTACAAAACCTACGACCAAGAAGGTGCCGTATACACCCCAGTGGATAAAGCACACCAAAAAGCATGTTTGCAATTTTTACAAGAAGAATTGTTTGCCACACCAAATTGGATGTTGGACAATAATATTTTTAATAAAATTGAATTTGCAGGTGTCCTTGACCGTATGCGACGCATGCAAACAGGAACGCTAAATCGATTACTTAGCTTTGATCGCATGGCGCGAATCCTAGAAAACGAAGCCCTCAATGGCAGCAATGCCTACTCGCTTACGCAAATGATGACCGAGTTGCGAAAAGGCATTTGGGCAGAGTTGTATCGCAGTTCCAGCATTGATATGTATCGTAGAAACTTGCAACGCGCCTATATTGATCGTTTAGAATATTTAATGACCGAAAGTCAAGAACCTTTATCGGCTGAAGTGCGAAGATACAGTAATCAAACACGTGTGTTGGTTAGTCAATCGGATATTAGAGCCGTGAGCAGGGCGCAATTGGCAAACCTAAAAGCAGCTATTGGAAGAAGCCTATCAAAGGTTACCGACCAAAACACACGTTATCATTTACAAGAATCATTGGTTAGAATTGATGCTATTTTAGATCCTAGCTAACATTTATATCGCTTATAATTAAAAACCTCGAAATTGCTTTCGAGGTTTTTTTTATTCCTTAACAGCAATATGTTTGTCTAAAGAAACGATATGATATAAAACCAAGTCAACACATTTGCTGCATACGTATCTACAGCTGTAAAGTGATCTTTACCTTCAATGGGAACCGAGGTAACGTTAGTTCCTTTTGCCTTCATTGCATTATAGGCTGATATTGAATTTGCAGGATATACAAAATTATCTTCCGTCCCATAGTATAGCCTAACCTCTCCGTTTGCTTTCCAATCAAAACGGTTGTTATCCTTTATGGCATTGGTTAAGGGTGTATTCATATCATTTAAAATTTCGTCTTTGAACGATTGTGTAAATAGATTGGCAGGGTTTGTATCTATATTCGCCGTAAACACACTTAACGGATTTGTCAAATCAATAGCAGAAGCATATGGCTCATTTAAATAATATGACCATGGTTTATTGATGTTATAGACACTATTGTAACTCGCCAAAACCCATAAATAATTTTGAATAAAAGGCACGGGTTCATTTTTAGATAGAATCTCTTGAGCAAATCCCCATTTGTTGTAAGATCCTGCGCCTGGTGCACTTGCAGTAACTGCTAAGTCTCCTATTTCCTCTATGTGTTGGTGCAAAGCCATAGTGGCATATCCACCTTCAGAATATCCCGTTAAAAATAATTTCCCTCCTAATTTTTCATCTTGTGACGCTAAAAACTCTCTGGAAGCTAATAGCATATCATAAGAAGCCGTGGCCAAACTTTCTCCGTGTTCATAGATGTGAAATTGATCTGCACTTGCGCCATATCCCAAATAATCAGGTACAGACACATAAAATCCTAAACCACCAAAAAGTGCTGTAAAATGATTTTGGGTATTGGGTCCAAAAAGAGATGGTATTTCGGTTGGGTTGATGATGGTTCCATGTTGATAAGAAACAATATGATTGTTTTTAACATTATCTGGCACTATCAGCGCCCCTGATGCCAAGATTTTTTCTGTCTTTCCTGGGTAAGTGGTTTTATACGTGATTTTGTAAACGGTAACCGCATCTAGTTTTATGGTTGGTTGATTACCGCCTCCAGTGGGCATCGAGCCTTTATAAATTGCGGTAATATCTTCACTGCTAATTTTTTTTACAACTTCAGCCTTAACGAATAAGTCACTTTTAATATCTACATCTGGTGAATCATTGATATCATCGTCTTTGACACAAGAATAAAATAAAATAAATAGGGGTAAGAAATAAAATAACTTTCTGTTCATGATTTTAGATTTTTAGGGTAAAACAATTCTCTCACATGTCAATGTCATGAAAAAGGATTAAAAAAGGACGAAAAAAGCAGCTAACGTGAGTTAAATGAACAATTTTAGGGCCTTATTGTCAAATCAAATATACAAAAAAACTAAATCTCCTTTATTGTTGCAGAAAAGGCTTCAAGGGTGGCATCAAGATCTAACTGGCTGATAGCATCGTTTAGAAAATAACTCTCAAATGCACTTGGAGGTAAATACACTCCACGTTTTAGCATTCCGTGAAAATATTTTTTAAACGATTCGTTATTTCCCTTAGCAGCCGAGTCAAAGTCTACTACAGGAGCATCTGTAAAGTGCACGGAAATCATGGAGCCCAAACGATTTATTTGATATGGTATTCCTTTTTGTTCCAATACTGGAATCATTCCCTGATGCAAGTATGCTGTTTTATTATCTAAACTACTATATACTTCCTGCTGGCTTGCTAAAAGTTCTAACATGGTCAGTCCCGCTGACATAGCTAATGGATTTCCACTTAATGTCCCTGCCTGATATACAGGACCAACAGGAGATAAATATTCCATAATCTCTTTGCGCGCAGCAAATGCCCCTACGGGCAATCCACCGCCAATAACTTTTCCATACGTTGCCATATCTGCGCGCACACCCATTCGTTCTTGTGCACCACCTGGTGCAAGTCGGAACCCAGTCATGACCTCATCAAAAATAAGTACTGCCCCGTGTTTGTCACACAAACTTCGCAACCCCTCCAAAAAACCATCTTTAGGCAAAATACATCCCATATTCCCAGCAACAGGCTCAACGATAATGGCAGCAATCTGCTCAGGGTTTGCAGTAAAAATTTCGGCTACTTGTTCTAGGTTGTTGTACTGTGCCAATAGGGTGTCTTGGGCGGTTCCAGCCGTTACGCCAGGACTATTTGGACTGCCAAACGTAACCGCACCACTTCCTGCCTGAATCAAAAAAGCATCGGCATGTCCGTGATAGCAACCCGCAAACTTGATGATTTTATCACGCCCCGTATAACCACGCGCCAAGCGTACAGCACTCATACAGGCTTCGGTACCAGAATTCACAAAACGAATTTGATCCATATGCGGTATCATCGATAGTGCTTGTTTGGCAATTTGTGTTTCAAGGGCTGTCGGTATCCCATAAGACGTGCCTTTTTCAGCACGTTTTTGAATGGCCTCTACCACTTGTGGGTGGGTATGTCCCAAAATCATAGGGCCCCAAGATGCGATGTAGTCTATATATCGATTTTCGTCCTCATCATACAAATAAGCCCCTTTGGCATGAGTAATAAAAATAGGAGTTCCACCAACCGACTTAAAAGCACGAACGGGAGAATTTACACCTCCCGGAATAACGGTTTTTGCCTCAGCAAACAAGGCACTGCTGCGTGTGTACTGCATCATTTTAGTTTAAGTTGTTGTCCTATTGAAAGGTCGGCTGATGGCAAAGCGTTTAATTCCATTAATTTTTCTACACTAAGATCGAATTTTTTTGAAATGGAGTACAAGGTATCTCCCTGTTGAACGACATAAACCTTTTCGGATTCAGATGTTTTGGGGGTAGTAATGGGTTCTTTGCTGCCGTCAAATTTCCAAAGCTCGTAACGCTCTATTAGCGAAATGAGCTTATACGCATACTGTGGGTCAGTGGCATACCCTGCCTTTTTGAGTCCGTGTGCCCAACTCACATAATCTGTTTTTTTCATTTTAAATAAATCGCTGTATCGCTCACGGTTGCTTAAAAACTCGGAGTGGTCACGATAGGATTGATCCACTCTTTTGTATTTACGAAAACATTCGCCTTTGGCGTCATCATCGTGAGAAACGCTAGGACCATTCCATCCCTTATGGCATTTAATCCCAAAGTGGTTGTTTGATTTTACTGCCAATTGTCCAATACCAGCTTGAGATTCGAGCAATCCCTGTGCTAAGGTTATGCTTGCTGGAATGCCATATTTTTTCATTTCGTTTTGTGCTAACTCGGCATATTGCAAAGCATACACTTTCATACGTGTTCGGGCATCGAGTTCTTCAAGTTTTTTGGTTGAAACTTTAGGAGGCGTATTCTCTATTTTTTTTGCTGCGCGCTTTACTTCAGTTGTATACACTACTTTTTTTGTTCCGCATGAAACCAAAAAAAACGCAGCAAAAGCAACGGCTAGGCTTCGGGCCACTGTAGGTCGTAACGCGAATTGAATCCGGCTATGGCTTGTAGTCCGCCTGTGTGAATAAGTAAAATATTTGATCCAAACTTCCATGTGTTGTCTTTTATCATTTGCACCAACTGAAACAGCATTGGTGCGGTGTAAATAGGGTCTAAAAGTACGCCTGTTTGCTGCAAAACCACTGTTGCAAAAGCAACAAGTCGAGTATCGGCTTGGGCATAACCACGATACGTAGCATGTTGCACTAGCGACCAATTTTCCCGTGATGCAAATGTACGAATACGCTCCGGTATTGTAGCATCATTCACCATTTGAAACCCTACAACACTTTGATGGTCTATTGCCGAAGCTGCCAAGCCTGCTAAGGTTCCGCCAGTGCCCACCGCGCACCCAATCGTATCAAAAACAGCATCTTCTTCGGATAAAATTTCCATACACCCTTTTACTGCCAAATTGTTTGTACCACCCTCAGGTAAGACATACAGTGCGCCATGGGTTTGTTGTAGGGCTTTTACGGTCTTTCCCGCGTCTTTTTGGGCATATTCTTCTCTGGAGACAAAGACCAATTGCATGCCGTTTTGTTGGCACCCAGCAAGGGTTGGATTGAGGGGTTTATACGCCAATTCATCTCCGCGCACAATGCCAATAGCCGAGATGTTTTTTTGCTTTGCCATAGCAGCTACAGCAATCAAATGGTTGGAATAAGCACCGCCAAAAGTGAGTATGGCTTTGGCTTTTGAATCTTTAAATGCTCGAATATTATAATATAGTTTCCGCCATTTGTTCCCTGAGGCGAGTGGGTGTAGCACATCTTCTCGTTTTATAAAAACGGAGAAACCGTTTTCTAAAAATTCAGGCAGTTCAAGTTGCTGGTTTATAGCCTTTAAATGCATATTCAAAAATAAATTTTGTTTTTGTAAAATAGCCCATACTACGGTCAAGTTATTTTCGGCACATTTATTGTGTATTTTTAAGAAAATTTAACCCATGAAGCATTTTTTTATATTTATTGTTGCTCTGGCACTTACCTCTTGTGCCTCTATTCGTGTAAGTAGTGATTACGATACGAAGGTCGATTTTAGTAACTACACCACCTATGCGTTTTTTAAACCTGGCATAGACAAGGTTGAAATTTCTGATTTAGACAAACGTCGTGTATTACGTGCACTAGAAAATGTACTTGCCGCCAAGGGTTTTACCGCTTCGGAAACCCCCAAAATTTTGGTGAGTTTTCATACCAAAGCTGAAAAAAATGTTCGTGTAAGTGAGAGCTACCTCGGTTGGGGAGGTCCATTTTACGGTCCCAACGCAGGTTGGGGATGGGGATGGGGTTTTAACAGACCTTACAATGTAAACACCTCAACAACGGGCGTGCTCTACATAGATTTTATAGATGCCACTACCAAAAAACTGATTTGGCAAGGCAAAGGGACAGGGACACTGGGCAAAGGAACTCCACAACAGAGAGAGGAACGTATTAATGCTTTTGTAATGGAAATTTTGACTGCCTATCCGCCCGGTAGTGAATAGATTTTAGTGAATAGGTCACTTCGAGAAACCAAGTGACCTGGTGAGAACACAATAAAAACTACTTCACCACCAATTCTTTTGCTGCTGCTAGGGCATTGGCTATACCGCTAGGGTTTTTTCCGCCGGCAGTAGCAAAAAACGGCTGTCCGCCTCCGCCACCTTGAATGTGCACTCCAACCTGTTTTATAATATCGTTGGCTTGCACCTCGCCTTTTTCGGCAAGTGCCTTAGAAACATAACAAGACAATATTGGCTTATTGTTTTTCCGGCTTGCCAATACGGCTACCAAATCTTGACGATTTTGCCCCAACTGAAATAAGGTATCCTTCATTCCTCCGGCATCCAGACTTACCTCCTCAAACAAATATGAAACACCATTTTCTGTGGTAATATTGTTTTCCAATTTTGAAATCAATTGTTGTACTAGTTGCTTGTTAAGTTGTTCGATTTCTTTACGAAGTGTGTTGTTTTCATCTTGCAGTGCTTGTACCGACTGCACCAAATCCTTTGGATTTTTGAGTTGGGATTTTAGCTCATCGACTAGAGCCGCTTGCCTGTACAGCATTTTTTTAGCTTCATCCGAAGTTACGGCTTCAATACGACGAATACCCGAAGCAACAGCCGTTTCGCTTGTAATAATGAAATGCCATAATTCTGAGGTGTTTGTTACATGGGTTCCACCACAAAGCTCTACCGATTCGCCAAAGCGAATGGTACGCACCGTGTCGCCATATTTTTCGCCAAACAATGCCATAGCACCGCTGTCCATAGCTTGCTGAAAAGGTGTGTTTCGATGCTCCTCCAAAGTAATTTGCTCTTGAATACGTGCATTGACAAACGCCTCAACTGCCGTGAGTTCATCTTGGGTGAGTTTAGCAAAATGTGAAAAATCGAAACGCAAATAACCTGAGCGCACCATAGACCCTTTTTGAGCGACATGGGTTCCTAATATTGTGCGCAACGCTTGGTGCAGCAAATGTGTGGCTGTATGATTACATGCCGTAGCTGTGCGTTTTTGGGCATCCACTACTGCGGTAAATGTAGCGTTTAGATCTGCAGGAAGTTGATTTGCTAGGTGAATAATCAGATTGTTTTCACGCTTGGTGTCTGTGATGTAGGTCACATTTCCGTTGGGTGCTTCCAAATACCCCTTATCACCTACTTGCCCTCCCCCTTCAGGGTAAAAAGGTGTTAAATTGAATACCAACTGATAAGAAATACCATTTTTAGTGGTTATTTTTCGATAACGCACAATGCGAACTGGTGCTTTGAGCGCGTCGTATCCTACAAACTCTTCTTCTTCATCACTTCTAAGCTCTACCCAATCTTCTGTTTCTACTTGTGCGGCAGCTCTAGAGCGCACTTTTTGACGTTCCATTTCGGAGTTAAAATCCGCCTCATTAAGCGTCATCCCCTGCTCTGAAAGAATGAGTGCGGTTAGGTCAATAGGAAAACCAAAAGTGTCATAAAGCTCAAAAGCCTTAGCTCCTGAAAGTTCTTTGCCTCTATTAGAAGCTATCAACTGTTGCAGCATAACCAACCCCTGCGCTAGTGTTTTGAGGAACGATTGCTCCTCTTCTTTAATTACATTTTGAATTAGATTTTGTTGCGCTACTAATTCGGGGAAAGCATCTCCCATTTGATTGGTTAACGTATCAACCAATGCAAAAATAAAAGGGTCTTTTTGGTCTAAAAATGTGTAACCATAGCGAATAGCGCGTCGTAAAATCCGACGAATTACATAGCCCGCGCCAGTATTAGAGGGCAATTGTCCATCGGCAATAGAAAACGAAACTGCTCTTAGGTGATCGGCAATCACACGAATGGCAATATCCGATTCTTCAGCTTTGCCATAAGTGGTAGCAGTACGCGTTTCTATTTCACGAATAAGCGGCGTAAACACATCGGTGTCGTAATTGGATTGCACACCTTGTACGACCATACAAAGACGTTCAAAACCCATGCCTGTATCTACATGCTGTTCGGGTAGCTTTTCAAGAGAACCGTTGGCCTTACGATTGAATTCAATAAATACCAAATTCCATACCTCAACAACCTGTGGATGGTCTTTATTTACAAGATCCGCCCCTGATAGTTTTGCTTTTTCATCGGCGCTTCTAATATCTACATGAATTTCAGAGCAAGGGCCGCACGGACCTTGATCGCCCATTTCCCAAAAATTGTCTTTTTTGGAACCCATCAGGATGCGCTCTGGCGCAATGTGCTCCTTCCAAAAATCAACAGCTTCATTATCTACACTTAACCCTTCAGTATCATCTCCCTCAAAAACAGTAACATATAAATCGTTTTTATCGATATTCATGACATCTGTAAGAAATTCCCAAGCATAAGTAATGGCCTCTTTTTTAAAGTAATCGCCAAAACTCCAATTACCCAACATTTCGAACATGGTGTGGTGATAGGTATCTTTTCCTACTTCTTCCAAATCGTTGTGCTTTCCAGAAACACGTAAACATTTTTGTGTGTCGGTGACACGCGTATTTTGGGCTTTTTTATTACCCAAAAAATATTCTTTAAACTGATTCATCCCTGCATTGGTAAACATCAATGTGGGATCATCTTTCATCACCATGGGTGCAGAGGGGACGATTTTATGATTTTTTGCAGCAAAAAAGTCAAGAAATTGCGTGCGGATCTGTTGTGCTTTCATGAAACCTATTAATGGTTAATCTGAATTCTGTATCTTTGTAGGATACTTCGTTTCGACGGAGTAAAAATAGTACATTTTACGGAATGGCAAAGGTTAAGTATTACTACGATAAAGAGAGTCTTTCGTACCGAAAGATTGAAGTCAAAAACAGAAGAAAAGTACGCAACGTGCTAGCATTTGTTGCTGCGTCTGCGTTGTTTGGTATTGGCTTTATGCTTTTTTTACTTTCTACTCCAGCACTTAGCACACCCACAGAAATTTCTCAAGCCCGCGAACTAGACAATTATAAATTGAACTACGAGCAACTGCAACGAAAAATGACTCAGGTAGAAGAAGTTTTAGGGCATTTGCAAGAACGAGATAACCAAATTTACAGGGTAGTTTTCGAAACCAACCCAATTAGTGAAGATGTTCGTAGGGCTGGATTTGGTGGTGCAAACAGGTATAAAAATCTTGAAGGTTTTGCTAATTCTGATTTGATTATCAGTACCACTAAACGGCTCGATATTTTATCCAAACAAATGGTAGTACAATCCAAGTCGTTTGATGAGGTCCAACGCTTAGCGCTTGACAAAGAGAAACTTTTGGCTGCCATTCCTTCCATCCAACCTATCACAAATGATCAGCTCACACGAATGGCATCAGGTTTTGGTTGGCGAACCGATCCGTTTACCAAAGCACGACGTCGTCATAAGGGCATGGATTTTACAGCACCCCGTGGAACTCCTGTATACGCTACTAGTGACGGAGTTGTAAAACGTGCTGACAATAGTGCTTCGGGCTATGGAAAACACATCAGAATAGAGCATGGGTTTGGCTATATGACGCTATATGCGCATTTGAGCCAATATAATGTTAAGCGCGGGAATCGAGTGAAGCGCGGCGATATTATTGGTTATGTCGGAAACACAGGGCGTTCACAAGCCCCGCACCTTCATTATGAAATTTATAAGGACGGTACGCCAGTAAACCCTATAAATTTTTATTCGGGCGATTTAAACCCCGAAGAATTTGAAGCCATGCTAGAGGCTGCAAACCGCGAGAATCAATCGCTTGACTGATGCAACATCGGCTCCCAGAAAAATTATATTACAGCATAGGTGAAGTTGCCGAGGCTTTCGAGGTAAATCCATCGCTTATACGCTTTTGGGAAAAAGAATTTCAAATTATAAGCCCAAAAAAATCGCAAGGGGGCACTCGAAAATTTTCTGCCAAAGACATCGAAAAACTGGAGTTGATTTATACCTTGGTGAAAGAACGGGGTTTTACGCTAGAAGGCGCTAAAAACCAACTAAAACAGGGCAACAACACAACCCTCGAAGTGCTTAAAAAACTGCAAAAAATCCGTTTAGAGTTGCTGCGTATAAAAGCAGAATTATAATTATTTCTTTCGAATAAAAATATCAATCGTTACCCCACTGAAATTATATTCGGCCCGGATTTTATTCTCTAAAAATCGCTTATACGGATCCTTAACATATTGCGGTAAATTACAGAAGAACGCAAACTGAGGGTGCGGAGAATGTAGTTGCGTTGCGAATTTTATTTTCACATACTTCCCTTTAAGTGCCGGCGGTGGGTTTCTTTCAATTATCGGTAAAATAAAATCATTAAATTTTCGAGTGGGTATACGCTGTGAGCGTCTTTTGTAAACATCCACAGCGGCTTCAATCGCCTTAAATACACGCTGCTTGGTTATCGAAGAAATAAATACAATAGGCACATCCACAAAAGGGGCTATTTCTGCACGAATTTGATCTTCGATTTGCTTGGTGGTGTGGGTGTCTTTATCGACTAAATCCCATTTATTTACCAAAATCACAATGCCTTTGTGATTCCGTGCTGCCAACCAAAAAATATTTTTGACTTGGGCATCAAATGTTCGTGTGGCATCAAAAACAATCATGCACACATCTGAAAACTCAATAGATCGTAAAGCGCGCATTACAGAATAAAACTCAATATTGGCTTTCACCTTTGTCTTTCTTCGAATACCAGCGGTATCTACCAAACAAAATTCAAATCCAAAACGGTTATAGACTGTATCAATGCTATCTCGAGTAGTACCCGCCTCATCTTTTACAATATTTCGAGGTTCGCCAATAAGCGCATTTACAAAAGATGATTTTCCGGCATTTGGCCTACCCGCCACAGCAAAACGAGGAAGGTCTTCTGCTAAATTTGTAGTAAGGTCTGGAAGAGCTTTAACAAGTGCGTCTAACAACTCGCCAGTACCTCCACCGTTTACAGCAGAAATATGATAAAGATTGTCAATTCCAAGTGAATAAAATTCTACCGTTGCTGGAACTCTAAGTGCGTTATCCACTTTGTTAACCACCAAAAAAACAGGTTTGTTAGATTTGCGCAACAATTTAGCAACCTCATCGTCCATAACATTTGGACCCGATTCTACATCTACCATAAAAAGAATGGCATCGGATTCAGCGATGGCAATTTCTACCTGCTGATCAATTTCTTTCTCATAAGCGTCGTCGCCACCCACAACGTAACCACCGGTGTCAATCAGCGTAAATTCACGCCCATTCCAATCCGCTTTGCCGTAATGTCTGTCGCGCGTAACGCCGCTGGTGGCATCGACAATAGCTTCTCTACGCTGTACCAAACGATTAAAGAGTGTTGATTTGCCCACATTGGGTCTGCCGACGATGGCTACTAAGTTTCTCATGATAATTTTTGTAAAGGTACTTCAGTTAGAGGTCAATAACCAAAACGTTTTAGTGCATTTGGGTTTGAACGCCAGTCTTTGCTCACTTTTACGTAGAGTTCAAGGTGAATTTTTGTCCCAAAAAATTGTTCTAATTCCTTTCGTGCTAACGTGCCTATTTTTTTAAGTGCTGCTCCTTTATGACCAATCAAAATGCCTTTTTGAGAAGTTCGCTCAACATAAATTACACAACGAATTCTGATAATGGTTTCTGAAGGCTTAAACGATTCCGTTTCAACCTCTACAGAATATGGAATTTCTTTGTCATAGTTCAGTAAAATCTTTTCACGAACAACTTCATTGACGACAAAACGTTCAGATTTGTCAGTAAGCTGATCTTTAGGAAAATAAGGTGGATGCTCTGGAAGCAAAGCAACAATATGTGTCATTAAGGACTCGGTTTGGAATTTTTCAAGTGCTGAAATACTCCAAATATCCGCATTTGGTAGCTGCTCTTTCCAAGCATCGATCGTTTCTTCAAGAAGGTTTTGATTGCCTGAATCTATTTTATTGATTGCAAGAATTAGCGGTTTGTTGGTTTTTGCCAACCGCGATATTAGTGCTGGTATTTTTGAGCTTTTTTGACCAATTTCAACCATATAAATAAGCACATCGGCATCATCAAAAACAGACTCTACAGCTTGCATCATGCTTTCTTGAAGCTTGTAAGCTGGGGCAATAATCCCAGGAGTGTCAGAGAGAATAAGCTGATATTCTGGTGTATTAAGCATACCCAAAATACGGTGCCTTGTTGTTTGGGCTTTTGCAGTGGTAATGACCAATTTCTGACCCAAAATGGCATTGGTCAGCGTAGATTTACCTACATTAGGACTACCAATAATATTAACAAAACCTGCTTTATGCATATTGCAAAGGTACGGATTGGTCTGGGTTTTATTTTTTTTGTTTAACTGTTTTTAGATGTAATTGGCTATTTTTAAAGTTGAATCAGCATCATTTTTTTTGTTTAACAAAAAAAACTTACACATTTATTTAGCCCATACAGGACAGCACACAACAGTTGCATTGTTTATACTTGTTATTTTTGATAAAATTTATAACTAATATCGAATTATACTGCAATGAATAAAGCATACAATCATGTAGATTATCTATGGGATGATAACAAAGCAAAGGAATTAGGCAACGACGAAGTTGGATTGTTTCTTTACCGTTCTAATATTTTAGGTGCAGATTTAAGAATCACAAATTATGGTGGCGGAAACACCTCATGCAAAACCATAGAAAAAGACCCATTAACAGACGAAGAAGTTGAAGTAATGTGGGTTAAAGGCTCGGGGGGGGATATTGGAACCCTTACAAGAACTGGTATTGCAGGTTTATACACAAATCGGTTAAGAGCCCTGAAAAACGTGTATGGCGGTTTGGAAGATGAAGACCGTATGGTTGGTTTGTTCAATCATTGTATATTCGATTTAGATTCAAAAGCACCATCAATAGACACGCCCTTACACGGGTTATTACCTTTTAAGCATATTGATCACTTGCATCCTGATGCATTGATTGCAGTAGCAGCTGCCGCTGATAGCGAAAAAGTCACAAAAGAGATTTGGGGAGATACCATGGGCTGGGTTCCATGGCAGCGTCCAGGCTTTGACTTAGGTCTTCAACTCGAAAAATGCCTAAACGACAACCCTGGAATTAGGGGGATAGTATTAGGCTCTCATGGATTATTTACCTGGGGTGATACTTCATACGAGTGTTATGTAAATTCTCTTGAAGTAATTGAAACCGCATCAGAATATATACAGTCTAAAATTGCAGAAAAAGGCAGTGTGTTTGGTGGACAAAAAACAGCATCCTTGCCTGCAAATGAGCGCAAAGAAAAGGCAGCACAACTAATGCCCTTATTGCGTGGATTATGCTCGTCTGAAAACCAAATGATTGGTCATTTTTCTGATACGGATGTAGTTATGGAGTATATCAACTCTAACGACTTGGAGCGGTTGGCCCCCATGGGGACCTCATGTCCGGATCACTTCTTAAGAACAAAAATCCAACCCTTGGTTTTGGATTTATCTACTTCTGAGGATTTATCAGATACAGATGCACTTTTGGAAAAATTAAATCCTGCCTTTGAACAATACAGAGACGGGTATGCAGCGTATTACAACCAATGCAAAAGAGATAATTCTCCTGCGATGCGTGATCCAAATCCGGTAATCATTATTTATCCTGGAGTTGGTCTATTTAGTTTTGCTAAAAACAAGCAAACTACTCGTGTAGCAAGTGAATTTTATATTAACGCAATAAACGTTATGCGGGGTGCAGAAGCCATTTCATCATACACCTCACTTCCAAGGCAAGAAGCTTTTGATATTGAATATTGGTTATTAGAAGAGGCAAAACTACAACGCATGCCTAAAGAAAAACCACTTTCAAGAAAAGTAGCTCTTGTAACAGGCGCCGGAGGCGGTATTGGTAAAGCTATCGCTGATAAACTTGCCGAAGAAGGAGCCAATGTTGTTCTTACAGATATAGCTGAAGACCGACTACAAGAAGCCGTTGCAACATATAAGCCAGATACCGCCACGTATGCGGTATGTGATGTCACCAATCAAACGTCTATTGGTGCGGCGTTCAAAGCCGCTTGTTTAGCTTTTGGCGGTGTAGATATTGTTGTACATTCCGCTGGATTAGCGATATCAAAACCACTATTGGATACTACCGAGAAGGATTGGGATATTTTACAAAACGTATTGGTAAAAGGACAGTTTGAGCTAGCAAAAGAAGCCGTTTCAGTTATGAGAAGTCAGAATCTTGGCGGAGACTTTATTTCTATTGCTTCCAAAAACGGATTGGTTTCAGGACCAAATAACGTAGCTTATGGAACTTCTAAGGCGGCGCAGCAACATATGGTGCGTTTATTAGCAGCAGAGCTAGCGAAAGATAAAATCCGTGTAAATACGGTTAACCCAGATGGTGTAATTGTTGGTTCCAAAATTTGGGAAGGCGAATGGGCACAAGGTAGAGCAAAAGCATATGGAATTTCTGTAGAGGAACTTCCTGCACACTATGCGAAAAGAAACCTTTTAAATGAAATCATTTACCCAGCAGATATTGCAGATGGCGTTTTTGCTTGTGTAGGAGTGCTAAACAAGACAACAGGAAACATTATTAATGTTGATGGTGGTATGGCGAACGCTTTTGTTCGGTAGTATTTTTAGGTTATATTAATTGACTTCTTATAAAAAAGAAAAATGATTATCAAACAAGAACACATACAAGAGCTAAACACCAAAAAAGCGAAAGAACACCAAATTCAGCTTGATTTCTTAAAAGACAACTTGTCAAAAAAAGGAATTAAGGTTGATGAAGTTATTCAAAAGCTTGCTGATTTTCAGGTAGCCATCCCGTCATGGGCATTAGGTGCAGGCGGAACCCGATTTGGACGATTTCCGTTTGGGGGTGAACCTTCGTCGTTAGAGCAAAAACTCGATGACATTGGGCTAATTCATGCCCTCACCCAAACAGCGGGCGCAGTATCATTACATATTCCGTGGGACATCCCCTCAGATTATGATGCAATCAAGGAGCGTGCAGATTCTCATGGTATTGTTTTCGATGCCATGAATTCAAATACCTTCCAAGACCAAAAAGGAGCTATTAACTCCTACAAAAATGGTTCATTATCATCTGTTGACAAAGGAGCTAGAGAACAAGCAATTGAACACAATATTGAGGTAATTCGCATGGGCGAAAAACTGGGTTCTAAGAGCTTAACTGTTTGGTTAGCAGACGGAGCTTCTTTCCCAGGGCAATCAAATTTTCAAACGGTGTTAAGCCACACCGAAGATTCGCTGAAAACAATCTATAAAGAATTAGCCGACGACTGGAAACTGCTTATAGAGTATAAACCCTATGAGCCAAATTTTTATTCAACAGTAATTCAAGACTGGGGCACCTCTTTTATGTTGGCAAATGCATGTGGCGATAAAGCATATACTTTAGTGGATTTAGGACATCATTTGCCCAATACAAATATTGAGCAAATTGTTTCTACACTTATGCTTAAGGGCAAACTTGGTGGATTCCATTTTAATGACAGTAAATACGGGGACGATGACCTAACAGTTGGGTCAATCAAACCTTATTCGTTGTTTTTAATCTTTAATTCTTTGGTGTATGGTTTAGAGAATAATGCTCAAAACCCCTACCCTGCATGGATGATTGATGCGTCGCACAATGTGAAAGACCCTCTTGAGGATTTGATGCAGTCATTAGATGCTATTTTGGAAGCCTATGCAAAAGCATTGCTTGTAGACCAAATAAAGCTTGCTCAAGCGCAAGAATCTTGTGATGTTACACTTTGTCAAGAACTACTTCAAGATGCATACAGAACAGATGTAAGACCACTAATCAGACAATCGAGAATGCAACGCGGTGGGGCAATTGATCCAATTGACTCTTACAGAACATTGGCTGTTCGAAAAAAGCTGATTGATGAGAGAGGGTTAGAAAGTACCGCAACAGGACTATAAAAATGAGTATTCAAAAGGTAACCGCTATATTTGATATTGGAAAAACGAATAAAAAGTTTTTCTTATTTGATAATGCATTTCAAGAAGTTTATCGAGAATACAGCCGTTTTGAGCCGATAGCTGATGAGGATGGTCATCCTACGGAAGACGTTTATGCATTAGAAAAATGGATCAAGGAATCCTTTGATCGTCTGCTTAGTTCTCAAAAATATGATATTCAGGCCATAAACTTTTCTACTTACGGGGCTAGCTTGGTACATTTAGACGAAAATGGAAACCTTGTTACTCCTTTATATAACTACACTAAAGAAATTCCTTCGGAAGTTGTAGCGTCGTTTTATGAAAAATATGGTCCAGAATTGGCTTTAGAAGCAGAGACGGGTTCACCAAAAGCGGGATTACTCAATTCAGGGATACAGTTGTACTGGTTAAAACATTACAAACCAGAAGTGTTTAAAAAAATCAAAAAAACACTTCACCTCCCTCAATTTATAAGTTATCTGTTTACAGCTATTCCACTTTCGGAATACACCAGTATTGGATGCCACACATCGCTTTGGAACTACACCAAAAAAGACTATCACGATTGGGTTTATAAAGAAGGGATAAATACCATTTTACCACCTATTGTTTCAACAGAAACTTCAATTAATATTAACTATCGTGGAAAAAGGCTTAAAATTGGAGTCGGAATTCATGATAGTTCTGCTGCGCTAATCCCATATGTCCGTTCATTAGACAAGAAATTTATTCTTGTTTCGACTGGAACGTGGAGCATTAGTTTAAATCCCTTTTCAGATGGCGTGTTAACTTCCACTGAAATTTCGAAAAACTGCTTAAACTATATGCGCATCAATGGTAGTCCAGTAAAAGCTGCGCGCTTGTTTTTAGGAGATGAGTATTCTTTTCAAGTGAGGGAAATCGAAGCGCGTTTTGGACTGGATGAGCGATTTCATCGAAGTGTGGAGTTCGATCGCAAAATTTACCTCCGCTTAGCGGCCAAAGCTGAACATCATTTTAAATGGCGTAGCTTGACTTCGGCCAATATGCCTCAATCTACAAATCTGAATTTTGAAAGTGCGGAAGAAGCCTATCATCAGTTGATGATTGAACTAACAGAATTGCAGGTTGAACAAATTAAGTTAGCCACAGGAGATAATAATATTAACCGTATTTATATTGATGGTGGTTTTAGTGATAACGATGTGTTTATAAAGTTGTTATCTATCGCTTTTCCAGATAAAAAATTGAGAAGTACAACGTCTTCCTTAGGATCGGCTTTAGGCGCAGCCATTGCCATTTCAGACACTAAGTTAGATTCTAAATTTTTAGAAAAAAACTATTCGCTTACAAAGCATTTACCAATATTATTTAAGCTAGATGAATCAGAAACTATTAAGTAAATATCCATCCATTAACGAATTAAGAGCAAAAGCTAAAAAGAGAATGCCCGCGTTTTCTTTTGAATATTTAGATGGGGGCTGTAATGATGATGTTTCGTTACATTTGAATAACTCAGATATTCACAAAGTGAAGCTAGAACCTAGGTATTTGCGAAATCATGGTGAATCCAGTATAAAAACTACGCTTTTTGGAAAAGAATATGATGCACCTTTTGGGATTGCTCCAGTAGGTTTACAAGGATTAATGTGGCCCAATTCTGCGCAAATATTGGCAAAGGCGGCTCACAAGCACAATGTCCCGTTTATTTTATCAACAGTAACGACAATGAACATTGAGCAAGCGGCAGAATTAACTGAGGGAAATGCTTGGTTTCAGCTATACAACCCTGTAGAAGATCATATACGAAATGGCCTCATTGACAGAGCACAAGCAGCAGGAGCTCCTGTGCTTGTTCTGCTTTCTGATGTACCAACTTTTGGGTATCGACCAAGAGATTATAAAAACCACTTGGCATTACCGCCAAAAATGACACTCAAGAATGTTGTAAGTGTTTTTGGTAAACCTACATGGGCCATGCAAACACTACGTCGTGGCATTCCAAGTTTTAACAACCTGAAAGAATATACGCCCGAAGGGTTAAACCTAAAACAATTGGGGTATTTTATGGACAGAACATTTTCTGGAAAACTGAATGAAGAAAAGATTGCTCCCATCCGTGAACGATGGAAAGGAAAACTAGTACTTAAAGGAGTTGCTTCTGAAAGAGATACCGAAGATGCTATCAAAATGGGTTTTGATGGTATTATTATTTCTAACCATGGAGGACGCCAGCTAGATGCTTCAGAATCTACGATTTCGATGACAAATCGCATAAGCAAAAAGTATGGCGATAAAATTGAAATCATGATGGATTCTGGTATGCGTTCTGGTCCCGATATTGCAAGAGCAATGGCTAGCGGTGCTAAGTTTACGTTTATGGGCAGAAGTTTCATGTATGGTGCAGGTGCGCTTGGAAACAAAGGAGGCGATCATACCATTGACATATTAAAAGTGCAGTTTAAACAAGTTATGGATCAGCTGTGCTGTACAAGAGTAGAGGATTTGCCTAACCACCTTATCCAGTAGAAACAAATTAACAACAAACAACTAATAATGAGTCAAACAGATATTACCACAGAAAGTCAAGTTTCTTCGGGAGGAGAATTTGAGCGCAGTAGAGTCCCTGAAAAAAAATTAAAGGGTTGGTTGAGTTTTTTAGGCATGTATGCTGGTGAGCACGCTGCAGGGACAGAGTTTATCATAGGCCCCTTATTTTTAACCACAGGAGTTAGTGCCTTTGATTTAATTTTTGGTTTGCTTTTTGGAAACCTTATGGCGGTACTTAGCTGGAGATTCTTAACCGCAGAGATAGCAGTCAAAAATCGTTTGACACTTTATTTTCAACTTGAAAAAATTACAGGTAAAAAGCTTGTAACTGTTTATAACCTTGCCAATGGTATATTGTTTTGTTTTTTGGCTGGCTCCATGATTACAGTATCTGCCACTGCGGTGGGAATTCCGTTTGGAATGGAAATGCCAAAACTAACAGACACCTTACCCAATGGTACCATGTGGGTTGTCATTGTTATTTTAATTGGTCTTGTTATTTCGCTAATTGCGGCAAGAGGTTTTAATATTGTTTCTAAAGCAGCAAACTGGATGTCCCCGCTGATTGTTGCTGGGTTTTTGATTGCAGGTATTGTTGCGCTAAACCAACTTGGTGTTGGTAGTTTTTCAGACTTTTGGAACATTTGGGGTGAGGGCTCAGATCCTTTCCCTGGACAGATAAAATATACCTTCTGGCATGTATTCTTTTGGTCTTGGTTTGCCAACGCTGCTATGCATATTGGTATGTCTGATTTATCTGTTTTTCGTTTTGCTAAAAAACCATCTTCTGGGTGGACCACTGCTGCAGGAATGTATGTGGGACATTACATGGCATGGATTTCGGCAGCACTGTTATACGCCGTGTACATTCAGTCTCCCGAAGCACAAGCGTTACTTTCTTCGGGTCAGGCGCCTGAAGTAGCACCCGGTCCATTGGCCTATAATGCTATTGGTGTATTTGGAATACTCGTGGTGCTTCTTGCTGGATGGACAACTGCAAACCCTACCATTTATAGGGCAGGATTGGCCTTCCAAGCTGTATTACCAAAAGCTTCCACTTTTTGGGTTACCATTATCGCTGGAGGTGTAGCAACTATAGCGGGTATTTTCCCTGCGTTCGCAATGAAGCTATTAGACTTTGTGGCGCTTTATGGATTTGTCTTAGCACCTATTGGAGCAGTTATCGTATTTGAACATTTCTTTGCAAAAAGAGCGGGTATTGTTAGTAATTATGCTGAGAAAGCAAACATCAACTTTAATTATTCCGTACTGATTGCATGGGCGTTAAGTTTTGGTATTTTCTATTATATATCAGTGAAACAAGGGATCTTTCTCTCCTTTGTAACGCTACCCGCATGGATGACCTGCGGAGTACTATACCTAATACTAAGTGCCAAGTTGCAGAAAAAAAAGTAATTATTCTAGTTTAATAGTTGACAACAGCCACATAAATCAGGCGCTAAAATTAGTCTGAGGTATGTGGCTTTTTTAAGTCACTATTTGAAATAACATGTTTTACGTCAGGGATTTGTCTAAATTTATCAAAAATTGATAGGGCATACATTTAACATCCCTACTTTTGTAAAAAACCTTATTCTGATACAATGGATATTTACAAACACATCTTTATTGATGAAAATTCCAGAATCCCAAAATATCAACAAATTGTTGATGCTGTAATTGGGAATATTGCTAATGGGAATTTTGGGATTGATTTAAAGATGCCCTCCATAAACCGATTTAGTGAAGAATATTACTTATCTAGAGACACCGTTGAAAAGGCATATGGTATTTTAAAAGACAGAAATATCATCACCTCAATAAGGGGAAAAGGATATTATATTTCGAGTACTCAACTGCTTGCAAAGAAGCGAATTTTGTTCTTGGTCAATAAATTGAGTAATTATAAATTAAAAATCTACAATCATTTTATTGAAAATATAGGATCAAATTGTCACACAGATTTACATGTTTATCATTGCGATGAGACGTTATTTTTGAACTTAGTAGACAAGTATAAGTCTTCATATGATTATTATGTGATCATGTCGCACTTTAAAACTGAGGAATTAAGACACGTAAGTTTTACTAAAAAAACACTTGAAGCATTGGGTAAAATCCCTGTAAATAAACTTATTTTTTTAGATAATATTAAACCCGATTTTAAGGGTGCCTTTGGTGAAATATATCAAGACTTCGAAAATGATGTTTATGAGGCATTAACTGAAGGATTGCATAAGATTAAGAAATACAAAAAAATAATTCTTATTTACGCTGAGAAGTCACTTTATCCCTATCCAAGAAGGATTTTACACGGTTTTAGAAAATTTTGTGTCAACAACGATCTAGATTTTGAAATTATTGAAAAAGTCTATGATAATATGATCCTCAGAGAGGGGGATTTGTTTATTACAATAGATGAAACAGATCTTGTTAATTTATTAAACCTAGTCAAAGATGAAGGATATGAACTTGGAAAAGACATTGGCGTAATTTCCTATAACGATACACCTCTCAAAGGGCTCTTGGGTGTTACGGTAATCTCAACCGACTTTAAGGTAATGGGAGAAAAAACAGCAGAGATAATTTTGAACAAAACAACAAATGTGAGTATCAAAGCGCCTTTTAAATTAATTGAGCGCGACACCATGTAACTCGCTTTTACTGTAAAAAACTGGTGTTTTTACTTTTCATATTCTTTATAAAAGGCATTGCTGCTGTCTGTTATAATCGTTTTGTCTTTAAAGGTTAATTTCTTTCCATCTCCAATATAGATGCTTTGCAGATCGTTAGCTTTGTTTAGTGTAATAATAGCAAAAGACCCGTCAAAAGAAATAGCCAATTCATTATGGTTAAAAACCTCACCTTTTGACTGTGTAATTACGTACTGTGTAAGAAATCCGGTAGGAGTCTCACTGACTATTTTTACGCCCTTATACCTCCCATCTTGCGCTATTTTTGAGACGGATTGTATCGATGGTTCTTCGCTTTCATTATATGGCTCATAAATGACCACAAATGGATTATTCCATGCCTCACCCTCGTTACGAATCACTAAAGTAGGGGTCGGCATCGTATTGTAAGGAGCTGGAGACTCAAAAGTGGAAGGCGCTTTTACCTTAGTATACAGTCTATTGTCAAAGCCGGGGATATGAAGTTGCATGAAAACAGCTCCTTGACTTAACTTTTTTGTATGAAATGTAGCCTTAATATCTTTCGGATAAAGTTTTGATGTTTTTACCTCCTCAAAAAAATGCCAACCGGGATTTCGATATTGCTTATTGTGTATCCATTTCCCATTAGCATTGCCCATATACCTTTGGGGTGTTTCTTTAAAATCCATATCTGCATTATCAAAAACCAGTTCGTCCCCGATATTGTGGTACAAATAATCGTGATATTCGTTGGGCAATTTGGATTTAGAACGAAAGACATCTACATAATACCCTGTGGTTGGCGATGTTCTAACCAATGCCAAGGTGCGTTCTTGTGTAGCCTCGGCTTTGTGCCCTTTATCATCTTCAAAACTAGTGAGACTGAAAGAGTGATACGGAGACACGCCTTCTTTGCCCACTTCGGGCTCCATGGCAATTGGCTTAACGGGGTTAATCCCCAAGTTGACCCAACCGCCTTCTCCTTGAGAACTCCCATTAACAATCACTGTGTTATGAGAAGCAAAAATCCTTGAATAATTTTCATGGATATCCTTAGCGTAGCGATCTCTTCCATTATCTACTCCCAACACCTGACCTTCACCGTAGAGTTCTATATTCATGCCTTCGGCATGTCCGTGTACCATATGAGCACCCCCAACAAAACACATTAAACCATCTTTGGGTTTTTTGGTACTGCTCAAATTTCGCTGCATAATAATACCTGCGTGATATACTCTATCTGTTCTAGGTAAATCAATCGTAGCGATTTCATTACTACGATCATTGGTGTACCAAAACAATGCCTCTGGATTATTTCTTCTATATTTTCCTTTATCTATAGCTCGTTTTATAAGCGGAGCGAATTTTTCTTGCAACGTCTTTAATCCATCCATTTTAGCCAGAGTATAGGCATTTTCATATGCCTCGTATGGCGCATGAGCACGCCTATGCCCATCTCCCCAACGTACAATATCATTATTAGGATAGACAAAATAGTCTAACATGGGTAAGGCATGTAAAATATTTGGATATTTTTTTCCAAGTTCTAAAGCAGGATTATATCGGTTTACGACCAACATTAATTTTGCTAAAATAGCTGTAGAGTGATTTAAATATTGAGATGTTTCAGGCCAAATATCCCCCTGATTTTTATAATTTTTTGCCATCACATCCAGAGCATCTTGATTTTCTGTACTTTTTTCCAGAAAATACGACAACCATTCTTCACGTTCTTTCGTGTCATCCATAGCTAATGCATTATAGACCAAACTGGGGGCCTCTAAAACACAATGATTGGAGCCCGTTTGCCCGTAATTTACCGTGATGTTGGCATAGGTTCTAAACACGTTTTGTGCTTCATCTAAAGGAAAGCTAACTTCCTTATTTTCAATAATATCGAATGCCTTTCCACCGCTTTTGATGTATGGATGAATAAAGTCATAAATCAAGGGTAACCTATACCCTATAACTCGAACTTCTCGAAAACCATCATAAGGAAACAACCATCCTCCCCTTCCCCTCCAATCAGACATTTCTGATTGCTGAACGGATTTTATAACCGAATATAAAATACTACTTGCTACATACGCGTATTTTTCGTCTTTGGTGAAATAGTACATCTCACTGCAATCCAAAGCTATTTGTAAATACGTAATTAAAAGCTCGGCTGGTTTCCATTCTTCATCTGTGGCATTGTCAAGGTTTTTGTATTTTCCATTCTCTACATGAATTGTTTTATAAAACGGGGGAAAACTATTTTGTCTCTTTTCAAGCCAATTAAACGGCAATCTTTTAATATATCTTTTTGGATTTTTGTGAAATTTTTTTACCTCAATATCTGCATTTGCCTTTAGCTTCACGTAAATTTCGTTTGCCCAAGATTCTTTGTTTATTTTTTCAAGAATTTGACCACGTTCACTTGCTTTCACTAAAATAAAAGGACGTTCTAATTCCTGACCAAAAGCATTACCAAAACAAATAATTAGAAGGAGCGTAACTATTTTGCGCTGAGTAAATTTCATGTTTGTTCTATTTCAAGAAATCTTTACCCCATTTTTCTCTTAGCTCTTTTGCAAGTTGAGCTACCGTTTCTTTATATTCTGGCTTTTCTGCTAGATTATCCAGTTCCAAAGGGTCGGTTTTATGATCGAATAGCATACGGGCATAAGCGACCCCATCATCTTTAGTCCATTCGGTATAAAACAAATCACCTTTTATTAACGTAACAGCATCTTTAAATTTAGATACTGCCCAATCTTTTTTGGGAGTTTCCCCATTTAAAATTGGCACAAAGCTTTTGCCTTCTACCGTATCTGGAATATCTAAGCCCACTAGCTCTACCAAACTTGGGTAAATGTCAATAAATTCCGTAATGGCTTCTGTTTTTTTGCCTTTAGTCTTTCCAGGAACTTTTATCATTAATGGAGTGCGTAAAGCGGTTTCAAAAGTAACATGCTTGCTCCACAATTTATGATCGCCTAAATTCCAACCATGATCTCCCCATAAAATTACAATGGTATCATCATCTAATTCCAAACGTTTTAATTCGTCTAAAACCAGACCAATTTGTGCATCCACATAACTGACACAAGCATAATAACCGTGAATGAGCTCTTTGGCCAATTGATCATTTATTTCACCTTTTCTTGGGATATTCCCATAATTACGTAATTCCCCAAAATTATGAAAAGCTTCTTTTGGTGTAGTTTCAGGTTGGACGTAACTTTCTGGAAGTTCAATGTTGTTTCTATTGTACAAGTCCCAATATTTTTTGGGCGCATTAAACGGCAAATGCGGTTTCATGAAACCAAGTGCCAAAAAAAATGGTTGTTTGCCTTCTTTAAGTTGTCGTAAATCAGCAATCCCTTTCTGAGCTATTTTACCATCAAAATAGGCGTTATCTTCAACTTCTGCTGACTCAAATGCATCTCCTCGAAAATTTGAGGCTGTATTTTTTTTGATATTTTTTTCCAATAAGAAATTGCGCGTATTTCCCTTAGGAAACCAAATGTTATTCCACGCCAAACTGTCATCATTGCTATGATGGTATAATTTTCCATTAGAAATTGTTGTATAGCCATTTTGTCGCAACAATTTCGGCAAAGAAATAGCGTCGGAAACGTCTACATCTGCCCTTGAACTATAATTTATAAAACGATGTCTTGTTGGACGCATTCCAGTTAACAAACTGGCTCTTGAAGCACCACAAACAGGAATATTACAATAGGCCTTATTAAAAACCAAACTCTCATTTGCCAATTTGTCTAAATTAGGCGACTTTATATGCGTAGCACCATAAAAATTCAGTTCGGGGCGTAAATCGTCTACTGCGATAAATAAAATATTTGGTTTTTGACTTGTTGTATCTTTTTCCTTTTTGCAGGATGTTAAAATGAAGAATAAAATATATGTAAATGTGAGTAGCTTTTTCATGTTATATTTTTACCAATGTTTGATAATGATGTAATTGTCTTTTGTAAGTGTGTTTTTTATGGAATCTGGAATTTTTCTGGTGGGGGTGTCCCGATCTAATTTAAATCCCCTTTCCCCTTTTGCGGTAATGATTGGCATATTGCCAATGGTTTCATCTAGAATATCATTCTGAGCTTTCATCCAAGCAAACATATCTTTTGCTAATTGCGCTTTCATCAATTTAAATTCTGGATTTTGAGCTAAATTGTTTTGCTCAAAGGGATCATTTTGTAAATCATATAACTCTTCAAAAGGTTCGTTCTTATGCGTATTAGCACCTCTTTTGATAAAATAATCTACATTCGAGTTACCTGTTAGATTTTGGTTAACAACTTCTTTAGCATTAAAATTACGGATGTATTTATAACGCTGATTACGAATCATTCTTGATGGAAAGATTTCAGAATTTAAAATATTTTGATTTGTTCTTACGCCATAAATATAGTTGTTGATTGTAACATCTTCTCCTTTAAGTAATGGTAGAAAACTTTTACCATCCATATTTTCAGGCACTATCCCACCTGCAGCTTCAATAAAAGTGGGCAATACATCTGTGTAATGAATCAATTGGTTTGACGTTGTTCCAGCTTTAACAACCCTTGGCCAACGCACCACAAAAGGCACTTTTAGTCCAATATCTTTTACAGTAAACTTGCCCGAAACTCCGTGATCTGCACTATATATGAATAGTGTATTATCGTTTAAATATGTATCTATTAAATCTAATACTTTTTCAATTTGAGTATTGTCCTCTTCAATACTTCTATAATAGCCTGCTCTACTTTTTACGTATGCAATACTGCTTTTTTTACTTTCGTTAAAAGGATAAAACTTAAGGTCATTAACATCAGGATTTTTAACATCAAAATATTTCCCGTGGGGGTATTTAGATGTAATAAACATGCAAAATGGCTTTTTAGCTGTTTTGAGGTAATTTTCAATGCTATCTAACGGAATGTAATCTCTAGGGACATCTTTTTTGGGAACAGGTTCCCATTCTTTATCCCATTGATATACAGAGGAAGGTTTTACATGACTTTTCCCTGCTAAAATTACTTCATAGCCTAGGGTTTTCATGTAGGTGGTAACACTTTTAATATCTGGTTTTGTAGCTGTATGATTGGCAAAACAACCGTTTTTTAAGGGGTAATTTCCTGTAAAAAGTTGTGACCTACTTGGTGCACAAATGGCCTGTGCCGTAAATGCGTTGGCAAACAATATACCTTCTTTAGCAAGTCTATCAACAGCAACTGTATGTACTTTTTCATTACCATAGCAACCATAATCATAGACATCTTGATCGTCTGCTAAATAAAATATGATGTTTGGCTGTTTCTGATTGTTCTTCTTATTTTGTAATGTTGATGAGTTACAACTTGTTAAGAAAAGTATTGAACAAGTGACTATAAAATTCATCGAAAACAGCTTCATTTTACTTAATTTTTTAGATTCTTTTCTTATCTATCTGCTCCAATTACTTTTACCTCTTTTAATTTCTCACCACTAGTTCTTGCTTTTTGCTCAACAAAATAAGGTTGAAAGGTATAATTTGACTTGGCATCCCACTTTATATTTTTTGTTGGCAAAAATGACTGCAACTCCCTTATTTTGTCCTTATATCTTGGATTATCTGCCAAGTTTGTCCATTCGTTAGGATCCTTACTATGGTCATACAACTCTTGTGTGCCATCTTCATATTGAATGTGTCTAAAATTAGTTGTTCTAACAGCATGATTATTTATCCCATATGTGGTAAGTGCATAGGAGTTCTCTATCCCAATGTCGTCTTGCATCATAGCAACCAAACTTTTCCCTTCATTTCTGGCATAGGCAGGAAGACTGCTAAGCTCCAAAAGTGTTGGGTAAATAGATAGCATTTCTACAGGAGCGTCTATTTTTTTTCCTCTGGGTACATTAGGTCCAGCAAACATCAGCGGGGCTTTTGTAGCTGTTTCCCAAAGCGCATGCTTCGCAAAAGTACCTTTTTCCCCCAAACGATACCCATGGTCTGACCATAATACGATAACGGTATTGTCTGCATGCTGACTATTTTCTAACGCATCTAAAACACGACCTAGCTCATAATCTACATAGCTAATACAAGCCAAATAAGCCCGTACAATTTTTTTCCATTCATTATTTTCTATTGCCCATTCAGTTGATGGCATCATGGGTAAATCGTTAATCTGTAATCCTACTGGCGGAATATCATCTAAATCGTCTGATTTATAGGGCGGTGTTTGTATTTCTTCTAAAGGATACAAATCGAACCATTTTTGTGGCACATACAACGGCACATGCACACGCAAAAAACCAACACCCATAAAAAATGGCTTTTCATAATCTTTTTGTAACCGCGCTATAGCCCAATTTGCAGAAGCATGATCTGGCATTAAGGTGTCATTTTCAGGAAACGCTCCCCAATCTGTGCTTGTTCTACCATGAACACCTTTAATGCCTTTGCCATAGCCATTCCAAACAAATCGCTCTTTAGGATAAGGTCCAAAACCTCTCACACGTCCTCCAGATTCATGAAATACACTATCTGGAGCGTGGGTATGAAATAACTTTCCAATTCCCATAGTATGATATCCATTTTGCTCAAAATATTCTGGCAAAAACGTAATGTCTTTTGTTGCAGGGTTATCTTTTCTTCGTATTTGATTGTCTGGTGTCATTCCATAGATACCAGTGGTTGATGGTCTTAAACCTGTCATAACAGACGCCCGTGATGGTCCACAAAGTGGCGCCTGAACATGCGCATTTGTAAAAGTCACGCCCATTTTAGCCAACCTATCAAAATTTGGTGTTTTTACATTTGAAAAATTGTCAATAGGCCCTATCATATTGTTTAAATCATCAACAGAAATAAACAAAATATTAGGCTTGATAGCTGTTTCTGAGTCGGCATTTTTAGCTCCACTTTGCAAATTACATGAAGCTAAAAAAACAACAGATATAAACAGAAATAGTGACGAAAAAGATTTCATTTGCTTTTAGATTTTTAGTCCGCTCTGAATGTTGCTATTTTCTCTTTAAGCTGCGCAACTATTTTAGGGTTTGTTTCTGCAATATTGTTTTTCTCATACGGATCTTCTACAATATTGAAAAGTTGAATTTCTTCTTCCTTTTTTATTTCAGCATCTGGTACTATCAATTTATAGGGTGTTGCAATTGCTATGTTGTAGTACAAACTCTTTTCAATGGTTTCAAAATCATGTGCATAGATTTCACCAAAAATAATATCACGCTTTTGTAATTTCTGCTCATCTAAAATATTAATCCCAGGTAAGTTTTCTGGCTTTTCAATGCCTAAAATATTCAATACCGTAGGCAGCATATCCACACTACTTACTACAGATTCAGTATCCATTTTAGGGGTAATTTTCCCTTTCCATTTATACATGATTGGCGTGCGCATACCCAAATCGTATGGAGCGCGTTTAGAGTTCTTCATGTAAGTGTCTTTAGTGGGATTCTGAACCCAACCGTTGTCACAAACATAGACGAATAAGGTGTTTTCGGCTAACCCTTTATTCTCTACCAAATCCATTAATTCTCCGCAGGTTTGATCAAACCATTCGCACATAGCCCAGTATTTCGCCAATTGTTCAGATGACGTTTTTTTCTTGTATTTCGCTAACAAATCTTTCGGTGGTGTGTGAGGTTGATGCGGTAGAAATGGTGCATACCACAAAAAGAATGGTTTCTTTTTTTCTAGGGCTAAATCAACAAAGTTGTTAATCGTATCCAATCCTTTTCTTCCAATTTCCAAACCATAATCGCCATGGCGTCCTCCTCGGTTTGGATCTCCGTGGGTCATTCCATAATCAAACCCGCCTATTTTGTAATTCCCGTGCCACCATTTTCCTGTTTGAAAGGATAAGTAGCCTTTTACCTTGAGCAAGTCTGGAAGTGTGGTCAATTTTTCGAATTGAGCAATCAAGGGTTTGTATTTTTCCGCTCTATTTTCTTTTGATTTAGCCTTATCCTCAACTCTATCATAGGCCACATCGTTCCCCAAAATACCGTGGTTTTTTGGATAAAGCCCCGTAATCATACTTGCCAAAGAAGGTGAACACAACGACGTAGGCACATAACCACGTGTAAATGTTAAGCTCTCTGATGCAAGCTGATCCAAACGAGGTGTTTCGATGTTTTCATCTCCCATAAAACTATAGTCGGTCCAAGATTGATCATCAGAAATGATAAAAACAATGTTAGGCTGTTCGCTTGTTTTGTTGTTTGGGGCTGTTTTGACTTTATTAGTGCACGAAAAACAAACACCGAGTATAATTGTGATAACGCTTATTTTGCTGATTTTTTTCATCATGTCTTAGTTTAATTTAATAGCAGTTTATTTTATTAAGTGTTTTACTTTTTTTTAGCATTTGCGCTTCTTTTTTTAAACGCCTTACGGCTCCATCGTCCCCCAAAAGATACATTCTTCTGTAATCGGTGTTTTTTTTGCGTTCAGCCACAATTAATTGGGCGTTTGGATGTGGATTTTCAATTCGCGAAGAGATGGCAAAACTGGCATCCTCTCTTCTTAAAAATACCTTGGATTTTTTAAATGCTTTACCAGTAGCATCACTATCCCACCTACACACTTCTCCGACGCCATTATCATTTTGTTCGGCCATATAAAAATGCACTTCTTGTGAAGAATTGACTTCAATATCTCCGTTGCCAATGGGTAATCCAGTATTTTTTGCATGCAGCCATTGCGCGCCATTCCATTTGTAATATTGCATTTGCTTTGAAGCACTTCGTCTTGATCCCTCAATTTCTTCTCCAACAGTCATACCGATATGCGGGTTACCTTCATTGTCTAAATCTACTACGCCCTGAAATGTCCAACTCCCATCTGTTTTTGCTACCAGTGTTTTTTCGTCTGCTAGCTCTCTTGTTATGGGGGTGCTAAGCAGCTCACCTTTCACATTTTTCCAACTTTCAGTTTTGGTATTAAAAACCATATAGTAGATATTATAACGCTTGGGAATATGTCTGGCCTCGGTGCGCAAAGGGTTTGAATCTGAGCATATATGATAATCAAAAACTACAATTAGTTCGTCCCCTTCGCCTTTTGAAATCCAGGGATACCATGAATCAACAGCAGGCTGATCATCTCTTCGTTTGTGTTTTAAAAATGAAACTGGCTGACTAAAAGTGTGGCCGTTATCCATAGACTTTTGATACACCCAATTACTTCTGTGTGCCCCATGGCGGTAAAACAAATAAATATCACCATTATCCATTTTGACAAACTGATTATAGGTGCCAAAAGGGGGAATGTTATCTAAGGTTTTCCAACTTGAAATATCTAATGGTCTTTTTGAAACTACATGCATATTTTTTCCGTAATGATGGTTCCCCAAGGGATTATCGCCGTGTTTTGGCATACCTCCATGACCTCCAAATGCAATATGAATATACCCAGCATCATCAATCAAGATAGAAGGCTTACCGTGGTTGTCTATTTTTTTCTTCCATGTAGGGTCTTTCCCCATCTCACTCACCCCAGCTTTAAAGGGTCCATTCCATTCCTTTGTTTCATGATTGTAGGATGCAACATAGGGATCTTCTAAAGGCCCTTGATAACACACATACGTAATGCCATTATGATAAACACCTGCCGGGTGTTGTATAACAGCAACGGGGTTTCCAAATCCATTTTCGGCAAAATAATCTACCCATTCATTGTCAGGATTGGCAGATTTTTGTTCTTTAATTTTTGTAGCACAACTCAGCAGACAAAAACAAAATAATAGTAGTTTAGTTTTCAAGTTTTACTTTTTTAAACAATTGAATACTAACAGGACCCAAAAGCCCTGAGGTTTTTAATTCATCGGTTTTGCGCCAATGCTTCCATGGTGAAAAGGTAGTTCGTTTAGATGAACGTTGTTCTCCATTCAACAACCAATCTGGGATTGAATCCAACCTTACTCCTTTAATTTTATAATCTTCTGAAAAATGCTCATCACCAATTAACCTATTTGGCCATAAGTTGGTCACTTTAATTTCAATATTATTTATACCCTTTTTTACAGCTTCTGAAATATTTATCCTGAAAGGTGCCTTCCATAATGTTCCCACATATTTCCCGTTTAAAATCACTTCCGCAATAACAGAAACAGCTCCTAAATCTAACTCCAACTCGGTGTCAGGTCTTGAGAATTTATTGGGTAAATTGAAGGTTTTTGTATAGCTAGCAGTACCCGAAAAATAACGAATATCATCTATTGTGGACTCTGACCAAGATGTTAACGTATCAAAGGTTGTCTTTTTTGAAACGCCGTTGGCAGATACAAAATGAACATCCCAAGACCCCATAAGCCTTAATGGATTAGGCATTGATTTTACTTTTTTCATCTTAGATTCTCCCGATGCATTGGTATAGCTTAGCGTACCAGCATAAGGCGTAATCCATTCTGGATAAGCTGAATTTAAAGCCAATTTTGACTTGACAATATCTTTTGAAAGCGATAATGTTTGTCCTTTTGGCACCATTGCAGTAAACGTTTCTCCTTCGGTTTCATAGATAATCCGAAGTGCGGGTTTACGACCCTCAACAGATTGATTATCAATTAAATGATCAGCTACGTTTATTTCGAATTCTTGGGCATTTACTTTTTGCTGAATTTTATCTGTAACATCATGTAGCGGATAGTATTTAGGAATCCCTTTGGTTTCAGGTTTAAATTTGCCAAAAACGGCCTTTAAAATCTTAAGTTCTTTGCCCTCTGCATCAATGGTGATGTGCTCTCGTTCTTCAGCATACAGTTGATGCTTCGTTTCGCCAATTTGGTAAGCCATTCTAAATGCTTTCTTGTACCCCATAGCAGGGTCACAATCGCAAAAGGCTCTCGTGATTTTAAAATCTAATTTACCCTTTTTAGCAGCGTCAGCTGCCTTGTTGGTAATATCAACTAGTCCCTCTTGAAGGAACGTACCGTATTCTGCCTTGACAATTTTTAATTTTGAAAGGGGTTCAGGTGTTGGATATTCTAAATCAGTTTTAACCGATGTCAAATTATTTTTATGGACCGAAGAATCTTTAAACACGACAAATACAGCTTCTTCCGCTTCGAGACGTACAGGCAATGTGGTTGTGCCATCATCATTTTCTTTCCAAACCGCAGGGTAGGTTATTTTACCTGTTTCGGCATGCCAAAATTCAGGTTGCTTTCCCAAAACCCTAAAACTGCAGCTTATTACCCTACTTTGTTTTTTGCCGTTGGCAATAAAATAGATATCGGCTTTTTCTGTTTTTCTATGTATAAAACTAATATCATCTTCCGAACCCTTTATAATTTTAAAATCTGGAGTGATATTGTCTTGAAGGTGTTCAGAAATTGATATGGACTTTATCAAATTTCCATTCCACATCTTGCTCGTAATGGTTTTTACTTCATTATCACAACTTGGGTAGTTCTTAAGACTTGGTGATTTGCTGGGCCTTTTCCCGATGACTTTCGCACCTGATTTGACCAACTTTTCAATAATTTTAAGTGTTTTTGGCGTTATCCAACTTGATTCTGGTAATACCAAAACTTTATACCTTCCACCCACGGGCGTGCAGATGTTACCATCTTTAACAAAAAGTGCTGCTAATTTATTGGCTCCTATTAAGTCGTAATCATAACCCATGCTTTTAATCTCAGGAAAAAGAAACGCAGTATTGGGAGACGATTCTCCAGTAAACACTAAAACATCGGCGACATTAATGCCTTGTTGTAATAAAAACTGAGCTCGAGCAATATAGTCCATGTACGATTTACTTTGAAACCACCAGGTATTCAATCGGTTAAAATCTGTTCCGTGGTAGCTTAAAGCCAATCCTGGAGCCACATCCCAAGGTTGATGCACGTAGGTGTGAAAAATAAATCGAGTAATGCCTTCTGCCCAAGCTTTATCGCCAATAGTTTTTAGTTGAGCAGGGTGCTCGTCCCAACCGCCAATACCCGTAAACGACTCAGCACCCACAATGGAACTACCATTTAAATGGGCAATGGACGACACAAATTTTGGCGAATCAAAAAACGGATAACCACCACTCCAGAATTCGCACATAACAATATCGCCCGTAGCCCCAACCTGCATATTGTCAAAAGGACCCCAGTAAGGCTCAACAGAAAATTTCATTCCGTTTTGATGACATAATTCTGCAAAATGCGCATAATAATTTGTTGCTATTAAATCGCCTATCGTTCTACGGAAATCCCATAAAAAACGCTCAGAGACTTCTCCGCTATCTACGTAATATCCTGCCAAGGTTGGTAAATAAGGGGTTAAGTTATATCCTCTCAAGTTTTCAAATTGAGTATCAAAACCCGAGGTCCAGTTGGTAGTTTCTACTTCATAGCTATCAATTAAGCAGTTGTTTACTGTGGTACCTATTAAATCGCCCAGCTTATCAATGATAGGTTGTACAGCATCTTTCCAATAAGCATCCAGGGCAATTTTACTCATTTTATCCACCTCTAACCCTTTTGCTTCTTCGGGAGCAGGACGATTTGTGGTGCCAATAGGTGTATGACCTAATCGCAAAATAATCCATTCGCCTTTTGGCACACTCCATTCCAAACTACCATTATGAGAAAGTTTTGAACTTAAATCTATAATGTCCTCTTTCTTAATGATAGCGGTTACAGCTATTGCTTTGTCGTCTGGTAATAAATGATTCCGAATACGCTCCGATAGGTTTTTATAATCTAGATTATCTATCTTAATTTGATCTTTAGGTTTAGGAAAGGCTAGAATTGCAATGTCCTTGTAATAGTCAAACTTGGCGGTTGGTTTTGGGAGCTGCCCTTTAAAGGTTTGATTACCTTTTACTTCTATCTCGCTGAATACAACGGTTTGCATTGCATGTTCTGGAGTAACCCAAGGACCTCCACTTGAAGACCAGCCTGGACTGTTATGAAATGCCATTTCCAAGCCTAAACGCTTGGCTTCCTTTGCCGAAAACGCAAATAGGTCAAGCCATTCTTCACTCAAATATTTAACTGGCCCTTTTGGAAACCCCAAATGCACATTAAACAATTGGGCTTCTTGAATGCCCACTGCTTTCATAGCTTCTAAATCTTTGGTAATTCCAGATTTAGAAACGTTACCGCTAATCCAGTGCCACCATGTTCTGGCTTTGGCATGATTGGGTGGGTTTTGAAAACCTGCAGCAAGTTTATTTTCAACAGATTGTGCTTGGACTTCAATCTGCATGCACAGCAATAGTAAACAAAATAATACCCCTGTTACTCCTTTTTTATGTATATGATAATTCATCTGTTTTAATCAATAAACATTTCATCAATAAAAGGCCCACTTTTACCAGTTGTTTTAAGTTTAATACTATTTGCTCCAGCTCTTAACCTTATAATTGTTGGAACAAACCTCCACTCCTTTTCCCAACCTCCTGTTGGCTTAAACTCTAGCGTTCTTATGTATTCATCATTAACATACAACTTCATTGGGTGCAATTGCTGCTTGTTGTTATGCATATACCTAAATCGAATACTGTAATCTCCTTCTTCGCCATCATTTTCTTGGTAAAAAGTAATGGCGCCTTCATTTCCGTCAAACCGAACAAATCCACTCCCTTTATATCGATGTGCGGCTTTGCTAATTTTAACACTTCCTTCTAGAATGGCGTCTTCAGCAGCGATATTTATTCCTCGTCCAATCCACATATCTTCTGAGTGCTCATCGCCCCAAAACAACCCTTCATTTTCACCAAACGTTTCTTGCATCGTCAAAACTGTTTTTCCATCAAGCTTTATAAGGGCTTTTACGGTTGTGCCATCTTCTATATGGAAACTACCCTGATAGGGTGTGCCAAACAACTCTGGATTTTTGCCATTGGTGGTATATAGAATTTCTATTGTTTTTGATGTTGTTGCACCAAAAAGGGGCAATTGCTTAACATCAATAGTTATAGTGTTGGAAACATACAATGCCTTGTCTCCAAGGATTGATGCCGTTAGCAAAGATGCTTTTTTTGCATGAGGCAACTCACGTAAAAACAATCTTGTTTTGCCAAAAAACATACTCCTGTAATCTGATTTTGTTCTGCTTGTTGGGTCAATTGGATTTCCATTTTCCATGGATATTTTTTGCACATCACCCTCAATAAAATAATAGACCTTGTTTTCTGCGTAAGGAAATAAATCGCCCTTTTGGTCGAAGCCCTCAGAGGTTACGATATAGCTTGCTGCAAAGCCTTCTTCTTCATCTAGTTTATCAATTGTTGTTTTCAATCGTGAGGGTTGTTTACTAGAATTGAATGCCATGCGTTTCACTTCTTTCCCATCAACATAGGCAACGGCTTCAAGTAAACCTTCTTGAAAAGGCACCATCCATTCACACTGCATTTCGTTCCAAACAGTTCCTGGCTTGTCTTTTCCGAGCGATTTTCCATTTAAAAACAACTCTACCTCTTCGGCATTTGAATATACCCAAACTGGAATTACAGTTCCCTTGGGCATGCGTGGATGTGTCCAGTGGGGCAACATGTGCAACATCACTTCTTCTGTCCATTGGCTTTTATAGAAGTAATACAAATCCTTCTCAAATCCTGCCACATCAAGCGCACCTCCCATAAATAAATTAAATGGTAAGCCACCGTGAACCAATCCTGCTTCACCGTAATAATCAAACCCTGTCCAACGAAAATGACCACTATGCCAAGGCGTATCACGCATTACTTCCCAGTATTTTCTGGCAGAAACACGCACAGTAGCATTGTCATAAGAAGAATTGAAACGTTGCTTTCTGTTTTTCCAGTTTTTGGGATTTATTCCCTGATAAAAGAAAATTTCTTTCTCCGTCAAATTGGGGAGTTCATATGTACCCGGAAGCTCATTATCTCGCCACCAGGTTTGGGTTCGATAATACCCTCTTGTCTGCCATGTATGCGGTGCTTCTGTAGAAATAAAGGGTTTTTTCAGCGTATTGTTTTCTATAAACGATTTTGTTTCCGAACCACCATTAACCCCCTGAATGTCCATATCCTCAGGATTTCCTGCCCCCGAGGTAAACAATCTGGTTGGGTCTAAGCGTTTTCCAAATTTCACAAGTTCAGGAGCAATATCGCTATGGGTTTCATTTCCTAAACTCCACACAAAAATACTTGGGTGATTACGATCTCTTGTTATCCATTCCGTTACATCGGCTTGCCACCATTCGTCAAACGCTTGTTTTCCGTAATCTTCGGGTGCTTTTTTGTGCCAGCCATCGAAAATTTCGTCCATAACCAACAGGCCTATTTCATCGCATATATCGTAAAACATTGGAGGCGTAGGATTATGTGACGGGCGAATAGCATTTATCCCCATATCTTTCAGAAGCTGTAGCTTCCAACGCAACAAAGGTTTTGTCCATGCACCACCCACTGGACCTCCTTCCCAGTGTTCGCACACCCCTTTAAGTTTCACATTTTCACCGTTCAACCAAAATCCGGTTTGAGTATCCCAAGCAACTGTTTTAAACCCGAAAGTGGTAACCACCTCGTCTATAACTTTGGTGTCTTTTAGGATTTGGGTAACGGCTTTATATAATATTGGCGTTTCTGGACTCCATAGTTTTGGGTCATCAACCGTTAATAAAATTATTTCTTTGGACGCCTCAATTTTTTTGCGCGTCGATGCTAGCAAATTACCAGATGCAGAATAGAGTTGAACGGCATACTTCAACTTGTTCGAATCGCCTTCAAATTCGGTTTCTATCTTAACAAGAGCTTTGTTGGCTTGAATGCTTGGAGTTGTAATAAAAACCCCATTGGGTTTTATGTGGGTTTTATTCACCTCAACCAGTTTTACGGGAGCATAAATCCCACACGGATGATACCAACGTGCCGAGGGTTCCAAGCTGTTATCCACACGTACCGCAATGGTGTTCTTCCCTTCTTTTAAGTGGGACGAAACATCATACCTAAAACTGATATAGCCATAGGGTCTTTTTCCAAGATAATGGCCATTTACCCAAACTTCACTGTTCATGTATACACCATCAAAATTGAGGTATACAGTTTTAGATAAACTTTCTTTTTTTACATCAAAATATTTCCGATACCACCCAATTCCTCCATCATGATAACCGCCGCCTTGACCTTGATCACCGCCTTTTCTTACCCCTTTTTCAAACGACCAGTCGTGTGGAATATGCAGTGTTTTCCAAGCAGAATCATCTATTTTTTCTTTAGAAAAATCGGAATGATCTTCCAAAATAAATTGCCAATTGTTATTGAAGTTGGTTTCTGTACGTTGTGAAAACCCTACTGTTGCCGTTAAGAGCAATGTTAAAATCAATCCAATAATCGCTGTTTTTTTTCTAAAATCCATTTTGATAGTTCTACTCTTAATTTTGTTTAACGTATGTTTCGGTTTATATTTTTATAAATACTTCATAACAAATACATTAGAGGCTATTTTTTTCAAATACCAGCTGTGTGTTTTTATTTTGTAACTGTATTAGTGCTTCATCAAAACTACTTTCATTAAAGATTTTCTTGACATAAACCATATCTGAAATAAATTTCTTTATATCCTTTTCACAATTGGTTATTTGACTGTGTTTCCATGATTTTTCATTTGTCAAGTAGGGCACTATGTATTCAAAGGCTTTTTTAATACTTCTCCCGTCTTTGCTTTCTACACGCCATAGATCAACACCAACTTTTTGACCCATACGCGCCAGATACAAAAGCCCATGTAAATTCATAACCGAATACGAAAAGGATTTTGTTCTAGCCAATTCTCTTGGTTGACTCCCATCGGGTTCAATCTGACTAAAAATCCTCGGAACAGTTACCGTGGCTAAATGCTTTCTAACTTTCTCAATTCGTCCTAAATAAATTAAAATGCTTAAAAGCTGTGCGTCATAGTGCGTGCCGTGATTGTTTTTTGCATTTGCCGCATCTTTACCTTTCTGGCTGTTCTCAAGCCAGTAGGTATATTCGGATAACCAAGCTGCCATCCCCTGTTCTATTTCAGCGTCTAGCTGTTTTCTGTGTTTTAATAATTCCAAACATTTTAGCACCGTTATAATTCTTCCAAATTCTATTATCCCAAATTTTCTTCCATCACTATTCCCCGGGATGGATTGTCCAAAATTTATGTTGGGATTCATTTTGGTAGCATCATCTAAAAACCATGCGCTAATAAGCACTTTCGCCTTTGTAGCGTAAGCCGCGTTTTTTGTAATATAAAAAGCTTCTGTCAACACTTTTAAGGCATTAACAAATGACTCTAGTTCAACATAGTCTGTAAAATTATTTCTGGTTTCTGGGTTAATTTCACCATCACGCCTAATGTATGGCAAGCCATCTGATGTTTCAGGGTTTGGCCACCAGTAAGGTCCTATGGTCATGTAATCGTGCTTATCGCCACTAGGCGGCATCCCTAATTTATTGACTACCGAAAATGCATCGTATTCTAAAATTGAATCTGATGTAGCAATCAACGCTTTATAGCTTTCAACTGCTGTTGATTCATTTCGCAGTAAGGCAGCTTTTTTTTGATCAAGCTCTTGTAGCTCTATAACCATTATGCTGTTTAAAGCTGTGATTTGACCTTTACATGCTGTTAGATGCGCAAGAAATAAAAGAATACATATAAGACCATATTTTTTCTTCATTTTCATATGCTTTTAAATCATACAACCGATAAAAACGGCAACAAAAAATAACCCCTCCTAATTTTCACGAAATTAGAGTTTAGACTTAAATGTGTAAGCTCCTGGTTGAACCAAAAATGCAGTACTGCTTGAGTCCCCTTTTATCTTTTTAACTGCATCGTTTTCTTCAAATAACTCCACATTTCCAGGCACAACAATGGTTGCTGTAGTATTTGGTGGAACAGTTGCTTCTAAATAAAACATACCCTCATTGGTTTCCCAAGAAGAAGATACTTTTCCATAAGGCGTATTTAATGAAGCTGACGCAGCGCTTAAAGGCTGAAGTGGTTGTGGTGCTATTCGAATGGTTTTATAGCCTGCACTTAGTGGAGCAATACCTGCCAAACGCTCATACATCCACTGCCCAATGGCGCCATAGGCATAGTGGTTCAAACTGTTCATACGCTGCGGGTTAAAGCCTTCCGCTTTGCTATAGCTATTCCAGCGCTCCCACATTGTTGTTGCACCTTGATTTATAGAGTAAAACCAAGAAGGATAGGATTCCTTAAATAGGATATCGCGCATTAAATGTGTTTTACCAACTTGATCAAGAACAATCGGTAATAAGGGAGTACCTAAAAATCCTGTTCGCAAATGACTATCTGCTTCTTTTATTTTTTCAAGAAGGTGAGGCACTGCCTTTTCTTTCATTTTTGGACTAAGCAAATCAAATCCCAGTGCCAACAAATACCCTGTTTGTGTGGGATCAGAATTAACTATCTCTCCCTTTTCGTTAAAAAATCTTGATTCAAAAGCTGAAGAAACCGTTTTTGTGATAGCCTCATAGGTAGCAAAATCGGCATCATTTTGAAGGATTTTAGCGGTCTTAGCCGTTAGCTTAGCCACATAGGCGTAGTAAGCTGTTCCAATCAATGACTTATTCGTATCCCCCTTATTATTGTTCTTTTTAATGGGGTAAGGCTGCAACCAATCACCAAAAGTATTCATTGAAGAAATGTGATTTTTAGAAACACTTTCATGGTGAGAAACCCAGCGTTTCATCATGTCAAAATTTTCTGACAAGATTTGTTTATCCCCTGTCCTAAGGTATATTTCCCAAGGAATGATCACGGCTGCATCTCCCCAGCCCGAACTTACCCTGTTATTTCTGAGCACGTCAGGAACAACAAATGGAATACCTCCATTTTCAAACTGTTCTTCGCGTAAACTCTGTAACCAACTTGCCCAAAACGCATATACGTCGGCATTAAAAATCGAGGTCGGCGCAAATACCTGAGCATCGCCTGTCCATCCCAATCGCTCGTCGCGTTGGGGACAATCGGTAGGTATATCAAAAAAGTTACCCCGCAAACCCCAAATAATATTGCTTTGTAATTGATTCAACTTTTGATGCGAAGAAGTGAATGTTCCTTGTGATTCAAAATCGGAGTACTGCACCAGTCCTGTTACCCATTCAGTAGTGGGTTCAAAAGAAGTGTCATAACCACTAAGTTCTACGTATTGAAAGCCGTGAAATGTAAACTTTGGCGACCACGAAATCATACCATCTTTTGCCGCAACATAATAATCTGTGGATTTTGCAGACCTGTAATTTTGAGTATAAAAAGTCCCATCGGGTTGTAACATTTCTGAAAACCGAATTTTTAGGGTATCTCCTTTTTTCATGGGAACTTTTACAAGGGGAACGCCAACCATGTTTTGCTCCAAATCAAAAATGGCAGCATCGGCAACTTTGTTGATTTTTTTTGCGCTAACCTCGTGTTTTGTTTTTACAGCATGATGGCGTTTTGGCTGAAGTTTTATATTTTCCTCAACAGCACTGGAAACAACCTTTTCCCAATTTGTGTCGTCAAAGTTGTTTGTTGTCCAATTTGGCAATTCAAAGTTAGCATTGTACACCTCTCCGTCATAGATTTCTGCAAAACGAATCGGGCCGTTTGTCGTCGCTTTCCAAGTATTATCAGAAACAACAGTTTTTGAAGAGCCATCCGAAAATTCAATTTCAAGTTGTGCTAAAATTTTTGGAGCATCTGCATCCCCAAAACGTGTTTTACTCCAACCTAGCCTGCCGGCATACCAACCAGATGCCAAGGAAGCTGCCAGTGTATTTTTGCCAGACTTTACAAAATCTGTAACATCATATGTTAAGGTCTCAATACGTTTAGCATAAGGTGTCCACCCTGGACTCATCACATCATCGCTAATATCTTCACCGTTGATGTGTACATCAAAAACGCCTTTTGCAGTAATATGCAATCTTGCGTAAGCAACTTTACCATCTAACTTAAATCCTTTCCGTAAATATTGTGGTGTGTGAATAATGACATTATTCGTGCCTCTTATACTGTCTTTTGCGGTATCCAGTCCAATCCAATCACCTTTCCAGTCAGAATTCTTAAGCAACCCCATTTCGATAGTATTGACTTCACTCCAATCTGAAACGTTACCCGCTTGATTCCAATACCGTACCTGCCAAAAAACCCGTTGTCCAGAGGTTAAAGAAGTTCCACCGTAAGGCACCCATGTAGATTGAACAGAAATTTGCTTTTGAGAATCCCAGATATCAGCATTTGCGGGCAGTTTTTTTGCAGAACTTGCCACAACAATCTGATATGCTGTTTGAGTTAGGCTTGAAGCTTTAGCTGGTAATTGCCAGGAAAATGATGGAGACTCATCATAAAAACCAATAGGGTTTTCAAAACCTTCTGAAACCAACGTATTGCTAGGTGCTTTAACATTGTTATTGGCGCAAGAAAAAAAGAGTGAAACAATAACAAATAAGGAAAGAGAGGAAAAAAATAAAGAGTTACGACTGAACATATTTAAATCGTTTTGATTAGTGGTACAATTTTCAAAATCTTTTAAAAAAAACTATCCTGCTCTTTCTGTATGAAAGACTTTATGCTTTGCCTTTTTTGAGTTGGTTTCTGTTGGTAGAACTTCGGATAATCAACTCTGCTTGCAAAATCAAAAGTGTGTTTTGTTTTGATTTGTTACGAATTTGTTCAAAAATTAGCTTTGCAGACTCATATCCCATCTGATATGCTGGTTGATTTACACTTGTGAGAGATGGTTCCATAAGTTCATCAACAGGCTCATTATTGAAACCAATAATAGCTACATCTTGCGGAATATTCAATCCCCTTTCTTTAGCGGCCACCATGGCTGCAATCGCAATTTGATCACTAAAAGCGACAATACCATCTGGCGGATTTGGTCCATAAAGCAATTTACGGGCGGTGCTTAAATTGCTTTCTTTTGTAAATCCACAAAACGCAACAAGCTTTTGATTTATTGGCATGTTAACATCCTTTAGCGCCTGCTGAAATCCTTTTAAACGCGTATTGCTAATCTGGAGCATCTCAGGACCGCCTAAAAATGCAATGTTTTTACACCCAGTAGCAATCAAATGTTCAGCAGCGTCATAGCCGGCTTTAAAATTATCAATGACAACTTTATCTGCCTCAACTTCATCGCATTGTCTGTTAAACAAAACCAAGGGAATACCTTGTGGTTTAAGTTGATTTAAGTGCGTAAAATCTTTTGTCTCGCCTGCCAATGAAACAATTAAACCCGAAACACCAATTTTAACAAATTCATTGATGATATTTTTCTCTCTTTGATAAGATTCGTCAGACTGACAAATCACAATATGCATGTTGTTCTCCTCGGCCATCTTTTCAATACCAGATATAGCCATTGCATACAAATGATATGACAATTTGGGCACTATTACACCAATAAGAGGCATTTTTGAAACAACAGTTGCAGTGGGGAATTTGTGTGCAAAATAACCCATATCCTTGGCAACTTCAAGAACAGTTTTTCGAACCGACTCACTAATTTTATAATTGTTTTGTAGTGCTCTAGAAACCGTAGCGGTGGAAATGTGTAACCGACTAGCAATATCCTTTAATGTTACTTTTTTCTTTGACAAAACTTAAAATCTAATTAACATAATTTATGCAATTTGTTGCACACATTGCAAAATAGACAATATTGTTTATATTGATTTTTTACAATTATATTTGCAAAAATAAAAGGATAAACTGAATTATGCAATTTTTTGCACAATTGAAAAATCAAACATCAACAAACAACTATTATGAGTAAAACATATAAGATTGCTGTCGTTCCTGGAGATGGCATCGGAAATGAAATTGTTCCACAAGGATTTAGAGTTTTAGAGGCCGTAGCTGAAAAATACAAGTTCAATATCAGCGCTGAAACATTTGATTGGGGCGCAAAATACTACCTTCAAGAAGGCAAATTCCTTCCTGACAATGGTCTTGAAACACTTAAAAATTTTGATGCCATTTATTTTGGTTCTGTTGGACTCCCTGAAGTTGACGACACCCTTCCAGCAAAAGATTACACTTTTAAAGTGAGAACACATTTTAATCAATATGTCAATTACAGACCTGTACGAACCTATGCTGGCGTTACACGTCCGCTTCGTAACGAAAAACATATTGACTTTGTTATTGTACGTGAAAATGTTGAAGGTGAATTTGTGCAAATGGGTGGGCAATTCCTTCCTGAATCGGCAGAAGGCATGGGTATTGACACCAGTGTTTTTACCAGAAAAGGGATCGAACGTGTGGCACATTATGCTTTTAAACTCGCACGTAAAAGACGCAACAAATTAACCCACATTACAAAATCAAACACACTCATTAACAGTCTATCTTATTGGGATCGTGTAATCAAAGAAGTTGCAGCGCAATATCCTGATGTAAAACACGATCAAATGTATATTGACAACTGTACGGCGAATTTTGTATTAAAGCCTGAAACTTTTGACGTTGTTTTAACAACCAATTTATTTGGAGATATTTTGAGCGATTTGGGAGGTGCTATAATGGGAAGCCTAGGACTTGGAGGCAGTGGCAACATCAATCCTGAAAAAGAGTTTCCATCCATGTTTGAACCCATACACGGATCAGCTCCCGATATTGCAGGACAAAATATTTCCAACCCATATGGGCAAATTTGGTCAGCAGCAATTATGCTGGAACACTTAGGCGAATTAGAGGCTGCCAAAAACATAATGGAAGCGGTAGATAAGAGTACTAAAGAAGGGGTTCTTACCCTTGATTTGGGTGGAAATGCAAGAACAAATGAGGTTGCAGATGCCGTAATTCGTAATCTTTAACAAAAGATGAAACGCATTATTGATTTAACTTTATCCTACACCCACAGTTTTACTGGATTTTCAAAAAAATCCAGTAAAACTGTGGAAAATGATGGATGGAATGCGAGCACCCTGACCTTTTACTCGCACTGTGGAACACACATGGATGCACCCATTCATTTTAATGCAAGCCAACAAACCATTGATAAAATTCCAGTTGAAAATTTTATAGGCAAGGCATGGGTTATTGACACACGTCATTTGGAGGCAAAAGCAATGATTACTCCTGCACATATTCCAAACGAAATATTAAAACAATTTGTCCCTGGAGACAGCTTACTCTTTTGGTCGGGGTGGTCTGCTTACGTAAATACCCCCAAATACAGAGACGAATTACCAAGAATAAGTGAAGAATTGGCAAATTGGTGTGTTGCCAATAAGGTAAAAATGATTGGAGTAGAACCCCCCTCAATTGCAGATGTAAACAACTTAGACGAGGTCACTAAAATCCATAAAATACTACTCAAAACTGTCATTATCATTGAAGGGCTGACGAATCTTGAACAATTAAAATCTAATTGCGTAGAACTTATTGCGTTGCCCTTAAAAATTGAAGATGGAGATGGATCTCCTGCACGTGTTATTGCTATTGAAAGACAACCATGAGGATTTCTGTGTCAGACATTTTGAATAAACTTCCTGAAGCGGATACGTTTGATTTTAGAAGTAAAAACAACAGCCTATTTACCGCATCTGAAAGAACGTGTATCGTTATTGATGATGATCCAACAGGAAACCAAACTGTTTACGACATCCCTTTATTGACACAGTGGAGTGCAGAAACCTTTACCCGTGAATTCACCAACAAAACACCTGTATTTTTTGTTTTGACAAATTCAAGAAGTTTATCTGAAAAACGGTCAACAGAAATATTTGAAGAAGTTTGTCGAAACATTCTAAAAGCAGCTAAAATAACTAAGCGAAATTTTACGATTATCAGCAGAAGTGATTCTACTTTGAGAGGACATTTTTCAGAAGTAAAAGCAATAAAAAAAACATGTGGATTCACTGACGGCATAACTGTTTTTGCACCTGTTATGTTTGAGGGCGGAAGGGTTACTGTAAATGACACACATTATATTCTTGAAAATAAAGAATTGATACCAGTTACCGACACCCCTTTTTCAAAAGATCACACTTTTGCATATAACAACGCAAACTTAAAAGCCTATTTAAAAGAAAAAACACATGGCAAGATTACGGATGAAGAAATCGTTTCGTTGAGTATCGAAACCATTCGAAAACTAACCGTAGATGAATTATGCCAACACATACAAAACATTGCCCCAGAAACATACGTTACGCTCAATGCACTTAATTACAACGATTTAGATAAAGTAGCTCAGGCGCTCTTACTGGCAGAAAAAAAAGGCAAAAAGATTATATACCGTACCTCTAGCTCCTTTATCCCCTCATACATAGGACAGCAACCAAAACCCCTTTTAACATTAAAAGTGAACACTCCAAACATTAGTGAAAAAGGAGGGTTAACCATAGTGGGGTCCTATGTGGCAAAATCTTCATCCCAACTGCAATACGTTTTGGAAAACAACACAGAAATTATGTCTCTGGTTATAGATGTGGTAAAGCTGTTGAATACAGATACTCGAACTTACTTAAAGTCCATAGCAACAATAATTGATGATGCAATTGATAGCGGAAAAGATGTTGTTGTTTACACAAGTAGAGCGGTTATTACAGGAGAGAACATAGATGCTTCAATAGAGATCGCATCAAAGGTTTCACAAGCGTTGGTGTCACTTGTACACGAAATAAAAAGCTCCCCAAAATACTTAGTAGCAAAGGGAGGAATCACCTCGCACGATTTGGCCACCAAAGGGTTACACATGAAGCGATCGGAAGTTGTGGGACAAATACTTGCCGGTATTCCTGTATGGAAAATGGGCGCAGAAACACGTTTTCCTGACTTGTTGTATATTGTATTCCCAGGGAATGTTGGCAATCAAAAAACACTTTCAGAATTAATACAAAAACTAAGATTATGAGTGAACGTATTCCAGTAAAAAGATATGGGTTTTTTGCGGGATCCTTTTTGATTACTCTATTGCTATATATTGACAGGGTATGTATTTCTTCTGCTAAGGATTCTATATCTGGTGATTTAGACTTGACAGATATTCAAATGGGTTGGGTATTGAGTGCATTTGCATTAGGTTATGCGCTATTTCAGGTACCGGGCGGCGCACTTGGAGACACATATGGAGTTAGAAAAGTTATGACCTCTATCATGATTTTATGGTCTGTTTTTACAGCCATGACGGGAGCCGCGTGGAGTTATGTTTCCATGCTTATTGCGCGGTTTGTTTTCGGTGCCGGTGAGGCTGGGGCATTTCCAAATATTGCGCGTGCCGCGTTTTCTTGGGTACCACTACAAGAGCGTGGTACTTTTCAGGGCATCAACTTTTCAGGGTCTAGACTAGGAGCCGCTTTTGCCCTCCCTTTGGTAGCCTACCTGATTGATGTTTGGGGATGGCGAACTATATTTTACTTCTTTGGGGCTATAGGTATTTTTGGAGCTGTTATTTTTTATTCCCTTTTCAGAAACACCCCAGAAGAACACAAGGGTGTATCAGCAATCGAGAGTGAATATATTATCAAAAACCGTCAGCAAAAAAAAGAGAACACTAATGCATTACCCATAAAGCGGATTTTGGGCACCAAAAATGTCATTTTAGTGATGATTCAATACGTTGGAAGTAATTTTATTTTCTTCTTTATGCTCACTTGGCTTTTCCCATATATCAAAGCAAAATATGAATTAAACCTTGTTACAACAGGTTTTTATGCCATGCTGCCGCTACTTGCAGGAGCAGTGGGCAATTGGGTTTCGGGCTATACAGTTGACTATATTTATAAAAAAGGCAAATGGGGAGCATCAAGACGTACTCCCGCCATAATTGGATTCGGCTTGGTTGTTATAGGGATAATTTCCAGTTTATATATGGATACCGCCTTGGGCGCAGTATTGTGTTTGTCTGTTGCCATTTTTGGGGCAGATATGACGCTTAGCCCATCATGGTCGTTTTGTATGGATATTGGGAAAGAGCATTCTGGAAAAGTATCCGGAATGATGAACATGGCAGGGAATTTAGGAGCCTTTACCACGGCACTCGCATTTCCATACCTGCAGTCTTGGACTGGCTCCAATGACCCATTCTTTTTCGTAGCTGCCTTTCTAGGCATAGTTGCTATCGTATGCTGGATATTTATGGATGCCACTAAACCCATTCAAATTGAAGACTAAACTCAAAGGTGTAGCCATAGGTGCAGGATATTTCAGCAAGTTTCAATACGAAGCCTGGAGTCGTATACCAGAAGTGGAAATAACCGCCTTGTGCAATTCCAATATGGAGCGTGCCAAAGGCATTATGGAGCCTTATGGTGTAAAAAAACATTACACCGACTTTAGGGAAATGATACTGAAAGAAAAGCCTGATTTTATAGATATCATTACGCCCCCAGAAACACATTTTGAGATGTGTGCGTTTGCTGCAGATCATGGCGTACATATCATTTGTCAAAAACCACTAGCTCCCACATATGACGAAGCCCAAAAAATTGTGGATTATGTATCGAAGAAAAATGTGGAATTTGTTATTCACGAAAACTTTAGGTTTCAACCTTGGCACAGAGAAATCAAAAAAATTATAGACAACAACACCATTGGTGACTTGTTTAATCTAAACTTTAGAAGTCGCATGGGTGACGGCTGGGGAAAAGACGCATATCTGTCTAGGCAACCCTATTTTAGAGATTATAAACAGCTTTTAATATATGAAACAGGCGTTCATTTTATTGATACTTTTCGATATCATGGTGGTGAGGTTGACTATGCCTATGCCGTGCTAAAGCGGTTAAACCCTGTGATTCAAGGAGAAGATGCGGGTCTTATGATGCTTGGACTAAAAAACAATGCTACGGCCTTATGGGATGCCAACCGATACAACGAAAATAATTTTGATAAAAAGAGATACACCTTTGGTGAATATCTTGTAGAAGGATCAAAGGGGTCGATACGTCTTTATGCAGATGGCACGCTAACGGTACAAAAATTAGGAGAAAAAGAAATAGAGCACTCCTATCAGCATAATGATATTGGGTTTGCTGGAGATTGTTGTTTTATTTTTCAACGCGATTTTGTAGAAAATCTACGTCATGGAAAACCCTTTGAAACGAGCGGAGAAAACTACCTTAAAACGCTTCAAGTGCAAGAAGCCGTCTATGAATCTGCAGCAAAAAACACACCCGTTTACTTGTAAATCATGAACATTAAGAGAATACATAAGGGCAATACTACTTCGTAGTAAAACTCCACACTTGACCTACTGTTGCGCCGCCTTTGTCGTCTTTTACCACAACCTTAAAGTAATATCTAGTACTTGCTGTTAGTCCCGTAGCCGCAAATGTGGTTGAGGATTGATTTTCTGATACTTTTGTGGTAGGTGATGCATTGGTGTCTAAATACACATCAAACGTCAGGTCGTCGTTATCAACATCCGATGCCGTCCAGCTAAGGGTAGTACTTGTTCCATCTATCTCAGCATGCAGCTGTGGTGCCACTAGCTCCGGAGCAAATGGCAAATGATTCGATACGCCCTCGCCCTCTGTCAAAAACTGACTCACAGAGGAATACGCACTCTCACCATTCTTCGTGTCCTTTGCCCTTATACGCCAGTAATACGACTTGCCTTTAGTCAAGCTTATCAACTTAGCCGTTGAATAACTAACCGCCGTGAAGGCCAACGACGTAAATGAACTGCTCTCCGACACCTCTACCACATATGATAACGCATCGCCATCCGCATCTGTTGAAGCTTTCCATTCAAAACTTACGTTGTTGTTAATACAAAGCGTATTGTTTAACGGATAAACTTGTACCGGAACTGTCGGTACTATATTTTCTTTGGGTGCTGGGGGTGTCCCACCATCATCGCCACCTTTACTGCATGATATCGTAATACCTAAAATCAGTGCTATGTAAACCAAATTCCTTTTCATCTTAATTCTTTATTATTTTTATAAATACTGGGGTTTCTGAAGATAACTTCACAAAGTATACCCCCTGTGGTGCATTGTTAATATCCAATTCTACTTTACCATCCGATACATCATAACGACCCATCTGTATCTGTTGTGAGTATATATTGTACACCTCCAACTCAACCTCTTTAGCCGTAGTGGGAACATACAACACAAACGATCCAGTGGTTGGGTTTGGATAGGCATATGGCGAGGCAAGCATACCCACGCGTGTGGTGAGTTCGCCTTCACATGCTTCTTTGCTATTTACAGCTATCTCATCTCCTTGACTTACCGCTAAAGAAAAAGAATACTCCTGCGTCTGGAACAAAAGCTCTCCGTTTTTGAATACCGTAAACGGTGCTGTACCTGTAGCTACAGCTACGTGTGCCGAGTTCGATGCCACTTGTATTGAGCCACTCAAACTCACACCGCCTGCTATGGTAATACCATAACACTGCTCATAGTCCTTCCCTGTTACCGAAATACACAAATCATAAGTGCCCGGTGCTAAATCCGTTAGTGTTGTGGTATCCGTGAAATCGTATGAAACGCCGTCTATGGTAGCAACATAATCATGTGTAGCATCTGCGCTAATCACCACTTGACCATTGTCTTTGCCAGTACAACTCTCCCCCAACAATTGTATCGAGAAATTGTCCGTAGGTAAACTAAATACCTCACAACCCTCCATGTCTACTGTAACTCCTGATGCTGTGTTCGGGCAAGCATCATCGGCGTTGGCTACGCCATCGCCGTCCGTATCGTTGGGGTCGTCAATAGTTATCGATACTTCAGAAGAAGCTGCATTCTCATTGCTGTTGTTATACACCACTGCTTGAATGGCATACAATCCACCAGACGTTGGTGTCCAGCTTGCACTGTAGGGTGCAGTACTATCTTCGGCAACTGTGACGCCATTTGCCAAAAAGGCTACTTTAGAAATACTACCCCCTTCATTTATGGCATTTGCTGAAAGTTGAATTGTCTGGCCTAACGCAAACCTATCACCTTCTGATGGAGAGGTTACTGTAGCCTCAAATGCATCAGGAATACCCAAATCAATGGTTTGTAAATAAAGTGGACGCGCATTACCCGATGCGTTTTCCATCAAATAGTAATATAGCATCCCTCTATCAATATGGATCTGCCCATGACTGAATGTCTTACCAGATGTTGTACTGTACACACGAGAAAAATTATTGGTTCCCCCTTGTGCTTTATCAACAAAAACCCGACCCCCAGACAATCCAATGATAAAAATATCATCTCCAGAAGTGTAAATTTCTTCGGCGCCAGAAAATTCCGTTGTGATGAAATCGGATGCGCCAGCAGGTTTATACGTGTGTAATTTTTTGGTTACGTTGTATTGGTTGTCTTTTACTTGATGTATGATGTGTACATCACCTTTTTTTGTAACGGTCCAATCAAAACCACCCACAATATAAACCTTATCGGTTTGGGTTGTATTTACATAGTCGCCAGGCTCCATTACTTTAATTTTGTCGGCATCATATAAAGGAATTGTAATACTTTCCCCTTTATGATTTTTCCAATTGGTTTTACCTGACTGATCGTCAGAATAGGCATAATACACCCCGTTTTGGTATATGTACTTGTCTGAATTATTGGAAGAACGCCGTTGAAAGCCAATTCGAATTTTACCATTGAGGTACTTCATATTTCCATAGAGTCCCCAGTTGTACGTTATTCCTGCTTGATTTTTGGCATTTAATGTATTAAAATGTGTAAAAGAAGACCAACTTTTTGTGCTTGCTGTGTATTTTGAAAATTTAAACGCACCATTATTATTACCACCCTCACGCATATACATAAATAAATCTCCAGCATCGTTGAGGAAAAATTTTGGGTATGTTAAGGCAGCAAAATTTGCGTAATCTTCGCCGCCGTTTAAACTTAGGTGTTTATACCCTCCTGAGCTATTTTTTGCAAATTTACCCAGAGTAAATTCCGCATCTGAAACGCTTGCCGCATTGGGCACAGAATACGAGTACCGAAAATAATCTTGAGACAAACTACCGTTTGACGGTCTGGTTCTGCTGTAAGCATGCATATCATAAAGCAAATGAATGGTGCCATCAAGTGGGCTTACCCCTACCGCAATGGTATTGTGCGACTCACCTATCCACCATTGGTTTTGGTAGCCTGTATGCCTGTGCGGAAATTCTATGGTAGCCACGGTGCCTGTTTTGGTATTGTACCGTGTAAGCATAACATTTCGAACTCCCTTACCCCCTTTATACCAAGTTACAAAAACGTACTCGTTATATGAAGCTACACAATCGCCATGCGCAGATATATTTTTACCAAAATAATAATCATAGGGCGTGGTGGCAGAGGTATTTGTAGTACCGGTTTTTTTTTGGGTACCATCAAAATGCAGTCCAATGTCTGATATTTTAGTTTCACTAATAAATTTCACTTCCTGTGCCAATACTGTATGGCATAGAAGGTAAATAAAAACGGTACAAATGATGTTTTGCACGCGGTTAAAATGTAATTTTCTTTTCATGAAACTTAAATTCAATACGTAATATCTCTAAGAAATGTAAAATTATTTATTTTAAAAAAAATAGCATCCTGTACAATGCTGAATTTAAAGAAGAAAAACTAAGGTAGGTAAAATACTTCTTCAAGAGGTATAGAAACTGGAGAATTGTCGGGGTTTACCTCCATGATATCCGCCATAAAATTCCACCATTTTTTTACGATTGGGTTGTCTGCCAAATCTTGAGAGCCCCCTTCGCCAGAAACTTTTTGAAACGCAAAAAGGGTGTGCGTATCTTCGTCCAAGAAAATGGAATACTCCGAAACACCCTGAGCTTTTAAAAGCCCTTCTAGTTCAGGCCAGAGTGCATCATGTCGTTTTTTATATTCGCTCTTTTTGCCCTCTTTTAGCTTCATTTTAAATGCCAGTCGTTGCATGATACTTTTTACAATTTGTTTAAATAAAAATATAAAAAAACATCCTGCGAATAACGCAGGATGTTTTTAAAATTGTCATTAAGGATAAATTCTTATTCCTTAATTAACTTTTTAGTGAAGTTTCCGTTTTCACCTACAAAATCAACAATGTACATGCCTTTTGAAAGTCCACTTACATTCATTTGTAATGAAGCTGCATTGTTCACTTCTTGAGAAAGTACTTTTGCTCCTAACAATGAATACACATGAATTTGATTGATTTCTGCAGTCAAACCTGTGATAGAAACGTTGTCTTTAACTGGATTTGACATAATTACTGAGCTAACCTCAAACGCTTCTGTGCTTAATGACGAAAGTTTTATAAAATCAAATTGCAATGTACTACTTCCATTCAATTCAATACTAACTCCAGCTGCAGGAGTAACAACATTTGCTATTCTCCTTAATGCTGCGCCTGCCCATCCAGTACCTGTATCATCATTTCTCAGAAAAATTTCAGTACCACTTCCTCTTGTAGGATCCCACTGATCTTGTTGAACTGGTGTCGGAGAATCGACCGTAGACACGCTATTCCCTTTACAACCCAACTTTGAGGTAACCGCAGCTGTTTCAAAAGCTTCCACAACTCCTTTACCCGCTACCGAAGATGTAATAACATAGTAGGCTCCACGTGGATGTTCGGTAATACTAAAAACCTGTTTTTCGTCGTCATTCGGTAATATAGCCTCATAAGTCAATTCATCAGTAGTGGTATTTAGCGTTAAATACAGTTCTTCATTTTGAAGCTTAATTTTATAAGTACCCTGTCTTTGTGCAATATCTGAAGGAAATCTTTGGGCTTGAACCTGAAGCCCAAAGATGGTTAGCATCAAAAATGCAACTATTTTTAAAGTAAAATTGTTCATGTTGTTATATTTTTTAGTTTTTAATGACAGCAATTTAAACAAGGTAGTTTTGCAAAGTGTCCTGTACTGTCCTTGTTACACTGATAAGTTTGTAAAAAAGAAGTTGTTATTTAACCATGTATTCATAAAAACACTCCAAAGTTTGCATTTTTAGTTCTCGGCAAACAGCACTATTTAACCGCAAGCGAAACGGTCTTTAAATCTTTTGCTAAAGAAGAATTGCCCACCGAAATGGTAAAGGTTCCCGGTTCAACCACCTTTTTCATGTCTTGGTTTAGAATATTTAAAGCATCAAAACCAAGATCAAACGAAACCGTTTTTGTTTCGCCAGGGTTTAAGGTAACCCGTTCAAATCCTTTAAGCATTTTTAGGTAGCGACCAACAGAAGCGTGGTCATCGCGCACATAGAGCTGTACCACTTCATCGCCAGCGACTTTTCCTGTATTGGTTACCTCCACTGAAACTGTTGTTGTACCATTGCTTTGAATATGCGTGTCCTTTAATGTAGGTGTACTGATATCAAAAGTCGTGTAACTAAGCCCATACCCAAAAGGATATAGTGGAGATTTATCTTTAAACCGATATAATCCCTTACCCGAACCGATAAAATCGGGTCGTTCTAAATAGGTAACCGGAATTTGCCCTACATGACGTGGAAAAGAAACGGTGAGTTTTCCGCCGGGATTGGTATCGCCAAAAATAGCATCGGCGATGGCATCGCCCGAACGCATACCCAAATACCAAGTTTCCAATACAGATGGAATATTTTCTGCAATGTAATTTATGGTAAGTGGACGTCCGTTAATCAATACCGCAATAACGGGTTTTCCCGTTTTATGTATGGCTTCTACCAATTCGTTTTGCACGCCATACAAATCCAAATCTGACCGATCTACGCCTTCGCCACCTGTTCTTCTAGAGCCGCCAACAACAAGTACCACAGCATCAGATTTTTTGGCAGCTGCAATCGCCTTAGCAAAACCTGCTTTGGATTTGCTCATCAAATCACACCCTTTGGCGTAGTTAATCTTCACTTTATTCCCAACTTTATTTGTAATGCCTTCTAGAACTGAAACGTAATAAGGAGGTAATCCAGAGTATCCACCAAGTAGTGAGTATGTTCCTTTTTCAGGACGCGCTTCTGTGGCATTAGGCCCAATAATTGCCAAAGATTTGATTTTTGACATATCTAAGGGCAACACATTGTTGTCATTTTTTAGCAATACCATTGCCTTTTTTGCCATTTCGTAGGCATACTCTTGGTGCTCTTTTTTGCTTACGATGGTGTCTTTTTTAGCCTCCTTAAGTGTTGATCCAAATAGCCCTAATTTGTATTTTGCTGTTAGAATTCTAGCAGCAGCCCGATCTACGTATTTTACCAAATCAGGGTTTTTCTCTAACGTATCTTTTAATACAGTTGAATGATAGGCATAAAGGGGTAAATGCTTGCCCAAAACCAAGTCCATATCAACACCAGCTTTAAGGCCAAGAATGGCGGCTTCTGCTCGTGTTTTGGTAATATGATGCATGGTTTGTAAACGTCCCACGTCGTTATTGTCAGAAACAATAAACCCATCAAAGCCCAATTCTTTACGAAGAAGATCATCTAGTAGCCATTCATTCATATGACACGGTATGCCGTTATAATCTTGATGTCCAGGCATAATACAGCCTACTTTAGCTTCTTTGATTGCAGCCTCAAAAGGCGGAAGAAACACCTCGCGTAACCTGCGCTCAGACATATCGCTAAACCCGCCATTAATCCCTCTTCTGTTTTCGGGATATCCCACAAAATGTTTTGCGGTAGCCATCACGTGATTTTCGTCAAAACGTTCGTCTCCTGTCCCCTGTAACCCTTCAATAAATGCCACTGCCATACGGGACACCAAATACGGGTCTTCGCCGTACGACTCCTCAACCCTACCATATCTTGCATCTCCAGAAACCACATCTAAGTTTGGAGAGTAGCAGTGCGTAATGTTGAGTGCTCTTGCCTCCAAAGCCGTTTGAGAAGCCATTTTCTTAATCAATTTCGGATCCCATGTTGAGCCACAGGCAATAGCCTGAGGATAGACCGTAACCCCGTCATACCACAACCCGTGTAGACCTTCACCAAACTTCATAAACGGAATGCCAAGCCTATCGTTTGCGGGCGCGTCTTGTGTGAGTTCAGCTATTTTTTCATCAAGCGTCATTTGACCCATAAGAGCTGTTACTTTTTGGGCAATTGCTTTATCTTTTGATGCGTCACTTGAGGTATTGTTTTGACAAGCACTGATAACAAGTGCACAAAAACTGGCTAAAAAAATATTTTTTATCATAGAATTTACTGTTAATAATCGCGTGAATTAAGATAGGTGAAATCTTAAATCACTTAAAACACATAATCGTAAATGTACGTAGTGCTGAACAAAGGAGTATCCTGAACTGTACTGTATTCAGATTTAAATAAAAAAAGAGGTCAAAGACACGTGTCTTTGACCTCTTAAAGGAACTATAAACTATTAAACCTAATTCATTTCTATCTGTATCCGTTGTTTGTTGGATCAGATGCCAAAAGATTTGGATTCAATTGAATTTCATTCAAAGGTATTGGCAACAAAACATGATGCGCTTTTATGTTTTGATCTGGCTGATATGTTTTAAATTTCGCATTACGAACAACATCCAAATAAATACCCCATCGAATTAAGTCATACCTTCTGTGTGCTTCAGCAGCTAACTCCCATTTACGTTCATCGTAAATAGCTTCTCTAAAGCCTTGCTGACTCAATCCTTTAATGGCTTCAGCTTCGGCAACAGTAGCATAAGCACGCTCTCTGATTTCTCTTATATATTCGAAGGCATCGTTAGGATTACCACCAGCACGCTCATTCTCACACTCTGCAGCCATCAAATGAACATCTGCCATACGGAACACGAGTCTGTTATCGCTATGGTTAAATCTTGGAGAAGTCTCTAAATCAAGGTTCCAAAATTTTGGCATATACGTATGATTTAACTGAACACCAGCATATGTGCCGGCAATGTTTAATGGACGACGTAAATCATTCATAGGAAACTTTTCGACAAAGTCTACAGAAGCAATCTGAAGTCCAGTACCATTAAACGATGCTCCGTTGGCTGCCAAAGCAGCTACTAAAGATGCCTTATCAGCTGCATTAGCGGGCTCGTCGCGAATACGCGGATTAAAGAGGCTTGGTCTCCAGTAATTATTCCCTGCAAATGAACGGCCTGGAAATGCTGGCTCAAACATACCCGTGATATCCTTAGCAAAATCTAAAGACCAAATAATTTCTGCATTATACTCGTTTGCGGGATCAAATACATCTGCATAGGTTGACAAGAGTGCATGAGAGGATTCGTTTATAATCTCATTACATTTATCCAATCCGGCTTGCCAATCTTTAGCTTTCATATGAATTTTAGCTTCTATCACGGCTGCTGCCCATTTAGAGGCTCTACCCCTGTTTGCAGGATCAAAATCACCTTTTAAGTTGTTTTGCGCAAACTCTAAGTCATCTAACACACTTGCAATTATAACATCCTTATCAGTTCTTCCGAGTTGTCTGATTTCGTTCAAACTAATATTTTCAGTGTAAAATGGTGCATCACCCCAAAGGTTGGTAATATGCCAATATGCCAATGCACGCATGAATCTTGCTTCAGCAACTACATCAGTCTGAACATCTTCAGAAATGGCTCCATTTCCTGAAACCCTGTCAATAGTAACATTGGCGTTTAAGATAACCCTGTAGAGATTTTGCCAAGTATCTGACACACTCATTAATTGGTTTGATGCGTCGGCAACGGCTTCATTTAAGGTATAATTGCCCATTACTTCAAAAATTGGGTGCTTACGATTAGGCTCGATAATATCGACCCCGTTGTCATACCAATTATCCAACCCGGCTTGCCCGTAGATGGAATTGTTTTTGAGCAAGGCGTATAAGCCTGTAATGGCTTGTTTTGCATCTGCATCAGATGAAAAGAAGTTTTCTGGAGCAACAATACTTTTTGGCTCTTCTTCCAAAAAACTCTCGCATCCAAAACTTATAATACCTATAAATAAGTATAAAATTATATTTTTTGTTTTCATGTTTATTTCTTTAAAAAGTTACGTTTAGACCCAAACTAATTACACTGGCGTTTGGATACTCTCCACCTGCAAATCCTTGGGCTATATTCCCCAAACCAGATCTACCATATCTACTTGTCTCTGGGTCAATTAACCTAAAATCCGACAATAGTAATAGATTCGTTCCTGATGCATAAATAGACATGTTTTTCACATTTTTCCACCCCATCTGGTCTACTGGTAAATTATACGCAAGTCTTACATTTTTTAGACGTAAATGCGAACCATCTTCCACATCAACGGAATTGGGCACATATGCACCTTCAACAAAACCAGGTCGTGGAATATCGGAATTTGGGTTATCAACAGACCAATGATTAGCAGCCTCTGCATATTTTGGAACCTCCCCACGAATAAACAAGTTGGTTCGTGTTCTTGTGTTAAAAACCTCATTCCCAACAGTACCCTGTATGTAAATACTTAAATCGAAATTTTTGTAAGAAAAATTATTTTCGAAACCGTAAATTAAATCTGGAAATGGATTTCCTAACACTACGTAATCGTCGTTGGAAATAATACCATCTCCTGTTACATCGTTATATTTAGGTCCACCAACAGCATTTGATGCAGTATCTTGTCCTGAAGCATCAATTTCTGCCTGGGTTTTCCAAGTTCCTAAATACTCTGCTCCCATAAATACTGGAACAGTTTCTCCAACAAGAATTCTCAAATTTCCTGCACCTAAGATCTGATCTACAACCACATCTATAGAATCTTGACCACCAAGGTCTAACACCTTGTTTTTATTGGACGATAGGGTTACTGTAGAGTTCCAGTTAAAATCAGGCTTAGAAATATTGGTTGAAGTCACTAAAAACTCCCATCCTTTGTTCTCCAAAGAGCCTACATTTTGTAATTGACTTGTGTAGCCAGTTTGTCTGGGAATGGTTACTTGTAGCAATAAGTCTTCCGTTTTCTTGTGATAGTAGTTAAATTCTGTAAATACTCTTCCACCAAAAAGCGATGCCTCTAAAGCAATATCAAAGGAGGTCGTTGTTTCCCATTTTAAATCTGGATTCGCTGGTCTACCTAAGACAACGCCTGGAGACTCTGCCCCATTAAATGTGGTATTCCCTTCAACTAAAACACCCAAGGTGTTATAGGGAGAAATCGCTTGATTTCCAGCTTTACCGTAACTAGCTCTTAATTTCAAATCTTGAAAAATATCTTGGTCTTGCATAAATGACTCTTCCGAAATTTTCCAAGCTCCTGCAATAGAAGGATAGAATTCATACTTATTACCTTCTGCAAATACAGAACTTCCATCCTGACGTCCAACTAAGGTTAGCAAGTATTTGTCCTTATACGTATAATTTATTCTTCCAAAAAACGAAACGGTTGTAGCTTGAGTAAAACTTGAACTCAAAATATTTCTTAGGGGATCGGTTCCCAATCCTAGATTATTAAACGTAGTTGCATCATAAGTATAGCCAAAAGCCTGAGCAGATAATGCTTCAGTATTTGTTTTTTGAAAAGAGGCACCACCTAAAACTGTATAACTGTGGTCTTCTCCAACTGTCCCAGAATATTGTACTGTGTTTTCGTTATTCCATCCAAAAGAGGATACAGTTCTGACCGTAGCGTTACCCCCATCTCCTTGTAGTATGATATCTGGCCTTTGGCTAGACGTAAACTGATTTCTCTTAGAGTTGGTTATATCTGGATTAAAAGTAGAACGAATGATTAAATTTTCAATTGGACTATATTCTAAATATAATGTCCCCAACAGGTTGTTTGAAATGGTTTCATCTATATCCAATTTTGCTGTGGCTACTGGGTTATTAAAATTGGCATTGGTCACCTCATTAAAACCATTATACGAACCATCGGCATTATAAACGGGCTGAGTTGGTAAAATTCCCAAAAGGCTCCCATAACCAACTACACCATTATCTTGCTTAATTCTTGAATAATTAAATTTAACCCCCGCCTTTAATTCGTCGCTGATTTTAAAATCGATATTTGATCTAAATATATATTTCTTTATTCCAGAGTTCTCAATAATACCCTCCTGATCAAAATAGTTTAGTGAGTTATAATAACTCACACTTCCATTCTCTGAAGATCCTGCAATAGACACATCTACATTATGAATAGGTGCTGGTCCAACCAAAAGATCAAAAAAATCATTATCTGGATAATCCGAAGGATTCCCAGGGAATGGTAGCGCAGCTACGCCTCTTTCTAGTGCATCCTGATTGGTGTATGCTATTTGCTGCTCTTGAGTTAAATAGTCTGGTCTTTTGGGCACCAATTGCGTGCTTGTGTAAACACCCACATTAACTTGAGGTTTACCTCCTGCAACATTTGCACCGCTCTTGGTTGTTACCAAAACAACCCCATTTGCCCCTCTAGAACCATAAATGGCGATTGATGAAGCATCTTTTAATATCTCAACAGACTTGATGTCGTTTGCATTAAGATTATTTAAATTAAAATTTGTTCCTACAATAATTCCGTCTACTACCCAAAGAGGTTCATTACTTCCAGTAATAGAGTTACCTCCTCTGATTCGTATTGAGGTTCCTGCACCTGGCGCTCCACTTACTTGTGTTACCTGAACACCCGCTGCGCGTCCTTGTAAGGCTTGATCTACACGTGAAGTTGGAATAGCCGTCAAATCTTCTGAACTTACAGAAGATACAGAACCTGTTAAGTCAGACTTAAGCTGTGTACCATATCCAATGACGACAACTTC